>Ga0181516_10002277_pt1 | contig 13867 bp, 11 predicted proteins | sample PEATcosm2014_Bin_25_FD_121104 | JGI IMG/M metagenome (GOLD analysis project Ga0181516, IMG submission 121104) | Peatland microbial communities from MTU Mesocosm Facility, Houghton, MI, USA - PEATcosm2014_Bin01_10_metaG | ecosystem: Environmental > Terrestrial > Soil > Wetlands > Peat | place... | reverse complement strand
CTGCTGACCATGGCACAATACTGTCACCGAATTGTCACCGGTTTTTAACCTGACTTTGGTTAGATTGGCTTGCTCCCCGAACTGGCTTCGGTTCAAATCGCAGCCTCGCTGGACGAAACAAAATATGAAACGAATCATTCTGTCGGCTCTGGTCATCTCGGCGTCAACCCTCGGCGCGCTGTCGGCGCAAACCGCCGCTTTGCTGCCGGGCCAGCTCGCCGTGCTGCGTGTCGGCGACGGCGTCCTGGACCCGCATCTCAAGCAGTCGCCCGTCTTTATTGACCAGTTTGATCCCCAGATTTTCAACGCCGCACCGGCGGCGACCGTGCCGGTTCCGACGAACGGCGCCAATGCGTTCTTTTTCAACAGCCATGCCGCGACCGAGGGATTGCTGACGCGCTCGGCGGATCATCGTCAACTGGCCTTCGCCGGTTACGGCGGCGTGGACCTGCTGGCCAAGCCCGGCACGCCTTCGCTGCTGGACATCCAGCGCGGATTTTGCACGGTGGATGCGGCGGGCGGGCTTCACACTTTTTTGTATCGCGCGCACGATGCGGCGGAAAAAGTAAATCCCCGGGGCGTCGCAACCGACGGGACGAATCATTTCTGGGGCTGCGGCAACGCGGGCGGGACGCTGTATTTCAATCCCGCCGGCGGCCAGGGAACGCTCCAGTTTCAGCCGCTGCAAAATTCGCGCGCGGCCCGGATCATCCACGGCGCGCTTTACATTTCCTTGAACGGCCCGGATGGCAAAGCCATTGACGAACCGGCGGGGATTTATCGTTTCGCGGACAAGGCGGGCAATCCGCTGGCGTTGCCCATTCAGGCGGAGGCGACCATTGACTTGGTGGTCCCCGTCGAGCCGCCTTACACGAAAATCGCCGCATTCGACCTGAACCCGGATCAAACCATCGCCTATCTGGCCGATGCTGCCTTGGGGATTCAAAAATATGTGAAGACCGGGAACATCTGGCGGTTCGCCTACAATTTCACCATTCCGCAAAACATTCCGGCCGACGCGAATCACGCCGCCGGCTGCTTCGGGCTGGTGGCGGATTTCAGCGCCGCGGCGCCGGTGATTTACGCCACCACCACGGAAGGCTATGACGGCACGGTCAATTCCAACCGTGTCGTGCGCATCGTGGACACCGGCGCCGGTGCCGCCGTGACCACCGTCGCGCAGGCGCCGAGCGATAAAATGGCCTTTCGCGGCATTGACTTCACGCCCGAAGCGGCCCGCTGATCGCTGTTGAACGGGGGAGGCGGCACAAGTTGGAAAACTGATTTTGCGTGCGCGCAAAAAGTTTTTTTGTAAGCTGGGCGTTCCATGTTTTCCATCCAGCAATTTTTCAGCAAAGGCGACCGGTTCCAGGAACTGCTCGAGGCCGCCGCCCAGGAATCCCACGAAAGCGTCCGGCTCGTCATCGAGCTGATGAAGTCGCCGCACAACACCCAGAACCTCGACGACCTCATCATCGCGCGCCGCCGGGAAAAGAAAATTTCCGAGCAGATCAGCACTGAGCTGGTGAAGACCTTCATCACCGGCCTCGAACGCGAGGACATCGAGGCGCTGGCGCGCGGGTTGTTCCGCATTCCCAAAACCGCCGAGAAGCTGGCCGAACGCATCGTGATGGCCGGGCATCATCTCGACGGCATCGATTTTTCCAAGCAGGCCGAAATGATGGCAAAGGCCACCGACGCGATTCACGGCATGGTCAAACAGTTGCGCCACATCGAGGACATGGAAAAAATCAAGACGTTCAACGACCGGCTGCAGCTCGTCGAAGTCGAGGCCGACAAGCACATGAACGACCTGCTCCGCGATCTCTACAACGGCAAATACGACGCCATCCGCGCCATCGTCGTGCGCGATGTTTATGAGCTGATGGAAAAAGTGGTGGACCGCTGCCACGATGCCGGCAACGTCGTCATGCAAATTGTCCTGAAAAACTCTTGAAGTGCGCAATTCGGAGTGCGGAGTGCGGAATCACTTTGCCGAGCCATCTATGAACAACAAATATTTAAAGAAGCGCACATTTAAACAGCTCGCGCCCGCCGGTTCCATTCTGCACTCCGCACTCCGCACTCCGCGTTAATTATGCTGTTGATCTTGCTCGTCATTTTCATTGCGTTGGTGTTCACCTACATCAACGGCTTTCACGACACGGCCAATTCCATCGCCACCGTCGTCTCGACGAAAGTGCTCACGCCGCGCCAGGCCGTGATGCTGGCCGCCGTTACCAACCTCATTGGTGCCTTCTTTGGCACCGCCGTCGCGGCCACCATCGCCTCCGGCCTCGTGGATGCGCAGGTGGCCACCATGCCGGTGATCTGCTGCGCGCTGGTCGCCGCCATCGTCTGGAGTCTGCTGACCTGGTGGTTCGGCCTGCCTTCCAGTTCATCGCACGCTCTCGTCGGCGGACTGTGTGGCGCGGTGCTGGCGGCGTCCGGTCACTGGTCTTCGATTATCTGGTCCATCCCCGACAAGGAGCATTGGTGGAAGAGCAAGGGCATTCTCTGGAAGGTCATCTTCCCGATGATCACTTCGCCCATCGCCGGCTTTGTCATCGGTTTCCTGTTCATGGGCCTGCTGTATTTCCTGCTGCGCAACTGGCGGCCCGTGACCGTCAACCGGACCTTCGGCAAATTGCAGTTGTTCAGCGCCGCCTACATGGGTTTTGCCCACGGCACCAACGACGCGCAAAAAACCATGGGCATTATCACGCTCGCGCTCGTGGTCGCCACCAAAACCGGGTTGCTGCTGTCCGCGCCGGGCTGGCTCATCTGGCTGCAAACGCCCGAAGGCACGCCCGCCGGCTACCTGCCGCCGGTCGCGTGGTGCATCACCCATTTGCCCACGTGGCTGCAATTCGGCTACACACTGCCCAAGCTCGATCCCAAGTCACAGTTCATCCCGGCGTGGATCACCATCCTCTGCGCGCTGACCATGTGCGCCGGCACCGCCGCCGGCGGCTGGCGCATCATCAAGACGCTCGGCCATAAAATGGTGAAACTGCACCCCGTCCATGGCTTCGCGGCGGAAGCCACCGGCGCGAGCGTGCTGTTCACCGCCGCGATGTTCGGCATGCCTGTCTCCACCACGCACGCCATCACGACCTCCATCATGGGCGTCGGCTGCGCCAAAGGTTTTAACGCGCTCAAACTAAGCGTCGTCGAACGCATCCTCTGGGCGTGGGTGCTCACGCTGCCCGCCAGCGCCGCGGTGGCCTACGCGTTGGTATGCGTTGCACGGTCGTTCGGCTGGCTGTAACAGCGGAACGGCACGGCAAATAAAAACCCGCGCGGCGCTGCTCCGCACGGGCTGAAGAATTCCTCCCGGCTCAATGCCATGGCGGCTTCCATGCAGTTTTCCTCCCCTCCGCCGGCCAGGCTCGTGCGCTTTGTCCGCCAAGCGATTCATTTTTGCGCCGTGTCACCGGACTGGCACCGGGCCGCCATGTTCGCCACCGGACTTTAACAATCGTCACGTTTACTCGCCGCAGGGGGATGTGGTTAAGTGAAGCTGGAAAGCAGGCCGTTAGTTAACACGCAACCAAACAACCAAAGGATTACTATGAACACCAAACCACAATGCAAATCGAAAAACCAAACTCCCCTCGCCGTGCTGCTCGGAACCGCCGTGGCCGGCGCGCTCCTGGCCGCCCCGCCGGCCAACGCGGGTGACATCTTCGTCATCGCGATGGAGAACCACAACTTCGTGCAGCCCAATCCGACGTCGAATCCGCAGCAGATTTTCGGCAACCCGGCAGCACCATTCATCAACAGCCTGATCACGCCAGGCAACCCCAACGCCGCACAGGTTTCCTACGCGCTGAATTACGAGAATGCCGGCAACACCGTCCATCCTTCCGAACCGAACTATGTCTGGGCCGAAGCGGGTTCAGATTTCGGCGTGCATACGGACGCCGACCCGGCGGCCGCCAACGGCAACACCTTTTACGACGGTTCGCTCCAGCTCATCAGCCAGTTGACCGCCAACGGCAGCCCGTTGTCGTTCTGGCATCGGACGGTGACGCCGCATTTCACCGCGCAGCTCGACCGGGCCGGCGTTGACTGGAAGAATTATCAGGAAGACGTGCAGTTGAGCGCCAGCCCCACGAACAGCGCATCGGGAACCAACGGCCCGGTGAATCCCTACTATGGCACCACCCAGTATAACTACGCCGTGAAGCACAACCCGATGGCCTTCTTCAGCGATTCCGCGCTGGCGAATGTTTATCCGCTCGCCCAGTTCTTCGTGGATCTGGCCGGCGACAGGATCGGACGCTTTAACTGGATCACGCCCAACCAATACGACGACCAGCACAGCGCCTTGAACGGCGGGTTCACATACCTCGGCACCCATTACACCGGCGACCAGGCGTCCATCGCCCAGGGCGACAACTTCCTCGCCACCGTCATCCCGCAGATCATGGCCACGAAAGCCTACCAGGACAACGGCGCCATCATCCTCTGGTGGGATGAAACCGAAGGCGGCGATGATGCCAGCCGCACCGTCCCCGAAATCGTCATCTCGCCGCTCGCCAAGGGCAACGCCTACGCCAGCGCCGTGCCGCTCAACCATTCCTCCGACATCAAGACCTTGGAGGAAATCTACGGCCTGCCCTTCCTCAACAACCCCATCCCGTTGAATGAAACCAACGCCGTCGGCACCTACAACCACGTCGCCACCGTCAACGACCTCAGCGACCTGTTTGTGGCCGGCACCATTCCTGCCGCTCCGAACATCACCGTCACCAGCGAAGGCCTGGTGTCGGAACATCACGGCAACCGCTGGTCGCAAATCGTGCATCTGAAGAACATCGGCAGCACCATCGTGCCCGCGCCCTTGTGGCTCGTGTTGGACAACCTCAGTTCCAACGCCACGCTGCTCAATGCCGACACCACCACCGCCGTGCTCGCGCCCATTGGCAGCCCGGCCGTCAAAGTGGACGGCGACGGCGACAATGACAGTGACGACCGCGGCCTGCGTCCGCATGAAACTGAAACCGTCCAACTGAAGTTTCTAAATCCGAGCGGCAGCGAGGTAACCTACACTCCGCGCGTGTTGGATGTGATCCCGGCACCGTAAACGGGGCGCTCGGGTTGCGGCGAACACAGCCTTCAAATCACCAAACCGGAACCGGTCCAAACCTGGTTCCGGTTTGTCGTTTCCACTGCCCGCCACGCCCGGGCCGGTCCACCGCCGGATTCCCGATTTCCGATAATAAATCTTGCTGGCTTGAAACGGCGGGGTAAACTCCATTTCGTCAATTGACGAAATAAGAAATGCGCGAATTCATGGCCATCACCAAGGCGTTGTCCGATCCCAACCGGGTGCGGATCCTCCTCGCGTTGCGCGGCGGCGAGCTGTGCGTCTGCCAGATCACGGAGCTGTTCGGCTTCGCGCCGTCCACGGTGTCCAAGCATCTTTCCATTTTGCGCCACGCGCATCTCATCCGGTCGCGCAAGGCGGAACGCTGGGTGTATTGCCGCCTGCCGGACAAGACCGCGCCGGTGGCCGTGCGCGAGGCGCTGGTGTGGGTCCACAAATCGCTCGCCCAGTCGGCTGAAACCAAGGCGGACGCGAAGCAGTTGAAAAAGATTTTGAAAACCGACCTCGCCGTCCTCTGCCGCCGCCAGAAATGCTGCTGATTTATGAAAACCCCGTTGTCACCCGAACTACAAACTGATTCCCTGCGCCAGTTGGTGCGCGAGGGTTACGCCAAGATCGCGCAGGACACCGTCGCCGGCTGCTGCAGTCCGGGCGTGTCCTGCTGCGGCTCCGCCCCGCCGGATGCCGACAAGCTTGCGCGTGAACTCGGCTACACCGTGGAAGAACTCAAGGCCTTGCCGGACGGCGCGAACATGGGCCTCTCCTGCGGCAACCCCGCCGCGCTCGCCGCGCTGAAGCCCGGCGAAACCGTTTTGGATCTCGGCAGCGGCGGCGGCTTCGATGTGTTCATCGCCGGCCGCAAAGTCGGGGCCACCGGCCGGGCCATCGGCGTGGACATGACGCCGGAAATGCTCGGCAAGGCGCGGCAGAACATTGCGCATTACCGCCAGGAAACCGGTTTGGACAACGTCGAATTCCGCCTCGGTGAAATTGAGCATTTGCCCGTGGCCGACCACTCGGTGGACGCCATCATTTCCAACTGCGTCATCAACCTCTCGCCGGACAAGGCGCAAGTCTGGCGCGAAATGGCCCGCGTGCTGAAACCCGGCGGCCGCGTGGCCGTCTCCGACATGGCGTTGCTGAAACCGCTGCCGGCGGAAGTTTTGAAAATGGTCGAGGCGCTCATCGGCTGCGTGGCGGGCGCGGTGCTGGTGGCCGAAACCGGCCGGATGGCCCAGGCCGCCGGCCTGGCGGACATCGTGCTCAAGGTCAAATCCGATTACATCGACGCGATGCTCAACTTCGAGGATCCGCTTTACCAAAAAATTGTCGCCTTGCTGCCGGCCGGCGCAAAGACCTCGGACTACAGCACGAGCCTGGAAGTGCAGGCCGTGAAACCGCTGGCCGAATGCTGCGGCAGCCACTGCTGCGAATCATGAGCGAGGCAATCAAACCGAAGCGCCTCGCGTTCTTCGAGCGCTACCTGACCGTCTGGGTTTTCCTCTGCATGGTCGTTGGCGTGGCGCTGGGAAAAATGGCGCCGCAGTTCACGGCGGATTTAAGCCGACTGGAATTTGTGCAAGGCTCGCATGTCAACGCGCCCATCGCCGTGCTGATCTGGCTGATGATTTATCCGATGATGCTCAAGGTGGATTTCACCGCGCTCGGCGGCGTGGCGCAAAAACCGAAGGGCCTCGCCGTGACGCTGTTCGTCAACTGGCTGGTAAAACCGTTCAGCATGGCGTTCCTCGGCTGGCTGTTCATGCAACACGTTTTTGCGCGCTGGATTTCGCCTGAGCTGGCGAAGGAATACACGGCCGGCCTCATCATCCTCGCCGCCGCGCCCTGCACGGCGATGGTGTTTGTCTGGAGCTATCTCACCGACGGCGATCCGGTCTATACGCTCGTGCAGGTGGCGGTGAACGATCTCATCATGCTCGTGGCGTTCGCGCCCATCGTGATGTTTTTGTGCGGCGTGGCGAATGTGGTGGTGCCGGCGAAAGTGCTCATCACGTCGGTCGTGGTGTTCATCGTCATTCCGCTCGCCGCCGGCTGGCTGACGCGCACGACGCTGCTCAAGGCGCACGGCGCCGACTGGTTCGCGAAAAACTTTCTGCCGAAATTTCAACCGGTGACGATCTTCGCGCTGCTGTTGACGCTGGTTTTGATCTTCGCGTTCCAGGCGGAAAATTTGACGACGCGCTGGCTGGCGGTGCTGCTGCTGGCAGTGCCGATTGTCATCCAGGTTTATTTCAATTCCACGCTGGCCTATCTGCTCATGCGCAAGCTGCGCGTGCCGCACAATGTCGCCGCGCCGGGTGCGCTCATCGGCGCGAGCAATTTTTTCGAGCTGGCGGTGGCGGTGGCCATCACGCTGTTCGGCGCGGGTTCCGGCGCGGCACTGGCCACCGTCGTCGGCGTGCTGGTGGAAGTACCGGTGATGCTGTCCGTCTGCCAAATCTGCAACCAGTCGCGCGGCTGGTATCAGGCTGCCGTTGCGGTTGACCAAACCAAACTATGAACTTTAAGCGAGCATGGAAGATCGTGGCTGGAAGATGGCAAAACCGCGTTGGCCATCTTCTATCCACCATTCTCCATCCTCGCATTTGAAACATGAAACCTACCATCCTCATTCTCTGCACGGGCAACTCCTGCCGCAGCCATATCGGCGAAGGTTTTTTGCGGGCGGCCCTCGGCGACTTCGCCAACGTCCAGAGCGCCGGCTCCAAGCCCGCCGGTTACGTCCATCCGCTGGCGATCCAAGTCATGGCGGAAGTCGGCGTTGATATTTCCGCGCATCGCTCGAAGCCATTGACGGAATTTCTGGCGCAGCCGGTTCACACCGTCATCACCGTCTGCGGCAATGCGGACCAGGAGTGTCCGATTTTCCCCGGCCAGTTGAACCGGCATCATTGGCCGTTCTTTGATCCGGCCAAGGCGACTGGCAGCGAGGAGGAAATTCTAAAATGTTTCCGCACGGTCCGCGATGAGATGCGCCGGGTGTTTGAGGCTTACGCCGCCGGATTGCGGGACGCGAGCCAGGCCGGTTGAAGTTCGCCCGGCCTCGTGTCAGCGGGCAAAAGAAAACGAGCCGAACCTTTTCAGGCTCGGCTCGTTGGTTGTTAGGATCGGCTGATAAGTCAGTTGCTAATCCAGGTGGAGCAGGTTCCCTGACCAGTGCAGCTCGGGCTGGTGGCATTGGTGCAACTGCAATTGGCCACCGCCTGGCAGGTGAAACCAGAGAACAAGTCGGGCCACGAGAACGTATGGGTGACCTGAACGGCGCAACCTTGTCCGGGGTTTAAGGTGGGACAATTGAAGGATTGTCCGCACGCCGTCAGCTTGCAGGCCGAGAAGCAGGCGGTGCCGGTGTTGGTGACGCCGCAGGTATAAGTGGTCGGGAAGAACAGGAAGCCCCAGGTGGAGCCTTTGACGGTGACGCCGCAGTTTGGCACGCCACACACCTTGGTGGAGCAGGCTCCCTGCGCGCTGCAGGTCGGGCTGCTGGAATTGGTGCAGGTGCAATTGGCCACGGCCTGGCAGTTGAACGATCCGCAGTCAGCGATTTGCCAGGTATAGTTGACCGGGATGGAGCAGCCTTGGCCCGGGTTCAACGTCGGGCAGGGGAAGGTCTGGCCGCAGGCGGAAACCGTGCCGCCGCAGAAGCCGCACGTGCCGGTGTTGGTGATGCAGCAGGTATATTGGCCAGGCGTCTGGCAAATGCCGTTGGTGGGACCGCAAACCCATACTTTGCAACCGGGAACTCCAACCACCGTCGTCCCGCAGGAACCCTGCACGGAGCAGGAGGGCGTGCAGGAATTGGTGGTGATACAAGTGGCCACCGCCTTGCAGTTAAACAATCCGCAGTCGCCGACCTGGTAAGTATAGTTGACCGGGAAGGAACAACCTTTTCCGGGACTCAACGCGGGGCAGGAGAAGTTTTGGCCACAGGCAGAAACTGTGCAGGCCGAGAAGCCGCAAGTGCCGGTGTTGGTGATGCAGCAGGTATAGGTGCCCTGGGACTGGCAGACACCATTCGTCGGGCCTTTGACACAGACGATGGCGCTGGGCACACCGTTCGTCCAACTATAGACGGTCGTGGTCCAAGGCGACGTGTTGCCGCATTCGTCCGAAGCATTGACCAGAAAGATGCGGTAGAAAATGCAGCCATTGGTCGTATCGCTGTGGGTCACATAAACATTGGTCAGAGTGCAGTCGTCCATAACCTTGACCAGCGCCTTGAAGCTGGCATCGGTCGGCAAATTGGTGGGGTTGCAGCCCAGACTGCCGCCGGCGGGCGCGCTGGTGATCGTCGGCGCAGTGGTGTCCACCGTCCAACCATAGGTGACCGTCGTCCACGGGGACGTGTTGCCGCATTCGTCGGTCGCATTGATGAAGAAGACGCGATAGTAAGTGCAGCCATTGGTCATGTCGCTGTGCGTGACATAAATGTTGGTCAGCGTGCAATTGTCCGCCGCCTTGACCTGCGCCTTGATGCTGGCGTCGGTCGGCAAGGTGGCGGGATTGCAGCCCAGACTGCCGCCGGCGGGCGCGCTGGTGATGGTCGGAGCATTGGTGTCCACCGTCCAGGTAATCGTTTGCGTGTAGGTGGCGGTGTTGCCGTAATTGTCGGAGGCCGTATAGATCAAGTAGCGGTAGGAGGTGTTGCAGCCGGCAGTGATTTGGGATTTTGTGCCGGTGATGGTCACGGGGTTGCCGCAGCAGGAAGTCGCGGTCACGCTGGCGAGGTTGACATCGGGAATGCTCGACGCAGCGGGATTGCAGCCCAGCGAAAGATTGGTCGGATATTGGGTGAAAGATACTTCGCAGAATGGAACTTCAATCATCAAAAGCTGGACGGCATTGGTCAAAACGGTGCCGGCCTGCTGTTGGATCACATAAATCGCGCCCACCACGCTGCCGCATTGGGGTGACCAGGAAGCCGCATTGTTGCTCGCGGCGGTGAGGAGTGCCTGCACCACGGAAGGATCAAAGGCCGGATAACCGGGTGACGACGGGGCCGGCCCGCCGACCAGATCATTGATCGCCACTTGGATGTTCCAGAAATTGGTTCCGATCTTGTGATTGAGAAGGTAATTGACCTGCTGCCAGACGGCGGGAGAAACATACATGGTCGGCGTGTGATTCGGCGGCAGTTCATTGTTCAAATTGGTGTCGCAAGTGGAGAACAGCTCGCCGGTGTAGATGGTTCCTGGCACGGTGTAACCTTGGGACGGGTCAATCTGCACGCCGGCGTCAACACACCACGTCAAATACGTTCCCAACGGGAGCGGCTGATTGGTGTTCTGCACCACCGTGTTGAACGTGGCGTTGCAGTTGGGATAATTCGGATAAAGATCAATAAAGCTCGTGAGCACATTTCCCGCCGGGCCGGTAAAATTGATGCCGCAGCTCGCCTGGCCGAAAGCTTGATTGCTTTGACCGAGGCCCAGGAACAGCGCGATGACTGCCAGCGCCCACCAACATTTAAATGAACCATTTTTCATAATTTGCTTTTTATATTTTAGTTTTTTGTGAACGAAATTTTAACGGTTTCCACCAAGATTGATTTTCAAAAACCTGCGGTTGCTGCGATGGACGGAGAAAAATTACATCTGCAAAAAAAAAGCCGTTCCGGTGGTTGTTTAAAACCTTGTCCTGGGGTTGTCCCCTAAACCAAGCTGCAACCACCGAAACGACTCGTGATATCTGCTTCCTTACCGTCTAAACTCGCGGGCCGGAGCCAGCGCGAATTTTATACGGCAGGGATTAGCGCACGAACTTCCGCACTGCTGCCAGAGCTGCACAGCCAAGCGACATCAACATCGCTGAACTGGCCGCATCGGGCACGGGTGCGGGCGGTGGCGGGGACGCAAACGTGCTGCCGGTCACCATGACGATGGCCAAAACCAGAAGGCCAATGGACAATTTTGATTTTTGCATATGTTTTTCTATTTCTGCCAGGTTGAATCACTGCCACTCAATACCGTCTTCTATTTGAATTTGCCCGTGCCTTGGGGTTGCCAGCAAAACCCGCAAAACCATCGCCGGCAAACATTTTAAAAAGACACCAACAAATTCGCTCCAACTCATTTTCCAAACAATCGAAATTCCTTAAGCTCGTTTCATGCCACAAAAAATGCCGCTCGTTATAACTGTCGCATAATATGCAAACAGTTTATATATAGATATTTGCATTGTATTGTTTTTTGACATTGCAGGTTGTATGAATTGTTAAAGATGTAAATAATTCCGACAAACAGTTTAACTGTTTCAACAGATTACTGGGCTTAAAGTCGCCAAAAACCCTAAAATTCCTTGGATAATCTCCTTTTTTGAGTCTTCCGATCGGATGAAGGAAGTGGAAAAAAATCCGACAATTCAGTTTGAAGTTAAACTGATTCTACGGCTGGAAAAACATCGCGCCCGCCTGAAGCGGAAAGCCGGCCAGAAACTGTTCGGCCATCATCCGTTTGCCGCCTTCGCGCTGCAATTCCAAAATCCGCAGCGCGTCTTGTCCACAGCCGACGACGATGCCCGATTTCTCGGCGGATAAAATCGTGCCGGCGTGGCCATTTTTTCCGACGACTTCGGCTTTCCAGATTTTAAGCAGATGCGGTTTGGTTGCCGCCGGCAAAAAGGTAAAGGCTCCGGGCCACGGTGTGAAGGCGCGCAGGCGGTTCCAGATTTGCACCGCCGGCTGGTGCCAGTCAATTTTGCCGTCTTCCTTTTTTATTTTCGCGGCGTAGCAGGAACCTTCCGCCGGCTGTGCCTGCGGTGAAATTTTTCCCGCGACATAAGCGGGAATCGTTTCCGCCAGTAATTCCGCACCGAGCACCGCGAGCCGGTCGTGCAACATTTGCGAATCGTCGGCTGGCAAAATCGGCGTGCGCCGCGTGCTGAGAATCGGCCCGGTGTCGAGGCCGGCATCCATCTTCATGATCGTCACGCCGGTTTCCGCGTCGCCGTTGGCAATCGCCCACTGGATCGGCGCGGCCCCGCGATGTTTTGGCAGCAGCGAGGTGTGGACATTCAGACAGCCCAGGCGCGGCAGCTCCAAAATGGTCTGCGGCAAAATCTGTCCGTAAGCCACGACGACCATCAAGTCTGGTTTCAACTCGCGGAGTTCGCCGATAAACTTTTCGTCGCGCGCCTTGGTCGGCTGGAGCAGGGGCAGGTTTAACTTCCCGGCTAGAATTTTTACCGGCGACGGCGTGAGCTTGAGTTCGCGGCCCTTGGGCTTGTCCGGTTGCGTGACGACGGCGGCGATGGAAAAATTTTTATCGTCCACGAGTTTTTCCAGGCTGGCGCAGGAAAGCTCCGCCGTGCCCATGAAAATGATTCGCAGCGGAGCCATGCGGCGCGGTCACTTCTTCACGGCGATGTGCAAAATGTCCGCGAGCACCTTGGCCGGCGACTGGTCGGCGTTGATCTGGTGAACGAGCTTGCGACCGTAAAAATTCAGCAGCGGCTTGGTTTCCTTTTCATAAACCTTGAGCCGCTCGCGGATGATGCTCAGGTTGGCATCGTCGAGGCGGTTTTCTTTGATGGCGCGGCGCTGGATGCGGGCGATGAGCTTCTTTTCGTCGGTGCTCTTGAGATAAAAAACGGCGACGACATTGAGCGTGTCCCGCAGCGATTCCGCCTGGTGCACGTTGCGCGGAATGCCGTCCAGCACGAGCGTGTCCTGTTCGGGGTGGAAGCGGCCGATCTGGGTGGTGTTCGCAATGTTCTGCTTCCAAAGCTCGATGGTCGTCTCATCCGGCACCAGCTGGCCGCGGCTGGAATACTCGATGAAAACCTTGCCGAGCGGGCTGTCCGGGCGCAGATTGCGGAACACGTCGCCGCACGCGCAGTGGTGAAAATTCGGGATGACGCCGAGCACTTTGCCCTGCGTGCCCTTGCCCGCGCCGGGCGCGCCGAAGAGAAGAATGCTGCGGTATTTCAAGCTGGTTTCGGGTTGAGTTTGATTTCCTGAATGTCCGCGAACGGCACGGTCACCTGGCCGTTGGGCGTTTCCAAAATCGCTTCGGTCGCTCCGACCTGCTTGATGCACTCCACGGCAAACGTCGCCTTCAACGTTTTTAGTTCCATCGTAAAGGCCTTGGCGTCGCCCTTGGGCTCGCCGATGAAACCGGCGAATTTTGTTTCGATGAAGCGTTTGTTGAACGTGAATTTACCGCGGGAAAAAACCTGCGGCTGCGGTTTCTTTTCCTCCTGCGACCCCTGCCACGAGGCCGAGACGATTTGAATGTCCTCCTGCGGCGAGCCGGGGGCGGCGGGGGCGCCCGGCGCGGCGTCGCCTCCGGTTTCTTCCGGCGCGGACTCGGCTTGCATCGGCTGCGTCAGGAAAAAAATGGGGCCGATGATCGGCAGCACCGCCGACAGGCCCAGCACGGCGCCCACCGGTTTGCCGCGGACCACCGCGATTTCAAACCCCGCGTAAAGATTGGCCGCGTAAATCACCAGCAGGATGAAAAAGCCCAGCGATGAATGCACCAGCCCCCCCAGGATGGACGGCTTTTCCGGCAATTTCATCCGGCTGACTTCTTTGATTTGGATTTCCGGTTTTGGCGGGCGGGCCGATTCCGTGGGTTCGATGAACGGCTCGACGAAGCCTTGCAGTTTTGGATTCTTGACAAGCTGCTTCAACGAATCCTGCGAGAACCGCGCCCATTGGATGTTCGTGTAAGATTCGTCCGTCGCGTGGATCATCACGCCATTGTCGTCGGACTTCACGATGTCGCCGGT
>Ga0181516_10002276_pt1 | contig 13870 bp, 9 predicted proteins | sample PEATcosm2014_Bin_25_FD_121104 | JGI IMG/M metagenome (GOLD analysis project Ga0181516, IMG submission 121104) | Peatland microbial communities from MTU Mesocosm Facility, Houghton, MI, USA - PEATcosm2014_Bin01_10_metaG | ecosystem: Environmental > Terrestrial > Soil > Wetlands > Peat | place... | reverse complement strand
CCCCGCAGTCTTTAGGCAACAGGCAACGTCACATGAAAGAAATTGCGATTTATAAAAACAAGCAAGGCTCTTTCGACGTTCGGGTCGAGAGAGATTCGGTTTGGCTTAGACAAGAGCAAATGGCGGCGTTGTTCGGAAGAGACAGAACCGTCATCGGCAGGCACCTCCGAAATGCGTTAAAAGAGAGAGAACTCAGCGAAAAAAGCAATGTGCATATTTTGCACATTGCTGGTTCCGATAAACCCGTTAAGTTGTACGACCTCGACGCGATTATATCCGTCGGATACAGGGTTAAATCGCTTGAAGGCGTTCGTTTTCGCCAATGGGCGACGCGCGTTTTGAAAGACCATTTGGTACAGGGGTACACCCTGCATCGCCAACGTTTTGAGCAGAACGCGCAGGAACTCGAAACGGCGCTGGCTCTTGTGAGAAAAACGATCGATTCTCCCGATCTGACTCTGCAATCGGGTCGCGGCATTGTCGATATTATGAGCCGCTATACGCAAACCTTTCTTCTTTTGCAGCGCTATGATGACGGACTCCTGACGGCACCGCGCGGAATATCGGGCGGATTGCTGCCCTCTCTGAAAGAAGCGAAAGCCTTATTGGCCGCTTTAAAGAAAAACCTCGCTGAACGCGGCGAAGCCGTTTCTTTGTTCGCGCAAGAGCGCGGCGACGCGCTGGCTGCAATTCTCGGAAATCTTAGCCAGTCCGTCTTTGGCAGTCCCGCTTACCCGACGATCGAAAGCAAAGCCGCGCACTTATTGTATTTTGTTGTTAAAGACCATCCTTTTTCTGACGGGAATAAACGCAGCGCGGCCTGTCTCTTTATCGATTTTCTGAATCGCAATGACGCCTTACTGAAAAATGGAAGTCCCCTCGTCAACGATGTAGGATTGGCGGCGCTAACGCTTCTTGTCGCGGAATCAAAAGCAGAACAAAAAGAAACAATGATCCATTTGATTATGAACATGCTGGCTCCCCCTCAATGAGTACCTTCCATCCTTCTCTTCTTGAAGAAATTCGCAATCGGCTGCCCTTATCCGGCATTGTTGGCGCGCGCGTACGGATGGTGCGGGCGGGGCGCGAATTCAAAGGCTGTTGCCCTTTCCATAACGAAAAGACGCCGAGTTTTTACGTCAATGACGACAAGCAATTTTTTCATTGCTTCGGCTGCGGCGCGCATGGGGATGTCATCGGCTTTACGATGCGCCACGACCGATTGAGTTTTCCTGAAGCCGTCGAAAACCTCGCCGCGCAAGCAGGATTGCAAGTGCCGCGCGACACGCCGGTCGAGCGCGAAAAATTCGACGCCGAAAAACGCCTCTATCAATTGCTCGACCGCGCCAATGCGTGGTTTGAAGAACAACTCTTCGCTCCCGCCGGACGCGAGGCTTTGGCCTATTTACGTAAACGCGGTTTAAGCGATGAAGCCATCCACCGTTTCCGCTTGGGCTATGCGCCAACAGATGCACAAGGTCTTTTGCGTAAGATGACGAGCGAGAATTACACGCTTGAAGATCTCGCTATCGTCGGCCTCGCCAAAAAATCCGAGGACCGCAACGAGTTTTATAGTTTTTTCCGCAATCGCGTGATTTTTCCAGTCGGCGACCGGCGCGGGCGAACGGTGGCTTTCGGCGCGCGCATTTTGGGCGAGGGTGAGCCAAAATATCTGAATTCTCCCGATCATGCGTTGTTTCATAAAGGTCAATTGCTCTACGGGCTTTCGCGCGCCCGCACAGCTTTATCGCAAGGGCAGCCGATCATCGTCGTCGAAGGCTATATGGATGTGATCGCGCTGGTTGAGGCGGGATATAGCGGCGCGGTTGCGCCGCTGGGCACGGCATTGACTGATGATCAGATTCAGATTTTGTGGAAACTCCTGCCGCCGCCCGAAAACCGCGAGGCTTCGCGCGATTACAGCCCGATTTTATGTTTCGACGGCGACAATGCGGGCCTGCGCGCCGCCACGCGCGCAGTCGAACGCGCTTTGCCGTTGTTAACGCCTACTCAGACTTTGCGAATCCTCACGATCAAGGGAGCAAAAGATCCCGATGAACTGATCCGGCAACAGAAGGGCAACTTGGCATTCGACTTTTTGCTTAAACAGGCGCGCCCAGTGATAGATTTTTTGTGGGAAAGTGCCCTGGCAGGCAGACAGGAAGTGCGCACGCCTGAAGAAATCGGAATATTTAGGCTAGTTTTAAAAAGATATACCGATCAGATTCAGGACAAAAAATACAGCAAATCCTGCCATTACTATTTCAACGACCGCATTTATCAGACCTTTATGCGAAAGGGGAAGGGAGCTACACAAAACGCGGGCAGTCCTCCACCACCGACGCAAGACAAACATTGGGCAAGAGAAAAAATTCTGCTCGCGTTTATCATCAATCATCCAGATTTATTTAACGAGTTTGGGGAGAGTTTTGCTTTTCTAGAATTCCACACGCCAGAATTTGAAGCCTTGCGCCAAAACGTGAGCGATCTTCTGTCACAAGCGCATGACGCTCCAATCACGTCATCCGAATTGCGCCATGCTTTATCATCACCCGAAGTCTCTCCCTTCACCCACAATGAAGTCGGGGCAGTTCTCAATAAGATTTTGTCTCCTGACACTTATTTCGGCGTAGCCAAAGCTGCACATCCCAATGCAACCCCCGAAGAAACGCGTCAAGCGTGGCTCGCCCTTTTGAAAGAGATAGAACAGGAAAAGGTCAGAATCGAATATGCAAAGGTCTGCGCCCTTTACCGCGACCAGCCGACCGAAGACAACCAAAGGCGCATGGAAGCCTTAAGAGAACGGGTCATGCAGCTTGCCGGAGCGGTGGAATAGGTCCGAATCGGCCAGAATCGGTTAAAACGCGCGGCATAATTGCCGCTATGATGAATAATTCACGAAATTTTCTTGCTTTGCGGGGGTTAGGCCTTAAAATTCGGGCCGCAAGTGCTTACTTGTTTGACCGACACTCTAAATCATTTATATACAGCGTTCCTTTAGGGGCAGCAGGATAGCATGGCGACGACCAAAAAAACGACGAAGCATAAACCCGCACCGCAAGCAGCCAAAGCCAAGAAGCCGAAGCCAAAAGCAAAACCCGCCGCGAAACCGGCGGCCAATCCGTCTACGCTAAAGCTACGACGCGACGAAAATGGTAAGACCGCGCCGAAGCCTCTTGCGAAGGCGGGAAAACCTGCGCCCAAGGTTGTCGTGAAAGCCAAGCCCGCGATCAAAGTCGCGCCGAAAAAACCGGAGGCCAAAAAGCCCGAGGTCAAAAAGCAAGAGACTAAGAAAGCGGAAGTGAAAAAACCCGAAATTAAGAACGCCGTTCCCGCGAAATCCGCGCCTGCTGCAAAGCCCGAAGCGCATGACGCCAAGAACGAGACGTTGGATGTGGACGATTCCCCTAAAGTCGAAGAAGACAAAACCGAAGCTCCGATCATTGAATCGTCGATTGAAGCCGTCAAGAAGATGATCAAGAAGGGCAAGGAGCGCGGGTACGTCACGATTGACGAAATCAACGCCGCTTTGCCGCAGGACAAGATCAATTCCGATTTGATCGAAGACACAATGGCGATGCTGTCGGAAATGGGCATCAGCGTCACCGAAGGCGACGATGACGAAGCGCCGAAAGAGAAAAAAGAAGGCGAAGAAGGCGAAGAAGAAGAAAAAGGCAACGTCAACGAAGATTTAGGCCGCACCGACGATCCCGTGCGTTTGTACTTGCGCGAGATGGGTTCGGTTGAACTGCTGAGCCGCGAAGGCGAAATCGCCATTGCCAAGCGCATTGAAGCCGGGCGCGAGATGATGATCGGCGGAATTTGTGAATCTCCACTGACCATTCACGCGATCCTGGGCTGGCACGACGCGATGAGCGACGGCAAAATGTTGCTGCGCGATATCATTGATCTGGAAGCCACCTATGGCGGCGCGCCGACGAACGAAGCCGACATGCTGGACGAAGGCGCGAGCGCCGAAGCTCCGCCTGAACCGGAAGAAGAAAAACCCGAGACCGAAGAAGGCGTTTTCGACGACGAGGAGCAGGAAAATCTCTCGCTCTCGATGCTGGAAGAAAAGCTTAAGCCTCAGGTCATGGAAACCTTCGGCAAGATCGCCGTAACCTATACCCGCTTGTACAAATTGCAGGCCGCGCGCATAGCGGCAGCGCAAAAGAACGAAAAGCCGACGCCGCAAGCAGACAAAAAGTTTGAAAAAACCAAGGACGAGTTGGTCGAGTTGGTGCGCACCGTGCGCCTGAACAACAACCGCCTCGAACAGTTGGTGCAGCAGCTTTACACGCTGAACCGCCGTCTGGTCGGCATCGAAGGACGCATCTTGCGCCATGCCACCGACAGCGGCGTCGGGCGCGAAGATTTCCTTGCCCGCTATACCGGCCACGAGCTTGACCGCAACTGGCTGAATGACGTGTTCAAAGGCAAGATTGTCGCACCGCCGAAGCGGGCGATTATTAAGCTGGGCAAGGGCCAAAAAGCCGCCGATCCGAACGCGCCGAAATTCGTCGCGGCGAATGTCAAGTCGTGGACGAAGTTTGTCGAACGCTTTGAGTCCGAAGTTGACCGTTTGCGCGCGGAAATGGCGTCGATCTGCGACGAAGCCGGACTGCCCTTGGTCGATTTCAAGCGCATCGTCATGACGGTGCAAAAAGGCGAACGCGAAAGCAACCGCGCCAAGAAGGAAATGGTCGAAGCGAATTTGCGCCTCGTGATTTCCATCGCCAAGAAATACACCAATCGCGGTTTGCAATTTCTTGATTTGATTCAGGAAGGCAATATCGGCCTCATGAAAGCGGTCGAGAAATTCGAATATCGCCGCGGTTATAAATTTTCGACCTATGCGACCTGGTGGATCCGGCAGGCGATCACGCGCTCGATTGCTGACCAAGCGCGCACGATCCGCATTCCCGTGCATATGATCGAGACGATCAACAAACTGGTGCGCACCAGCCGCCAGATGCTGCACGAAATCGGCCGCGAGCCGACGCCGGAAGAATTGGCGGAAAAGCTTCATATGCCTTTGGAGAAAATCCGCAAGGTGATGAAGATCGCCAAGGAGCCGATCAGCCTTGAAACGCCGATTGGCGACGAGGAAGATTCGCATTTGGGCGATTTCATCGAAGACAAAAACGCCGTGCAGCCGTTGGATTCCGCGATTCAGGGAAACCTGCGTGAAACCACGACGCGCGTGCTGGCCACCCTGACCCCGCGCGAAGAACGCGTGCTGCGCATGCGCTTTGGCATCGGCATGAACACCGACCACACATTGGAAGAAGTCGGCCAGCAATTCAGCGTCACCCGCGAACGTATCCGCCAGATCGAGGCGAAGGCGCTGCGCAAGCTGAAGCATCCGTCGCGGTCGCGGAAGTTGCGGAGTTTCCTGGATACGTAAGCGCTTTGGCGTGCTTACGAGACCGTAATTACCTGATAATCAGGTCTTCCCGCTGGATTTTCTTTTCGAAAAAAGCGAGTTGCGTCGGGCCGAAATGAACTTCCGGCGCCGCTACCCTGTCGGCTGCTTCTGCCCGTGCGCCGAGAAAGGCGACCCGCATTTCGGTGGCCGTTTTACCCAGAAAAGTTTCAATCGGGAGGTCGTGGCTGTTGAATTCATGGACGACATCCTGGGGTGAAACGCCGAGGAGGTCGCCTATCCTCAGCGGTATCCACGGCAACATATTATCAACACCCTGAGGCTCGTCGCTTTTTTCAAAAAACTTGATTGTCTGCTGATAAGCTCTGTGTTCCTGCTCAGTGAGAGAAGGACTTAGCGGGTCAGTCCGGTTGGCCCAATTGTAATAATAATCTCTGGCTGCCCTGTCCCACTCGCTTTTAGTGAGCACACGATCTGCGGCGCGTTGCACGCATTGGGTGACAAATTGTTCCGTGTATTTAAGCTCGGGCAGGATCCGCGATACGGTTGCTCCGGCAAAGATTCCGGCATTGACGCTCGGGTGAAATGTAACTTTTACAAACATTTTTGTCCTCCAACACGATTCGCAAAAACCTGACTATCTATAAAAAGAATAGCTTCATGACCCGATGTCAAGAGAGCGCACGATTCAAAATTCTCCGCCCTCAATATTTCGGCTTATGAACGATTTTGACCTTACGCCTTTTAGCTAAGAGCAGGAAAGAATTTTACCTCGAACGCCATAGTTAAGATTTGGACGGTTTTGCATTGCTTAACTTTAAGGTTAAGAAAAAAGTGGGATTTTAACCTAATTGGTGTGAATTTTCCGCTTTATTTACCCGGTGGTATGTGATATGACCCATATTATGAAAAACGAAGAAAGAGCCGCTTATTTGCGGCGAGATTTGGATTTGATTTTAAGGAAGTGGCGGAATTTGCCGGTACCGGCGTCGCGGCACGGGTGGATTCACGATGTCCGCGAGGCGCTGGGCATGATGAGCAGCGAGTTGGCGGCGCGCATGAAAGTTTCGGGCGCATCGATTACCAAGATGGAGCAATCGGAGAAGAAGGGCACCATCCGGATCGGCAGCTTGCGCCGCGCGGCGCGGGCGATGAATTGCTCGCTGGTTTACGCGCTGGTGCCCAATCACGGATCGCTGGAGAGAGTCGTGGAAGAGCGGCTGAAAAAGATTTCGTTCAATACGCTGCTCTCGCTGATACCGCTCAAGGACATCATCAAGCGCGACAATATGGAATTGGTCGCCGGTTGCGCCAAATACGTCAAGTATGAGCATTTATGGACGGACGATCCCAGAGGCGTAGCTCTCATCGATTCGTATTTCGACAAGGCAAGGGCGCAACTGAACGCGGAAATGAACGCGGAGGTCGAGCGCGCAAAACGCAAAGAGGCCGCTCTCAGGGACGAGGCTGCGGAAGACGAAGACTGGGACGACGAAGAAACGGATGAGGAAGAAGATGAGGATGAGGAAGCAGGAGATAGTGAGGAAGAAGGGAAGGTCGAGGAGGCAGAAGAGCCAATAGAGGTGGAGATGGAAGAAAAGAAGATAGATAGTGAATCCCCTGCCGCGCAGACAGGCGGTGTCGGGGGCCCGCGCATAAGGGGGTTATGAGTGGGGGGTTGACGGCGGTATAGAAATAATGTGGCGCGACTATCCTGAAAGCATGGTCGTTATTAACAAGCAGATTGGTTGGCCGCCGAAGGCTGGGGGTGAAGAAGGCGCAGGATGAAGAGATGGATGAGGACGAGGAAACGGAGAACTAAGCAGAGATGACGCAGAAGCAATCATGCGCTAGGATTTTCTCTTAAGTGCCTCTTTCAAAACATTGAGAAAAACGTTAGTATCCAAAAAGTAGTTTGGATAGGCTTTTCTGAGGGATGAGAGAGAGTCCACAGAAACTAACACTGCCTCAGCTCCTGGTATGTCGGCTATTTCACGCTCAGCGTTTAAATATTGTTCGGATGCTTCGTCCAATTGTTTTCGCTTGAACCCCGTAACAGTCATGCGCTGTTCTGACGGCTCAAGTTTTAACAAAAAATAATGATTGCCTCTTTTCTCGGCCTGTTCTCCAATGTTTAGGGCATCGCCATACATTTTGAGCGTGTTAGCAACGTTCAGCTCACCAGTTATTTTTCGCAATTCTTTGATAAGTTCCGTTTGGTTGGTCGGCGTATCTGGAACTAGAATTTTTGACTTTTCCTTAAGCGCTATAACGCTTCCCATCAACTGAAAAAAACGAAGCCACTTGCTTTCTCCTTGGCTCGATTTTAAGGCTTCTTCGCGCATCGTCCCTACAGTCTCAACCGCTGTTGCCCAAGCGTGTTGAAGGCGCGTTCTGATTTGCAATTCGATATAAAGTCCATTGTAAACAGATGGTTTCTTTTTATCGCTAAAGTATTTGTAGATTAAATGGACGCTTCGATAACCAGACCTCTTTGGATTCAAGATGTAATCATCTTTATCATCAAGTTCATGTTTGAGATCGCTCTTTTCATACTTTCTAACCAACTCTTGCACTTGGCTAACATTGTTCACAATAGCTCGACAGCCGCCGAAATCTTGCATTTGTGACAACTTCATGCTTTTGAAACGCGATAATTTATGCTCGATAGATGATAGGCGTTTAATTCTTTGTGCAACAAGACAACCACTATCAACGTCGCGCGCTTTTCGACGCAGAGTAACTTTAAAAGTATTTAGTGGGTAGTTGTGAGATGAGCGCCAGTTGTTGACAACTTCCAACGCCTTTAGATACCCACTCAGATCGTGTGGGTCGGCTTCGACAATTTTGCTGCCTGCCTTGTCGACTCGGCTTTTAGAGTATTCCGGTTTTGCCCATTCCATGTGCTAACAGTCTCCGATTCGCCTCATGCGTGTCAAATGCAATTAGGCCCCCATGCCGCGTAGACACGCGACGCTGGATTCCCGCTTTCGCGGGAATGACGAGGGTATTGGATTGATATGGTTAACATCATCCGTGTCCCGCTTTTCTTGCGCTCGCGCGGAGAATTTGCTTTGATTAAATACTGTTCATTTATTTTTGGAGAAAGCGTTTGGCCAGTCATTTTCTTATTTTCTTTTCACATGCGACGCCGTTGAAGGACGGCGATCAGAAAGATGTGCGGCGGTTTTTGAGCGCGCATTTTCGGGGGAATTTTTATGGGTGGAACGGGCGCTCGGTGTTCGTGCGCAAGGACGCGTCGAACGTCGAGGAGATCAGCAGGATGCTTCAGGAAAATATCGGCGGCGTGAAGAAATTCGCGCCGGTGATCGAGTTGGGCGATGAGCATATCGGGTTTCATGCGGGGTTGAGGAAGTTTTTTGAAACGCCGCCTGTGGTGTGCGCGGCGGGTGCGAAAAAAGGGACGAAATCGGTGCGGGGAAAGCGGCATGTGCTGGGGCGCATTCGGCAGGTGGAGGGGAATTTGATTAGGGTGAGGTTTGCGGGTGGACGTGAGGGAGATTGTGCGTGAAGTTTGCAGTAAGGTTTGTTCATAATTTCCCAACGCCAATCCCGGTCGCTCTCCCCCCTCCCTACCCTCCCCGCGAGGGGGAGGGGAAGAAAGGAGCGAATCGAATCGTTGCACTGGGGCTGATTCGTGTGCTCAAATGACGTTAACGCATTCTTAACTAAGGGTTGGGGCTCGTGAACGAGAAATTTGCGGAATTGGGTTCTCCCCGCCGGATTTGGGCTGTCGCAGCCTTGCACGGCGATGTTGATCGTTTGTCGACATTGCATGATCATATTGCGGCGAAATTCTCGGTGCGCGACAGGCTTGTCTATCTGGGCAATTTCTTGGGCGTCGAATCCCGCACAAATGCGGCTTTGATGGAAGAATTGTTGGTGTTCCGCGCGGCTTTGCTGTGCAAAACCGGCGTTGAACCTTCCGATATTACTTTTTTGCGCGGCCCGGCTGAAGAAGCGTGGCAGCGTTTGCTGCGCCTTCAATTCGCGCCTTTGCCGCATCAGACGTTGGAAAGATTGCTGGCGTCGGGCGTCGAAGCTTATTTGCGGCTTTATGGGATCAGCGTCAGCGATACGCGTTCGGTCGCGCGCGCGGGCAGTTTGGCCATTACGCGCATGACCAACCATTTGCGTTCCTTGCAACGCAATGCGCCGGGGCATGAAAAACTGATGTTCACGATGCGCCGCGCGGCGTTTGCCAATCCGGGCGCGGATCAAAAACGTTTATTGCTGGTTCCGGCCAGTTTCGATCCGACGCGTTCGCTGGACGATCAGGGAGAATCCTTGTGGTGGACGGCGGCGCCGTTCCGCGTCACCGGTCGCGCGGCGACTTCGTACAGCCGCATCGTGCGCGGCTTCGACAGCGTCAATGGCGGTGCGGATTTAGACGATTTGGCCGTGACGTTGGACGGCGGCTGTGGGCGCGGCGGACCTTTGGTTTGCGGCTGCTTTACCCCTGCGGGCAAGTTGATCGAATTGGTCGTTGTCGGCGGCAGAGGTGCTTTGGAGTCCCTGCCCTATGAGCGCGAGGCGGCCAATGATCCGCATATTGAAGAAGAAACGCGGATTGTGACGGCGCCGCCTGCGAGCGCACTTGGCTATGAAGTGCGTCAGACGGTTAGCGCGTAATTTCCTTTATATTTAACATCATATCTATTCCCTCTTCCTTGAGAGAGCATTAACTTGCCCCTACCGCTTGGCTTGCATGTTAGGTAGAGTCTTGCCTTAGTTGATTCTCATTATGGCCGTTTTACATGCCTCGTCCTCTTGTTCGTTTGCGCCGTCGCAAGTCGTCGGCTTTGTTGCCGGAATCCCTTTACATGGGGCTCGCGCGCATGGTGCGCGTGGTGAGCGGCGGCATTGTCATGACCGTTGCGTTTGGCATTTTCCTGGCTTTGCTTTCTTATGCGCCGCGTGATCCTTCGTGGAATACCGCTACCCTAGGCACGGGAGCCGATGGCATTCATAATTTGTGCGGGATTTGGGGCGCTTATGGCGCGGATGTTTTGTGGCAGGGATTTGGGCTGGGCTGTTTCATTTTGCCTTTGGTCGTGGCGGCGTGGGGCTGGCGCATCGCGTCGGACAAGGGTTTGGAAATGCTGGGCTGGCGCTTGCTGGTGACGCTGGGCGCGATGACGTCTTGCAGTATCGCGCTGGGCGCTTTGAGATTTCCGGCCTCGCTGGAAGGCGCGCCGCGCGACGGCGCTTTGGGGCGGATTCTTGGCGGTAATCTGAGCGCACTAGCGCCGCCGCCTTGGGGCGCGGCGGCTGTTGCGCCTGTGTTTGCGATGATCACCGTCATCGGCATTTATCTGGCTTGCGCTTTGACGCTGGACGAATGGCATTTCATGGCCTTGGCTCTGCACCGGATCGTGGCGCATGTGTGGGATCAAGTTCAGGCGGCGACGCAGATTTTGTGGCGGCTGGTGCGGCGTGAGAAAAGCGATGATGACTTGGAAGAAGAGTTAGACGATCTGCCCGTCGAGGAAGACGTCGAAGAGGAGATTGAGGAAGAAGAGATCGAGTCCGAAGATCCTCGCCCGGCCAAGCCTGTTAAAAAATCTAAACCGACGCTCGTCAAGCGCGCGGCGGCGACGGCCCGGCAGTCGCGGCTGGCATTGAACGGCGACAGCGATTTGCCTTTGCCACCGCTGGAGCTTCTGCAATGGCCCGATAACGGGAAACAAACGGCCGTGGTGTCGGAAGACGCGCTGGAGAAAAACGCCAAGATGCTGGAAGTCGTGCTGGATGATTTCGGCATCAACGGACAGATTTTGAAAGTCAGCCCTGGGCCGGTGGTGACTTTGTATGAGCTGGAACCTTCGCCGGGGACGCGCGCGGCGCGGGTTATTTCTCTGGCCGACGATATTGCGCGGAATATGAGCGCGGCTTCGGTGCGCGTCGCGGTGGTGCCCGGGCGCAATGTCATCGGCATCGAATTGCCCAACGCCAAGCGCGAAACCGTGTATTTGCGGGAGCTTTTAAGCACCGATGCTTATCATGATACCAAGGCCGCCTTGCCTTTGGTTCTGGGCAAGGATATTGCGGGAAATTCGGTCATTGTCGATTTGACGCGGATGCCGCATTTGCTGATTGCGGGAACGACGGGCTCGGGCAAATCGGTTGCCATCAACACCATGATTTTGTCGCTGCTGTACCGGCTGCCGCCGCAGAAATGCCGCTTCATTATGATCGATCCCAAGATGCTGGAATTATCGGTTTATGAAGGCATTCCGCATTTGCTGGCTCCTGTTGTGACGGAGCCGAAGAAGGCGATTATGGCTTTGCGCTGGACGGTGCGCGAGATGGAAGAACGTTATCGCGCGATGTCCAAGCTCGGTGTGCGTAATATCGACGGGTACAACATGCGCCTGCGCGAAGCGGCGAAAAACGGCGAGAGTTTGATGCGCACCGTGCAGACCGGTTTCGACCGCGAGACGGGCAAGCCGATTTACGAGGAACAACCGCTTGATCTGACCGAATTGCCGTTCATCGTCGTGATCGTCGACGAAATGGCGGATTTGATGATGGTTGCGGGCAAGGAGATCGAGGCCGCCATACAACGTCTGGCGCAGATGGCGCGCGCGGCGGGGATTCATATCATGATGGCAACGCAGCGGCCTTCGGTCGATGTCATCACCGGCACGATCAAGGCCAATTTCCCGACCCGCATCAGTTTTCAGGTGACTTCGAAGATCGACAGCCGCACGATTTTGGGCGAGCAAGGGGCGGAGCAACTGCTGGGCCAAGGCGACATGCTGTATATGGCGGGCGGCGGGCGCATCACGCGCGTGCATGGGCCGTTCGTGCGCGACGACGAAGTTGAGGCGATCGTCAAATTCCTGAAGGCGCAGGGCGAGCCGGAATATCTCGACGAAGTGACCGAAGACGACGGCAGCAGCGTAGCTGGCGGTAGCAACGACATCTTTGGCGGCGGCGAAAGTTCAGGCGACGATCTGTACGACAAGGCCGTGGACATCGTGCTGCGCGAACGCAAGGCGTCGACCAGCTTTATCCAGCGGCAATTGCAAATCGGTTACAACAAAGCCGCCAACCTCGTCGAACGGATGGAACGCGAAGGCTTGATTGGGCCCGCGTCAGCGACGGGGAAGAGAGAGATTTATGGGCGGGGTGGGAGCGAGGAGTAACGCGCCACATTGGGAACGCATTACATTGGGGACATGATGATTATTGTGTCCCCGAGCGCTTTAATAGCGTCAAGTTATACGCCAGTCCTGCATATGAATTTTGGTTAGCGGAATCTTCACCATAGAAATTTTTCCTACATTACCCAAAAGAAGTGATTTCTTGCCACAAATAGGCATGTTAATTATTTGTAAACCATTGTTTTTGCTAATTACTTTCATGTTCGTCGGGTACTATTAAAATATATTCGAAGCATTTTTAGGTGACAAATAATGTCAACGCAAAACAAACAGGCCATTCATAAGAATCCCTTTGTTGGCTGGTCTACTAAAGACTTGTCGATGGCTTCAGAGGAAATGGTTGATATTGTTGATGGCCTTTCCGACCTTGCCGCCGTTTATACGGACAATGCAGAGACTTTGAAAAAGGCGAATAATTTGAGAAGGGCAAGAATCATCAGAGATGCCCTTCGCCTTTGCCGCAAATATCAACGTTATCTTTCCGACGAAGTAAACGATGCGGCAACATCGGCAGAATCACCAGAACTTGTAAAAGTTAAGTACGCTTGTACAAAAACCAGCGAAACCATCGAAGCTGAGCTAAACGCTTTGAAGGAAGTCCTCGCAGAACACAAAGATAGCTGCCCATCACCACCACCGATGATTACCCGCATGGCCGCAATCACTGCTATCCTTGGCAGTGCGTATGCTGTCGAAATGTATCTAATGTTTGGCAGCGTTATGACCAAACCATTCAATGACTCGAAGCTCGCAAAAGCGATCTTCGCTGGCACGGCTGGCGGCGTGTTGTATATTGGCTTCAAAGATAAAATAGATCCGTTTACCCAAGCGGCAGCTGAGGTGCTCTTCGGAACAGATTCAACAATAGCCGCTCCATATTTGACAACGGCAAGCAGATTAGACGCGCTGTCAAAGACTGTGACAGAAAAACCTGTCGCTAATGACGTTCAGCGCCCCAACAATCATGAAATTGTCTTGCGTTCGCGGAGAGATTTTTTGAAGCTTCAGTTCGCTCCGCGCCGTTAAGCGAGGTGCAACTAAAGATCGTATTTTTTGGCCCTAGCCTTAGCGCGTTCATACATAGCTGCGGGGGCGTTAGGATTAGGCCTGTTAAAAGGCCAGCGATTATTATCATGAAGCCACGATAGAAAAACGACCTCAAAAGCGATAAGCCCAGCCGTCCCCAGCATAATGTTGCCTACATTTTGCACAGCACTCTCGCCACGAAGCAAATAGCTTGCAGTTACAACAGTTGCGTCACCGCAAATAAATGCAGCCGCAACAGCAAATTTTT
>Ga0181516_10002274_pt1 | contig 13899 bp, 15 predicted proteins | sample PEATcosm2014_Bin_25_FD_121104 | JGI IMG/M metagenome (GOLD analysis project Ga0181516, IMG submission 121104) | Peatland microbial communities from MTU Mesocosm Facility, Houghton, MI, USA - PEATcosm2014_Bin01_10_metaG | ecosystem: Environmental > Terrestrial > Soil > Wetlands > Peat | place... | reverse complement strand
GTTTTATCTCGCCGGGGCGTCGGGACGCTACGTTACCGGTCAAGTATTGACGGTGGACGGCGGAATGGTCATGTAACGGCTGAATTTTGAGAGCCGTCGTGATTTCTGATTTCGAGCGGGCTAAGCCGTGAACCGGGTGGCGATCAGGAAAAAATGGATTCGGGGCTTGACGCGCACAGCGTTTGTAAGCTAGAAAACAGGCATCATTATTTATGTCAGACAAACCAATTGACCAACGTGTAAAAGACATCGTCGTGGAGCAACTCGGCGTCAAGCCGGAACAAGTGACTCCGCAGGCGAAATTCATTGAAGACCTCGGCGCCGATTCGCTCGACACGGTCGAGCTGGTAATGGCGCTCGAAGAGGAATTCGGCATCGAAGTGCCGGACGAGCAGGCCGAGAAACTCCAAAGCGTCGGCGACGTGATCAAATACGTCGAGGAAAACGCCAAGTAAGCGATATTTGCACCGCGGGGCAGTTTTGGCTGGACACAGCCCGGACTGCCCCGTTTGATTTTGTCATGGCAAACAACTATTCCGACCGCCGCGTCGTTGTCACGGGCATGGGCGTCGTCACGCCGCTGGGCAACGACCTCAATTCTTTCTGGCAAAACCTCATTGCCGGACAGAGCGGCATTGACAAAATCACGGCGTTCGACGCCACGGCGTTCGCCACGCAGATCGCCGGCGAGGTGAAAAATTTCGATCCGACGCCGGCGTTTCCGTCGCCCAAGGAAATCCGCCGCACCGACCGCTACACGCAGTTCGGCGTTTTCGCAGCGTGGAGCGCGTTGCAGGATTCCGGCCTCGATCTCGCCAAGGAAAATTGCGACGAAATCGGCGTGTTCCTCGGCTCCGGCATCGGCGGTTTGCAGACCACCAGCGAGCAATTGAAAATTTTGCTGGAGCGCGGGCCGGGCCGGCTGTCGCCGTTCATGATCCCGATGCTGATCTCCAACATGGCCTCCGGCGTCGTCTCAATGTATTTCAACCTGCGCGGACCCAATTTCGCCATTTGTTCCGCCTGCGCGACCGCCAACCACGCCATTGGCGAGGCCTGGCGCACGATCAAGATGGGCGATGCCCAGGTGATGCTCGCCGGCGGCGCGGAGGCGACAGTGGTGCCCATCGGTATCGGCGGCTTTTGCGCCATGCGCGCCATGAGCACGCGCAACGACGATCCCAAAGGCGCGTCGCGTCCGTTTGACAAGGACCGCGACGGCTTTGTCATGGGCGAAGGCTCCGGCGTCATCGTGCTGGAAGAATTGGAGCATGCCAAAAAACGCGGCGCGCAGATTTATTGCGAGATCGCCGGCTACGGCAACACCGCCGACGCGCATCATCTCACCGCGCCGTCCCCCGGCGGCGAAGGCGCGGCGCGCTGCATGAAAATGGCATTGCGCTCCGGCGGCTTGAATCTGACGGACGTGAATTACATCAACGCCCACGGCACCTCCACGCCGCAAGGCGACATCTGCGAAACGCAGGCCATCAAATCCGTTTTCGGCGACCAGGCGAAGCAGCTCGTCGTCAGCTCCACCAAAGGCGCCACCGGCCACATGCTCGGCGCCGCCGGCTCGGTGGAAATGGCCGCGTGCGCCCTGGCCATCAAACACGGCATCGTTCCCCCGACCATCAACCTGCAGAATCCCGATCCCGAGTGCGATCTGGATTACGTGCCGAACACCGCGCGGGAAATGCCGGTGAACGTGATCGTCAACAATTCCTTCGGCTTCGGCGGCCACAACTCGACCATCGCGGCGAAGAAATTTGTGGGATGAAATTGTAAACCGAAAAATTTATGGCCAAACCGGATTTAGTTTATCTCGGCATCCGCGGTTCGGTCATGGCGTTGGACAAAAATTCGGGTGCACGCGTTTGGGAAACCAAGTTGAAAGGCTCCCAATTCATAACGCTGCTGGTGGACGGCCAGCGAATTTTCGCCGGCGCGCAAGGCGAAATTTTCTGTCTGGATGCGGCCACCGGCAAGACGCTCTGGCATGATGGCTTGAGCGGATACGGTTTTGGATTGATGAGCCTTGCGATTCAAAACGGCGGTTCTGATGCGGCTTTGCTTGCCGCCGAACACGTCCGCCAGCAACAGGCGTCCGCGTCCGCGGCGACCACCTAGGGCCGTGAACTTTCTGCCGCTCATCGAAGCCAAACGCGAAGGAAAAATTCTCGCGCCGGAGCAGATACAGGAATTCATCCGCGAATTCACCGCCGGGAAAATTCCTGACTACCAGATGGCCGCGCTGCTCATGGCCGTTTTTTTTCGCGGACTCGACACCGCCGAAACGACCGCCCTCACGCTCGCCATGCGCGATTCCGGCGACGTGCTGAAATTTCCCACGGACAAACGCCCGCTCGCGGACAAGCATTCCACCGGCGGCATCGGCGACAAAGTTTCGCTCCCGCTTGCGCCGCTGCTCGCGTGCCTCGGCTTCCGCGTGCCGATGATTTCCGGGCGCGGCCTCGGCATCACCGGCGGCACGCTCGACAAGCTCGATTCCATTCCTGGTTTCAAAACGCTTTTGCCGGCCGCGCAAATTGTCGCGCAAGTTCAAAAGGTTGGCTGCGTCATCTGCGGCCAGACGGACACGATGGTTCCCGCCGACAAAAAAATTTACGCCCTGCGCGACGCCAGCGGCACCGTGCCGGGCATTCCGCTCATCACCGCCTCGATTCTTTCCAAGAAACTTGCTGAAAGTCTGGACGTGTTGATCCTCGATGTGAAATTCGGAGCCGCCGCGTTCATGCCAACCAAAGCCGCCGCGCGCAAACTGGCGCAGGCAATGGTCGCGCTCGGCAACGAATGCGGCACGAACACGCGCGCGATTTTGACGGACATGAACACGCCGCTCGGCCGCGCCGCCGGCAACTGGCTGGAAGTCAAGGAAAGCGTTAATTGCCTTGAAAACAAAGGGCCAAATGATTTGCGCGAACTTGTGATTGATTCCGCCGCCCATCTTCTGGTGCAAACCAACAAAGCCAAAACGCTCGCCGCCGCGCGCAAGCTCGCGGAAGCTTGTTTGAACTCCGGTGAACCGCGCGCCAAGTGGGATGAAATGCTCGTTGCCCAGGGCGCGAACCTGAAAACCTTCCAGCGCAAGCTCGCCATGGATTCCGTCGCGAAGGCGGTTGTCGAATTGAAGGCGGAAAAAGCCGGCTACGTTTCCAAATGCGACGCGCGCATCATTGGCGAAGTCATCCGCGACCTTGGCGGCGGTCGGCTCACAAAAGAATCTTCGATCAATTACGACGTCGGCGCGGATCAAATCGTCAAACCCGGCGACCACGTGGAAAAATCGGGAACGTTATGCCGCGTTCACGCCGCCGGTTCAGTGCAAGCCGAAGCGGCAAAAGCGCGGCTCAAAACGGCGTTTGAAATTTCCGCCGAACGTCCGGCGCAAACCCGGCTCATTCAAGAAATCATCGGCTAAAATTTTTCGGCGGAATTGTTCGGGGGCGCAAAATTGGATTCTGAAAATTCTGTCATTCCGTCTCATGCAATTTTTTCCCAGATCGTGATTTCGGGAAACGCCACGCACAGCGTGTCCAAGCGTGGCAGCAAGGCTTTGATGTGCGCCGATTGCAGATGCGTGTCGAGCTGCGCGCGGCTTGTCCAGTTTTCGTGAAAAAGAAATTTTGCCGGAGCTTCAGGCGACGCATGCAAATCGTAATTGATGCAGCCCGCTTCCTGGCGTGTGGGCGAAACTAGGCCGATCAGCGCTGTTTTCAATTCCGATTCTTTGCCCGGCTTGGCATGAAAGGTAGCGACGACAGCGATGGCTTTGACGCTCATAAAATCAATTCAAGGATTCCAAAATTTTCTCCGCCGCCGCGCGCGGGTCCTCCGCCGCGTAAATCGGCCGGCCCACGACGAGCCAGCTGGCGCCCGCTTGCATGGCCTCGCGCGGCGTGAGCGTGCGCTTCTGGTCGTCGGCTTTTTCCGCGCCCGTGCGGATGCCGGGCGTCACGAGTTGGATGTGCGCCGGCAGGATTTTTCGCAGCGCCGCAATTTCCCGCGGCGAGCAAACAAGTCCGCGCAGGCCGGATTTCACGGCGAGCAGCGCTAGGCGGGAAACTTGTTTTTCCGTGTCCGCTTCGCAGCCGATTTCCGCGAGCGTCTCATGGTTTGAACTGGTCAACACCGTCACGCCCAGCACGAGCGGCGCGGTCAAGCCCAGCATTTTCGCCGTGTCCTGAACGGATTTTTCCGCCGCGCGCATCATCTCGCCGCCGCCGCTGGTGTGGATGGTCAGCATCTGCACGTCGAGCCGCACGGCGGAGGCGACGGCCTTGGCGACCGTGTTCGGGATGTCGTGAAACTTCAAATCGAGGAACACGCTCGCGCCGGTCGCGCGGACGCGGCGCACGATGTCCGGCCCGGCGGCGACGAAGAGTTCCTTGCCGATCTTGAACGCGCCGACAGCGGGCGCGATTTGCTCGGCGAGTTTCAGGGCCTGCTCGGCAGTCGGCACGTCGAGCGCGGCGATGATGGGATTGCGCATGGGGACAGGATATTGGTGATTAGCGAATATGCAAAAGCCAAAATCTCATTGTGCTTGACCGTGCTTAAACCGGACTTATCCTGTTTCCGCCGTGAAAATAGCTTGGGAAAAATCCGTTGCCCTGCTGGGAATTATTGTCGGCCTGTTCGCCGTTCCGGCTTCCGCCTCCACCATTCGCGATGATGTGTCCGACAGCGAATATCAGGCGTTGGCCGCGCTGTCAGATTTCTCGTCAGTGGGCACGCTCGTCGGCAGCCTTTACACCGGTTGCGGCGTTCTCATCGCGCCAGATTGGGTGCTCACCGCAGCGCATCTCCTGACGCTTTCCACCTCCGAAACGTTTACGATCAACGGCACTGCCTACACCAGTTCGAGCCTTTACCGTGATCCCGCCTGGAACGGCTCCGGGACGAATGGCGGTGATTTCGCCTTGGTGCATTTGAACACGCCGGTTACCAGCGTGACGCCGGCACCGCTCTACACGGGCACGTCGGAAGCGGGCATGCTTGGGACTTATGTCGGCTACGGATTCACCGGCACCGGGCTGACGGGCTACAAAACTTTGGACGGCAAGAAACGCGCGTTTCAGGACATCATTGACACCGATTTCCACAATCCGACGAATGTCTATGGTTCGCTGTTCGTGAATCCCCACGATCCTTCCACCGGCACGGTGCAGCCGTTGGAAGGCTGCGTGGCCTACGGCGACAGTGGCGGCGGCGTCTTTGTCCAGATCGGCTCGCAATACGAACTTACCGGCGTCATCTCGTTCGTCGCCGCGACCAATGGCCCCGCCAATTCTTATTACGGCAACTTCAGCGGTTTCAGCCGCATGTCCGCCGGCCTGCCGTGGATCGAATCCATCGTGCCGGGGCTTGAGGTTCCCGAACCGTCCGCGTCCGCCCTGGCGGTTGGTGGCGGCGTGCTGGCGCTTTGTTTTCGCCGTTTCAAAAATTTGCGCTGGGCCGCGTTTTGACTTTTCCCGCCGATTTTCCTAGCCTGTAGCCATGAAAATCGTCCGCCACACCGACAAAGATTTTTCCGCCAAGCTGCGCGAGGTCGCGGCTGACTCCAGTTTGTTCGACGCCGAAATCGAGCAGCGCACCAAGGCGATTTTGCAGGACGTGTTCGTGCGCGGCGACGCGGCGGTGCTGGAGTTCACGGAGAAATTCGATGGGGCAAAACTTTCCGCCGACCAGCTCGCCGTGACGCAGGCGGAATTATTCAACGCGTCGGTCGCCGCCGATGAATCCTTGCGCGCGGCGGTGGCGGAAGCCGAAAAAAACGTCGCCTTCTTCGCCAGAAAATCTTTGCGCAAAGGCTGGCAGGCGAAAAATTCCCACGGCGCGAGCGTCGGCGAAAAGTTTGATCCGTTCACGCGCGTCGGCGTTTACATCCCCGGCGGCACCGCGCCGCTGGTTTCGACCGCGCTGATGACCATCACGCTCGCCAAGGTCGCGGGCTGCCCGGAAATCGTCGTAACCACGCCATGCGGCAAGGATTGCTCGATCAATCCGGCGATTCTCTTTGCGGCGCGTGCGGCGGGCGCGACGGAGATTTACCGCGTCGGCGGCGCGCAGGCGATTGCGGCGCTCGCATATGGCACGAACACAATTCGCCGCGTGCAGAAAATTTTCGGCCCCGGCAACGCCTACGTCAGCATGGCCAAGCGGCTGCTCGTCGGACGCGTTGCGATTGATCTGCTCGCCGGGCCGAGCGATCTGCTGGTGCTGGCTGATGACACGGCAAATCCGCAATTTGTCGCGTCCGATTTGCTCGCGCAGGCCGAACACGGTTCCGGCCACGAACGCGTCTGGCTCGTGACGAATTCCGCGAAAATGCTCAAGGCGGTGGAAAAAGAAATCTCCAAACAGTTGCCCAAATTGCCGCGGCGCGAATTCATCCAGCGCGTGCTCGACCGCAACACCTGGCTCATCCAGGTGGCGACCGTGGCGGACGCCGTGGCGCTGGCGAACCAGCTCGCGCCGGAACATTGCGAGGTCGTCACGCGCGATGCGCGGCGCGTGAGCGGCGGCATCGTGACGGCGGGCGCGATTTTTCTGGGCAACTGGTCGCCGACGGTGCTGGGCGATTACCTCGCCGGGCCGAGCCATGTGCTGCCGACCGACGGCGCGGGCGCTTCGTTCGCCGGGTTGACGGTGGATCAATTCCAGCGCCGCACGAGCGTGGTGGAATACAACCGCGCGTCGTTGAAGAAGGCGCTAAAGTCGGTGAAAAAATTCGCCGACCTCGAAGGCCTCGGCGCGCACGGGAAAAGCGCCGAGATCCGAATTAAAAATTAACAGCAAAATGGCGGCGCACGCGGAGTTGACGACTGCACGGCTTTGAGCGTAATTATCGCGCGGTTTATTTTTTAAAATTATGGGCGGCACTTTGCTCACCAACAATCCGTTCGCGGTGCTGACGTTCATCGCGGCGCCGGCGCTGTTGACGAACGCCTCGTGCCTGCTGGCGTTGAGCACCATCAACCGGCTCCTGCGCACGCGCGAAAGCATGCGCGAGCTGTTGCGGGAATCGGAAAATGCGGCGCAGGCGCGCGGCCCGAAATTTCTGGAGCATGTGAACCGGGTCGAACGGCAGGCGTCGCTGCTGCTGAATGCGCTGCACTGGATTTACGTGGCGCTGGGCGCGTTCGTGGCGGCGACGCTGGTGACGCTGCTCGGCGCGCTGGCGGGACAATTGGGAAATGAACTGGCCATGCGCATCGTCGTCGGCGTGGGCTTGGTGCTGGGGTTTGTCGGCGTTGCGGGCCTGATGGGCGGCTGTGTGAGCCTCTTTCACGCGACGCAGATTTCGCTGACCAACATCCGTGAGGAAGCCGCGGCGATCCGCGCGCGGCAGGAAAAATTGAAAAATTCGCCCGCACAATAATCACATCCGGGTTGTCGTCACGTCGGGCTTCCGCTATTTATTCGGCATGAAACCACTCCGCTTGTTCGCGCTCGCGTTTTTGCTCGCCGGCTGCAGCTCGCTGTCGCCGACGCCGCAAAAAATCAATACGCTCACCGCCGCCGAGAAAGCCGCCGGCTGGCAGCTGCTCTTCGACGGTCAAAGTTTTGCCGGCTGGCATAATTTCAAAAGCGACGCCGTGCGGCCCGGCTGGCAGGTGAAGGACGGTCTGCTGGTCTGCGCCGACCCGCACAACGCCGGCGACATCGTCACCATGGCCAAGTTTGGCTGGTTTGAGCTGCAGTTCGATTACAACATTTCCGAAGCCGGCAACAGCGGCATCATGTTTCACGTCACCGATGACGGTCCCAAAGTCTGGGCGACCGGCCCGGAATTTCAATTGGAGGACAACGTCAAGGCCGTGGACCCGATCCGTTGCGGCTGGCTTTATGCGCTGTATCAGCCGCCGATTGACCCCGCCACCGGCAAAATTCTCGACGCCACCAAGCCCGTCGGCCAATGGAACCACGTGCGCCTTGTCATCAGCCCGGAGAAATGCGTCCACGAAATCAACGGCGTGAAATATTTTGAATACATCCTCGGCAGCGACGATTTCACCGCGCGCGTGGCGAAGAGCAAGTTTGCGAAAATGCCGTTTTTCGCCAAAGCCGCCAGCGGCTACATCGCGCTGCAAGGCGACCACGGCTCGGTTTCCTTCCGCAACATCAAGATTCGTCCGCTCGCGGCGGAAAAATAGAATCGCGGCGGAAAATTTCTTTCACTTGCTGCCGGGCTTGACCGCTGGAATTTTCGCCAGGTCCGGCGGCAGCTTGTCCGCCTCGAGGGCTTCGACTTTCAGCGCGATCAAACTCTCGAACGGCACGCCAAAACTTACCGTGCCGTTCGAGCGGTCCACAATCGTCGCCACGGCAGCGACGTTTCCGCTGTGCGCGCGGACGATGTCCAACGTTTCCTGCACGCGGCCGCCCTTGGTCACGACGTCCTCAACGACGAGAATTTTTTCGCCGCTGGCAATTTTGAAACCGCGCCGCAAAACGAGTTTGCCCTCCTCTTTTTCCACAAAGATGAACCGCAGGCCCAGCTGTCGTGCGACTTCCTGGCCGATGACGAGTCCGCCCATCGCCGGCGCGACAACCGTGACCGCGCCGAGCGGCTTGAGTTTCGCCGCGAGCGCCGCGCCGAGTTTTTCGACGACGGGCATCTGCTGGAGCGCCAGTGCGCATTGGAAAAACTGCCGGCTGTGCAGGCCGCTGCGCAAAATAAAATGGCCTTCGAGCAGTGCGCCGGTGTCGCGGAAAACGGAGAGAACTTGAGCTTGTGTCATGGCGTGCAGATATTAATACCAAAGTCCCAAGGTCAAAGCAAAAATTGCCACAGAGACATTGAGCCGCAGAGGCGTAAGAATTTTTTCTCTGTGCCGCTGTGCCGCTGTGGCAAAATGCGCGCGTGCCGAAGTGGATCAAATTCATCCTCGCCGTCCTGCTGCTGCCGGTTTGCGCTGGTGCGGCCAAGGCATTGTGGCTGGTCATCGAACGTTCTGGCAGCGCCGACACGACCTGGGTTCCGTTTTTGGCGGGTGTGGCGTGCTGGGGCGTGGTCTTTTTCCTGCTGCCCAAGCCGATGTGGATTTACGTCTTGGGCCACGAACTGACGCACGCGCTGTGGACCTGGCTGTTTGGCGGCGAGGTGAAAAAAATGAAGGTTCGCTCTTCGGGCGGCCACGTCGTCATTTCCAAAACCAATTTTGTCATCGCGCTGGCGCCGTATTTTTTCCCGCTTTACGTCGTGCTGGTCATCGGGGTGTTTGCGCTCGGCCATCTGATATGGAGCTGGCCGCTGGTCTGGTTTCATTTGTTGGTCGGCGCGGCGTATGCTTTTCACGTCACGCTGACAATTCACGTTTTGCAGACGCAGCAATCGGACATCACGAGCCAGGGCTATTTATTTTCCGCCGTGGTGATTTTTCTCGGCAACGTCGGCGTGCTGTTGTTTGGCATTCCGCTGCTCACGGCGCGCGTCGGCATGTTGAATTCTCTCGGCTGGTGGTTCGAAAGCACAGGGATGATTTTCCACTGGCTGCAACGGGTGATTTGAACCGGCAAAAAATGTCAGCAATTCAGTCTTGAAATGCCACCGCGTTTAGGGACATCCTCACGGCAGATATGGATTTAGCCGACATCTTGGGCCGCGAACAAATCGTGCCCGAACTCAAAGCGACGAACCGCTGGGAAGCGATTGACGAACTCATCGGGAATCTTGTCGCCACCGGCAAGATCCAGGCCGCCGACCGCGACGCCGTGACCGCCGCCGTCAAGAAGCGCGAAACCTCAATGTCCACGGGCATCGGCTTCGGCATCGGCATTCCGCACGCCTCGACGGATTTGATTTTCGAGGTCGTCGGCGCGCTCGGCCGCTCCGGCAAAGGCGTCAACTTCGACGCGCTCGACAACCAGCCGGTGAAGCTCGTCATGCTCTTTCTCGTGCCGCAGGGCCAGTTTCAAAAACATCTGCACACGCTCGCCAACATTGCCAAGCTTTTGCACAAGGCCGATTTCCGCGAAGCCCTCGAAAAATCCCCAGACGCCGACGCCATGCTCGCGGTCATTCGCGAGCACGGGAAGAAGTGATTTTAGTTGCTGGTGGGATGTTGCAGGTTGCAAGTTTGACCACGCCATGCCGCAAAGTTTCCCGCAGGCTGAAACCTGCAACCTGCAACCTGAAACCTGCAACTTTCAACTTTTAACCTGCAACCTTTTGTTTAGCGTAAAACGTGGTTAAATTTCCCGCCGTGTTGCCACACAAACAAATTGAGCTGAAGCTGCAAGCGGCCGTTCGCGAAATTCTGCCGGACGCCGATGTTTCCGCCGTCCTTGTCCGTCCGTGCGACCCGAAATTTGGCGATTACCAAAGCAATGCGCTCATGTCGCTCGCCAAGGTGCGGAAGCTGAATCCGCGCCAGCTCGCCACCGACACGCTGATCAAACTCAATGTTTCCGACGTTTGCGAAAAGGTGGAAATCGCCGGCGCGGGTTTCCTGAATTTCCGGCTGAAGAATTCCATCCTCGCGCAAACGCTCGAAGCGGCGGCGCGCGGTGAACATTTGTTTTTTGAGAAAACTGCGCAGCCGAAAACTGTGGTCATTGATTTCAGTTCGCCGAACGTCGCCAAGCCGATGCACGTTGGCCACATCCGTTCGACCGGCATTGGCGACGCGTTGCAACGAACGCTGCGCCTGCTCGGCCATACGGTCATCACCGACAATCACATCGGCGATTGGGGCACGCAGTTCGGAATGTTGCTTTTTGGTTGGAAGCGGGAAGATTCGCAGAACAAATTTAATTTCAGATCAGCACTTAACGCTGACCCACTCGGAGAAATGGAGCGGCTCTACAAAAGAATTTCCGCTGAATGCGAGTCGAATCCAGATACTCTGAACAGTTGCCGAGAAGAGTTGGTAAAGCTCCAACAGCCCGGTCTTGGCCTTGGTCTTGAGAATCGCAATATTTGGCATATTATGGTTGATTGGTCGAAGCAGCAATTTGAGAAAATTTATGGTCGGCTCGGCGTGAAGTTTGATCAGACGCTTGGCGAAAGTTTCTATAATCCACAACTCGCAGACGTGGTGAAGGATTTGTTGAAATGCGGCATCGCGCGCGAAAGCGAAGGCGCGGTCGGCGTGTTCAGCGATGGCTCGCTGCCGCCAAAGGAAGACCCGTTTCTCGTCAACCGCGACGGTGAGTGGATTGCCGATCCCGCGCTCGTGCGCAAGAGCGACGGCGGTTTCAATTACACGACAACCGATTTGGCGACCATTGATTACCGGCTCAAAACGTGGTCGCCGGACGAAATTATTTATGTCGTGGACGACCGGCAAAGTCCGCATTTTAAAAAGCTGTTCCTGATTTTTGCGCGCTGGCATCCGGACCTGGCGAAAAAGGTGAAACTGGTTCACGTCGGCTTCGGCAAAATCATGGGCGACGACGGCAAGCCGTTCAAGACGCGTTCCGGCGACACCGTGAAGCTCGGCGACCTGCTCGACGAGGCGGAAGAGCGCGCCTACAAAATCGTCTCCGAGAAAAGCGCGGAATTGCCCGAAGCGCAGCGGAAAGAAATAGCGCGCGTCATCGGCCTGGGCGCGGTGAAATACGCCGACCTGCTGCCGAACCGCCAGAGCGACTACATTTTCAGCTGGGACAAAATGCTCGCGCTGCAAGGCAACACCGCGCCGTATCTGCAATACGCCTATGCGCGCATCAAGAGCATTTTCAGGAAGTCTGAACTTCCTGCTATTAACTATCAGCAATCAGCCATCAACTTGCTTGCCCCGGAAGAGTTCGCGCTGGCCAAATATCTGCTCAACTTCGGCATCACGCTGGAAGCCGTCGCCGACGAACTGCGGCCCAATTATCTTTGCAATTACCTGTTTGAACTCGCCGGCAAGTTCACTTCATTCTACGAAAATTGTCCGGTGCTGAAAGCCGAGAGCGAAGCCGCGCGCGATTCGCGGCTGGCGCTCTGTGATTTGACTGCACGCGTTTTGAAACAAGGTCTGGAAACGCTCGGCATCGAAGTCGTCGAGCAGATGTGACTTCGCTGCTTGTCGGATCAATTTCACAATCGGACAAAGGATGTTGCAAAAAACAGCGGTGCTGGAGCACGCGCAGTCCAAACGCTTCGCGAATTTGGTGGACGCGCTGCAAACGCGGAGCGTCTGAACGGCGGGCGGTTGACGGCCGCTTTGGGGTCAAAGTAATTCCACGACGCGCTGTAATTCGGCATCGGTGTTGTAGAAATGCGGCGAGAAGCGGATGTAATTTTGTCCTTTCCGATCCGTGCGCAACGAGGCGATGACGCCGGCATCGGCCATTTTTTTTTGCAACGGCGCGAGGTCTTTGCCCGGCTGGAAAATTGACGTGATGCCGCCGGCGTTTTCCGGTTTCGGCTCGGGATTCAAAACGCTAAAACCCTTGGCCTGCAAGGCGGGCAAGAGCCAGGCCCGTTTGCGCGACAGCTCGGCGGCAATGTTTTCCACGCCGATTTCCAGCGCCAGCTCCATTGCGGCGATCAAGCCAACGAGGCCGATCAGGCTGTGCGTGCCGGCTTCAAATTTCGCCGCGCCGCTGCGGAATTCGATTTTGTCCTGCGCGACGAAGTTTGGGTTGCGGACGTTGTGCCAGCCGTAGATCGGCGGATTTAATTTTTCCTGCAACTCGCGGCGGACGTAAAAAATTCCCGCACCGCACGGGCCGAGCAGCCATTTGTGCGCGTCGGCGGCGAGAAAATCAACGTATTCAACGGTTGTCGGAAACGCGCCGACGGTCTGGATGGCGTCGAGACAAAACAGGATGTTGCGCTCATGCAGAAATTTTCCGATGGCGGCGTGGTCCAGCCGGTAGCCGCTGATGAAATGGCAGGAGGCGAGCGCGACGAGCCGGGTGTTTTCGTCCACCTGGCCCATGACGTCCACGGCGCGGATGGTGCCGAGGCCGCGCGTGTTGAGCAGGCGCACCTGCACGCCTTTCGCAGCGAGCGCGAGCCACGGATAAACATTGGACGGATAATCGTCGTGATAAATCAGGATATTGTCTCCCTTGCGGAAACTCAGTCCGGCGGCGACGAAGCTCAAGGCGAGCGAAGTCGGTCCGACGAGCGAAACTTCGTCGGGCTGGCAGTTTAATAATTTCGCCCCGGCCTGGCGCGCGTCGGCGATCCGGTGCATGACGAAAGCTTCCTGATCGCCGAGCGTGCCGCCGATGGCGCAATCGCTGATGGCCTGCGCGACGCGGCGCGGCAGCGCGCAGACGCCGGCATGGCCGAGAAAAATTTTATCGCGTGTGACGGGAAATTCGTGGTGGCGAAGTTCCTCGTTGGTCAAAATTTCGGACAGGGTCATGGAATTATCAAAATGCGTTCATCGCGGCGTTGAAGTAGCCCGCATAGAAGCTGATGACGTTGTAGGCCACCAACGCGACGACGGTGGCGTAAATGACTCCGTTCAGGATGCGGGTGAAAAGATGCAGCGCACGAAAGCCTTCTTCCTGATAGTAGGTGTGCAACCGGTCGAGCGTCTCGTCCAATTTGCCGCTGTTTTCGGCGGTGAAATAAAGGTTGGCAAACGTTTCCGGAAAAAAGCTGACTTGGTTGATCATTTCGGCGGGCGTGACGCCGCCTTCAATATGCGGTGCCCACGCGGAAACTTCGCGTTTCAAACGCGGCGAACCGCTCGCGGCGGCGGCCAGTTCCCAGCCTTTGATGACCGACACGCCGGCGTTGGTCAGGGCGTGGAGCGCCGCCGACAACCGGGCCAGCACGAGGTATTTTTGCGCCGTCCGGAACAGTGGGATCATTTGCGACAAGTTTTCGACGAGCGCACGCCAGCCTTCACCGCGTTTGCCTTGGCACGCAAATATCAGAAATATAATGGCGCCCCAAAGTCCGCCATAGACGATGGATTT
>Ga0181516_10002272_pt1 | contig 13903 bp, 8 predicted proteins | sample PEATcosm2014_Bin_25_FD_121104 | JGI IMG/M metagenome (GOLD analysis project Ga0181516, IMG submission 121104) | Peatland microbial communities from MTU Mesocosm Facility, Houghton, MI, USA - PEATcosm2014_Bin01_10_metaG | ecosystem: Environmental > Terrestrial > Soil > Wetlands > Peat | place... | reverse complement strand
TCCGGGTCTGCTGCTTGGTTTCGCGCTCAATGTCTCCGCTTGTTCTAAAGGGAATCCCGACACGATTTTCCATGTGATGCACCGCGGAAGGCCCCGTTTTTGGATCCAAAAATTGCTGTTGATTCCCGGCGCGAAGATGCGGAAATCTTGTGCCCGAGCCGGCCGGCAAGGCGTCCCGTTCGAGTCCGGAACCTTCCAGAAATGTGCCGGCGTTTGCGCGCGCAATTTTAAAGGGGTCAGGGCTGAACCTCGACACATTGTCCTCATCCCTTCACGCGGACCCGTTGTCTCCCATCGCTACCGCCGCACGCCCACTTTCACCTCGTCGCTTCGTGACCCCGTTCGTGGGGATGCAAGGTGCGTCCGCGTTTACGCCGGCCGCAGGCCCGCGTCATCGGAGGGCAACGGCAGGGTGACGCGCACCAGCCCGGAATGGCCCGCCTTCGGGCTGATAATCTCCAGTTTGCCGTGATGGGTCTCGATGATTTTCCGGCTCACGGTCAGGCCCAACCCCAGCCCGACGTTGCGCGTGGTGAAAAACGGCGTCGGGGCCTTCTGCCCGGCCTCGGACGTAAAGCCCGCGCCGTTGTCCTGTATCTCAATCTGCACGTCCCGATGATCGCTCCCGTTCTTTTCGGCGTGGACATGCACGCCGATCTTGGGATCGGCCGGGTTCGCCTGGAGGGCGTTGAGGATGATCTCCGAGAACGCATGCTTGAGCGCCGCGCGGTCGCCTTGGACGATGATCGGCTCGTTGCCGTTCTTATAATCCAGCTTCGGCATCTTGACGGCCTGATGTTTCTGGGCCTCTTGATAGGCGTCCTCGATCAAGCCGGACATGGGGAAGGCCTCCACGGATGCGGTCGAATCGCGCGACAGGAAGCGCATTTGATTGATGAGCCGGGTGACGCGCTTCACGCTGTCGGCCATGGCGGTTTCCAACGTGGCCCGGAATTCGGGGTCCTTGTAGCGTTCCTTCAGCAATTGCTGATGCGTCGAAAGCGGCACCAGCGCGTTGCCGATTTCGTGCGCCAGCCGGTCGGCCATGGTCGTGACCAGCCGCAAGTTGGCGGCCTCGACTTCCAGCTTCCGCAATTGCTCGGCCTGGGTGAGGTCCTCGGCCATGAGCAGGGCGGAAGCGGGCCGGTCGGCGCTCTGTTTTTGGAAGGGAACCACACTCACCTGGTAAATCAGGCCCGGCGAGTCTTCAGGTTGATAGCGGAAAGGGGCGATGGCAGTGCCGTTCTTCAAAACCTGGAAGACTTTGCCGCCGAGGGCGGAGGGCAGGTCGCTGAACTCGAGCTCCGCGCCGCGCGAGCCGGCCTTGCCAAAGTAACCGCGGGCGGTTTTGTTCGCGTGGAGGACCTTGAGGTCCTGGCCCACGACCACGCAGGCGCTGTTCAACTGGCGGAAGATGTCAGCCATCATCTCGTGGTTGGCCGCAAGCTGATCGTGCAACCAGATGTTCTTGACGGCGATGGCCAGTTCCTCGAGCAAATGAAAGATGACCTCCAGTTCGCTGTTTACGAGCGGTTCGCCCGTGATCCGGCCGTCAAAAACCGCTATCCCAACCAGCGTTTCGCGGTCGAGAATCGGCACAGCCACCTGGGCGCCAAGCACTTCGAACTCGTGCTGAATTTGCGCGTCCACCTGGGCCACCTCGCCATCGAACCGCAGGATCTTTCCCGATCGCTGGAGGTATCCGCCGATGCCCGACTCGAACGTAAGTTCAAAATTATCCAGCAAATCCGGCGCCAATCCGATGGCGCAGCCCTTGCGCAAACGGCGAACGTCCTCCCGCTGCAAGCCCCGCCCGAACGCCGTCGCCGGTTCCTGAAGAAACACCGCCGCACGGTTGACCCCCACCATTTCGCGCAGCAAAAGCAGGAACTTCGTGACGAGAGCCTCGGCATCGAGGGAATGCGTCAGGATTGTCGAAAAACGCCGGGAAAACTCCAACTGCTGAGAGGCGCTTTGAGTTGGGGCCGGGATGCGAGGGGTAGTTTCCGCGGTACGCGGCGCCGGTGCGGGCGCCAGCGCGCGGACGGGGCGCGAAACGGCCGGCACGAGGAGCCGGTCCAAAATACCATTGAGCAGGCGGGCGCGGACGGGCTTGGCGAGAACATGGGCGACGCCCATCAGATAGGCCTCTTCCTCCCATTCCCGGACATCGGCGCTGCCGTAAACGATGATGGGGCATTGGGGCGCGCGTTGACGCAGTTTCTCCACCATCCAGATCCAGCGGGCATCGCCCGGCTCAACGTCAAAAATGCACGCGCTGAAGAGCGCGCCGTGGAGCAACGGCTCCGCCTCGTCAAGGCTGAGTCGATGAATAATCCGGTAGCTTTCCGGATTAACCGCCGCTCGAACCGCTTCCGCAAAATCCGGGTGCTGGGCAAGAACCAAGAGCGTTTTCATCCGCAAGTTCCACTCGCCAGAGTAGTATCCGGAAGGCCGGATTTACAAGTAAGAATTGGAAAACTTTTTTCCGCCCGGTGTGTTTTTTTGAAATCCCGATGAAAATACGTCTTCAAATGTCAGGTGCCATGTTGCCGCCGACTTTTTCCGCCGTCGCAATCCACGACGGATGCCCATCGTGACCGTGACCAGAATACCGGTTCGGCCGGGCACTGGCAATTCGTAACAATACTGATTGGCGCGAAAGGCTTGCGCCGCAAGGCTCAAACCATGAAAAAGAAAGCCGGAAGGACGAAAATGGCCACGCTTGGCCGCCGAAGCTACTCCTCCGTCACCCATTTCTCCCAGATGGTGTCGTCCGCCAGGACCTGCTGAAGGAGTTCCTTGTTTCCATCGCCGGGAGACAGTTGATTCGGGTTGACGGGCAGGGTCAGGCGGAAAATCGTTCCGTGCGGTTCGGCGCTCCGGGCCTCGATCTTCCCGCTGTGATGCCGGGTGATGAAATAGCACGCCATCAGGCTGATGCCATACTCCTGCGGGCTGTCGCTCCGCGCTACAAACGGGTCAAACAGCAGCCGCAGGGCTTCCGCCGACAGTCCCGGCCCGTCGTTGCGCACCTCGAAGATAACTTCGCGGCGATGCGCGGCCGATTCCGGGGTGGCGCTGGCGGAAAGCGTGATCTGGCTCCCCTCCGGCAGGCTGACCAATTCGTCCTTGAGCAACAATTCAAACAGGCGGACGAATTTCGGCTTGTCCACCATCAACGGCGGCAGGGTGTCGGGAATGTCGTTCTGGATGCGGATTTTTTTGGCGTCGAAGGCGGGCTTCATGGCCGCCAGGATGGGCGGCAGAAGCTCGTCGAGCCGGACCTTGTCCGTAAAGTGGAAGGGCGGTTTTTCCGAGGCCAGCCACAAATCCTTGAGCAGATCGTTGATTTTTTCGACCTGGCCCTGCACGTTCTGGTAGTAGTCCTTCCAGAAATCGGGGTTGCGCAAGGCGTCGAGGTTGACGTTTTCCTCCGCCAGCTTCGCGGGGGCGAGGTCCATGAACGTTTTGACCGCGACGAGCGAATTGCGGATGTGATGGCTCAGCCCGGCGGCCAGCAGGCCGAGGCTCAAAACGCGGTCGGCCACCATCATGCGGTGGAGCACCGCCATCTTCTCTTTCATGAGGGTGTCGCGTTCCTGCTTGAGCATGAAGAACTCCAGCCCGCGCTTGAGCGTCATCTCCAGTTGCGGCGGGTCCCATGGCTTGTTGACGTATTTGTAGATGGCGCCGCTGTTGACGGCCGCGATGACCGCGTCGAGATCCGAATACGCCGTGGCGAGGATGCGCAGAACTCGGGGGCGCAGTTCGCGCGCCTTTTCGAGCAGCCAGACGCCTTGTTCGCCCGGCATCCGCTGGTCGGTCATCAGCAGCCCGATTTCATCCTTGTGCTGTTCGAACAACCGCAGCCCCTCCTGCGCGGTCGGGGCGGTGAGAATCCAGAACTGGTCGGCGAAGGCCCGGGCAAACGACTTGAGCGACTTTTCCTCGTCGTCAACGTAGAGGATCGCGAATTTCTTGTAATCGATGGTCTCGCTCATGCCGGTCAGCATCAATCTCACTTCTTTGCCGGGAACTCCAGCTTAAATTCGCAGAACTTTCCGCGCTCGCTCCGCACGGAAATATGCCCGTCATATTCCTCGATGATGCGGTAGCAAATGGTCAGCCCCAGCCCCATGCCCTCGCCCACGTCCTTGGTGGTGAAGAACGGGTCGAAAATCTTGTCGAGCGTGCTGGCCTCGATGCCCTCGCCGTTGTCGCGGATGGTCACGACCACCTTGGCGCCGGTCAAAGCGGAGTCAATCGAGATCGACGGTTTTTCGTCGGTGAAATTTTTTCGTTTGAGCGCGTCCAGCGAGTTTTGCAGCAGGTTGACGAACACCTGCAGCAGCTTGTTGCGGTTGCCGCGGATGTTGAGCCCGGCGGCCAGGTTCTGCTTGACGTCGACCTTGTCCTTCCATTCGCTGCTGAGAAACCGCAGCGCGGAGGTGATGATGGCCGTGGAATCCACGTAATCCACCTGTTCCGTGTCCGGATGCGTGAAGGTCTTGAGATCGGTGACGATGCTCTTCACGCGGCCGATGCCCTCCTCGACGTCGTTGAGGATGTCGTCGTATTCGGCGCGCTGCTCCGGCGCGAGCAATTTGCCCTTGTTGCGGAGGGTGAACAAGCCGGTGGTGGCGTAATTGAGCGGGTTGTTGATTTCGTGGATGATGCCGGCGCTCATGCGGCCCAGCGAAACCATCTTTTCGGTCTGAACCAGCAGCGTCTCGGTCTCCTTCAACTGGTCGATGGTGGACTCCAATATTTGGTTCTGCTTGGAAAGTTTGATCTGGAACTGGTGCGACTCGACGAGATTCTTGATGCGCACGTGCAGCTCCGTCGTCGAAAAGGGCTTGGCCAGAAAATCGCTCGCCCCGGCTCCGAGGGCGGCCAGCTTGGTTTCCTCGTCCGCGCGGGCGGTCAGCAGGATGACGGGGATGGTCTGGGTGGAACTGCGCGCGCGAATTTCGCGGCAGGCCTGCAAACCGTCCTTCTCGGGCATCATCATGTCCAGCAGGATGATGTCAGGGAGGAACTGCCCCGCCTTGTCCACCGCCTGCTGGCCGTCCACGGCCTCCAGCACACGGTAATGAGGGTCGAGCTGCGATTTCAAAAACCGCAGCATGTCCGGCTCGTCATCGGCGACGAGCAGCGACGGGCGGTTGTCGCCGTTGCGCGCGGCTTCCACCGGCCGCAAGGTTTCCTGCAGCGGCGTCATGGCGGGGAACAGCTCGGCGCGGCGGTACAAATTGCTGAGCCACTCCTGCGAAGTCACGCTGCCGCCGGCTTCGGTCGCCGCTCGGGTCGCGGTGGCGGCGGCGGCGGCATCCTCGGCCATCTTGGTCACGACGGCGGCGTCCGCTTTTTTGTACGGGAGCCTGACGGTGAAAGTCGTGCCCTTGCCCTCTTCGCTTTCCACGGTGACCTTGCCCTCCTGAATTTCCACGAGCTCCTTCACGAGCGCGAGACCGATGCCGACGCCCTGGTATTTCCGGCGGGCCGAATCGTCCGCCTGCCAGAACCGGTCGAACACGTGCGGCAGGTTTTTCGCCGAGATGCCCATGCCGGTGTCCCTGACCAGCAGGACCATCTCGCCGCCGTGTTTCTCCGCCCGCAACGAGACCGTGCCGCCGGCGGGCGTGAATTTCAGCGCGTTGAAGACGAGGTTGAGCACGATTTTTTCCAGCTTGTCGCGGTCGGTCAGCACCGTGCCGATTTCCGGGTCCACCCACGTTTCCAGCTTGAGGCGCTTGTCGTCGGCCACCTGGCGCGCGGAACTGCTGAGGCCCTTGACGAATTCCAGGACTTCCAGCGGCTCCTGCTTGACCTGCATGACGCCGGACTCGAGGCGGACCAGGTCGAGCAGGTCGTTGATCAACTTGAGGAGCCGCATGCCGTTGGCGTGCATGGTGCCGAGCAGATTGCGCGATTCGGCGTCCAGCGGCTTGCTGTAGCGGTGCAGCAAGGTCTCCAGCGGCGCGAGCAGCAACGTGAGCGGCGTGCGCAACTCATGGCTGATGTTCGCGAAGAAGCGGCTCTTGACCTCGTCCAGTTCCTTGAGCTTCTGGTTGCTCTCCTCGAGCATCCGGCGGTTGCCGTCCAATTCAAAGCGCAGGGCGAATTCGCGGAACCGCTGGCGGCTTTGAAAATACGTGCCGGTCACCACGATGATGTCCATCAGCGCGATGAAATAGAAATTGTTGACCAGGATGCCGGGCCGCGGATAGGTGCCGTGGAAATGCGCCACGTGGATCCAGCCCGCGAAAATGTAGATCGCCAGCACGGACAGCACGCCCACGACGCTTTCGAGGAGCGTCCAGTGCAGCACCGCGCCGACGGCCAGCAGCACCAGGTTGAGGCCGGCGTAGTACGGGGAGGCGAATCCCTCCTTCAACATGATCATCGGCGCGATGAAAACCACGGGCAGCAGGGGAACCACGACGCCCAGCACTTTGCCGCTCTTGCGTCCGAGCTCCGTGAACAGCGAAAACCAGATGATCGCGGCGCAAACGGAGCACGCCAGGCGGACGATGAAGAAGGGCCACAAGGCGTCGCGGTAGACGAAGAAATCCAGCAGCGTGCCGGCGGGCATCAGGGAGACCACGAGCGCGCAACCGACCCGCGTGTTCCCGATGCGTTCGCGTTCCTCGTAGGCGCGGTACGCCTGGAGGATCTCCCCGGACATGACATTTTGCTTCTTATTCACTGAGCGGTTTGCGGGCGGAAACGTAGATGTTGACGCCGGTGACGTCCGATTGGACGGTGAAGGCGTCGGCCTCGACGGCGTCGGGCTTGAGCGCGGCCATTTGCGCGCCGTTGCGGTAGACGACGACCCATTCCATCATGTATTCCATGGTCAGGCAGCGGGGATTGGACGAATCCACATTCGTCGCCAGCAGCAGGCCGCCCGGGGCGAGCATGTCGTAAAAGATGTTCATTAACTGCCGGCAATGCTGGTCGGGCAGATAATCAAACAGCCCCGCGCAATAAACCAGGTCGAACTTGGAGTCCGGTCCGCTGGAGGTGGTGCGGCCGCGGCCCTTGAGCATCTGCCCGACGGATTTTTTGATGAGGTTGATGCGCGTGGACCGGTGATGGCGCAGCTTGAGCTCCTGGAGCACGCCGGTCGTGTAGGCGATGGTTTCGTTGTTGAAATCGAGCAAGGTCAAATCGGCCTGGTTAGCGAGGGCCTGTTCCGCGAGGAACCGCTGCACCTCGACGGCCGGCCCGCAGCCGAGGTTGAACACGCGCGCCGTCCGGCCCTGCGCGGCGACGCGGGCCGTCTCCTGGACCAGTTGCTGCGTGAGGAATTTGATGCGGTTGCGATGCGCTTCCGCCGGCGGCTGGCTCAGGAACCAGTCGTTGAACGCCTTGGCAAAAAGGGAGCCGCCCTCGAACGGGTCGCGCAGGATCATGTTCACCATCTCGTAATCGCCGGGGTAGCCGAGCGGCTTGTGGAAGGTGCGATAGGCGAAGGGCGCGCAGAAAACCAGCGGATGAATCTGGCGCCGGACGAAGAGGCGGTGGGCCGGCTTGTCGCCCGGCTCGACGCGCGACGCGACCACTTCAAACTTCTCGAACAGCGCGTTGAGGGAGGGCACCAGCGTCTTGCGCAATTCTGTCAGCACCTCGCGCTCGAGGTCCGACCGGTCGCCGCTCGGGGCGGACCGGATGCCCAGCTCCACCTGTTCCAGCCAGAGGCGCAGGTCGGAGAGATAATTGTGCATGTCGGAAATAAGCAGCTTGAACTCGGGCAGGATGCGGTAGCTCTTGCCCCAGTCGCGGACGAATTCCTCGAACCCGGCCCGGACCTGGTCGGGGCTGTTCACGACCCCGAAGGTGCGCGCGTCCAGGCAGGCTTCGTCGAGCGTCGCCTCGCAAACCATCGTCGTGCCGGTGTGAACGACGCTGCTGATGACGGCGCGCCCCGAATAGGCGGCCCGCTCATCGAGGAGGATTTTGAAATCGCCCAGCACTTCGGACAATTGCAGGACGACCCCGGGGGTGATGATTTCAAAAACGACCAGATGCCGCGTCAGGCGCAGGATCCCCGCCCTGATTTCAATGCCCTGGTTGGTCCGGCACAGCACCACGCTCTCTTTGGGGGCGTTATTTTCCATATTTGCCATTAAGTCTCAGAATCAACCTTTACTGCCAAGCTGGAACCATTCCATCCGCCGGCAGTTAGGCGTCATTTTATATGCACGACTAATCGTCGGGTGTCAGGCTTTAATTAAGTGCGCGGGGGCGGTTTCGGGACCGGGCGGACCGGTTTTTTTCCGCACCGCTGGCGGACGTTGTCCCAAAAACAAACGGTGCCCGCCTCTGTCCCGTTCGCCGCCCGGCTGACGGGGGATTGGTCAAGTTTAAGTCACATTCAGCCCCAAGCGAGGATAAGCTTTGCCCTTATGCCTTGGCATCTGCCTTGCTTTGCAAGCTGTTAGACAAGCTGTGGACAGGGTGCCGGTGCCGGGGTTCAGCTTGAATTGCGTCGCGAAACAGGCTCTGGTCGGACGGAACGATTTTGGGTTCCGACGCAAAGCAGTCGCCATTAAAAACCACATGATTAAAAGAAAATCGGGAAATGAGCCAGTTTGCGGCTTTTTGCGGGCTTTCAAGTCGTGCATATATTTGCGCGTTCTGGCCGCGCTGTTGTTGGGAACGCAGTTGTTCCTCGCTCGTCGCGCGTCCGCCGTGGCCTTCCGCCTTCCGAACCAGGACCCGGAGGCCATCGCGCGCGGCAACGCCTTTGCGGCGACGGCTGACGATCCGGCGGCGATTTATTACAATCCCGCCGGCATTACCCAGCTTGATGGTCAGACTGCCAGCCTCGGGCTGTATTTGGTGTCGGTCGGCGAGAAATTCACATCCACCAGCGGCGCGACGGCCAGCGTGAATTCGGATTTTCAGGCGGTGCCACAGCTCTACTATGTGATTTCACCGAAAGAACTTCCGCTTTCCTTCGGCCTGGGGATTTATGCGCCTTACGGTCTGGCGGTGGACTGGGGACTGTCGGCGCCTTTCCAGGATGTCGCGCAGAAGGGCAAGCTCGAGTATTTGACGGCCAATCCGGTGGTTGCCTGGAAGATCAACTCTCAACTTTCGCTCGCCGGCGGCCTGACGGTCAATTATGCCAAGGCATCTTTTTCCCGTGGGATTGGTTTTACGCCCAATGACCAGTTCTATTTCTCCGGCGACGACACGGAATATGGATTTAACGGAGGACTCATGTGGCAGCCTGTGCAGATGCTGGCCTTCGGTTTGAACTACCGCTATTCGACCACGATGCAGCTTGGCGGCCACTCAACCGCTTTTCCATACGAGAACGCCCTGCCCACCAGTGCGAGCATCCATTTCCCGCAGAACGCCTCCGCGGGCGTGTCGTTCCGGCCGACGGAAGACTGGAACTTTGAGTTTGATGCGGACTGGACCGACTGGCATGTCGACAAGCAGATTGACTTTCAAGGCATGGCGCTGGGACAGCCCCTGGGCTCCCTGCCCCAGAACTACCATTCCAGTTGGATGTATGAGCTTGGCGCCACCCGGCAGCTCGGCAAGGGGTACTTCGCCAGTCTTGGCTACATCTACAGTGAGAATTCCATACCGGACCATTATTTCGATCCGCTGATTCCTGATTGCAACCTCAACCTCGCCAGCATCGGTCTGGGCTACCAAGGGGCGCGGTGGACGTGGGCGGCCTCGTACACCCTGGCCTTTTCCCTGGACCGTCAAGTTTCGGGCAGCGTCTACCAGGGGGTAACGCCCGGGACGTCGGTGGATGGAACCTATCGCGAGCTCAACAACGCGTTGAACTTTTCCATCGGCATCAAATTCTGACCGGCCCGGCACTGTGGCGCCGGGAAAGGTCTTTTGTCAGGGCAGGAAGCGAGGAGGTCGGCCCTCTTCAGGCCGACAGTGGTCAAGGCAGGGCCGGTGAATCCGAAAGCAGGCTCGAGAGATCAATTTCAATTTCCTTGACCCAGCTATGCATCCAGGCACCGGCCACGGCGGGATTGGTGGTCAAGTCAGGATGCGCCTGGATGGTGAGGCTGAGGCAGTTTTGAAAGGTGATGCAACCCGCGCCAACCCTCTGGCAGCGAAGCACCGGGGGAGAGAACAGCCAGTGGCCAAGACACTGCTTTTGCGTGATGGTCTTCTCGCTGTCCCAGTCGCCCAAATTTGAAAAGCCGCCAAGGAACCATTGGGACATGGCGCGATCGGTGGCCAGCAGGTGTTTCTTTATACCACGGCTCGAAAGCCGGGTGACCCGGTAGGCGTACCAGTTGCCCCAATGTTCGCCCGAAGCGAGGGCGGCATAAATCGCGCGATGGACGTCCACCACGGTTTCGTAGGGCCTGATGTTCACGCCGACGTAGCTGGAGAAATTGGAGGTATCCTGCTCCCGGACGACCTTCCCGCGCAAGTTTACCGGAATCATCCACGGAATGACGGCCGATTCATCCTCCAAATAGGGGCGTATGGCCTTGTTCAGGTGTTTGAGCAAGAATGAGTTGACCGTGACGCCGGCCTTGCGACAAGCCCGCCGGATGCGCGTGCTGGGAGTCTCGCCAAACACGTGCCAGGCCACGGCCGGTGGCGGTTCCTTGCTCGCATCAACAGCGGGGCCCTGCTCGACCGGCCGCCACTTCAGGCGCCGGCGCGGCTTCAGGTACTTCGGCACGGTCTTGAGAAACCAGGACCACGAGGGATTTGACGGATATTTGTTCTGCGGCAAGTGGGGCAATGACACACCCTGCTGGCGCAACATGACCGCGAGCCCCCCGATCCCGTCCACCTGGGTGTGCTTCAGAAAACTCCATTCCGGAACGCTCTTTCCCGGGGGAATCCGGCCGAATCGTATGCCAATGTATTCGCCCATTTCCTCCATGGCATCAAACCATGGCTTGATGGTGTCGAACGCCTTTGGAGCCATATTCGTTTCTTCTACCGGCTTTGTGCCGAGCACGTCAACTGCCGTAAAGTGAGTTTCACGCATAACTTTGACTGCGTTATAAGCGGTTTTTGTGCCAAAATCCGGCACAATCGGGATTAACCGGCCTCTTCACCGGACTGTAACATTGGCTGCGTAATTCCCATCCTTGCCGCTGTAGATCGGAAATCTTTTGCCGTCCACCCGGGACCCTTCAGGCCGTTTAACGGGGATGCAACGCAAGTGGCTCCGTGACCGCCAAGGATTTGCTTGCCTTGGCGAATGGCCCGTGGATAACTACGCCCATCTTGCACAGGGTTGAACCGACGGATCGCCGATGCTGACACGGCGCCTTCAACTGGGGCTGCGGGCGATGTTGATCGCCGGGGCGCTGACGCAAAAGGCGGCGGCGAACGGCTTCAGCTTGCTCGACCAGGACGCCTTTGCCACGGCGCGCGGCGAGGCGTTCGTGGCCACGGCGGACAATGCGTCCGCCATCTACTACAACCCGGCGGGCATCACCCAGCTCGACGGCAACAATCTCCGCAGCGGCATTTACGGCATCTATGCCAACGCGGACTACCACCCCCCGGCGACCGCCGCCAATGCCGGCAACACCTACCACGACATCGACCATTTCGCGGCGGTCCCGCAGGTCTTTCTCACGCACACTTTTGAGGCTGTGCCGCTGAGCCTGGGGTTCGGGATTTATGCGCCGTACGGCGGCAAGATAAACTGGCCGGAGGACACCGGCTTCCGCTCGGTCGCCACTCGCGGCGCGCTGACCTATCTGACGATGAATCCCGTCGTGGCGTACAAGATTCTGCCGTCGCTCTCCATCGGCGCGGGCGCAATGATTAATTACGCCAAGATTGATTTGGAACAGGGCTTGACCCGCTTCGAAGCGCCGTTCGAGAATTACTTCCTGTTCAAGGGTCTTGGCTGGAGCTTCGGTTACAACGTGGGCATCCGCTGGCAGCCGCTGGACCAAGTCTCGTTCGGCGCAACCTTCCGCAGCCTGGCGCACATCAAGATGCAGGGCTACACCGAATTGGAAGAACTGCCGCGCATCGCGGACGCGCAACTGGCCGCGCAGGCCAACTATACCTTCCCTCTCACCGCAGTGGTCGGCATGTCCTACCGGCCCACGACCAACTGGAACCTGGAGCTGGACGCGAACTACACCGACTGGAGCAGTTTTGGAACGGTAATCATCGAGCAAGCAACCGTGCCGTTTCCCACGAGCCAGGTCCTCAACCAGAATGTTCCGGTGACGTTGAAGTGGCGCGGGAGCTGGGTATATGAGCTGGGCGCCACGCGGTATTTTGAAAACCGCTGGCAGGTCAGCGCCGGTCTTCTCATGGACCGGAACTCGGTTCCGGAAACCTATTACACCCCGCTGGCGGTGGACGCGGACCGGTATTTTCTGAGCGCGGGCGCGGGCTACCGGGGCAAACGCTTCGACCTCGACCTCACTTACCAGTTTGGCTACGCCCCGACCCACACCGTGGCCGGAACTTTGCCGTCATCCACTCCGGCGGTCACCACCGGACAGACGGCCGACGGCAGCTATGGCTTCATCAGCCACGCGGTGATTGCGACGTTGGGCGTTCACTTTTAGGGCCAGTACCAGGCGTACGGAAAGCGCAGCCGGTAATAGTGCTCTGGCCCGGAATTCGTGACGTAGAGGGTTTGGGTCGTGCCGGCGTTGGTGAAACTCATGACCGGCTGCCAGTTCGTGGACGCGAGGTTTGTCGTCCCATCCACAAAACCATTCAGGCCCGCGGGAAAATTGATTACGTCCAGCCGGTTGCTGTTTCCGAGCGGGGTGACCCAGTTGATTTGCGCCGGTGAAACGAGCTGCTGAATGTAATCCGCAATCACCTCATGAAATCTTGCGGTCGGATCGGTGGGATCCCAAAAGATGTAATTCTCGCCGGGCCCGGTGAAGGCGTACTGCTGGTTTTCCTGCGCGTCAATGCTCAGGCCGCCGGAAAGAACATTCGTCAATCCATAGGTGGCGGCGTTGGTCAACACATTGTCCAGCAAACTGAAAATATCCGGGCTGTAAATTTTCAAACCCGAATTCGTGGCAGCAAAGCTGGTCAACGCGGCGGCAAAATTGGCGTTGAAATTGGTGATCTGTGCGCGAATCACGCTCCGCGTGGAAGTTGCGGTTGTGTTATACAGTGGAACTTCGGTGATATCCACGGCATTGGGCAGAACCAGGGTGCGCACGCCCTTGTTGTAAAGGATCTGGAGGGATTTCAACTGGTTGGTGAGCGACTGGTTCAAAAGAGTCGCCCATTGGTTCGTGTCGTACAAGGGGTTGATCTTCTGCATGCCAGAAACAAGATCGGCGTCACTCACCCAAACGATAAACAGGCAGTTGCTCGCGTTCGTCGGCGCGATGAAGCTGGTGACGTTGGTTACCAGATTGATACTGTATTGCCCGTAGTAGGAAACGTTGTTGCTGGCGACGTAAGTGAGGCCCAGGCGCTCCGCCAAAACTTGGATCCAAATCCGGCCGTTGGAATAACTGTCGCCGTAATAAAGGGACCCTCCGGTGGTATTGCTGGTTGTCGTGCAGGTGCCGTCACCGAAGGCGTAAAGCGCCGTGAAGGCGGCTGGGGCGGAAGAGACGGCGGCTTCGAACAGCAAGAGAAATACTGTCCATCGAAGCCAGGGTTTCACGGGGATAGTATGGCTCATTTTCGCAAAAAGTAAAGTCAAACCAACCGCGCACGCGGTTGGGCTCGGCATGGTTTTTACTTTTGGAATTTGACAAAGGGCGGGGGTTGGTGGAGAGTGCTGGCGCGGTGACGGTAAGGAGGCCGGCCTGATTAATTAGAAGCCATCTCATAAATGCCAGCAGCGGCGAAAATCGGGAAAAGAATAAGGACAAATCAAGACAAGCCAACAGCAGGAAAACTCTTCCAAGCGGCGGATCTTTTGGCCGCCCGCTTT
>Ga0181516_10002271_pt1 | contig 13904 bp, 9 predicted proteins | sample PEATcosm2014_Bin_25_FD_121104 | JGI IMG/M metagenome (GOLD analysis project Ga0181516, IMG submission 121104) | Peatland microbial communities from MTU Mesocosm Facility, Houghton, MI, USA - PEATcosm2014_Bin01_10_metaG | ecosystem: Environmental > Terrestrial > Soil > Wetlands > Peat | place... | reverse complement strand
CGCAACGGGCGGCGCATCCGGCAACCCGGTCACGTTCTCCATTGACGCCAGCAGCACCGCGACCGGCAGCATTGCAGGCAGCACACTAACTATCACCGGCACAGGCAATCTGGTCATTGACGCGAACCAGGCCGGCAACGCCAACTACTCCGCGGCCACGCAGGTGCAGCGCACCGTCGCCGTGAACGCGCCCGGCGCTCAGGCCATCATCTTTACTCAGCCCACCACGCCGGTCATCTATGCTTCGGGCCTCAGCATTCCGTTGGTCGCGACAGGCGGCGCATCCGGCAATCCCGTTGTCTTTACGCTTGACGCGAGCAGCACCGGCGCGGGCAGCGTCAGCGGCGCAACGTTGACCGTCACCGGTGTCGGTACATTCGTGATCGACGCCAACCAGGCCGGCAACGCATCCTACTCAGCCGCACCGCAAGTACAGCGGTCCGTTGTCGTCACCCAGGCTGCGCAGACCATCACCTTCACTCAGCCCAACTCGCCGGTTATCTTAACCACCGGCCTTACCGTCCCGCTCAGCGCCACCGGCGGCGCATCCGGCAATGCGGTTGTCTTCACCATCGATTCGTCCAGCACCGGCACCGGCAGCATCGCAGGCAGCACGCTCACCGTTACCGGAGCGGGCAACATCGTCATTGACGCGAATCAGGCCGGCAACGCCAACTACTCCGCAGCCTCGCAGGTACAGAAGACCGTGGTTGTCAACATCCCGCCGCCCGACTTCAGCATTACCGTCACCCCGGCGACGCAGACCGTCGAGCCCGGCGCATCGGCAACGTACACCGTTACCGTCACCGATAGCGGAAGTTCATTCACCAACCCCGTCACGCTCGGCGTCACGGGACTTCCCACCGGCGCAACCGGCACCTTCAATCCAACCACCATCACTCCCGGCTCCAGCAGCGGAACCTCGACCCTGACCATCGTCACAGCCACCCAGATGGTGATGAATCATGGCAGCGATTCCCCGGCGCGGCTCACGCTGGCCGGCATTCCGGCAATCGCCTCGCTGCTCTCTCTGGTGCTGCTGCTACCACTGCGCCGCGCGCGCAAGCTCTGGCGCAATCTTCTGCTGGCGCTCGTGTTCATCGGCGCACTCGGAGCAACAGCAGCGCTCTCCGGCTGTGGCGGCGGATTCGGATTCAATCAGTCACAGACCTACACGCTCACCGTTACTGGCACAAGCGGCGCCGACACCCATTCCACAACCGTTCAACTGACGGTGCAGTAGAGGAGACCTTATGCGAGCAACGATCAAGATCACCATCGCCCTGTTCCTCTTGTTGCCGATCGCCGCGGTCTCCGTTCGTCCGGCTCTTGCCCAGAACGCTGCCCAGCCATCGACCCCGCCGAAAGACCCGCTCCGCGCCGAACTAGCCCTGAATTATGGCTATCTGCATAGTAATGCGCCTCCAGGCGGTTGCGGATGCTTCAACCTCAACGGCGGCAGCGCCGACTTCGCATGGGCCATCAAGCCCGGCAGTTGGGCCCTGGTAGGTGATGTGGTCTCCGCCCATGCAGGCAACGTTTCCGCCGCGGGATACGGTCTCACCCTCAGCGCCTTCATTGCAGGAGTGCGCTACAAGCCGCCGTTCGGCCACTCCTCTCTTCACCCCTTCGGCCAGATCATGGTCGGCGCGGCGCACTCCAGCGGAACCCTGGTGCAGGGATCTAACGCTGGGTCGGCCAACGCCGGCGCCGCCTTTGCCGCCAATGTCGGCGGAGGTCTGGACCTGAATGCCAGCCGCCGTTTCTCCATTCGCCTCGTCGAGGCTGACTACCTCGTCACCACATTCGACAACGGCGTCAATAACCACCAGAACAACCTGCGCCTCGGCGCTGGCGTGGTTGTGCACTTTTGAGAGAAATGGTTGTCTGGATAGTTGGTAAAGCGATGGACGAAATTTCAGAACAGTCGTTGTGAAGTAATTGCTGCGGTCGACTTTCTTACCGCGCCCACGCTCACCTATGGCATTCTTTACCTCTTCTACTTCAGCAGCTTCAACGTTCCGATGGCTGGGGTGACGCACCTATGAAGGGCACGCATGCGGCGCCGTCCATCGAATGGAATTGCGGAGGGTCCGCGACCTGCGAATCCGCCGGCGAAACTTAGGCCAACCGCAGATTCAGAGTTCCGCCTTTTTGCGGAAGTCATCGAAGGATGGAGAAGGCTAACAAAAGCCCCACTGCTGATGGATCACCTCCATAATCATCCCACTGCACAAGAATGCCCAGGCAGCGTGTGGACCTGCTTCGTGGGCATCCAAACTTCTCTGCTCTGCTTCTTGAGAATCCGCCTATAATGGGTCTGACAGTTAATAGAAAAGCAAGTCAAGCCTTCATTGCATGCATCCTTATCCCCGAAGTGGATTCTCTCCCGAAAGTTCTTCGTTGTCTCCGATCAATCGTCCATTTCTCTCAATGCGGTCGTCTGTCGGGACTCGTCTCGCTATTGCGTCCGGCATTGGAGTTCGAAAGCACTATCTCTCATATTCAACTCTTTTGGAGCGAACAATGCACGAGGACCGGTGGCAAGTTCTGCACGTCATCACGAACCACGAAAAGCGGGTTGCACAGCACTTGAGTGTGCGTTCGCTGGAACACTATCTTCCTCTTTACACGGAGCGCTCAGGATGGACCGATCGCGTCGTCACCTTGGATCGACCGCTTTTTGCCGGATACGTGTTCTTGCGTTCTGCGCCAGAAGCGAGGCTTTCCGTTATCAGCATTCCCGGGGTGCTCCGTATGCTCGGCGAGACGGAGCACGATACAGTGAGCGAGATTGAGATTGCCCGAATTCGCGAGGGTCTGGCGAGCGGCTATCTTCTGCGACCCCATCCCGGATTAGCGCCGGGTAGCCAGGTGCGAGTACTCAGGGGAGTTTTTGAAGGCGCAGAGGGCTTCGTGACCGATTTCCGCCAACCATGCAAAGTGGTTATGTTGCTCTCCGCGACCAGCCAATGTTTTTCGCTTGAAGTGAACCTTGTAGATATCGAAATCCTTTGCAAGCCAATTGCCAAGCAAATTTCTGGTCCCGAGCGGCAACGGGCGCTGAACCGGGCTTAGCGGTACGGGCGGTCGTCGACTCGAGCCTGTGATGAACATTCGCGCATTCATGTGCGGGGGCGTTAAGAACAGGCTCTTGTTCGAACAAGGCATTACGTCGGATTCGCGATCAGTTCAGTGCCGGAGGTCCGTCTATCGCTTGCCAAGGTGATAGCTGAATCCGCCGCTGTAAGAGGTCGAATCGAATCCCGGATTGCTTGGCACAATAAAGTTGTTGGAAAAGTGGAAATAGAGCAGCCCTGCGCGAAAATCCCATCTCTCATTGAGCCTACATTGAACTCCCAAGCTGAATTGGAGAGTGAAATTCTCATAGGATGCGGTTGGCGATAGCGCCTTCTTCGAGAATCCGATCATTCCGCCTTTCGAGAAAGCGTATGGCATGATACGTTTGCCGTCTCTCCACAGCATGCGCAGGCCTATGGGCGCGATCGCCAGGCCCGGAATATTCTCCATATTCGTGGAGAGCGGATTGCCCCAGAAGTCGGCATTAGTCGGCTGGTTCAAGACCGCAACCGGCAGAACTTCGGCAACATAATCCATGCGTGCGCCAAGAAACTGGCCCCAGGAATTGCGGTCATATTCCAAGCCGCCGGCATGAAGGCCTGCTTTGACTCCGGAACTGGTATAGATATGGAAATGACCGATGCTTCCAATATCCTCGAAGACCAATTCGCTCTTGATCGGCTGACGTTCGACGCGGTTGCGCCCGAATTCCCCGGTGGAGTGCGCTTCCGGATGCGGAGTCCAGACCAGCCCGGCGGAGATGCTAGCGAAATTCTTCGGATAGCCCGATGAATCAAGCGGTTGCTCATTAGCCACGCTTTTGTACAAGGTGAAATTGGTGTACTGATAGCCGCCTTCGAATCGCATTGCCAAGTGCCGTGACACCGGAGTATCGACGCCTCCGCCGAGCAGCGTTGCAAAGGAGGCCCTACTTCCGGGCGATTGATGTGGACCCCAGTTTCCATTTAGACCGCAATCGCCGAAGAGTGCTTCGGCAAACAGATTCTCTTTGCCGAGACGATGGTCATACTGCACTCCGGCAACGATGAAGTATGGGTGCTGTGGCGCGCCCAGATTATTGCCCAGGTATCCGGAGTACCTGATTTTGAAACGAAGATTTCGCGAGGCAGGTGCAGCCAGAGAAACTCCCCATCCAGGCAGCGGCTGTCGCACGCCTGCGACGCCATTGATCGAATTGGAAAGCCAGGAGACGCCGCCGGAGATCTGCCAGGAAGAGGCATTACTCGATTGCGCGGATACGTTGAGCGCAGTGACCAAGAAAATCAGCAGCACGATCCACCGGCCTCGCACCGGTCTGGCATCGAGTAGGCGGCTCGATATCAAATTCAAAGTACACCTTCAATCCTTCTGTATCTATGACCCAAAGTCTGTGGTGTATTAAAGAATGGTGCCAAGATGACAAGAATTCTTTTGATTTCAGTTCCCATACTAGAACCTGAAATTCACTTTGCGGGTGTAATCGGAAAAACATTGAGAACATAAAACAAGCTGAGTCGAAGTAATACCGGGATAATTCCGGTGCAGTCCGCATGAATCGGACCTATTCACGAGTTCGCCTTAAATAGCTTCGGGTAGTTCTGAAATAGGAACGGCCGGAACGAAGGCCCCGCAGGAGTGACGTGGCTCACAACATATAGTCATAATTCAAGGAAAAATTCACATGCGCTTTACAAATGTCACACTTCTAGCTTGTTGGCTCTTCAAGTGTGTGCTAAGGTGCTCGTATCTTCCCTCTAGTTTTCGCGGTCCGGTGAAGAGTTTCTCGCCAGAACGCGTAGTACAGAAATACGCCTCCGCCACACGCGGAGGTTACAGGATCAGTGTTTCTGTAACTATCGATTCCGTACATGGGACCGACGGGCGCGAAGTGTACCCTAAATGCATCCTTCGGAAGGCATCTCTTCGATTGCAATAGAGATCCACACCAATAGCGTCACTTCCACTAGCCCCGAAGATAGCGCAAGCAGCTATGCCAATTCTGATACCCCGAGTCCGCATGATTAATGTCCGGCTGTCAGAAGAGGAGTACCTGGAGTTAGAGCGGTTTTGCGTAGCCAGCGGCGCGCGAAGCATCTCGGATTTTGTGCGCAGCACCATGCACAATGTAGTTACGAGCGGGAATCGGGAAAGCTCATTGGTATCAAGCGTTAACGAGTATTCCGTGCTTGTGAGGGAACTGCAGCAGAGGGTCAAGGAACTTGCAGCGGAACTTGCATCGCTTCAAGGCGGTGTGAAGCCGCAAGGTGTAGAGAGACCTGCCGCGAAGGATGAGACTGCGACAATTCAACCCTTGGCTGGAGCAGACGTCTTATTAGACTCCGCAATCGTGAAGCAACTGCCAAGTAAGGTGGACTCATAGCGGTGGGACAGAGAAAAATAACCGCGCAGACTGCCGCGATGCCTGCGCGTTTTTATGTGATTGCAATGGGCGGGGCTTTGCTTATTGCCGCCAGCTCACTTTCCGCGGGGCCTTCGAACGGACAACAGGACGCCAAACTGGGAGCGGGCGATTCTGGCGCATCGGCGCAAGAGTGCGATCGATCCGTGTCCGGTTCTCCATACATCCCGGTGGACAGTTGGACTTATCCCGCCGTGCTGCGGCTATATTCGCTGGGCTTTCTAGACCATATCTATTTGGGACTCCGCCCCTGGACGCGCGCAAGTGTGAGTCACATGCTGGAAGACACGGAAGCGAACATCGAAGATGCCGGTGAAGGTCCGCTTACGGACGAGGCGCGAAAACTCTACGAGGCGCTGACGCGCGAACTCGACCGCGATTCCGAGGCTTCCTGTGTGGGTCATGGGGGCGAGGTACGCATGGAGTCAACCTATTCGGTTATGCGCGCTATCAGTGGTATGCCGTTGCACGACAGCTTTCATCTAGGCTCGACGATCGTCAACGACTACGGCCGGCCGTACGAAAACGGTTTCAACAACTACTCCGGCGCCAGCGGATACGCCATTGCGGGTAGATTCACGCTTTACGCACGCGGCGAGTTTCAGAGCGCTCCCTCGGCCACAGGCTATTCGGCGCTCTTGGCCCAGACACTCTCTGCGATCGACGAAACCAGCTACTTCGTTCCGTCGAGCACACCGCCCTACGACCCCACGATGGCAGTGTTCAACCAGACCACCATCCCTATGGGGCCGATCGCGACTGCAACCCAGGGACGCTTTCTTGAGGTTTACGTGTCTGCTCAGTTTCTGAATCACATTTTCTCATTCGGCAAGCAAGACGAATGGCTGGGGCCGGCCCAGGGCGCCAGCTTCGCATATTCGAACAATGCCGAGAATATCTACGCCTTTCACATCAACCGCATCGAGCCGCTATTCGTGCCTTGGCTTTCGCGACTCACCGGACCCTTCCGCTACGAATTCCTGGTTGGCGCCCTGCGCGGCCACACCTTGATGACCAATCCGGCCTATCCTGGCAGCCCTTCTAGTCCGCAACTCAATGTCGTCAACCCGGGCGATCCATGGGTGCATGTGGAGAAAATCAGCTTCCGCCCCACGGAGAATCTAGAGTTCGGCTTCTCGCGCACTGTGATCTGGGGCGGCGAGGGCCATGCGCCGGTGACCGTCGCCAACTTTGTACGCAGCTTCTTCAGCACCGTTGCACCGTCGCCTGCGGTCAAGGAGGGTCGCACCGATCCGGGCGCCCGCTTCGGCGCTTTCGATTTTTCCTACCGGCTTCCGCATCTGCGCAACTGGCTCACGCTCTACTCGGACGCCGAGGCTCACGACGACGTCAATCCCATCGATGCGCCGCAGCACGCGGGCCTCGCGCCCGGTCTGTACCTTTCGCACTTTCCCGGCGTGCCCAAGCTCGACGTGCGCGCCGAAGCGGACTATACCGATCCGCCAATTCGGCCGGATGTCAACAACGGCCAGCCCGTTGCTCCCGGCCAGTTCGAATATTGGGAGCAGATCGAAAAGCAGGGATACACCAACCAGGGGCAGATCTTCGGCAGCTGGATTGGACGTCAGGCCAAAGGCGGGCAGGCTTGGCTTACCTGGCACCTCAGCGGCAACGAGTGGCTCCAGGCGGGCTATCGCCGCCAGAAAAACGCCTCGGATTTTATCCCCGGCGGCACCACGCTGGACGATGTGAGCTTCCAGTTGATGAAGCGCCTAGGCCCCGACGTCGAATTGAGCGCATACTTTTCCGGCGAGCATTACAAGGCGCCTATCTACCTGTCCGGCGGGCAAACCGTGACTTCGAGCAGCATTCAACTCACTTGGTTCCCGGAGCAGAAGATCAGGTTTTGAGGTACTCAATTCCTCCCGGCATTCGGTCGAAGGGCCGCGGAATCTTGCGGTAAGCAAGGATTCCAGAAATTGAGAAATATCATGCATAGTTGCATCCGTGCAGCAAAAGAAACTTTCACGCTCAATCAACTCTGGCGTAATCTGTTTTTCGCTTTGTTTTGCGCATTTTCTGGCGGCATTGCTGCTTCGCAGTATTCGAATGCACAGGGTCCCGACCAACGGCCGGGATCTACAAGTCAGTCCGTTACTGCGCAGGCGTGCTATCTTGGCGGAACCGGTCCGGCAGCAACCGCAGGTGATAGTGATTCACAAATGCGGGGCTTGACTGCCTCATCTTCGCAGGTTCAGGGACTCACCAGCGACGACTACACCCAGCAGCCAACCGAATACTCAACAGGCCAGCCGGGCGCGAGGAACGCATCTTCCCAGTCCGCTATGTCCGCGAGTGAGATTATTGAAATCCTTCAACAGGAACCGGATCTGGTCAACAGCCTCCGAACCGCTCTGGCGCAGGGTTCCGGAATTGATCCGGCTACGATCACAGATGACGGAATCTACAATTGCATCCGGAGGGACCCAAACTTCCGGAGCGGGGCGACTGCTCAACTTGAAGCTCTTGGAATTGTTCCGAATACGCCAACCCGTCAAGCAACGCCGCCCCGTCAGGCTCCCGGTACGCGTCCGCAGCCAGCAGAACAACCGAGTGATATCCGGACCGAGCGATCGATTCCTTATCGCAACCTTCCTTCGTTGATCGATCTTTATTCTCAGGATGTCGCGGCAACTGGCAATTTGCGACGGTTCGGAAGTGACACCTTCAGGTCAGGCACCGGGAATGCGAACGAGTTGCCGATGGATCTTCCCGTAGGCCCCGACTATGTTCTTGGTCCCGGTGACAATCTGATCGTTAACATGTGGGGTGGTCAATCGAATCGATTCAACCGGACCGTCGATCGTCAGGGCCAGATTGACCTACCTGAGGCTGGAACGGTGACAGTAGCCGGACGCACCATCGGCGATGCCGAAGGCGTCATTCAGAGTGCGCTCAGCAAGCAATTCCAGAATGAACACGTCGAGATATCATTGGGCAGGGTTCGTACAGTGCGGGTCTATGTGGTGGGCGATGTGCAGCGGCCGGGTGCCTATGACGTAAGTTCCTTGTCGACACCTCTCAACGTGCTGTACGCCGCCGGCGGACCTACAAGCCGAGGGTCTCTGCGGACCTTACTGCAAAACCGTGGCAATACGCTGGTACGTGAAATCGATCTTTACGATTTCTTACTGCACGGAGTGCGATCCGACCTCGGACGCTTGCAGCCGGGCGACACAATCCTGGTTCCTCCGGTCGGGCTACAGGTTGCGGTGGCTGGGATGGTACGCAGGCCGGCGATCTACGAGCTCAAAGGGCAGGATGATCTAAAGGATGTCCTGAATCTTGCCGGCGGTGTGCTGGTTTCTGCAAGCCTCAAGCAGATCAGCGTCGAACGAGTGGAGGCTCATCAAAGTCGTTCCATGCTGAACGTGGCAGTTGCCAACGGTGCGAACCAAGAAGTCGCCAAACTTCCAGCATTTCCCATGCAGGACGGGGACAAAGTAACAGTGTCGCCAATACTCCCCTACAACGAGAAAGTTGTTTATCTCGATGGACATGTTTATAAGCCTGGACCGTATGCCTGGCAAGAGGGAATGACCGTCAATGACATCTTGCACTCATATCAGGACGTAATGCCGGAACCGGCCAACCACGCTGAAATCACCCGGCTGCAACCGCCCGATTTTCATCCGGAAACAATTGATTTTGACCTTCCGGATGAATTGATCGGCAATAGCCCCATTGCACTGCAGCCCTTCGATACGGTGCGTGTGTTCGGCAGGTATGACATCGATCCTCCAAGGGTTTCGATCCATGGCGATGTGCTTCGGCCCGGTGACTATCCCATGCCACAGGGAATGACTGCCGGCGATTTAGTGCGAATGGCCGGCGGGTTCCGTCGCAGTGCCTATCGCGATGAAGCAGACCTTGCGAGTTATGTAGTCCAGAACGGCCAGAAAGTCTTGATCGGACACAGCGTGGTCGAAATACAAAAAGCCCTTGATGGCGACAAAGCCTCTGACGTGCTTCTCAAACCAGGCGATGTGATTGGAATTCGCCAATTGACCGGATGGAATGACATAGGCTCCTCCATCGCGATAAACGGCGAAATTGCGTTCGCTGGGACATACGGCGTCTCGGAGGGCGAGAGGTTGAGTTCAGTGTTGAAGCGGGCGGGCGGTTTTCGCGAGGATGCGTATCCCGAGGGTGCGGTCGTGGAACGGGTGCGGGTACGTCAGCTGGAAGAAATCAACCGCCAGGAGATGATTCGTCGTGTGGAGACCAGCATCCCCAACGTGGCTTCCGGAGTGTCAACTACAATGCAAGATCAGCAGGCCTTGCTGCAGGCGATGCGACAACAGCAGCAGGAAGTTTTGGCGTCGTTGCGCAACAATCCATCCACCGGGCGCCTGGTGATCAAGATTTCCTCGGACATAAGTAAGTGGGAAAATACGCCTGCGGATATTGTTGTGCGCGCAGGTGACACGCTCTCTGTTCCTAAACGTCCCGACTTTGTCCTTGTGAGCGGGCAGGTGTTCAACGCAACCGGAATCTCCTTCCGTCCCGGCAAAACGGCAGACTGGTACCTGCACCAAGCCGGCGGCGTGACGCGCAGCGGCGATAAGAAGCAGATTTTCATCCTACGGGCAGACGGCTCGGTCACAGGCAATGAAAAGGCCACAGTATTTGGCCGCGGCATCCTGGATATCCGGATGCGCCCTGGCGACTCCATCATCGTCCCTGAAAAGGTGATCGGCGGGTCGCAGGTGTGGCGCAACATCATCGGTACAGCTCAGGTCATGTCATCTGTGGCGTTAACCGGCGCGATCGCCGGCGTTTTCTAAGCTCCGTTGGCCGAGCAGAAATCAAGTGGCACCAGATTCGCCGCATTTCGATGAAGCGAACGAGAAACCACTCGCAAGGTTATCCGTAGAGTCTGTAAATCAGAGTTCATCGCCTTTTTGAAGTTTTCCGGGCGCAAGCAGACGGGGAGAATTTAGAGAGTCTCATGGGAAATGTCCTGGACCAACCTGAAGTTATGCTGGCCGCTTTGCCGTCACAGCAATACCATCGCTATTTGCTGTGGGTCTCCCTTTTGTGGCAGAAACGGTTTCGACTGGGCCTGTGCGGGTTGGTCGGAGCGGTGCTCAGTATCGCTATTGCGTTCTGCTTGCCCAAGGAATTCAAATCGACCGCAGTATTGATGCCCCCCGATACAGAAGCCGGTTCCGGCGCTTCGATTTTGGCCTCCCTGACCGGCGGTTCATTGTCGCCCGGCGCGGCTGCGATCGGTGGCAGTCTCATGGGAACACACTTTGCGGGCGCCACCTTTGTCGGAGTCCTCGGGAGCCGCACCATCCAGGACAGGCTGATTGATCGCTTCGATCTGCGGAAGGTTTACCATTGCCGGACTTATTTCGATGCGCGTAAGAGGCTTGCAAAGTTGACGCTTGTGGACGATGACCGGAAGACGGGCATCATCTCCATTACCGTCACCGACACCGATCCCAACCGCGCGCGGGACCTTGCCGCCGCATACGTTGAGGAACTTAGCAACATCGTTAACGAGCAAAGCACGTCATCCGCGCGCCGCGAACGCGAATTCCTCGAAGGGCGATTGAAGGAAGTCAAGAAAGACCTGGGAAATGCCGAAAGCCAACTAAGCCAGTTCTCAAGCAGCAACGCCACACTTGATATGCAGGACCAGGGTAAGGTCATGCTGTCTGCCGCCGCGAGTGTCCAGGGAGAACTGATTGCGGCGGAAAGCGAACTGCGCGGTCTGCAGTCAATTTATGGGGCAGACAACGTGCGCGTTCGCACTGTGCAGGGTCGCATTGCAGAATTGCGCAGCCAATTGGAGAAGATGAGCGGAAGCAAGGCGACAGCAGCCTCTGATCTTGGCTCTGACCAGTTGTACCCTTCATTGCGTCAGCTCCCCCGTTTGGGCGCCACCTACTACGATCTCTACAGGCAAACAAAGATTCAGGAATCCGTCTATGAGGTTCTCACCAACCAATACGAGCTGGCAAAAGTGCAGGAAGCCAAGGAAATCCCTGCCGTCAAAATACTCGATCGTCCTGTAGTGCCAGAGAGAAAGTCCTACCCGCCACGGACTTTGATCGCGGCCTTCGGGATACTGCTGGCCCTGCTCGCCGGTGTCGGATGGACGTTCTTAGAAGAGCGGTGGGAGCAGATGAAGGACGATCAGCCGGCAAAAACATTCGTTCGCGAGCTCATGCAGATGGTTCTGAACCGCTCGGCTGTCAAATTGGTCAAGGTGTGATGGCCCTAGCATCACGTAGACGGCAAGGGCATATGGGGCTTAAGCGGGGGAAGCTGGCAAGAGCGCTGCTCGGGGCGGGATGAACGCGATCTCGCCGACAGGTGGCGGCTCTTTGTCGTACCTGATTCCTACAAGACCGAAAACCGGGGAAATCCACTTAAACAACTCAAAGGGGATGTTCTGGCTATCCTCAATCTTGATGGTCAGCGCTTCGAGATTCAAGACGTCCTGATGCTTTTTTCGACTCGATCAACGGCGCCTGCCAACGATTGGTCCTGCTGTATCGCTGAGCTCGAGACGAGTTTTGGAATGGCTAAGATAACCCTGTTGCGGAATGGTGCGCGGAGCAGGAAGCGCGCAGGGCCCGAGCTACAAATTAGATGACGACGGATAACTCCACTTCAGTCGCATTTCCCACGGCCGCAGAGCCGATGGCGCTGCAAGGTGGGCAAATGTGGGGCATGGTTCTCCTCCTCCTTGCTTTCGTTGCCTGCCTAAACGTCGGCTCCATCGGAGCTTTGCGTCTGGCCTTGAGTCTGTATGCTTGCGTGCTGCTGATTATCGGCCTCCGCGACCTGCGTTATTTGATGCTGGTTTTGATCGCGCTCGAGCCGATCCGCCCAACCATCCTGAGCCTGGGCAGGTTCCTGGGCTTTCAGATGACGTTCAATCGCATCATCGTTCCGATCGCTGTGGTATGTTACCTCTTCAATCGCTCAAGATTCCCGCGCCGGGTCGACAGAAAAGAGCCTCTACTCTTCATTCTCGCCGGCCTCTTAGCTTTGAGCCTTTTGACAGATCTTCTCGGGGACGGGGCTTTTCTGGTTGGTGCGGAGCGGACTTTTTCTGAGGGCGTCGAAGTTCTCTTCTTCGCCTACATTTGTTACCGCGTGTTCAAGCCCTCCGAACTGGGCGTTGTTATTGCATCGTTTGGAACCGGAGGAGTGCTCTTATGCCTTTGCACGTTTTGGGAGCATTTCCGAGGCGCGAATCTACTTTTCCAGTTCCCGGTGGTCGAAGATCTCTACCCTGCGCTTTTGGTCGACAATCTTACTCTTGATCGGGCAGGTACCCTTCGCGTCCGTGGGCCATTTCAAAATCCAGTCTATCTGTCCGCATTTCTGCCGCTTGTACTCTTCGCGGCTATTTATCTCCTCGTAGTCGAACGGCGGCGCTTGCTGGGTGGAACGCTCCTGGTCATGACACTCCTTACCGCCTGCTTCTCGATCTCCCGAACTGCGATATTTGCCTTGGTCATTTGCGGTGTTCCCGCTTTTTTGTATCGCGCGAGGAAGATGGGAATCGGACGAATTATCGGCTACACATCCGCGGCGCTTATAACCCTTTTATTTCTCTACGCAATCTTCCCAGCCGACTTACAACGCGCGGCCGACATGACGCTGAATCTGAATGACCGGAGCTTGGGAGGAACGAGTACACAGGACCGGATGGACCTAGTCACCTTCGGAGTGCCCTTCGTCCTGAGCCTAAACCCATTCGGCGTTGGAGTCGAAAAGGCCTCTGAGATCAGCCTGCTCCTGGGTCCCGACATTGCCGACTTCTATGTCGGCTATTCAATCATGCGCGGAGTTATCTGGGTTGGGGCGTTTTGCTGCATGCTCATTTATCTTTTGTGGCGATTGTGCAGCGCAAAAGACTTCGTGTCTCGTATGATCTTCTGGCTGCTATCGAGCATCGTCGCCACCTATTTCAGCTACGCGGAATACTGGATCTCATTCCCGATGCTTTTGGTACTTGTCCTGGTGCATGGCGACCGCAGGCATCAATCCGTGGAAAGTCAATTGGCTATGGAGAAGCTCGTGCTTGCGCCGCGAGCTGTTGGCACGCCGAATCCGATTGGTGCGTAAAGCTTTGCGAAGTTTGATATCAGTGGGCCATCGCTTCTCGAGATCTACGAAGGTCAGATCCCAAATTGAGAATCCCCAGTATAACCATAGAGATCGCCGCATGCAGCGGTGCGTACCTGATCTTGGATGACCCTCGTTTTGTTGTTGGGCAAGAAAAGTAGTCGACGGCCAACCCGCGATTGTGTATGTCGCTTCAGCATCGGGAAGCAAAGAATGGAAATCTCAACTAAGGCCAAGACATTCCGCAACATCATCTATACCAGCCTGGGTAAAGGGTTGACCTTGCTTT
>Ga0181516_10002269_pt1 | contig 13908 bp, 10 predicted proteins | sample PEATcosm2014_Bin_25_FD_121104 | JGI IMG/M metagenome (GOLD analysis project Ga0181516, IMG submission 121104) | Peatland microbial communities from MTU Mesocosm Facility, Houghton, MI, USA - PEATcosm2014_Bin01_10_metaG | ecosystem: Environmental > Terrestrial > Soil > Wetlands > Peat | place... | reverse complement strand
GCGGATACAGAACTGCGGCTATGATGACAACAGCAACGACGCCGATGCATGCGCCGACATGCCAGACGCGCAGGGCAGGCTTTGCTCTGACACTCGTTGCATCAATTCCGATAGTCATTGTCTTGCCGTGCCTGAGCCACTTCCTGCGGCTGACGGGACGTCATCAACAGCTCGAAATCGAATTGTCCCGATGGCGTATGAGGAGTTGTCGAGGTCCCCACGAGATGTGTAAAGGCCCGGGGTACCGCGCGCGAGGGGCGTGAATCCGCCGATTGCTTGGGCCCTGGTATCGATGGGGAGACGTTGAACCAGGTAATGATGGTCTCGAAGATCGTCGACAAGCCAGTTGTCGTCGCCGGCAATAATCAGGTACTTGTCGGTATGACTTAAGAATGTCGCGAGGGGGAGAATGGGCAAGGAGTAGAGCAGGTTGCGACCGGCCCATAGGTTTTCATCCGGCGAGTCATCTCCCCGATAATGGCGAACAGCTGGGAAGTCTACTGGGAACACAGCACGCGAGGCCAGTGCCGGCGAAGCGTAGTGCATGAACGTGAGCGCAAAGAGTGGATCGGGAATGGCAATCGGAGCTGCCTGGGGAAGTGCACGGTCAGCCAAAGGGATTCGATCAAGAACTTTGTAGAAACACTGCTTTTGCTCTTCATACCAATAACCAACGACGGCCTCTCGGCATATAAACCACGCACTCACGAAGCACAGTAAAGCAAACCCGGCGAGACGCACGTTTCTAAAGACTTCGAAGGCCACGAAGGCCGCCGCGATCGCAAAGCCGAAGCACACGGGAATCACGAAGCGCGGGGAAAGCATTCCTCCCCGGAAGGACGCGATAATGTAACCGAGGATCGGATACAACATAAAGAACAGAATTCCCACTAACTCGTACGGAGGCACTAACAGATCCCGCGGCCCATCTGCGAACAAGGGCACAAGTGCTCGTGGAACGATACTCTTCCGGCATTCACGGCACGCCTTGGCAAGCCGCAACCTTATCAGCCAAACCGTGATGCCCAAAATAAACAGCCCAAGGATTGGATAGAGGATAATTTCAACCATCTCTGTATAGGAATCAGAGACCTGTTGAAGCGAAACCTTGTTCCATGCGTAGGGCGCGAACTGAGCGATGGAGCGCTGGATCAACGTGCGATAGGCAATCAAAGGAGCCGCAGCGACGGTGAGACCAATCCAGATAAATACATTGAATCTCCTGTAGAAGGCGCGGAGCGTGAGCGGCCTTTGATTGGAGTTCTCATCGATTTCCGAACGGGTAAAGGCGCGGGCGATCTCTCCTGCGGCGATCGGGAAGAACGCCAGAACCGCAAAGTAATTAGTCGATATGCCAGCTGCCAAAGAAAGACTCATGCCAGCCAAAGCCGCGCGGCGAAAGCGGATTGATCGATTCGAATCGACGCTCCAACTCCAGCATAGAAAAGCGAGCATTGCCAGGCCGTAGAAAATCCCGTAAGAGCGGCTCTCATAGCAGTAGTCAAATGCCGCCATCGTCATCGAGATTACAGTGCCAAAGATCGCCCAGGTCCCAGGCAGATATCTCTTTAGATACAGGAAGAGTGACAGAAGGCCGATCCAATAACCCACTATGTCGGGCAGCCGGAGCGCGAATTCATGTTCGCCGGCAATGGCGCGGCTGATGTGCACCAGGATGTAAGTGAGCGGCGGATTAGGATCAACTGCCTCACTAAGTGCGCGCCAAATTAAGCTCAGATCATGAAACCGCGCGATATGCAGGGTGATAAGTTCATCCAGCCAAAGTAACTTGAACGATGACAGGGTCAGCGCAACTATAAGGTAAAAGATCGATAGACCGGCAAACATCTTCCCCGGCGATCTGTCTATCCAATTCTGCAGCTTTAGCAGGTTGCTGCCCATCCGAATCATCACAGGTGGACTCTCTGCAGTGCCTATCTCAATCGAATGAGCATTGCTCATGCCACATTCTCTTTGTGCGGCGAATCCGATGAGCGCTCAGTAGAAACGGCGAACGGGCGCGCAGAGTTTGTGCGTTGAGCATTCTCTTCGTGATAGTCCTGTTCAGTATTGACCTCCCAAAGGTTATGTTTGCTTCGTACCCCATTGAGAATATTCTCGACGGCCATCATCGCGGTAAGCATGGAGTGATCCTGATTGTTGTATTTGTGCATTCCGTTGCGGCCGACCAGGAACAGGTTTTCAAACCGTTCCATATGCTCGATAATCTCGTCAAAACGATCGTAAGTACCGAAGTAAGCCGGATAGGTCTTGGGCACGCGCACGACACAAGAGTCACGCACTTCATCTGCTTTCAGGATTCCAATGCGCGCGACCTCTTCAATCGCGAAATCTCGAATCTCGGCGTCAGTCTTTTTCCAGAGCGCGTCAGTATCATTGCAAAAGTATTCAAGCCCAATCCACATCTTTGATGGGTCTGCAACCAGATAGGGGCTCCAATTGTTGAATATCTGCAGGCGACCAACTAACACGTCGGGCTCCTGAATGTAGATCCAATTGTCCTTGACCGGTGAGCCATCTCGCTCCGTAATCAATAAGCGATCGACGAGCAGGCCAACGGTAATGAAGTCACGATAGATAAGTCCATCTGCCACCGCCTGCACGCTTGAAGGTATTGGAGCATCGATTGACCTGAGCAGCTCGCGAATCGGCATGGTCGAGAAGAAGTAGTCGGCATGGATCGTCGTGGGACTGCCGTCAGGCAACAGAACGTCCACTGACGTCACGCGTTCGGCTCCGTTCCATTCCTTAGCGGCATGTAGAGCGGTTACGCGACAATTTGTGCGGACTTCTCCTCCGCCTTCCTCGATGAGTTTCGCTACCCGCTCCCAAAGCTGGCCGGGGCCAAATTTTGGATAAAGGAACTGTTCAATCAATGAAGTCTCAGTTTCCTTCTGTCTAACGTCGCCGGCTTTCTTACCGGGCTTCAGCAGTTTCTTAAACAGATGGGTTACAGCGGTGCGCAGGGATAAGCCCTTGATACGTTGAGCTCCCCAAGCCGCCGAAATCTGCCCGCATGGAACGCCCCATACCTTCTCTGTGTAGCTCTTAAAAAATGTAAGGTAGAGTTCCTTGCCAAATCGGTTGATAAGGAAATCTTCGAGTGACTTCTCTGGCTTGCGTTGAGCTGACTGCGCTTTGAAGTAGCTCAAAAGTATGCGAAAGGTGCGAATCGGACCGAGGCGGCCGAGCGTCGCAAACGACAAAGCGAGAGGATAGTCAAAAAAGGACCGCATGAAATAGATTCGGCTCTTGCGAGGACGCACAAGCATCACGCAATCCGGATCATGAATTCGAAGCGCGCTGCGTCGCTCATTTGGCTGCGGCGATCTCACGGGACGAATATTGCGTTGCTGGTTGCGGTATTGAATCGAGAGGTCGCCATTGACGCCTGCAATCGGCATGATCTCGTTCCACCAATCCATCACTCTGTCGGATTTGGAAAAAAATCGATGCCCGCCAATATCCATACGATTGCCGTTATGTCGAATCGTGCAGGAGATGCCTCCAATTCGATCGCTGGATTCCAACACGATAGGACGGATGTTGCTCTGACGGCACAATTCGAGCGCCGCCGTCAGACCCGCGGGACCAGCTCCAATGATTATGGCGGTTTGCTGCTGATGTCCCATTGACAGTTCATCTCCTTATATGGCCGCTGAGGCCGTCTCAGCTTGCGCTTAGAACATTGATCGCGCCGGTTGAGAAGAACCCGGTCAATCAATAAGGAAACCGATGCTGTCCAAGACAAAAATTTGGCGCGGACAGAGTCCGCATTTTTGGGCTCTATCTGGAGAGATCTGAAATGAAACTGGTCAGGTCTCAGGTAAAAAAATAACGTGACTCGACTTCACAACTTCATCTTTACGCGAGAATCCTATTCTCCCGAAGGGAGCAATTCCCGACGCCAGAATGGTCAGTAGGATTCCGATTGCCAGGAATGGGTTGCCCTTTCATCACCCGCCGATGCGAACTTCGGAAGAGGTGTTTCTACATGCATTAAGCCGTGATGATTTCGCGAATCGGCGACAAAAAAGTGTGCTGTCCATCGCCCGCAAGCCGCTCGCTGATCGAGCCCGTGTAGGACCACGCGGCGGGACTCAGTAAAAAGTTTGCGGCGCCTTGCGAATTCATGTAGATTCAAATCAATATTCAGAAAATGTTGCTCCTTAAAGGTTGGCCATGAGGCGATTTGTACCTTTTTGCCTCCTGTTTGTTTTCGTCCTTGGGATCTGCGCCTGCGGTTTCTTTCCGTCGGGCAAGCTTTCGTATGCGCCGGAAACCTCCGATCCTCTTGCAGTCTATGCACTCACAGGCGACACGCAACCTGTGCTCGACCCCGGCATCATTCGACAGGGCTCTAACTACTATGCGTTCAGTACTGACGTTGCCGGGTTTAGCGGCAGCGGCCACTTGCCCATTCGTTGCTCCCAAGACAAGTTGAACTGGAAGAACTGCGGAAGCGTCTTTCCGTCCTCAATGCCATCCTGGATATCGAAAGCAGAGCCGGGCGTGTTGGGGCTGTGGGCTCCCGATGTCTCATATTTCAATGGCGAGTACCACGTGTATTACAACGCATCCAAACTTTGCTCGCAGCTAACGGTTATCGGTCTGGCTACGAACTCAACGCTCGATTCGAACGATCCCTCCTACAAGTGGGTCGATTGCGGTATGGTGCTGCGATCCGGGCTGGGCGATGATTTCAACGCTTTGGATCCATCCATCCTGATTGACAGTGATGGCAGGGTTTGGATGACCTACGGCAGCTATTGGACAGGAATCAAACAGCGCGAAATTGATGCCGCAACTGGAAAGCTGCTTGCTTCGAATCCGATTCGTTATGACCTGGCCACGCGTCCGGGCGTGCCGGGCAATCCTATTGAAGCTGCCTCTCTTGTGCACCACGGTAGCTACTACTATCTCTTCGTTTCCATGGACCACTGCTGCGAGCAAACGTTAGCTGAAGACGACTACAAAGAGGCTGTTGGGCGCTCGAGCACCCCTCATGGGCCCTTTGTGGATGAAGCTGGTACGCCCATGATGTGGGGCGGAGGCACAGTGCTTATCAAGGGAGACGCCGATTGGAATGCGCCAGGGGGAGGCACTGTCTATCTCGATGTGACATCAGGAGATAGCTTCATCATTTTTCACGCACAAAGCATGGCAGAGGGTGGCGAACCCTATGCGTGGGTAAAGAATCTGGATTGGGTAAATGACTGGCCAGCGATCGGAAAGTAGCACCGGAGACGGATGCCTGGAACGATTCATGCATAAGCGCGAAAGTGCTTTGCTCAAATAAAAAAGCCTGCACTGGGCAGGCTTTGATCATCGACGAATTGAATTTGATCCGGAGCGGGTAAAGGCGCCTGTTATGACGCATCTTGCGTTCGGTTCCAGATGTAACTGGGAGGCCGGAGCGAGCCAGAGGTTACACCATCATCATGAGCGGCTGAAAATCTGGCGAGCTTTCTGGGAAGGGCTATTCGAGGCCAGGGATATTAGCGGCCCGCGGTTGGTCGCTCGCTGCCCTGACTCACCCGGCCTGAGCAAGCGACGGCCGCAGCGCGTCACGGCTAACCACTTTGTTCAGGATCTCAATATCCCTGAGTTCGACTTCCAATGAGAAACACTGCTGAACCGTGGACAGAGAAATGATTACCTTGCATTGGTGGCGAATTTCCGTCACCACCCCTTCGACTCCATCAAATACGCCGCCCTTCACTCGTACCCTTGCTCCGAGAGCTGCGCCGGAGTGAGGCCGCAGTAGACATCCGTGCGCAAGGCCGTCGCGAATCCTATCGATTTCAGTGCAGCTCACTCTATTTCGTTCGTCCTCCCCGAGCAGGCGAATGACGCCAGGCGTGGAAATGAGCGAAAGCCGGGTCCGAGGCGAGAAGCGAACGAACACATAGCCCGTGAAGAGTGGCCGCTCAACGTCGACCGATCGATCTGTCCACCGTGAACGCTCGGTGTAGAGCGGCAGGTAGTGTTCCAACGAACGTGCCGCAAGGTGCTGAGCGACTCGCTTTTCGTGATTCGCGAATACGTGCAGAACGTGCCACGGTGCTTCAAGCATGGGTTGCCCCTCGGCAAATGAGGATGAGAGCAAAGAATCTATGCCTCTCCGTCTCGGATACGTCATCGTCTCAATCTGAAGTACTGGCTTTCCTCGATCAGTACACGCTTGGGGTCGGACGAGGTCATTCTGAGCGATCTCCCCGGGTAGATGGACAAAGCTGTCTAGACTGAGTTCTCTGAATTCAGGCAAAGGTAATTCGCTGCTACTGACTTAATTAGACCCCCCAGTTGTGTTGAGGCAGGGTGATTGCCGTCACACGGCGCGCAATTGCAGACGCAAATTAATGCGTCGGCATCATACCGGGCCAGATCCCGAATTACCGGTCAGTGAATCTGCCCTCCAACGGCCTGCCGTTTATATGAGGTCAGCTTGATATCGGACCGGGAGCCAGGCCCGGCGATCGTACTGCGGCCATGATGTTCAATCATGCGCTTGAGTAACTGCCTGCTCGGGTTGTAATCCAGAACGATCTCTTTAAGGGCAACCACCAAGCGCCCGATATCACGGGCCATGCAAATCTCGTGGAGCAGGTCGAGCCATCGTTGTGCATCGTTTTCCTGCCCGCCGTTCCCGACAAAGATACGGACTTTCTCGTGGTCAGTCGGAATTGTGTCTTCGAGCAGGGTGCTGAGCTCTTCATAGAGCTTTTCACCGGGTCGCATGCCTGTGAACTTGATCTTGATGTCTTCTTCCGGCATGAGCCCGGACAGCAGAATGAGGTTTCTGGCAAGGTCGACGATTTTGACTGGCTGGCCCATGTCGAGAACGCAAATCTGTCCACCCTTTCCTATTGCCGATGCTTGCAGCACAAGCTGACATGCCTCGGGAATGGTCATGAAGAAACGGCGCATCTCGGGATGTGTCACGGTGATTGGGCCGCCGCTGGCGATCTGACTCTTGAAGATGGGGATCACGCTGCCGTTAGAGCCAAGTACATTGCCGAAGCGAACTGCTACGTATTGAGTACGGCCGTTTTGCAACGAGAGAAGCAGGAGTTCCGCGATGCGCTTGGTGGCGCCCATAACACTTGTCGGCCGCACCGCCTTGTCGGAGGAGATCATGACGAAGCTCTCAACCCCGTGCTCAGCCGCCGCCTCGGCCACATTGTAGGTTCCGAAGATATTGTTCTCGATAGCCTCAAACACATGTGTTTCCATAAGTGGCACATGCTTATAGGCCGCCGCGTGATAGATCACCGACGGCCGGTATTGACTAAGGACTGCATCGAGACGGGCGCGATTCTGAATGCTCCCTATTTCGGGGTGGAAAGAGATCAGCGGAAACGTTTGTCGCATTTCACGGTCGATTTCGAATAAAGGTGATTCGGCAATTTCGAATCCGACAATCCCGGCGGGGTGGAAGCGCGCAATTTGCCGGCAGAGCTCGGAGCCGATCGACCCAGCCGCGCCGGTGACCATGACGACTTTGCCTTCAAGTGTGCCGCGAATCTTGCCCTCTTCAAGGCGCACGGGAGTCCGGCCGAGAAGATCCTCAACAGCAACCTCGCGGATTTGGCCTACGAGGCCCCCATCTTCGATGATTTCACCCAACCCTGGAACGGTCTTGCACTCCACTCCCGCGGTGTGGCAAAGTTCCAGAATTCGAGTCATTTCGACGCCGGTTGCCGAGGGGATGGCAATCAAAATGATATCGGCGTTGTGCTTTGCGACCAACGACGCTGCTTCGTTTCCTCCTCCGAGCACCGGCACGCCGCTCATGCGCAGGCCGCGTTTGTCATGCCGGTCGTCGAGAAAACCACAAACGCGATACGCAAGCTTCGGATTATTCCGGATCTCTCGGAGAAGCGCGATGCCCGCGTCCCCTGCACCATAAATGAACGCTCTCTTCTCAGAAGGGTCGGCCTGACCGCCTTGCATCGCCTCCGCAGCCATTCGAACAACTACACGTAGTCCAACCGTGCCCAAGAAGGAGAGCATGAGGTCGCTTAAGAAGATCGATCGGGGAAATCCCGCGGGCCCGAAGCCCATAATCACCGCGCAACTCACAGCGGACGCCGCAACATTTGCGATGATGAGCCGATAGACATCGAAGATTGACACGTAGCGCAATCCCCGCCGATTCAATTTCGCGATATGGAATACGACGCTCTTAACCAAAATCCAAACAGGAATCGCATAGACCAGGTGATGGAGGTAAACCGGCGGCAAGTTGAAATCGAACCGCAGCAAGAATGCCAGGATCCCCCCGATTGCGAAGATGCAGGCTTGCGCTCCCCACACGAGAGCCCAGCGCATTGCATTCGTTCGCATCACGGCTTTCAGTCTCTTTCGCATCGATTGCTCCTATTCATCAACATGGCAAAGCCCCTGCAAACAGGGATCGCTTCGCTCTGGACCGCTCTTGCGGTTAAGTCAAAGACTTCCCCGCACCGGCCCGCTCACATCACATTGGGTATGTACGACAAGATTGCTGCAATCCTGCCGATATTGAAAGGTCGACACCGGCAGACACTTTTACAGATGGTCTATTTCGGCTCGTTTGAGGTTCGATGGACCGAAATGGGAGGACGATTGCTGCGCAGGCCGCCCACTGGAAAGTCATCGAGATTAAGTAACCCGCATCCACTTCTGAAGGAGATGCATGAGAGATTGCGCGAGGCCGCGAGCTGCAGATTCACGGAAGATTTGTATTGAGCGGCTGCGTTTGTGCTGGAATGCCGATGGCCAAATGGGAGGGAGGAACATCCTTCAATACGACTGCATTTGCACCGACGACTGCGCCGTTTCCGACGGTAATCGCCCCGAACACTTTTGCCCCTGCATATATCGTTGCAAAATTGCCAATCACGGGATATTCCGGAATGCCGAATTCCGATCGTCCAAGAGTCACCCCCTGATAGATCGTCACGTTTTTACCGAGAATGGCGCCTGAGCCGATGACGATTCCATTCGGATGGGGGAAAAAAGCACCCGGCCCAACGCGAGCATCGGCGCTTATTTCGGCGCCGAGCCAGACTGTTGTGAAATACCACAATGCCCGTCCTATAGCCCAGCCACAGACAGGAACGCTTCGACATAAGCGCTGAATTCGAACAGAGAAGACAAGTTGAAAGCCGGGTTGCAGCAATACTTTGCGGAGGAAGGCGCGCAACGTCGGCCACCAACCTTCTACGGATGCCCAGCGCGACAGATCCAGCTTGACAGTTTCAATAAAGCCGGCGGGAACAGGGTCGGCATGCGCAACTATCTTAAGCAGAGCCTCTTCGTTCAACACGTTTACATTCCCCGACTCATTGCGATTCAGCATTGCAGTGCCCTGGATGACAAACCAGCCCGAGGTGGTGCTATTGAGCTCTCCACGATAATCGCCGCGTCGCGAACTGCATTTCGTTTTAGAAAGCGATTGTCATCCATATCGGGATGGAACGGAATAACTTGCTGGCATACTCCGACGGTCATTGGCGTTTCCTCAATGAGAAACACCTTCGCTGCGTAGTACCTTCACCAGAGTCATAAAGAGTATCTTGAGGTCAAACTTGAACGAGTGGCGTTGCAAATACTCCAGATCGAGATTTACTTTCGAGCAGATCGGCAGTTCGTCGCGGCCATTGACCTGAGCCCAACCAGTCAGACCAGGCAGCAGCTTATCGATTCCTCGTTCCGCCCGAAGCGCCACCAGGTCGTCCTGATTGAACAGCGCCGGACGTGGCCCAACGAAGCTCAAGTCTCCAACAAGGATGCTGAATAACTGGGGAAGTTCGTCGAGGCTTGTTCTGCGCATGAAGCTGCCAATGGGTGTCAGATAGGCAGAGGGATCGGCCAGCAGATGAGTCGCGACTTGGGGAGTCTCAATCTGCATGCTGCGAAACTTTGGCATCCAGAATAATTTATTGTTCTTCCCCACGCGCCTCGACCAGTGAAGCACAGCCCCCCTGGATGTTGCCTTTATGAGTAACGCCACAACGAGAAACAGAGACGATAACAGAGCCATGAGTATCAACGAGAGCCCTATGTCAAAAACGCGCTTTTGCCACTCGACTTGGGCCTTCCCAGACTGCTGCAGAACCCGGTCTGCCGCGTGCTCGCTTGCTTGTAAGTCATATGTAGGGACACGCATCCTGAGTGCTTTTTTGAAAGCGGGCCACAAGCCATTTTCAATTTCGTGTGTGGTGCGATTCATGCTAAGTTCTTGTCGCCCTGGCTGTACAGGTTTCGGTGGATTTTATAGATCAATCCGAGCAGGGATGTCGGGAGCAGCTTGGCCAGAAAAGTCGCCAGGATGATGGAAGCGCCAGCAATTCGTGAAACACCTGGGATGGTCAGGCTTCGTGCGCGGACCACGAGCTCCCCCCAGGCGTGGCGCAAACCGCGACGGCGATGAAGGAAAGACGTATCGTGTCGAAACCACAAGGTCGGCTCATCGAGATTTGCGAAGATGAACCCCGCTCGCTGAAGCGACACCCACATCCCGTAGTCTTCCACCAGATGTCCGTCCGTCGGATAACGAAACCCCGCCTCAAAGATTTTGCCTCTCATGATCACTGTCGGATGCACAAAGGGATTGCGGATTGCCAAGCCTGCCTTCAACTCCGAGTTTGAGCTGGGTTTGCTCATTCGTCTGAGCTCACGGCCATCGGTGTCTATCTCAAGACAAGCGCTTCCCACGACATCTATATCAGGGTGGTTCATCAGATACAGGATTTCGGTCTCAAATCGCCGGGGCAATGCGATGTCATCAGCATCCATGCGCGCATAGAAGTCATACCCAATGCCTGTAGCAATGTCAGCCAGACGATTCAGAGATCGAGCCAATCCTTGATTCTGAGCAGACTTGATCGTTCGCAGCCGTTCGTCGGGAGCATCTCGCAAGATTTTCATAACGCCCTCGTTCTGAGGGCCATCGAGCATAAGGTACAAGTCAAATTGCGACCAACTCTGACACAGAATGCTATCCAGGGCTCTCTTAAACCATTGTGCGTTCGCTCCCTTGTATACACTCATCAGAACCGCGACTCTTTTTTGCCGGTCTGAAGCGGATTTAGCCACTGCATCCTGACGGCCTGAAAGGTATAGGTCGCAGCTCATATTTGTAGCGCCGAGGGTGATCTTTGATATTTTGCGAATTGATTCATGATCTTGCGGGAGGGTGGGCGCACAGCAACAAACGGTCGGGTAAGTCTCATACAGTCCTGTGTCGGACGCGTATCCTCTCAGGAGGGTGAACTCTGTTCAAGCCCTCGCTGAGCTCACAGGGTTGCGACGTGCACCGGAAAACAGATTCTTGACACGTCGCCGACTCTCAGGAGGCAAACGATTCAATGTCCAATTGCGGATTCGATGAAATTCCAAACGGAGCTTCTCGGTGCGGGTCATCACGGGTCGCACGCCAAGTTCTAGTCCCACCGCCAACGACCGTAGCCTGCGAATCGCGCCTCTCTCCCACTTCCCTTTAATGACCGCATTTAAGATGCTTAGAATGCGCGTGTGGGTAGAAAAGAATCCGCTATATGCGTCCGATCGAATCGACCCATCAATTTCAAATTCCCAGGGCGTCTCGCCCTTTTTCAAAAGATCGAACAGTATTTCCTTTTTCCATACAGACAGGACGGTCGCCGTTCGATACAGGGTTCCGGCCGACACGGATCCAATCAGGTGATCAAGAGGACGATCGGGCCTTGGCGCGGGGTTCAGACGAATGTAGTTACCGTTTTGGCGGACAAAATCTTTCAAGACATCGCACACTGCCGCCGTATTTACCCTCTCGCAAATCAGGAGATCGTCAATGAATAGGAAGATATAGTCTGCGTTAACTCCGGGCAACGCGGCGAGAAGGTTGTCTGACCACGAGATATCATCGCCAACCCGCACATTGACGACGCCCGGAAACTGCGCCTCCAAATTGTTGCTCAGGAGATAAACCGGAAATGGGCAATCCGGCCAAAATCGCCGAAACAACCTAAAAAAGATGGGCCACAGATCGGAATAGCGATCGCACGATGCGACCAGTATGGCCAGGGTCTTGCCAGTGTCTTGAATTTCTCCCGAAAGATTGCTCATAGGAATTGCCTTCGATTCGAATGTTGAATGCAACTTGAATTTGCGAGTGGCGGCTCGATCAAGGATGAACTGTTGCAGCGCACACATCCCGCGGACCTTGCGAGAACCGCCCCGCGAGAGAGAAGCATCAGAGATCACGGAAGCGAACAACGCGTTTCGGTGAGCAATTTCTCGTCACGCCAGGCCAGTGAGCGAGGTCAACAACTGTGCATAGTGGGCGCCAACCAGATCCCAGCAGTAGTAAGTCGACGCACTCAATTTCCCCAGTTGTCCGAGCCGCCTCCGCTCCAGAGGAGAGGCGGCCAGGCTCTTGAGGCCCTCGACAAACTGCATTGGGCCTTTGACCGCGATCCCGCCGGGGAGTTCTGCAATGCAGCCGACGTCGTATGCAATAAATGGCAGGCCCACGCCCATTGCATCGAGCAGCACGAGCGGTTGCGCCTCGGTGATGGACGTCGTTACGAACAAATCCGCATCCCGATATGCGCTGGCAATCTCCCGATCGACGTTGGACAGAACGAGGATCTCGACGCCCTGCAGTGCATACCTGCGAGCTTGCGATTTCAGTCGCTTATAGTAACTAGAAGTTGAGGAGCCGATTAGTACAAGGGTCCAGTCCTTTAGCTTAGCCGCGTAAAAGAGTTTCATAAGCTCGACCTGATTTTTAGACCAGGTATAGTTGCCCACACAGAGAGCGATGCCCTTGCCCTCCAAGCCATATTCTCTTCGAAACTCGCCGAGGGAACCAACAGGCATGGCCGAATGCCCATTCGGAATGGTCGCCAATCTAACATGCGGACGCTCTTTGACCAGAATGTTGTCATAGAATCGCTCGCGCTGAAGCATATCCGTCAACACCACAAGAGCATCGGTTTTCTCGAGGCCATCATGATATCGGGATAAGTGCGGAAGGTATAACAGCCTGCGCAAGGCGCCTTTCAGTCCCGGCGGTCTCCATAACGCCGATGTCCCATGGCTGGCTATGATCTTCTTTCCAGCCAACTCGCCGAATACGGGCAGAGCGTTATCTAAAAACCAGTTCTCCCAGCAGACAAAGATGAAGGCGTCTGCCCGGCTCTGGATTAAGCGCTGCTGATATCTGTGGATCTCTCCGCGATATGGATTCCCCAATCTTCCCAGTCCAGCCGCCTGAAATCGTTGCACAGACATTCCGGGCTCATCCTGAACCTTGCAGCCCTTTTTAATCACATCGGTGTAAACGACAACCTCGTGACCGTACTTTACGAGCCTGTCTGCCACGCTCGATGCGCTAGTTGCTATTCCGTTCCTGGCAGGGCGAAACTGTTGGGACGCGATCAGGATTTTCACACAAACGCCTATTCTTGCTCCGCGGCCTGCAAAAGATTCTTCACATCTGACGACCTTTACTTCTTGCTTGGCGCGTAATGTCACGCAACAACGATTTGAAACAGAACAAGCCACTTTGGAGCTGTGTCTGGATTGACGGCGAAGAGTTATCTAATTTCGACGCCGATAAATGACGGCTCATTGCGCGCCCTTGGGCCGGTACTCGACTATCACCGGCCACTATCCTGCCACTATCAGATTCGCTCTGTTCGGCCGAGCGTTGAGACCAAAGCCCGGCGACTCTCAACAATTGGGATTCGGCCAAAGAGTACTAACGAGGCCCAAGCGTTCTTCCTCAACAACCAAATTGCACATAAAGACAATGTCGTTGTAATAATGAGCGCACTAATCACCGCAACGGCTCCTTGCCCAAAAGCGAAGTGAGTGAGTAGCTGGTGTATGACATAGATCTCGAGAGTTTGG
>Ga0181516_10002268_pt1 | contig 13908 bp, 11 predicted proteins | sample PEATcosm2014_Bin_25_FD_121104 | JGI IMG/M metagenome (GOLD analysis project Ga0181516, IMG submission 121104) | Peatland microbial communities from MTU Mesocosm Facility, Houghton, MI, USA - PEATcosm2014_Bin01_10_metaG | ecosystem: Environmental > Terrestrial > Soil > Wetlands > Peat | place... | reverse complement strand
GGCGGCGGCCACGTTGAAAATCTCGGCGCTGATTGACGGCAGCGACCTCTTGAAAATCACGGCGCGCGAAGCTGTTTGGACACACCGGGCCTGGGGTTATCCGGAAACGGTCAAATTGAATGACATCCTCTGGGATGTTCGCCAAACCAATCTGCTGGCGAATGTGGGAACGAACACCTTCCTGCCAGATGGCGTTGATCTTTCGACCGCGAAAATCACCGGTCGCAAAGGCCGTGATCTGGCCACGATGTGGGCCGACGCCGACGCGCTGTGGATTCAATTCGCCGACAACCCCAACGGCGCGGACGATTACGAACTGGACCTTTCGTTCGGGCCATGAAGCGCCTTCCGCAGGTCAAAGCACGAACGGCACCAGCGCCTTCACTTCTTTTTGATAGCCGGGATAAGTGTCGGGAAAATGCCGCCGCAAGAGCCGCTCTTCCTGCGTGAGCTTGATCCAAAAACCGGCGCCCGTCAGCAGAATGCTCAACCAGCAGTGCAGCCGGCCGATTTCAATCGCCGTGCCGAGGCTCATGATCAGCAGGCCGGTGTAGATCGGATGCCGCACGAACCGATACGGCCCGCTGCGGATCAGTTCGTGCCCCTGCTTGAACGTGACGTCGCTGCTCCAGTTGCCGGCGAGCGTGCGGCGCGCCCAGATGGTGATGAACAATCCATACGCACACACCAGCACGCCGATGAACCGCGCCACATCCGTGCGCGGGATCAGCGCCAGATTCAGCGGCGGCGGAAACAGCGGATACGCCAGCAGCCACCAGCCCAGTCCCACCGGCAGCCGATGCGCCAGCGCGGAGCCAAGGCTTTGTTTTTCCGCCACCGCTTTCACCCGCTGCGCACTGATCAGCCAGTAAACGAAAAAGATGATCCAGCACGCCAGAATGAGGTGATTTGAAATCGCAGCCATGATGAATGTTCCCAGAAATAACGCATCGCGCGTAAAGTTCAAGCCGGATGATGTGCGCTGCCAAATGCTCGGCCGCGCCTCGGAGTGCGGCGACATGTCGCCGCTTTCCGACGGGGAGACATGTCTCCCCGTTCCAAAGCGCGGACGTGTCCGCGCACTCCAAATGCAGGCCCGCCCGCTTTTCTCCGCGCTTTTCATTGCCGCCGCCGCACGCTTTAATGCCGCCGTGGCGATTCTGCAAATCATGACCGTTCAATCCCTCGACGCGCCGGAGCTGGCGTTGTATCGGACGCTCAAACGCGTGGAGGAACATGAGCGCGCCGGCGTGCTGGTGGCCGCGAACAACAAGGTCATCCGCCGCCTGCTGGCCAGCCAGTTCACCGTCGTCTCTGCGCTGCTCACGCCGGCGTGGCTCGAAAAATTGGAACCGCAACTGCGTGCGCGACCGGAGGAAAACATCGCCGTCTATCTCGCCGACGCGCCGTTGCTGGAAACCATCACCGGCTACCAGCTGCATCAAGGCGCGCTGGCCGTGGCCAAGATTCCGCCGCTGCCGGATTTGGCAACGCTCCTGAAAAATTCCCCGCGCCCGCGGCTGCTTGCCGCCGTGGAAGGCATTGCCAGCGCGGAAAATCTCGGCGCCGTCGTGCGGAGCTGCGCGGCGTTCGGCGCGCATTTTCTGATCGTGGGCGAGACGTGCGGCAGTCCGTTCCAGCGCCGCGCGGTTTCGGGTTCGATGGGAACGATCTTCGCCCAGCCGCTGGTGCGTGTGGAAAATCTGGTTGCCACTTTGTCCGCGTTGCGGGCGCGCGGCGTGCGCTGTCTCGCGGCGCACCCGCGTCCCGGCGCCACCCGGCTGGCGCAGGCGGATTTGCGCGGCGACTGCTGCCTGGTGTTCGGCGCAGAAGGCCCGGGCCTCACGGCCGCCGCGCTGGCCGCATGTGATGAACCGGTGGAGATCCCCATGCCTTCGCACATGAACTCACTGAACGTGGCGGTCGCCACGGGAATTTTTCTTTACGAAGCCACCCGACAGCGCGGCTGAGTTTCGCCGCGACGCGGTTACGATTTTTGTTTGCGGGCGAGGCGGCCATACCAGATGCCCGACGCGATGAAGACCACGCTGCACCCGGCGGTGAACCAGACCAGGAACGGCACCGGCAAATAGTAATACGCGCCGACCGCGCCCGCCGCCGAAAGTCCGCCGCAGAGGTAGGAATAAAACGCGCTCGCCTGCGCGCTTTGCAGGCTCTTCTGCAGCAGCAACGCCAGCGCCTGATCCGTGCGCGTGAGGGCCGCGCCGCAGGCGTCCGAGCACACCAGCCGGGGCGTGGCCGTGGTTTGGGCGCAGGCGGGGCACAGCGCGCGGCCGCAATACGTGCAGACGGCGATGGCTTCGGCCTGATGCGCGGCGCATTTCATGGTGCGGTGAAGCTGCGTCACCCGCCGCGGAAATGCAATCGGGAAAGTTTTCCGCCCGGACAATCCACGTCGAATGTCTGGCAAGAATTGATTAGAACAAAAACCGCTTTCGGACGATGCTTGAATCACATTTATGAAAAAACTCGCATTGCTCCTGCTCCCGGCGGCGTTCGCGCTCGCCCTCTCCACCAACGCCTACGCCGCGGACGGCCAGGCGGTTTATGCCGACAACTGCACCAAGTGCCACGGCGACGACGGCAAAGGCGCCACCAAGATGGGCACCAAGCTCGGCGCGCGCGATTACACCGACGCCACCGTGCAAGCCTCGGTCAGCGACGACCAGGCCTTTAAATCCGTCAAGGAAGGTCTGAAGAAAGACGACAAGACGTTGATGAAGCCGTCCGAACTCGGCGACGACGACATCAAGGCTTCCATCGCCTACCTGCGGACGTTCAAGAAATAACCCGGCGCCTGGCCGCGGTCATGCGATTTGCGACGCCTCGTCGCTTAGTTGGTTTGGTTTGGTTCATGTTCATGGTTGGAGACGGGGCGTCGCATTGCATTTCAACTTTCGCCGCGGCGCGGCGACACATCCGGGCATGCAGGCTTGAAGTTCGCGGCGCCATTCAGGCTGCCGGCCGGCGGGTCTGGCTTTTGATCGCAGCCGCAGTTCCCCGCCGCTTTCCAGAACGTGCTTTACGGCAGCGCGACCGCATTCAGCAGGCGCTGAAAATCATCCAACTGACCGGCCCCCGTCGGCGTGACGTAATAAACCAGCTCCTGATTCAATCCCCGCCACTGCCAACGCTCGACGTGGCCGTCGGCAAACGAAAACGTGCCGCCGTGCATGTGTCGCGTGCCGGGTGAATTCTTCCACTGCGTCCACGTCAGCGCATAGATTCCGTCATCCACCGAATTTTCGCTTTCGTCCAGAAACACGACCGCCGCCATGGGCGCCGGCCGGTTGATCTGCGACATTTTTTTCAACATCGGAGCGCTCGCGCCCAGGTCGCCGGTGGTGTCGTAAACCCCATATTGCACGGCTTCGGTGCTGTCCGCTCCGCCCATCCGCTCCTGCATGGCAACCGTCCGCACCGGCACACGTCCGTTGATGGCGAAGGCGTCTGGACATTGGTAAAGGGCGGCCGACGGGTTGTAGTTGTAAAGCGAACCGCTCACGAGATTGCCCACGTTGGTCCAGCCCGTCGAAGTGCGCACCGTGCCGGTGACCCAGGAACCGGGCGGCGACGAACCGGCAAACAGCGTCCAGTTTTTCGCCAGATGATCGTCGTTGTCGCCCACATATAAATTCCAGCCGAGCGTCAACTGCTTCTGGTTGTTCAAACATTGGATGACCCGCGCCCGCTCCTTCGCCGGGGCGAGCGCCGGCAACAACAGCGCCGCCAGGATCGCAATGATGGCGATGACCACGAGGAGTTCGATCAGCGTGAAACCGCCGGGTTGACGGTCACCACTGACGATGTTGGCTGGGGCATTCATGGCATGCGGCCCGTGCAGTTGCTTGCTGCGAGTGTGTTTCCTCGGACGGTTTCTGTCCAGTGTGTTTTGCCATGGAATCCGCCGCTGGCGCGCGTAACGGATTTACGTCCTGGCGAACCGGTTCGACGCGCACAGCAATATCTGGCTTTTGTGTTTTCCCCGCGTTAATACTTTTCCGCGATGAACCAACGGCCCGCCCGCCAACTCTGCTCCACGCCCGCCGCCATCTGGCTGCTGCTCCTGCTCGTGCTGGCCGTGAACTTCGCCATCCGCTGGCGGCTGCGCGACCTGCCGCTCGAACGCGACGAGGGTGAATATGCCTATGCCGGCCAGCTCCTGCTGCAGGGCATCCCGCCGTATCAGCTCGCGTGGAACATGAAATTCCCCGGCGTCTATTTCGCCTACGCCGGCTTGTTGGCGGTCTTCGGCGAATCCGCGGCCGGCATCCACTGCGGCTTGATCTTCGTGACCAGCCTCAGCACGCTGCTGGTTTTCCTGATCGGCCGCAAATTGCTGAATCCCCTCGGCGGACTCATGGCGGCGGCGTTTTTCACCTGGTTGTCCGCCCTGCCCTTCGCCTACGGACTCGCCGGCCACGCCACGCATTTTGTCGTGCTCTGCGTCTGCCTGGGAATGTTTGGCCTGCTGCGAAAGGAAAAATCGCAGCCGCTATTTTGGCTCGGCTTGGCCGGCGTCGCGTTTGGACTGGCCATCCTGATGAAGCAACATGCCGTCGTCTTCGCCCTCGCCGCGGCGGCGTGGCTCGGCTGGCAAATGTTCCGGAACAAAATAAAATCCTTTTTGCCCGGCGCCGTTTTTCTCGCGGGCGTGGCCGCGCCGTTGCTACTGACGTTCGCCCTGTTGGCGTGGGCCGGCGTGTGGGAGCGCTTCAACTTCTGGACGATGCAATACGCCCGGCAATACGTCTCCATCTTCCCGCTCGCCGCCGCGCCGACACAATTTGTCGCCGGCTTCGGACCGGTGTTCAACGACGGCGTCTGGATTTGGCTGCTGGGCAGCGCGGGCCTCGGCCTGCTCTTCACCGCTTACCGGCCCATGGTCAAAGTGTCCGCCGGCTGGCTGTTCGCGGGCCTCGTGGCGGCGTGTCCGGGGTTTTATTTTCGCGGCCATTATTTTCTGATGGCCATGCCGGCATTGGCGCTGCTCAATGCCGCGCTGCTGCTCGCCCTCGCGGATTGGTTGGAGAAATTTCCGCAGATCCGCATGTTAAAAATTTTGCCGGCCGTTCTGTTTTGCCTCGTGACCGGCGACCTCCTGGTGCGCAATGCCGGCATCTGGTTTCAACTGACGCCGCTGGAAGTTTCCCGCCGGCTCTACCAGTTCAATCCGTTCCCCGAATCGCCGGTCATCGCCCGCTACCTCGCCGCCCATACGCAGCCGGACGACACGATTGCCGTGCTGGGGTCCGAACCGCAGTTGTTTTTTCTCGCGCACCGGCACTCCGCCAGCGGTTATCTTTACGTGTATCCGCTCACCGAGCCGCAGCCGCTCGCGCCGGTCATGCGCGCGGAGTTCAAACAGGAAATCGAAAACGCCCGGCCCAAATATGTCGTGCAAGTGAACGCCCTGGCTTCCTGGCGCACCCTCATCCTGCCCGTCGAAACGGACCAAATCCTGGCGGACTTCGACCAATGGTGGACCGCCTACGCCACCAATTATCAACTCGTCGGCCAGGTGGACTTGGCGGAGGACCAGCCGACGGCATTTTACTGGGATGAACAGTTGTCTGTCCGCACTAATCCCCTGCCCGCCAACCTTTCGATCTTTCGCCGGAAATAAAAAAGTGCGGCCGCGCCCGGCGGCAGCGGTGGAAAAATTCACATCTCATTCAGTCCGCAGACCGAAGTCGCTGTGCCGGCGTTGGAATCACAACGCCGTAGCGCAGGCTTTCCAGCCTGCGGGTTCACGGGACTTTCCAGTCCCGTGTTTCCGCGACTGGCGACTGGAAAGTCGCCCGCACCGGCACGCTGGAAAGCCTGCCCTACAAACCTGTCGGCCAGCCAACTTCAACTTCGGATTCGATCCTTCGCCGCGGACGAGACCGTTTCCCGCACGTCGTCGCCGAACCGCAGCAGGCAGACACCGAAATCCAGCATCAGCCGGCCGGCCCGGTCCGTGCGGCGGAAAATTTCCGGCACGACGAAACATTGCTTCCGCCCGTCGCCGTCCGGCGATGGCATCAGCGCAACGACGCCCAGCTTGCTCAAGACCGCCAAGTGCTTGCTCATCTGATTGGCCTTGCAGCCGGCCCGTTGCGCCAACTCCTGCACCGAGAGCGGCGTGCCGCGAAGTAATTCGCGCAACACCACCCAGCGCGTCGGCTCGCCCACGGTCAGCAGCAGCCGGCTCGGCTCGCTCGAAAAATCAGTCACCGCGGCAGCGGGAGGTGGTTGCGGACGATAAATTCGAATCATTCGCGTCGGAGTTCATATTCATGTCGTAACAAAACGCCGCCCGAAACGCAATTATCGTCGTCCACAGGCGGATAAAATACGACCCCAATCGCAATCAAGTCACCCACAGGCAGATTTAATACGAGCCAAATGAAAATAGAGTCGCCCAAAGGCGGAGATAATACGATCTACGTGCATTTCAAGTCGTCCCGCGGCGGACACAATACGAACTGACCGTCAATAAAGCCAAACCGAGTCGGCGCAAATACGAACTGAAGCCAGAAGAATACGTCCCAGCAGGCGAGGAATAGGAATGGTTCATCGACCGCCCTGATCCCGGACTTCTCCTCCCGGGAGAAAGAGAAACGCGCGCCGCGTTTTTGGAAAATGAAGCCGCCGAATTGGGCCGAGGGGAAAACGAATCACCGAAATGCTGCTCCGTTGGCTCTCTCGTTGGGGCGAGGAAACAGGTGAGGGAGGACGTTCAACCAATCATCGTCCCGTGACCGCCGACGTAAGGCGGCGCATTCAAAAAAAATCGGAAATCCGAAATCGAAAATCGAAAATAAATTGGAGCCTCCTGACGTCGGCTGCCACCAGCATCGCCATCCGGCCCCGCCCTAGGCGCGGCGCAATTATTTATTTGACCGTCACGGGCGGGAGGTTCAAAGTCGAAGTCATGAGCTACCAAAAGTTGATCGCGGCGGTTGCCTTGGGATTGATCAGCGAGATGATTTTCTGCGGCACGCTTCACGCGCAAATCTTCAGTTCCAACATCGTCGGCTATATCAACCAGCCCTTGTATGCCGGCGACAACCTCATCGCGGACCAATTGAGCTATTCCAACAACACCTTGAACGCGGTCTTGAACACAAGCGTGCCGGAAGGCGCCACGTTCACGGAATGGGATTCGACGGCGGGGCAGTTCCTGCCCACGGCCACCTACGACACCAATTCGGGCTGGAGCATCAATTACTCGATGAGCTTTGGCGACGGCGGACTGCTGCACACGCCCACGACGTTCACCAACACGTTTTTCGGATCGGTCTGGCCGGGCTTTCCGGACACGGGTCCCTATGTGCCGCCGCTGGTCACGAGCTACGGATTGCTGCTGCTCTCGTGCTATGTGCCGATCGGCCCGGCGACTTTTTACGACGTGGTCGGCCGCGCGCCGCAGGACGGCGAGTCGGTGACGATCCTGAACGCGCTGACGCAGATTTCAACCACCACCACGTTTGTCAACGGCGCGTGGAACAACGGGGACCCGGTGCTGGCTGTGGGGCAGTCTGCGTTTTTCAACCTGGGAACGTCCCCGGTGCCGACACCCGAACCGGACGCGCTGAGTTTGGCGGCGGCCGGCACGGCCAGCGCGGCGCTGCTGGCAATGATCCGTCGGCGGCGCGGGAAATAATTTTACTCCCACTCAATCGTCCCCGGCGGCTTGCTGGTGATGTCGAACACGCAGCGGTTCACGCCGTTCACCTCGTTGATGATGCGGCTCGCCAGCTTCTCCAGCAGGTCGTAAGGCAGCTTCACCCAGTCGGCGGTCATGCCGTCCTGCGATTCCACGGCGCGGATGGCGATGGTGTATTCGTAGGTGCGCTCGTCGCCCATCACGCCCACGCTGCGCACGGGCAGCAGCACGGCAAAGCTCTGCCAGATTTTGTAATAAAGTCCGCTCGCCTTCATCTCCTCCACGACGATGGCGTCGGCGTTGCGCAGAATTTCGCAGCGCGCGGGCGTCACTTCGCCGAGGATGCGCACGGCCAGGCCGGGGCCGGGGAACGGCTGCCGCCAGACGATTTCCTTCGGCACTCCAAGCTCTTCGCCGAGCAAACGCACTTCGTCCTTGAACAAACATTTCAGCGGCTCGACCAACTGAAACTTCATGTTCTTCGGCAGGCCGCCGACGTTGTGATGGCTCTTGATGAGCGCGGAAGGATTCCCGCCAATCGGCACGGATTCGATGACGTCGGGATAGAGCGTGCCTTGCGCGAGGAACTTCGCCTTGCCGGCGCGCTTGGTCGCTTTCTGGAAAACTTCGATGAACGTCTTGCCGATGATCTTGCGTTTGCGTTCGGGATCAGTCACGCCTTTGAGCCGGTCGAGGAAAAGCTTGGAGGCGTCCTCGTATTGCAGCTTCAGTTTGAAATTGCGGCCGAACACTTCACGCACCACGTCCGCCTCGCGGGCGCGCAACACGCCGTTGTTGACGAAGATGCAGGTGAGCTGGCTGCCGATGGCCTTGTGCAGCAGCGCCGCGGCCACGCTCGAATCCACGCCGCCGCTCAAGCCGAGCACAACGTGTTCCTGGCCGACCTGCGCGCGGATTTCCTCAACGGCCTGCTCGACGTAATTGCGCATCGTCCAGTCCTTGCCGCAGCCGCAGACGCCGTGGACGAAGTTGGCGATGATTTCCTTGCCGCGCGGCGTGTGGACGACTTCGGGATGGAACTGCAAACCGAAAAAGCGTTTCTCGCGGTGCTCAATCGCGGCGAACTCGGAGTTCTCCGTGATGGCGACGGGCTTGAAGCCGGCGGGAATTTTCGTGAGCTTGTCGCCGTGGGAATTCCACACCTGCAACGAGCGCGGCAATTTGGCAAAGAGCGCGCATGAACCGTCTTTCACCGTCAGCGTGCCCTTGCCGTATTCGCGTTTCTGGCCTTTCTCGACCTTGCCGCCGAGGAACTGCGCGAACAATTGCACGCCGAAGCAGACGCCCAGCACCGGCACGCCGAGCGCGAAGATGTTTTTGTCCGGCAACGGCGCGTCCTTCGCGTAAACGCTGGACGGACCGCCGGACAGGATGATGCCGCTCGGCTTCATCGCGGCGATCTCGGTCGCGGGCGTGTTGAAATGGATGATGACGGAATAGACGTTGCATTCACGCACGCGCCGGGCGATGACCTGCGTGTATTGCGAACCGAAATCCAGGATGACAATTTTTTCAGACATGACGAAACACTGATTTTTCACGCTGCCGCGCCGCATGGCGAGCGAAAAATGTTTTTACCTTGGCCAATCTCGGCTAATTAAACAGCCGTCATGTCGCACCGCATCCGCCAATGGCTCGCCGCGCATCCGCGCTGGACGCTCACCCTGCTGGTGGGCGCAGCGCTTGGGCCGTTTCTCGCCAAGCCCTTCAACATTGACGATCCGCTCTTCATCTGGCTTGCGCAAAATATCTCGGCGCAGCCGGCCAATCCCTTCGACTTCGACGTGAACTGGTATGGCCTCGTCGCGCCGATGTGGACGGTGACGGAAAATCCGCCGCTGGCCGGATATTATTATGCGCTGGCGGGAAATCTTTTCGGCTGGAGCGAGATGAGCCTGCACTTCGCGGGCCTGCTCGCGGCGCTCGCGGTCATTTTGGGGACGCACCGCCTCGCGCTGTGCTGGTGCGGACAGCCGATGCTTGCGGCGTGCGCCGTTTTGTTCACGCCCATTTTTCTCGTCTCGGCCAACACCGTGATGTGCGACGTGCTGCTGCTGGCATTTTGGATCTGGGCCGTCGTTTTTTGGGTGGAAGGACTGGAACAAAACCGCTCCGTCAAAATCATTTTCGCCGGCGGGATCATCGCGCTGGCGCTGCTGACGAAATATTTTGGCGTGGCGCTCCTCCCGCTGCTGGCCGTTTATGGGGCAATGGAAAAGCGCAAGCTGGGAAGCTGGGTGATCGGCCTGCTGATTCCGCTGGCCGCGCTCGGCGCGTATCAATGGCTCACGCGTTCGCTCTACGGCCACGCGCTGTTTTCCGACGCCGCCGGCTTCGTGGCCGACGCGCACGGCAAATTGGGATTTTCAAGATTCGCCAGTGGCTTGATTGCGCTGGCGTTCACCGGCGGCGGCGCGGCGAGCGCCATGTTTCTCGCGCCGATGGTGTGGCGGACGCGGACATTGGCCATGGTCATCGGCGGCACGGCGATGGTTGGCGGCGCGCTTTGTTTCAGCGGAATTATTTTGCAAAAATTCAATGCGCTGGACACCGCCGCCGCCCGGACAGAAGTGGCGGTGCAACTGATTTTCTGGGCAGCCGGCGGCGGGCTGGTGTTGGGGCTGGCGGCGACGGAACTTTTCCGCACCCCGCGCGATCCCCGCGCGTGGCTGCTGGCGTTGTGGGTCGGCGGAACGTTCACGTTCGCCGCGTTCGGCAACTGGACCGTCAACGGCCGTTCGCTTTTGCCGCTGCTGCCGGCCGTGGGCATTTTGCTTGCGCGCCGCTGGGAGCAAGTTGGGGAAAATTCTCCACGTGCGTGGCAAATCGGTCTCGGCGCGAGCGCGGCGTTTGCGCTGCTGGTGGCGCAGTCGGATTTCCAGCTCGCCGTCAGCGTGCGCCGCAGCGCGCAGGAAACCTTCGTCAAATACGGCCACGGCAAAGCGACGGTGTGGTTTGAAGGTCACTGGGGATTTCAATATTACATGGAACAGCTCGGCGGCCGCGCGGTGGATTTCAAAAATTTCACGCCCTCGGCCGGCGACCTTTTGATCGTGCCGCTGCATAACACTTACATTGCCGAAGCGCCGGCGGCGATGGTCGGCCGGCGCGAGGTGTTAAGCGTTTCCGGCCCGCTTGGCTTAACGACTTGGAACGCCGCCGTCGGCGCGGGATTTTATTCCTCAGTCAGCGGGCCGCTGCCATTTGCCTTCGGCGCGGTCCCGGCGGAGAGCTTGTTCATTTATGAATTGAAACCGGCGGACCCAAAATAAAATTCACGCCGGACTTTCCGTTGCCACGCATGGAAGTTTGGGTTACATAGCCTTGATGAAATTTCACCGGAGCAATGGCTTCTCGCTGATCGAACTGCTCATCACGCTCGCGCTGATGATCACGCTCACCGTGATGATGTTCGGCTTCGGTTCCGCCAGCCGCCAGCGCTCGCAGAAAAAACTGTGCGGCGACAACCTGCAGAAAATCTATCTCGCGCTGCAGATTTACGCGAATGATTTCAAGGGCGCGCTGCCGCTCAACACCAACGCCGTCACGTCCGAGGACGTGCTCGACGAACTCGTCCCCAAATATTCGGCGGACACTTCCATTTTCATCTGTCCCGGCGGCCGCGATGCGCCAATTCCCTCCGGCGAGCCGCTGCGCAGCCGCAAGATCAGCTACGCCTATTTCATGGGCCGCCGGCTGGATGCGTCGCAAGCGCCGCTGTTGTCCGACCGGCAGGTGAACGCCGAACCCAAGCATCCGGGCGAATATGTTTTTTCGCCGGACGGCAAGGCGCCCGGCAACAACCATCACAAATACGGCGGCAATTTTCTTCTGGGCGACGGCAGCGTGCAGGACAGCCCGGCGCTGCTGACGTTTTCGCTCGCCGCCGCGCCGGGCGTTGTGCTATTGAATCCCAAGCCCTGACGCCATGAAACTGCAATGCGCTTGCGGCGCAAAATACGCCTTTGACGCCACGCCGGAAATGCTCCCGGTGAAGTTCGTTTGCCCCAGTTGCGGGCTGGACTCGTCCGATTTCGTCAACCAGCTCATCCGCCAGGAATTTGCCGGTCAAATCCCGCCGCCGCCGCCCGCGGCCGCGCCGGCAACCGCGCGCTTGAGAATTTCCCATGAAGAAACTTCCGCGGCGCCACCGGCGGAGACCGCGCCCGTTTCCAAGTTTTGTTCCAAGCATCCGCGCGAACGGACCACGGAAAAATGCGCCGTCTGCCACAAGCCGATTTGCCCGCAGTGCCTGGCATTGTTCGGTTATTTTTGCTCGCCGTTGTGCAAAGGCAAGGCCGAGGCGCAGCACATTGACGTGCCGGTTTATGCCGGCCGCAAAGATTTGGTCGAGGCCCAGTTCTGGCGCAAAACCGGTCTGGCTTTTGGCGCGCTGGGCGTGGCCGTGGTTTTGGCGCTGGGCGCGTGGACGTGGTATGCGTGGGTCGGTTCCGTGCCGCACACGTATTTTTCGCTGCGCTATGAAGACGACGACCGCGCCTACGCCGGCAAGTCGCGGCTCATCGGCAAAGACCAGATGATCTTTCTGCACGGCGGCACGCTGGGGCGCGTTGATCTGAAAACCAAAAAACTGATCTGGTCGCAGGAGCTGCTGTCGAAGCAGGAATTGGACGCCGTCATCAAGGTGGAAAATGAACTCGACGCGCGGAGGAATGAAGGCACGGGCTATCATCAGCACCAGAGCCAGGATAACATTGAACGCTCGGCGCGGCGGCTGTTGCAGTCGGAACTGGCGTTGCGCGTTGCCGGCCAGAACGTCTGGGTGGGCAAGGAAGGCACGCTGACGCATTACGATTGGGACACCGGCAAAGTGCTGCGCGCCGTTGCCCTGCCGGAAACCGGCGGCGGACTCGTCCAGAACGGCGACGAGCTGCTCATGCTCGGCGCGCAATCCGCCACGCACATCAGCCTCGCCAGCGGCGACTCGCGCGTTGAACAATTTGCCGCACCGGGTGCGACGCTGGTTGCGGCCGGACAAACCGCGCCCGGTGCCGGCTTGCCGGACACAGGCAACGCCAACGGCAAGCCGCTTGATCCGGCGAAAGTCGAGGCGCAGGTTGCGGGTTTGAAACTGCCCGCGCGCATTGCGCTGCCGGCGCTGCTTGCCAACGCCGGGCACGAGCAGCAGTTGGAGGCCGCGCTCAACGACGATCCGGAGCATCCGCGCCCGAAAAATTCCGGCGCGGCGGGAACGGACGTTGACCGGTTCCAGCTGGTTGCCGGCCCGGATGGCTTCGCGCAATTATCCACGCATTTGCTGGAACAACATCTGGTCACGCATTCGGCGATGAAGGCGCCGGGAAAATCGGTTATTAACGGCGACCTGAACGCCTCGAAGACGACCGAGGCAGCCAACGAAATTCTCAATGACATGCAGCGCAATCGCGGCGGCGACACGGTCACCGAGGACGAAAGCCGTTATCAAGTCACGGTGCATCTGCCCGCCGCCGGCAGCGCGGCCGACTGGACCGGCGAAGTCGTCGGGCCGCCGCAGTTGTTTGTTTTGAAAACGGTGAACGTGATCGCGGCGGGCAAGACCATCATCGTCCTGGACAAGGCCAATAAAAAACTCTGGCAATCCGCGCTGACTTACACCGTGCCCGCCGGCGGCAGCCGGTTTCCCGGCGAAGCGCCGCAGTTCGGCGATGGGCCGTGCGTGGAACACGGCGACACGCTTTACGTTTTTGACCAGGCGGTGCTGACGGCGTATGAATTGAACTCCGGCAACGCGCGCTGGCGGTTGCCGTCCGTCGGCATCGTGGGTTTGTTTTTTGACGATCACGACAATCTTTACGTGAACACCACCACCGGCAATCCCGATGACATCAAGTATTCACGCCAGATTGACATCTCGCGCAACACCGAGGCCGTGCTGTTCAAGCTCGACGCGAAGACCGGCAAGACGTTGTGGAGCGTCAAGCCCGGCGGCTATATTTCCTATTTGTCCGGGAAATTTATTTACACCGTCGAGTCGTATGATCCGAACCCGACCGACGAGGATGTCTTGAACGACATGACCGAGAGCCTCCAAAAACCGCCTTTCCTGCGCATCGCGCGCATCGCGCCGAAAGACGGGCGCATCCTCTGGGAGCACAATCAAGACCGCTGCCCGGTGGACGTGCGGTTCGATCAGAATTCCATCGAACTGATTTTCAAACGCGAAGTGCAGGTGCTGCGCTTCCTGTCGTTTT
>Ga0181516_10002267_pt1 | contig 13913 bp, 12 predicted proteins | sample PEATcosm2014_Bin_25_FD_121104 | JGI IMG/M metagenome (GOLD analysis project Ga0181516, IMG submission 121104) | Peatland microbial communities from MTU Mesocosm Facility, Houghton, MI, USA - PEATcosm2014_Bin01_10_metaG | ecosystem: Environmental > Terrestrial > Soil > Wetlands > Peat | place... | reverse complement strand
TGCTCGAAGGCAACAAGCGCGTCGAACGCCCCCTCCACGTCCGCGACGTCACCTTCCGCAAAGCCCCCCGCTCCAAAGGCGGAGCCCCCCAGAACCTCACCCTCAATCTCTCCAGCGACGAATAAGTCGCCGCAGTGGATGCAGCCGTCCACCCCCAATACCCTCCGTGTCTACTTACCGCTTGTCCTTCTGAGCGAAGAATTCCCGCATTTGCAGGCGCGACCATGCTCAATTTCAGCCCTACATACGCTCCAACTTGGGTAAAGCGCTGAAAGCGCGCCATATACCAGCCTAGGCCGGAGGCCTAGGTCTGCATGCCCCCAAGAATCCAAGGGCTGAAAGCCCGACACATTGAAGCCTTTATCGGCAACACACGGTTCGCAAGGGTTCGATTTTCTTGCCAAAAAACCTCCGCAAAATCCGCATGTCAACCCCACGAATCGCCCATCTCCCTCATTCCACAGGAAAGATAGGTGGCATAGGAGTTATGCTCCGCTTGGTATACTGGAAGTAGTGAAGTACAAAGCAAGGCCCGGCTAACCCAGCCGGGTTTTTGCTTTGGTCCAAACCGCCGAGCGGCCTCGGGGGTGTTGTCGAGTTGGTGACTCCCCTCCGCCATCTCGTTTGTTTACTAGACTTTGACCAGACAGGGGGGGGGGTGCCGCCTACGGCGCTGTCTCCGCTGCCTCGGCCCCGGCGGCGGACTCCACTCCGGCATCGCTCACCGCCGTCACCCGGTACGCGTACCGGCGTCCGCTGGCAACGGTCCGGTCGTGGTAGGCTGCCACCCGCACCGGCTCCGCGGTCAGTAGCGTCCACGCCGCGCCGTCGGCGTCGCGCCGGTAGACCCGGTATCCGGCCAGCCGCGGCTCCATCTCTGGGTCCCACGACAGGTCGATCGCCGGCGCCGTCGTCGCACCCTCGGTCGCCATGCCCGGCGCCGTCACCAACCCCGCCGGAGGCTCCGGCGGAAACACATCGGCGACCATCACGGTCACGGCTGCCGACGGAACGCTGCGCAACTCCAGCGTCTGTCCATCCACCGTCACCGTGCGCACGCGCTGGGCGGTGTATTCGTAGGTGTGGCCGATCGCCGCCGAGCGGTCCACCGTCCCGCCGGGGTCGCTTGGCCCCACGGACCCGGCCGCGTGGAAGTGCGCCTCTTTCGGCTCCTTCGACGAGCCCAGCGGCCCGCTCTTCGCCGCGGCTGCGGGCGGAGCGGCCACGGTCAGCCGGTCCAGCTCCACCGACTCGTCGCTGCCCGTATCCGGCTGCGGCTCGGGCCGCCACTCCAGCACCGCGCCCTGCCTGGCCGCGTGGACGCGCAGCTCGCGCACCGGCTGCGGAGCCGGCCCGGAAGCCGCGTACACCGGCGCGGACGGCCCCGCCGTGTGCCCCATGGAGTTCAGCAACTGCACCCGGTACGCCAGCAGCCCGGCAGCGCCCGTGGTCAGCGACGCGGGCAGCGCGTCCGTCGCCTGCGACGCGCCCGGCACAACCGGCAGCTGCAGCACGGCCGGGCTGCACGCCGCTGCGATCTCGCTCTTCCCGGTTCGCAGAGCGGGCGGCCGCGCCGCCACCGTCGTGTCGCGGCACACAACCGCTTCCATCTGCCCTGCGATCAGCAGTTTGTCGGTCGTTCGGGAAGGAGTCGTCCAGGCCAGCATCACCGTATCGCCCACCCGCGTGGCGGTCAGACCGGTCGCCACCTGCGGCAGCTTCAGCGACGGCGGCAGCGGTGGCGCGGGGCTGGCGCAGCCGGCCATCAGGCCCAGGGTCAGTCCGGCCAGCGTCGTGCGGCCAATTAACCGCCGGGCGGCCGCCAGCCGTCTCTCGTGCCAAATATGCATCCAACCAAAGGCTATCGCATTCACCGCAACCGGTGGGCACAGAAAAAAACAATCCAGAATCCTGCCAAATTCGTACATCGTTTGACGGCACTGCAACATCTATTTACAGGATAAAACTATGGCGACAGCAAATCTCATCCCCGGCAACTCCACCGCGCTTGCCGCCCCCAGCGGCCGGCCAGCGCTCCACGCCGTGCCCGAAGCCTCAGCGATTCAGGTCGATGGCGAAGCTGCCGAGAACGTGATCGCAGAGAAGCGCATCGGCGAGCGCATCAAACACCTGCGCCTCAAGAAGTCGATGGGCCTGGTCGAACTGGGCAAGCACACCGGCCTCTCCGCCAGCTTTCTGTCCCAACTGGAGACCGGCCGCGTGGTGCCCACGCTGCGCAACCTGGCCCGCATCGCCATGGTCTTCTCCAAGGACCTGAACTACTTCTTCGAGCCGGAGCCCACCACACTGCTGCGGGTGCATCGCGGCAAGGACCGTGTGCGTCTGCCGCAGTCGGGCGTCGCCGACCCGACGTATTTCTTTGAGAGTCTGGGCTACCTGGTGCCCGACCGCCAACTCGATCCCTACCTCGCCGAGTTTGTGCCGATCAAATCCGGCGTGGAGCCGCGCGCCCACCAGCACTTCGGCTGCGAGTTCCTCTTCGTGCTGTCCGGCGAACTCATCGTCCGCCACGGAACGGGGGTCCACCAGCTTGGGCAGGGCGATGCGATCTATTTTGACGCGTCCACCACGCACAGCTACGAGTGCGGCAGCGAGACGCCCGCGACGGCGCTGATCGTCACGCTGCAGCAGCCCATCGCCGCCAACGGCGGCGGCTCCCGCAGTTCGCGCACCTCGGCCGAACTGGCCAAATCCGCGCGCGCACTGCCCTCCGGGATACTGCCGCCCGCTCCCCGCCGCACCGCCTGACCCCTCGACCGCTGCTCCGTGGCCCCGCAATCGGCTGTGGCCGCGCCGGAGCTGCGGCAGACCCAGCGCCCTGGGGTGCAAAAAACGGTAACACCGTGAAAGAAAGCGTGCGGGTGGCCTTGCCCGCGGTGTATAGTTCCGCTGAACGCCGTTCCTTTCTTCCAGACACCGCCGCGAACGCACTACGGCTGCAATCCACCGGCGAGCGCCTTGCTGACAGGTCAGTGCGTCACTCTGGCCGCCGCGGAAGGTGCGTCGGCTTCAATTCCACGTGCCTATCGGTACGAACGACGGATGCGGAAGCTGGGAGACGGTGTCATGCGCAAGTTGGGCTCACTTCTTTTTTCTGGTTTAGTGGTTTTCATCGCCGGTTGCAGCACAGGAACAGTCAACCAGATTCAGACGCAGGTCAAAGTCGCTGTGCCCGGCGGCAGAGCGTTTGGCGGCCAGCAGGCGATCAACGGCGCCACCGTCACCCTTTGGTCCGTGGGCTACAGCGGTTACGGCTCCACGCCGACCCAGCTCTACACCACATCGACCAACTCCAGCGGCGCATTCAGCTTCCCCATCGCCAGTTGGAGTTCCAACTGCACCGCGACCGGCAGCAACAGCTCGATCCCGCTCTACCTCACCTCCAGCGGCGGCGACTCCGGCTCGGGCGGCAACTCCGCCATCCAACTGGTTGCAGCGCTGGGCGCATGCAACAGCATCACAAGCTCCACCTTCGTCACAATTAACGAAGTCACCACCGTGGCCGCGGCGTATGCGCTGGCGCAGTTCACCAGCAACGGCAATATCGGGTCCTACGCCAACGGCGCGAACGGGCAGACCGGGCTGGGGAACGCCTTTTCCATGGTCAACAACCTGGTGAGTCTGAGCACTGGACTTGCGCTGTCCACGACTCCGGCCGGCAACGGAACGGTCCCAGGCGCTGAGATCAACTCGCTGGCCAACATTCTGGCTAGTTGCGTGAACACCGGCAACGGCTCCACTGCATGCAGCAACCTGTTCGCAGCGGCCACACCGTCCGGCGGCTCCAGGCCTTCCGATACGTGGCAGGCGGCGGTGGACATTGCGCTGAACCCTGGCCACAACGTCGGCACGCTCTATGGACTCTCCGTCGCGAATGCTCCGTTCCAGTCGCCGTTGCCGCTCACCTCCGCGCCCAACGACTGGACGGTTGCGCTCAGCTACACCGGCGGCGGGCTGAATAGTCCCTGGGGCATCGCCATCGACGCCTCCGGCGACGCCTGGGTGGCGAACGTCGGCGGCAACAGCGTCAGCAAGTTCAACCCCTCGGGTGTAGCGCTCTCCGGCTCCGGCGGCTACATCGGAGCAGGACAGATGAGCCAGCCCCTCGGCATCGCCATCGATGGCTCCGGCGGCGTCTGGGTGTCCAACTACCTGGGCAACAGCATCAGCCAGCTCAACTCCAGCGGCACGGAAAGCGCCCTCTCGCCCTTCACCGGCGGCGGGCTGAACGGGCCGCAAGGGATTGCCATCGACGGCTCCGGCAATGTTTGGACGGCGAACTCCAAGGGCAACAGCATCAGCAAATTCAGCTCCTCGGGCACGGCGATCTCCGGCGCCGGCGGCTACACCGGAAGCGGACAACTGAGCGGCCCCTATGGAATCGCCATCGACGGCTCCGGCAATGTGTGGGTGGGGAACAACAGCAGCACCAGCATCAGCCAGTTCAACTCCAGCGGTACGGCCAATGGCCTCTCTCCCTTCAGCGGCGGGGGGTTGACCCATCCCCTGGGCCTCGCGGTCGATGGCTCCGGCAACGTTTGGGCGGCAAACACCAGCAGCATCAGCGAGCTGAATTTTCTGGGCACGGCGTCTTCCGGCTCCAGCGGTTACACCGGCGGCGGGCTGAATCGCCCCTATGCCGTCGCCATCGATGGCTCCGGCAATATGTGGGCCGTCAACAATGCCGGCAACAGCCTCAGCAAGTTCAACTCTGCCGGCACGGCGATCTCCAGCTCCACGGGCTACCTCGGCGGTGGGCTGAATGGGCCGGAAGGGATCGCCATCGACGGCTCCGGCAACGTCTGGGCCACGGACTCGTCCGGCAACCATCTGAGCGAGTTCGTCGGCGCTGCCAGCCCGGTGATCACGCCGCTGGTGGGCGGCCTGGCCGGCAACACGTCGCTGAACGGCAGCAGCAGCCTGGGCACAGAGCCCGGACCAACCTACCAGGTGAGCGGCCAGATCAACTCCAACACCGGCTGCTCCTTCGCCGCATTGAGTGGAATCACCGTGTCCATCAACACCATTCCGGTGCAGACCACGACGACCAACGGCAGCGGGAGCTTCTCCTTCGCAAACGTGCCCAACGGAACCTACACGCTTACGCCGTCGCTCGCCGGAGCCAGTTCGGCCTTCTATCCCGCCACGCAGACCGTGACGGTGAACAACGGCACCGTCAATGTCAGCTTCACCGCGACCGTGGGCTATACCGTCCAGGGCACGGTCAAGTACACCGGCTCGCAGACCGGGCAGACTTACGTGTCGCTGGTGCAGAGCAACTGCACTGGCGGCGGAACGGTGGGCACCAGCATCGTGACCAAGGGTGCCTACACCATCCGCGGCGTATCGCCGGGAACCTATACGGTGAACGCGTTTATGGACAACCGCGGCTACGGCGCCCAGAATGCCGCTAACCCGGTCGGCACAGGCACCACCAACGCTGTCAATGTCTCCAATGCGAACGTGACCGGGGCCGACGTGACGCTCATCGATCCGGGCACTGTCACGTTGAATTCCGCTCCGACGCTACAGCGCGTGGACCCAATCAATACGGGCGTCGCCGTTCAGTACAAGCAGATCAAGAATGGCAGCGGCATAGAGACGCCGACGAACTATGTGCTGCAGTGGAGCACCGATTCAACATTCTCCACCGGGGTCAGCAGCAAGACCTTCCCGGCGATCGGCACCAAGGGAGGTCCCGCGTTTGTGACCGGCCTGACGGATGGAAGCCTGGAATACTTCCGCATGTACGCCATCTCGGCAGGCACACCGGGCATCACCGCAGGCACTACATCCTCCACCATCGGCCCCATCACCATCGGTCAACCCACTGGAGGCAACAGCGTAACCGGTTCCGTCACGTTTACCGGGGCGGCTACCGGCCCGCTGTATATTGGCATGTACGACCAGGGTTCCAACGCGGTGTACGGGCAATACATTCCCAGCCCGGTGAGCGCCCAGACGTTCACCCTCAACGTCCCCACCGGCTCCAACTACTTCCTGTTCGCGGTCATCGATCAAAACAACGACGGAGTGGTGGATGCGGGGGACATCAACAACACGGGGAACGGCAGCGATCAAACCACCACCGCTATCTCCGGAACCACGACGGGCGTGAGCCTGGTGCTGCCCGGCGCCAGCGGGATCGCCGCCGTCACGACGCAGAACTACAAGTCCACCAACGGCAGCAACACCACTCAAAACTACTCGGTCTACTTCCAGGTGAACGGCCTGGTGAAGCGTCCGGTTGCGGTTTCTCTGGCGGGTGGCCCCAACGTGATCAGCCCGGTCGACATCGCGCTGTGCACCGGGAACAACAGTTGCGGCCAGGGCTTCCAATACGGCTTCAACATCGGGTCCAGCGTGCCCAACGTAGGCGACACCTACACCTTCAACGTCACCTACAGCGACGGCAGCACGGGCCCCCTGACCGCCCAGGTTACGGCGGTACTCAACGTCTTTGCCACCGGCCTGTCGCCCACAACGGGCAACGGCAGCAGCACCATGCCCACGTTCAGTTGGATCGACCCCGTGTGCGGCCCATGCAGCAGCTATAGCTATAGCTTCACTCTCAACGACAACAACGGCACCATCTGGCAGATTCCGGGCAACAACTCCAACTCCAACGGCTTCTCCAGCTCCATCGTGTCCATTCCATGGAACACGGACCCCAGCGGCAACAACAGCCTGCCCAGCGTGGGCAGCCTCTCCACGTTAATCAGCTACTCCTGGTCGATCCAGATTTCCGACAGCAATAACAACTCCAGCGTGCAGCAGGTGCAGTACCAGCCGTGAGCCGGATGGTCTGCCGTAGTACCGTGCGCCGTGCCCGGCGGCGCGCGGCCTGGATGCAAGGGCCTGGGCGTGAGAAAATTGCACCATGAGCGATTTCATTCCCAAAGCCGGCGCAATCAAGATTGGCGGCCTCGGCCGCAAGGCGCAGAAGCTGCAGGCCGCCCGCGAGAAGGCGGCGCACCTGAATAGCGGAGCCAAGCCGCAACCCGGAGCGTCCATGTCCTCGTTCAAGGCGAAGGACTCGTTTGCCAACACCAAGAAGACAACGTTCCAACGCAAGGCCGTCTAGTTTACGAGCACACTAGCCGCTGATCACCTGTGCGCCCTGGCTCGCGCCTCGGGGCAAGGAGCCTCGCTTCACCCGCAGGTTGTCCAGTGCGTGGTCGATAAAGCGCGGCTCGAATCGAGGGGTCTCCCGAATAAAGCGGCAGGACGCCAGCACCTGGTCCACGATGAAGCGGGGCTGGTACGCGGCGAGCTGGAGCTTCTTCTCCTCGCGAATCTTGTACACAATGGAGTCGAAGATTTCGTCCGTCAAATCCAGGCTGTATGGACTGCATACCTGATCGAAGATGCAGCGGTACAGCTCCACGCTGGGCGCTCCGATCTCGATCTTGTACGGCAGGCGGCGCAGGAACGCCGTGTCCATCAGGTCCTCCGGCTCCAGGTTGGTGGAGAACATGACCAACTCATCGAAGGGAATGGCGAAGCTCTTGCCGGTATGCAGCTTCAGGTAGTCGATGCGGTTCTCCAGCGGCACAATCCAGCGGTTCAGCAGGTGGGTGGGCGAGACCAGTTGGCGGCCGAAGTCGTCGATGACGAAGCATCCGCCCAGCGCCTTGATATGCAGCGGCGCCTCGTAGAAGTTGGTCACGGGATCGTAGCGCAGGTCCAGCATCTCCAGCGTCAGTTCGCCGCCGGCGGTCACAAACGGCCGCTTGCACGGCACCCAGCGCGCGTCAATGGAATCCTTGCGCAGGAAGGCATGGCCCTTAGCGCGTGGAGCGGGCGCAGGCTGCTCCTCGGCGGAGCTGGGGGCGAGCCGCAGATGCAGGCTGGGATCGTACACGCGGATGATCTGGCCCTCCACCGTGATGGCGTACGGGACGTAAATCGTGGTGGAAAACACATTCGCCAGATGGTTGGCGAAGGTGGTCTTGCCGTTGCCGGGAGGGCCGTACAACAGGATGGCGCGGCCGGAGTTCAGGGCCGGTCCAATCTGCTCGATCAGCCGGTCTTCCAGCGCCAGGTCGGTGACGCACTCGCGCACCCGATCGATGGTGACGATCTCGTTGGTAATCTTCTGCAGGTTCACGCGGTCGCTGAACTCCTCCAGCGTGACCGGCGCGGGCCCAGCATACTGCGAGCGCTGCAGCGCGTCGACGGCAAAGCGGCGGCCTTCGTCGGTGAGCGAGTAGTTCATGTCCGCCAGGTTGTCCGGCCGCAGCCCGCGGGAGTAGATGAGCTTGCGGTCGGTGGCGATTCGGACCAGCTCCAGAACGATGTGGTAGGGCAGCTTGATGGCGTCCGCAAACTGGCTGCCGGACTCCAGGCGATTGATGTAGATGAGCTTCAGCAGCAGGCTCACCAGCTCGTTCTCGTCGATGCCGGTGGCGGCCAGGCTGTCCGGCTCGTTGGGCGTACTGGTGATGAAGGCATCGATCGCCTGCTGCGTGATGACGCCGGCAGCGATCAGATGGTCGCCAAAGCGCCCGCCCTTTTTGGCCTGCACGTTGAGCGCCTGGTTCATCTGCTCCACGGTGATCAGTTTGGCGCGGACCAGAAGGTCCCCGAGCGGCAGTCGGACGGCGATGACATCCTCCCTTTCAACCTAGGCGTAACTCTAGTCGAACTTCCGTATCCGGAAAATGCCCCTTTTGTGGCCCTTGGCGACTTTGCGGGCACCGGCAGCGAGTCACAAAAAATGCCGCGGCGCCGCGCAAAGCGGTATCGTGGAAGCGACTGCTCTCCGAGGATGCGAGGCAGCGCGAGGGATCCGATGAAGGTTGCATGGTTGGGCATGGTGGCGGCGGTGGCAGTCGCGGTTGGCTCCGCGGGCGCGCAGACGCAGCAGGTAGCGGCCACTCCGCCCATGGGCTGGAACAGTTGGGACTCCTACGGACTCACCATCACCGAGGATCAGTTCCGCGCCAATACCAGGGTGCTGGCCGACCGGCTGAAGCCCTTCGGCTACAACTACGCCGTCATCGACGAGGGCTGGTTCTTCTTCAACCCGCAGGACCGCAGCAAGCCGGACACGCTGGTCTACGCCATCGACCATTATGGCCGCTACGTGCCCGTACCCGCCCGCTTCCCATCCGCCGCATCGGGTGCTCCAGGCTCCGACTATGAGGCCTGGGTTCAGCGGCCTACCTCACCCGCGCCTAAACTCGCAGCCACCATCCAAGCCACCAGCTTCAAGCCGCTCGCCGACTGGGTGCATGCGCAGGGGCTCAAGTTCGGCATCCACATTGTGCGCGGCATTCCGCGCGCCTCGGTGGAGCGCAACACGCCCATCGCCAGCTCCGCCTTCCACGCGCAGGATGCAGCCGACACCAGCGACGCCTGCCCCTGGGACCCGACCAACTGGGGCGTGCAGAACAACGCCGCCGGCCAGGCCTGGTATGACTCGCTGCTGAGCCAGTACGCAGGCTGGGGCGTGGATTTTCTGAAAGTGGACTGCATCGCCGACCACCCCTACAAGGCCGATGAGATCCGCATGATCCGCCGCGCCATAGATAAAGCGACCGACAAGACCGGCCGCCCGATGGTGCTCTCGCTCTCGCCCGGGCCCACCTCATTGGACAACGCCGCTGAGGTAGGTGCGCTTGCCAACATGTGGCGCATCTCCGACGACTTCTGGGACTTCTGGACCAGCCCGAATCCCGGCAAGAACTACCCCCAGAGCGTCCTCGGCCAGTTCATCAAGACCGCCGCGTGGGCGCAGTATGCCAAGCCGGGGAACTGGCCGGACGCCGACATGCTCCCGCTTGGCCATATTGGGCCGGTGCCCGGCGAAGGCAAGCCGCGCGACACGCGCTTCACGCCCACCGAGCAGCAGACCGTGGTGACGCTGTGGGCCATGGCCCGCTCCCCGCTGATCGTGGGCGCCAACCTGACCCTGATCGACGACCCCACCGAGACGCTGCTGACCAACCGCGACGTCATTGCAGTGGACCAGACGGCGACCCGCAGCGGGCAGGCAATGCAGAACGGCGACATCACCGCGTGGACCGCCGACCTGCCCGCGGGCTTTCCCGAGGGCTATACCCAGGCGCTGGCTATCTTCAACACCGGCGAGGGACCGGTCACCATCACCACCAGCTTTGAGGCTTACGGCCTGGAGGACGCCACCTACCACGTAAAGAATGCCTGGACCGGCAAGAGCCTGGGCAAGCTGAAGAACGTCGACTCGCTGGACCTGCAGCCGCACGCCTGCATCCTCTGGCTGCTGCGGAAGTGACATGAGAACAGCTATCCAGATCGGCTTGAACAGAATTAGTTCACACAAGAGAGTGTCTCGACTGTGGAGTACACTGTGGAATGGAGTCCACATATGGAGACGATCCAGGTTGTTCTCGACAAAGAGCTGCTGCAGGCGACTGACAAGGCCGCGCGCCGGACGAAGTTGAATCGGTCTGCACTCGTCCGCGAGGCGCTGAGGGAGCATCTCCGCAGACTGGAGAGGCGCGCATTGGAAGAGCGCGATCGTCAAGGCTACCTGAAACATCCGCAGACCCGCGATGAATCGCATATGTGGGAAGCGGAGGTAGCGTGGCTGGCAGAATAGCGCGCGGAGAGGTCCGCCTCTACACGTTCGCTCCGCCCGACAAGACGAGGCCCGTGGTCATACTCACCGATGACGCGGCAATTGCGTATCTGGCCAACGTGACCGTCGCACCCATCGGTTCCACTATTCGCGGCGTGCCGTCCGAGGTTGTTCTGGACGAAGAGGACGGCATGAAGGCGCCTTGTGCAGTGAATCTGCACAATATGGCGAGCGTGCCCCAGGAGCAGATCGGTAAGCGCGTGGCCCGGCTCAGTCCCGTGCGCATGAACGAAATCTGCGCGGCCCTCGCCTTTTGCGTCGGCTGCGACCAAAGTTAGGCCGGAGCGCAAAGTGCAGTACCATTCAAGCAACGCCGGGCGGAAAGGAGACGAGTTGCGAACTTTCTACACCATCGGCCACTCCTCGCACCCCGCGAACCACTTCCTGGCGCTGCTGCAGCAGCACCGGATCGAGGTGCTGGTCGACACGCGCTCCTCGCCCGTCTCCAGCTACTCTCCGCAGTTCGACCGGGAGGCGCTGCACGCGCTGGTTGCAGCCGCCGCGATCAAGTACCTCTACCTTGGCGATGTGATCGGCGGTCGCCCCAGGGACGAGGCCCACTACGACGAGCATGGTCGCGCCCGCTACGCCGCCATGGGCAAGAGCAAGGAGTTTCTGGAGGCCATCGCGCGCCTGGAGAAGGGTGCCGCGGAGTTTCGCGTGGCCCTGCTCTGCAGCGAAGAAGACCCGGCGCACTGCCATCGCCGCCTGCTGATCGGGCGTGTGCTGCTGGAACGCGGAGGCGAGTTGCTGCATATTCGCGGCGACGGCCAGTTGCAGGACGAGGCCGCCGTGGAAGCGGCATCCGGCAAGCCCATCGCGCCGATTCAACCCGCGCTCTTCTCCGCGCTGGACGAGGACAAATGGAGATCTACAGCATCGGTTTTACCCAAAAATCGGCAGCCCAGTTCTTCGGTGCGCTGAGAGTGGCCGGCGTCCGCCGTCTGATGGATGTTCGCCTCAACAACACCTCGCAGCTCGCTGCCTTCGCCAAGGCCTCCGACCTGCCCTACTTCCTGCGGGAACTCTGCGGCGCGGAGTATGTCCACGAGCCGCTGCTTGCGCCCACGCAGGAGATGCTGGACGCATTCAAAAAACGCAAAGGCGACTGGGCTGTCTATGAGCGCGAATTTCTGTCGCTGATGCGCGAACGCAGGATTGAATCGACGCTCGACCGTGCGCAGTTTGAGCAGCCCACTGTGCTGCTTTGCAGCGAACTTACGCCGGAACACTGTCACCGCCGCCTCGTGCTCGAGTACCTCGCGGACCAATGGGGCGGCGTTACCGTCACGCATCTGTAAACGAGTGGCAACCTCCAATCGAGGAGCACGGAGTTGCGAAAAACGATCGTCTGTCTCGCCAACAGCTACAAGCACGGCGGCCGCTGCATCGCCGGCGTCTGCGTCGACGACGGCGCGTGGATTCGCCTGCGCGGCGAGGCTGCGGATGGCTCGCTCTGCGCCTGTGAATATGCGCTCGACGACGGCACGGAGCCCCGCCTGCTCGATGTAATCCAGGTCGAGGTGTATTACGCTGTGCGGTCCGCGTCCCACCCGGAGGACTGGCAGATCGCACCCACCCGATGGAGCCTGGTGGAGCGCCCCGCGACCGAAGGCCGATGGGCCCAGCTAACCGGCGGCAAGACAAAGTCGGGCGGGATACTCAATGACCATCGCGACCGCATTGCAACGTGGGAGTTGAAGTACAAGCCCCTGAGGTCCTCGCTGTGCCTGCTGCGTCCCAGCGAAATCCATTGGTGGATCCGGGAAGACAAAGGCAAGCGAAAGTATCGCGCGCTCTTCCACCACAACTACATCACCTACGACTTCGCCCTGACCGACCCGCGCTGGATGGAGCACCTCAACCTGCTGCCATGCGGCATCTATCCTCACAACACGTTCGCCGCAGCGGACGCGGAAACCTGGTTCACCATCAGCCTCAGCGAGCCGTACTTTGGCTTCCACTACAAGCTGGTCGCTGCAGTCATCGTGCGCGCGAGCTGAGCCATCTGGGCTGCTCAGCTCTGCTCATCCAGCCTTAAATCCAGGTACGCCTCCGGTGCCAGGCGGAGGCCCACCGCCTCCGCACGGCTCGCCTGCAGCTTCGCGATTTCCTTCAGCAGGATGGCCGGATGGACGGGCTTCTGCAGCAGGCGAAAATCGTGACCATCGGCCTGCGCCTGCGCGCTGAATTCCGGAGCAGCGGCCGAGAACAGAAGAATCCTGCACTCCGGTCGCACGATTCTCGTCTGGATTGCCAGCTCGATCCCGTTCAATTGTGGCATCATCACATCGGAGATCAGCAGGGCCGGTTCCACGGTCTGCATCCGCTCGAGCGCATGCAGCGGATTGGTAAAACCGAAGACATCGAAGCCCTCCCGGCCGAGAATCTGGCCGAGCGAACTGGTGATCATCTCCTCATCGTCCACAATAAAAACAACATCACTCTCGCGTTCGAGTGTCGTCATGGAATTGCACCTCGTACCTCGATCAAGTCGGGAGAAACTTCCCTCCCGAGCGCATTTCTTTCGCGCTGCAGTCTCACAGCAAAGGGGTTACCACACATTCGGCGGGCCCACCCACAGAGATTGCAAGTCGAGGCCCAAACTGCCTGCGCAACGTGCCGGATAAAATCTCGGTGCGGCCCACATTTGATTTGCGTCTCTCTTCGCCGTACCATCGCCCTGAGTGAGTTCTCCGAGCAAACCGAACGTGAATCGCGCAACCGACCGCGCCTCCGAGTCCGACCGCCTCGTCGCGGCCACCCGCATCGACGACGATTCTGCCTTTGAGCTGAAGCTGCGCCCGACGCGGCTGGCCGAGTTCATCGGCCAGGAGAAGGCGAAGGAGCAGCTCGCCATCGCGCTGGAAGCCGCCAAGTCGCGCGGCGAAGCGCTGGATCACGTGCTGCTCTTCGGCCCGCCCGGCCTGGGCAAAACCACGCTGGCCACCATCATCGCCAACGAGCTGGACGTCGGCTTCCAGCAGACGAGCGGCCCAGCCTTGCAAATCCAGGGCGATCTGACAGCGATCCTGACCAACCTGCGCGAGCGCCAGGTGCTCTTTCTCGACGAGATCCACCGCCTGCAGCCGGTGCTGGAAGAGAAGCTCTACACCGCGCTCGAGGACTACAAGCTGGACATCATCATCGGCCAGGGCCCGGCGGCGCGCACACACGTGATGGAGATCAGGCCCTTCACCTTCATCGGAGCCACGACGAGGCCGGGCCTGCTGTCGTCGCCGCTTAGGTCGCGCTTTGGCATTTTGCT
>Ga0181516_10002266_pt1 | contig 13917 bp, 12 predicted proteins | sample PEATcosm2014_Bin_25_FD_121104 | JGI IMG/M metagenome (GOLD analysis project Ga0181516, IMG submission 121104) | Peatland microbial communities from MTU Mesocosm Facility, Houghton, MI, USA - PEATcosm2014_Bin01_10_metaG | ecosystem: Environmental > Terrestrial > Soil > Wetlands > Peat | place... | reverse complement strand
CGGTGCAAGAGCGCGACGAATTATGAGCCGGCTATATATGCTCGACACCAATACGGTCAGCTATATCGTGAAAGGCAAGTCTCGCGCAGCCCGAGCCAGACTCGCGGGGCTCGGAACAGACGAGTCCGCCTGCATTTCCATCGTAACGGAATTCGAACTGGAGTTTGGCCTCGCCAAGAGGCCCAACGCCGGCGAACTTCGCCATGCGCTCCGCTGGTTTCTGGCCCGCATACGGGTTCTTCCGCTTGGATCGGCTGAAGCGCGCGCGAACGGCCAACTGCGTGTGAAGCAGGAAGCTCAAGGACGGCCGTTGGAAAGCATGGACATGTTAATCGCAGCTCACGCGATCACGGTGGGAGCGATTCTTGTGACCAGGGACGGGGTATTCAGGCACGTGCCCGATCTTGCCGGGAGAGAGAATTGGGCGACGGATCTGGCGGTGTGAAGATGAGAAATTAATTGTCTTTCCTATCGAGTAAGTTTGCCTCCAGCTAGCGGCTATTGGCTCCTGCAAAAGAACCGTCCTTGCGCCGTCCCTGCGAGACTCCAGCGTGAGTTCGTGGAATTCCGTTTCCCCACCATCAGTGCGGGTGGGAGAGGAGCGCTGCGGACCCGGAGGAAATGGCCGCGAAGAGCCAGAGAGACAATTCGAATCCGAGAATCCAGCGAAGGGGGTGCGGATAGATCGAGAGCAGTGGGGCACTTCGCATGAATCGGGTCATCCAGCTATCTGCCTCACCGTTATGGTCTCGCCGTAGATCCAACAACAGCGCGGTCAACAAAAATACGCCGGGAAAACAGTTAATAATCAGGATTTGTCTGGCAAAATCTCGAATCCACGAATCCGCGACTGCTCCAAGATACAACGAAGCAAACCAATAAGATAGGTTCCCGCTAACGAGAGAGCGCCCAAACATGCGCAAATGCGTGCGAAGAAGGTCTGCGTCCATTGCGGTTAATCGTCGTCGGTGAACATGGTGGCGGCCCCTAATCTTTCGCCGAGGTGATTCTAATCGGTCTAGTTATTCCAATGCATTATGACAAAAGGCCTCCAGCCGCGAATTCGTGACTGGAGGCTGCTTTTCCTACCGATTCTTGGCCACTTCTTCAACAGTGACCGGATCGAGGAAGGGCATCTGTGCGCGCAACTTTTTGCCGACGATCTCGACGGGGTGCCTGGCTTCGGCTTCGCGGAAAGCCATGAACTCCTTGCGGCCGGAGTTCTGGTCGGCGAGGAAGCGCTTGGCGAAGGCGCCGTTCTGGATTTCGGCGAGGATCTGCTTCATGGCCTTCTTGCTTTCGGCGTTGATGACGCGCGGGCCGCTGACGTAGTCGCCCCACTCGGCGGTATCGCTGATGGAGTAGCGCATGTAGGCCAGGCCGCCGCGGTAGATGAGGTCGACGATAAGCTTGAGCTCGTGCAGCACTTCGAAGTAAGCGCTCTCGGGCTGATAGCCGGCTTCGGTGAGGGTTTCGTAGCCCGCCTTGATGAGGGCGCTGACACCGCCGCAAAGAACGGCCTGCTCGCCGAAGAGATCGGTCTCTGTCTCTTCCTTGAAGGTGGTCTCGAGCACTCCGGCGCGGGTGCAGCCGATGCCCTTGAGATAGCTGAGGCTAAGCGCGTGGGCGTTGCCGGTTGCATCCTGGTGGACAGCAATGAGCCCGGGGACGCCGCCGCCCTCGGTGAAGACTTCGCGCACACGATGGCCGGGAGCCTTGGGCGCGGCCATGCCGACGTCAATGCCCGCGGCGGGAACGATGGTCTTGAAATGGATGTTGAAGCCGTGGGCAAACATGAGCAGCTTGCCGGGGCTCAGGTTCGGTCCGATCTCATCGGCGTAGAGTTTGGCCGCAGTCTGATCGGGGACGAGAACCATGACCACATCGGCCCACTTTGTGGCCTCGGAGACGGTGACTACTTCAAGGCCGGCCTTCTGCGCCTTGGCGATGGACTTGGAATTGGCGGCGAGGCCAACTTTGACCTGAACGCCGGAGTCCTTGAGGTTAAGGGCGTGCGCATGCCCCTGTGAGCCGTAGCCGATGATGGCCACCTTTTTCGCCTGGATCAGGGAGAGGTCGGCATCGTGATCGTAATAAGTCGTAGCCATGATTTTCTCGGTTTTCCTTTTTTGGTTAAGATTCAGTGGAAGGTTTTGGACTTTACCGGACCCACAATCTTGAGCTGCTCGATCTTCATGTGGCCAAAGAGCAACCGCGGGGCCTTCGGCTTCGGTCGCCGCCGCGACCTCGGCACAGGATGACAACATAAGTGAGCGCAGAATGACAGCACGGTAAGCTACTCAGGTTCGACCGCTGCTTTATCTTCCGCTACTTCTTCGGCCTCTTCGCTATCGCCGGCGCCCAGTGCCTGCAGGACGCCGCTGGTGTGGTGGCCGCGGCGCATGGTCATCTTGCCGCTGCGGCAGATTTCAAGGATGCGGCCTTCGTCTTCGCGCAACACCTCGATGAGTCCTTCTATCTTGCTTTCGACGCCAGTCATCTCGATGACCAGCGATTCGGAAGTGAGATCGACAATGCGAGCGCGATAGACTTCAACCAGGTCGAAGATCTGCGAGCGATCCGTGGGCGAGGCGGCTACCTTGATGAGCGCCAGCTCGCGGGTAACCGATGGCGCCTGGGCGATGTCGTCGACATCGACAACATTCTCCAATTTATACAGGCTGGCGCGGATGCGATGACCGGCCTCGGAGGAGGCCTCGCAGACCAGGGTGAGACGCGAGAGGCCTGCGCGTTCGCTGCGGCCAACGGTGAGGGAGTTGATATTGATGTTGAGACGGCGGAAGAGCGAAGCCACGCGCGTAAGGACGCCGGGGAGATCTTCAACATAGGCTACAAAAGTATGCAACATAAACTAGCTCCTGAATTCTGGCTGCCTTAAATGTCGTCCGGCGACTCGATGAGGGGGTCCTTTTCAGGACGGCGGATCATTTCGTGCAATGCGCTGCCGGCGGGAATCATCGGGTAAACCGAATCTTCCTTTTCGACCATGAAGTTGAGCAGGTATGCGCCATTGGCGCTGCGAGCCTCCTCGACGGCTTCGGCAACATCGGCGCGGGTGCGCACGGCGCGGCCGGCAATGCCATGCGCGTCGGCCAGTTTGACGAAGTCGGGGCTGACCAGCGGCGTGGCCTCGTAGTTGCTCTCGTAGAAAAACTCCTGCCACTGGCGCACCATGCCCAGGTAGCCGTTGTTGATGATGGCGATGTTGATCTTGATCTTTTCCTGGACGATGGTGCTGAGTTCGGCCGCGGTCATCTGAAAACCACCGTCGCCGGCAATGACCCAGACTTCCCTTTCAGGGCAGGCGAACTTTGCGCCGATGGCCGCGGGCAGCGCGAATCCCATGGTGCCGAGACCGCCAGAGGTGATGAGCGTGCGCGGATGCTCGTGGTGGAAGTACTGCGCCTCCCACATCTGGTGCTGGCCGACATCGGTGACGACGATGGCGTTGCCGCCGGTGATGCGCCACAGGTCGTGCATGACGTGGGCCGCGTAAAGGTGGCCGGAGTCGGGCAGATTCTTGATGTCGCGCACCGCGGCCTCGCCCTTGCTTGAGTTGATGGTCTTGAGCCAGGCTGAGCCGTCGCGTCCCGCAACACGGGGCAGCAACTGCTCGAGCACTTCGCGGAGATCGCCTACCAAGGCCACGTCGACCTTTACGTTCTTGTTGATTTCGGCGGGATCCACTTCGATGTGAATCTTCTTTGCCTTAAGGGCGTAGGTTGCCGTGGTTCCAGTAACGCGATCGTCGAAGCGCATGCCGCAGGCGATGAGCAGATCGGCTTCCTGAATGGCGTGGTTGACCCATGCCTCGCCGTGCATGCCCATCATGCCCATGTTGAGTTCGTGCGAGGCGGGAAACGCGCCCAGGCCGAGCAGCGTGAGAGCCACGGGAATCTGCGCGCGCTCAGCGAGTGTGCGGGTCTGCTCCATGGCGCCGGACTCTGAAACGCCGTGGCCGGCCAAAATTACGGGGCGCTTGGCGTTGCGAATAAGTTCGGCGGCTTGCGCGAGACCTGCATCTTCGACGCGCAACATCGGGTGCGGACGATAGGGGCGAGGCTTGGCGGCTTCAAAGTCGAAGATCGCCGTGCCCTGTTGCGCATCCTTCGTGATGTCGACCAGCACCGGGCCGGGGCGGCCGGATTGCGCGATCTGGAAGGCAAGGCGCAGCGCCTTCGCCAGATCCTCCGCGCGGCTGACGAGGAAGTTGTGCTTGGTCACGGGCAGCGTGATGCCGGTGATGTCCACTTCCTGAAAGGCGTCGGTGCCGAGCACCTTGCTGGAAACGTTGCCTGTGATGCAGACGATGGGGATCGAATCCAGCATGGCGGTGGCGATGCCGGTGACCAGGTTGGTGGCGCCGGGGCCGCTGGTGGCAATGCACACGCCTACTTTGCCGGAAGCGCGCGCGTAGCCATCGGCCATGTGTGCTGCGCCCTGCTCGTGGCGCACGAGCACATGGTGAATGGGAAACTTGCGCAGCGCGTCGTAAGCGGGCAGGATAGCGCCGCCGGGATAGCCGAAGACATCGGTGACGCCCTCGCCCACCAACGTGGCCCACAGAATCTCAGAGCCGGTGAGGCGGGTGGGCGTGGTGAGGTGAGCGTTCGTGTCCGATGCGTTTGATGCGCTCGGGTTTGTTTTGGTCCCCATAACAACTCCTTGGAAAATGATTCCTGTACTAGCGTGTGATTGCAAAATAGATGACGTAAATCCAACTCAGTAGGCCGTGGAGAATACACCATAGAATGCTTGCGTTCCTTGACCAAGAGAGAACAACGGCAATTGCAGTTCCCAGAACATAGAATCCCGTCGCGGCAGACTGCGATAAGCGATCAAACTTGTTCTCAAGGACAACAATGCGATCCTCCATTTGTTCAATTCGTTCCTGCAATTCTTCGCCTGGAGTGCCCACGTCATCGACATCGCTCCCAGCGAGGTAGTCGGGATAATCGTCTTCGTTCCTGCTCATTATCCTCTTCCCTTAGCGAAAGTTGGCGAATCAAGAAGCGTACCTCAGGGGCTAAAGCCCACGCGGCTCTTTTCGCCATTTGCGGCACGGCTAAAGCCGTGCCCTTTCAAAACAAGTTGCTGCCTTTATGTCGTCGCTCCCTCAGATGCACTGCTGACGCGATCCACATATTTGCGGAAGACGCCCTTGGGCCAGCGCAGGGCCGGCGGTTTGAAACCCTGCAGGCGAGCCGCGATCTCCGCGTCACTGATTTCAACGTTGAGCGTGCGATTGGGAATGTCGAAGTGAATGATGTCGCCCTCGCGCACGGCGGCAATGGGGCCACCGACGAAAGCTTCGGGAGCAACGTGGCCTGCCGTGAATCCGCGCGTCGCACCGGAGAAGCGGCCATCGGTCAAGAGAGCTACGGTCGGGCTCAGTTCGGGATTGCCGCTGACGGCGGCGGTAACCTGAAGCATTTCTCTCATGCCTGGGCCGCCCTTTGGGCCTTCATAGCGGATAACGAGCACATCGTTCGGCTTGATTTTGCCTGTCTGAACGGCTTCAAAGCAGGCTTCTTCGGTATCGAAGACGCGCGCCGGACCGCGATGCTCCATGCGATTGGCCGCGGCGATCTTCATCACGCAGCCCTCGGGGGCGAGATTGCCTTTCAGAATCACCAGGCCGCCGTTGGGCTTGATGGGGTTCTCGAAGGTGTGAATGACATCCTGTCCCGGCGTCTCTTTGGCGAGCGCAGCTTCTTCAGCCAGTGTCTTGCCGCTGATGGTGAGCGTGGAGCCGTCGGCGTGGCCGGCGTCAATGAGGCGCTTCGCCAAAAGGCGCGAGCCGCCTGCGGCTTGATAGTCAGAGGCTACATATTTGCCGGCCGGAGTGAGCGAGCAGATGTAGGGCGTGCGCTTGCTGACGATGTCGAAGTCGTCGATCGAAAGTGGAATGCCCATTTCGCGCGCAATGGCCAGCATGTGCAGCACTGCATTGGTCGAGCCGCCGCTGGCAGCGACGCTGGCGATGGTGTTCTCGATCGACTTGCGGGTGATGATCTGCGAGGGGCGTCGATTGGCGCGGACCGCGTCCATGAGAATGCGGCCTGCCTCGCGCGTGGCTGAGTGCTTGTCTTTGGATGTGGCGGGAACGCCGGAGAGTTGGATGGGAGAGATGCCGAGAATTTCGCCGCTCATGGCCATGGTGTTGGCGGTGAACTGGCCGCCGCACGCGCCTGCGCCGGGACAGGCATTGGCTTCAAGAGCCTCGAGGCCGGCGTCGTCGATTTTGCCGGCAGCGTAGGAGCCGATGCCCTCGAAGACGTTCTGGATGGTAATGTCGACACCGTTGAGCTTGCCGGGCGCGATCGATCCGCCGTAGAGCATCATGCCGGGGATGTCGAGGCGGCAGAGCGCCATGATGATGCCGGGCATGTTCTTGTCGCAGCCGCCGATGCCGACCAGGCCGTCGAATAGATTGCCGCGCGCCACGAGCTCAATGGAATCGGCAATGACTTCGCGCGAGACGAGCGAGGCCTTCATGCCCTGCGTGCCCATGGTGATGCCGTCGGAGATGGTGACCGTATTAAACTCCATCGGCGTGCCGCCGGCTTCGCGAATGCCCTCTTTGAGGGCCTCTGCCACTTCGCGCAGATGGACGTTGCAGGTGCCAATTTCGGTCCATGTATTGGCGATGCCGATGATGGGCTTGTGCAGGTCGTCTTTTGCGAAACCGGAGCCACGCAGATAAGAGCGCGCGGCGGCGCGGCTGGGTCCCTCGGTCAACGGAATGCTTTGGCGCTTGCCTTCGATGGTCATTAGCTCTCTTCGTTCGCTAGCTGTCAGCCTTCAGCTATCAGCTTGTTGGTGTTGCGGTTGAGTTCCATTACCTTGCTGCATTTGCTCTTGTGCTCTCCCACCCTTGCCGCAAAAGACGCGGCAAGGATGGGGCACCAATTTTTGACTAAGCTGCTATTTTGCTTTGAGCCAGCTTGCTTCGTCGTGCTTTGTTTCAAACGTGTCGAGTGCTGCCGCGTGGCGCAGGGTGAGGCCGATGTCGTCGAGGCCTTCGAGCAGGCAGAACTTGCGGAACGGGTCTACTTCGAAGGTTGCGTGGAAGCCGTGAGTGTCTGTGACAGTCTGCGCTTCAAGCGAGACAGTGAGTTGATAGTTGGGAATTGTCTTGGCGTTGTTGAGCAAGGTTGCAACTTGATCTTCAGTGAGACGGGCGAGCACGATACCGTTCTTGCCGGCGTTCGAAAAAAAGATGTCGGCGAAAGTGGGGGCGATCACGGCGCGGAATCCGTAGTCAGAGAGCGCCCAGGCCGCATGCTCACGGCTGGAGCCGCAGGCAAAGTTCTTGCCGGCAATGAGGATTTTTGCGCCCTTGTAGCGCGGCTCATTCAGCTCGAAAGACGGGTCCGGATCGCCCGCCGCCGTGCGCCGCCAGTCGAAGAAAAGGAAATCGCCGTAGCCGGTGCGCTCGATGCGCTTGAGGAACTGCTTGGGAATGATCTGGTCAGTGTCGATGTTGGTGCGGTCGAGCGGCAAGGCCAGTGACGTTAAGGTGCGAAAGGGTTCCATTAGGCTTTTACCTCTTCACGGGCTGGATCGTGGATGGTCCAATTGCGAATGTCGACGAAGTGACCGGCGATGGCGGCAGCGGCGGCCATCTCCGGCGAAACCAGGTGCGTGCGTCCCCCGCGTCCCTGGCGGCCTTCAAAGTTGCGGTTGCTGGTGGAGGCGCAACGCTCACCCGGCGCGAGGATGTCGGGATTCATGCCCAGGCACATGGAGCAGCCGGGCTCCCGCCAGTCGAAGCCGGCTTCCTTGAAAATAACGTCGAGGCCTTCGGCTTCTGCCGCGGCCTTGACGGCTTGCGAGCCGGGGACGACCATGGCGCCAACGTGGCTGGAGACCTTGTATCCAGAGGCGATGCGGGCCGCGGCGCGCAAATCTTCAATGCGTCCGTTGGTGCAGGAGCCGATGAACACGCGATCGATGGCGACCTCTTCGAGCGGCGTTCCCGCCTTGAGGTTCATGTACTCAAGGGCGCGCTCGAACGATTTCCGATCGAGCTCGTTGCCTGCGGCAGCAGGGTCGGGAACCGCGGAGGTGACAGGCGCCACCATGCCGGGACTGGTGCCCCAGCTTACATAGGGAACCAGCGCCGCGGCGTCGATGACAAGTTCGCGATCGAACCTTGCGCCGGGATCGGAGGGCAGCTTGCTCCACTCGGCGACCGCTTTATCCCAGGCAGCGCCTTGCGGTGCGAAGCGGCGGCCCTTCAGATAGGCGAAGGTGATGTCGTCGGGAGCGATCATGCCTGCGCGCGCGCCGGCCTCGATGCTCATGTTGCAGATGGTCATGCGGCCTTCCATCGAAAGTGCACGAATGGCGGAGCCCGCGTACTCGATCACGCTGCCCGTTGCGCCGTCGGTGCCGATTTTGCCGATGATGGCCAGGATGATGTCCTTGGCTGTGACGCCGCGCGGCAGTTGGCCTTCGACGGCGATGCGGAAGGTCTTGGGTTTGGACTGCGGCAGGGTTTGTGTCGCCAGCACGTGCTCCACTTCGCTGGTGCCGATGCCGAAGGCGAGCGATCCAAACGCACCATGTGTCGAAGTGTGCGAATCGCCGCAGACGATGGTCATGCCCGGCTTGGTGATGCCCAGTTCCGGTCCGATCACGTGCACGATTCCCTGCTCGCGCGAGTTCACGTCATAAAGCTCAATTCCGAATTCGGCGCAGTTGCTGCGCAGCGTGGCGATCTGCGTGGCCGCGATCTGATCGACTATGTTGAGCCGGCCCTCGAGCGTGGTGGGGACATTGTGGTCCACGGTGGCGATGCAACGATCGGGCCGGCGCACCTTGCGGTTGGCGAGGCGGAGGCCTTCAAATGCCTGCGGCGAAGTGACCTCGTGAAGCAACTGCAGGTCGATATAAAGGAGCGTGGGCTCGCCTTGGGGCGAGACGACAACGTGCTGCTCCCATACTTTTTCAAATAACGTTTTTGGTTCGCTATTCATTGGTTAATTCAACCCATCCCTCAGGGGCTAAAGCCCCCGGTATTATTGGTTCGTTGATGTCAGGGCTAAAGCCCTGACCTACCAGCCCTGACTTACCAGCCCTGACTTACCAGTCCTGACTTACCAGTCCTCATCAGCCTGCCCTCGGCGGCTAAAGCCGAAGTTGTTTAGCTACTTTTGCGGCACGGCGACCCAGTGGGTCCCCTGACCGTGCCCTCTCAAAACCATGACTCAGGCACTCACGAGAAGCGTCTTTACCATCTCGCGGACCTTGGCTCCCATCTCTGTGGTTGAGAGGACTGTCAGGCCTTGCTTATTGCCGCGGGCGAGGTCGGGCGTCCGGAAGCCCTGCTCCAGGACCTTGCGCACCGATGCTTCAATGGCGGCGGCCTCGGCCTCAAGCCCGCCGGAGTGGCGCAGAACGAGCGCACCGGTGAGGATAGCGCCGAGCGGATTGGCAAGACCCTTGCCTGCGATATCGGGCGCGGAGCCGTGGACCGGTTCGTACAAATTGACCTTGCCGCCGATGGTGGCCGAGGGCAACATGCCGAGCGAGCCGGTAATGACCGCGGATTCGTCGCTGAGGATGTCACCGAAGAGATTCTCGGTCAGCACAACGTCGTAGCTGCGCGGCTGGTTCATCAGGTGCATGGACATCGCGTCAACATATTGGTGCTCGAGCGTCACATCTGGAAATTCAGCAGCTACTTCGATCACCGTGGCGCGCCAGAGCTGCGAAACTTCAAGCACATTGGCCTTGTCGACGCTGGTGAGCTTTTTGCGGCGGCCTTGCGCGAGTTTGAAGGCGATGCGTGCCACGCGGGCGACTTCATCGCGGGTGTAACGCATGGTGTTCCAGGCTTCGTTTGTGGTGCGATTCCATTCGCGGGGCTTGCCGAAGTAGAGACCACCGAGCAGTTCTCGGACGAAAAGAATGTCGGCGCCCTCCACAATTTCCGGGCGCAAGGGACTGTTGACCGCAAGCTCCTTGAAGGCGAATGCGGGGCGCAGGTTGGCGAATCCGCCGAGCGCGGCGCGGATTTGAAGCAGGCCGGCCTCGGGGCGCTTATCAGGCGGCATCGAGTTGAATTCGTTGCCGCCGACTGCGCCTAACAAAACCGCATCGGAGTTGAGGGCGGCAGCGAGAGTGTCGGCGGGCAGGGGCGTTCCGTCCTGCACAATGGCGACGCCGCCAATGCGCTTTGCGTCGAACTCAAGCGTGTGGCCGCCAAGCGCCGCCACTTCCTTGAGCACGGCAACGGCTTCTTTAGTGACTTCGGGGCCGATGCCGTCGCCGGCCGTAACTAGAATCTTGAGGTGCATTTGGTGATCATTCCCTCAGGGGCTAAAGCCCCTTTTCAATTTGGCGATCGTTGCGGCACGATCCGCCGCGGCGGATCGTGCCCTTTTCAATGCTGCGACCTGAGCGGGATGTCGTGTGCGCGCTGAGTCGATATCCAACTCGTTTCCATCGCGACTGTGCTTCAATCCAGTTCCGCAACCGCCTCATGGCGCTTTTCGCGAATCTGGTCTGGGAGCAACCCCACCAGGTCCTGGTCGTAGATATTTTTCTTGCGATCGGCAAGCGCCACAAAGCGGTAGTAGACGTGCTGGAGTTCGTCGCGTGTAAGCGTGAAGCCGAGTTGCTCGAGGCGGTGACGCAGGGCCGCGCGGCCGGAGTGCTTGCCGAGAACCAGGTGCGTCTTAGCCACGCCGACCAGCGTGGGCGTCATGATTTCGTAGCAAAGAGGGTTGGCCAGCATGCCGTGCTGGTGAATGCCTGACTCGTGCGCGAAGGCGTTTGCGCCAACCACCGCCTTGTTGGGCGAGGGCTTGAAGGTGATGAGCTGGCCGAGCACCTCGCTGGTGGGATAGAGCTGGTCCAGCTTGATGGAGGTGGTCATGCCGTAGCGGTCGCCGCGTACATAGAGAGCGGCGGCAATCTCTTCAAGCGCCGCGTTGCCGGCCCGTTCGCCGATGCCGTTGATGGTGCACTCCACTTGTCGCGCGCCCGCGTCGATGGCGGCCAGCGAATTGGCCACGGCCAGGCCGAGGTCGTCGTGGCAGTGCGAAGAGAGCACGATTCCCTGCGCGTCGATAGCGGGAATGCGTTCGCGTACCTCGCGGAACATGCGACTGTATTCTTCGGGGGTACTGTAGCCAACGGTGTCGGGCATGTTGATAGTGGTGGCGCCGGCTTCGACGGCTATGCGCACCATCTCGACCAGAAAGTCGCGGTCCGAACGGGTGGCATCCTCGGGCGAAAACTCGACGTCGTCGGCCAGCGAACGCGCCAGCCGGACCGATTCTCCGCAAAGATCGAGCGCTTCGGCACGGGTGAGCTTCAATTTGTATTCCAGATGCAGATCGCTCGATGCCAGAAAGACGTGGATACGCGCGCGATCGGCAAATTGCAGTGCGCGGGCAGCCATCTCGATGTCTTCAGTCTTGGCGCGGGCAAGGGATGCGATGCGCGGCTTGCGCACGGCCTGCGTGATGGTGGCGATGGCCGCGAAGTCGCCCTCAGAGGCCATGGCAAAGCCGGCCTCGATGATGTCCACGCCCAAATCTTCCAGGGCATGAGCCATGGTGAGCTTTTCCTGCGTGGTCATGCTGCAGCCTGGGGACTGCTCGCCGTCGCGCAGAGTGGTGTCGAAAAACACTACATGGTTTGAAGTCATGAGTTTGCCTGTCAGGGGGAACACTTGCCTGACCCATCCAGTGTCAAGCATCGGGGCTATATAAGGCAAAGTTATAATTCTTGTAGAGTCGATTAATATTACTTATGATGGAACAGGGAACAGAGGTCAGAGATCAGGGATCAGTTTTCCGCGGCGAGTTGGCAGCATTGACTTCCAACATCACCCAGCCTGAAGCAGGATCTCAAGAGACAAAAGCCCAGATAACAGTCCCGTGATCGCTGACCTCGGGAGGCCTTTATGGAATTGAGCCAACTGGAAACTTTTCTGGCCGTGGCGGAGGAGCGCAGCTTCTCTCGCGCTGCCGTGCGGCTGCATCGGACGCAACCCGCGGTGAGCCAGGTGATCCGCAAGCTTGAAGAGTCGGTGGGCGAGACTCTGTTCGATCGCGCGGCGCGCGACGGTTCGCTGACTGCGGCAGGGGTGCTTTTGCGCGACTACGCGCTGCGGCTGCTGTCGCTGCGGCGCGAGGCCTCGAGCGCGATGGGCGAGCTGAAGAGCCTGGAGCGAGGCCACCTGCAACTGGCCGCCAATGAGTACACATGCATGTATCTGTTACCGGCCATCGATGCTTTTCGGCGCGAATTCCCTCATGTGAGCGTGACGGTGCAACGGATGCTGGCCTCCCGGATTCCCGAAGAGCTGAGCCGGCGCACCTTTGAGCTCGGAGTGATCTCGTTCCGGCCCGACTCCGCGCAGTTTCGGACCATTGCCGTTTATGCCGACAGCCTGGCTTTCATCGTCGGACCAAAGCATCCATTGGCCTCGGCGGATCGAGTCTCGATCAACGACCTGGGAAGCGAGCTGTTCGTCGCCCACAACGTGACCTCGCCTCTGCGGCGAAAGGTGATTGAAGCCTTCCAGCGCTACCGCACGCCGCTCAACATGGCTATCGAACTGCCCACGATCGAGGCCATCAAGCGATTTGTGGCCATGGGCAATGGCGTGGCGCTGGTTCCCCATCTGACCGTGGCGCAGGAACTGGAAGCCGGAGACCTGGTCAGAATTCCGGTCGACGAGCTCGAAATGCGCCGGGTGCTGCGCCTGGTGCATCGCCGACAGGCGACACTTTCCTACGCGGGCAAAGCATTTCTCCACACCGTCCGCACCCTTGCTAAAGAGCAGGGACCCCCATTCTATTTTCATGTGGAACGTGCGGGATGAGGGGGCAGCCGGGCTGTTTCCGGCCCGCCGGGTGCCGCTTTGCCGCGAGATGCGTCTATAGCCTTGGAACAATTTCAAAGATTGGCAGTTATATCCGTTTCCGCCATGACCCGGTCAGGGCATTTACAATGCTGAGAGCGGGGCCCGGATCCAACCGGCGCGCCGGACCAGTGCGCGGAGATCGACAAGCTCGTTGCCACCCGCACGGTAGTGCAGTCGTGAGGTTCAGGACCGAATGAAGAAGATCGCCTTAATAGCATTCCTGCTGGCCGTGAGTGTGGCCGCAGGGCGCGCTCAGGAAAGCCGTCAAGACATCAGCCTTAGTGGTACGGCAATTATCGAGCCGTTCATGGCCTCATCCACCACGGTTCAGGTGAGCTCGAACCGCGCCTTCGGCGGGTTGGCCAGCTACAGATTCATGCTTACGCCCACCAGCGCAGTAGAAGCCAACTATCAGATGACCTATGAGAACAACATCCATTTCTACGCCAACCCCAACCACTACAACATCCTAACGCGGACCCAGGAGATTTCGGGCGCATACGTCCGCTCCTTCGTCTACAAGAACTTCAATCCCTTTCTCGAGGCGGGCCCGGGCGCTTTCATTTTCCTGCCCATCCGCAACTCGGGCACCCAGACCCTGGACGCCAAGCAGCAGACTGAAGTAGGGGGTGTTTATGGGGCCGGCTTCGCTTACGAAGTCAGTCCCAGCTTCGACATTCGTGTCGAGTATCGCGGCTGGGTCACCAAGGTGCCCACGTTTGGGGAATCGCAATTGGACACCAAACGCTGGTACAACATCAGCAATCCGGTGATCGGCGTGGCTTATCACTTCTAAAGACAGGGATCAGGGATCAGACGTTAGGGATCTGGGATCTGAGACACACGATGCGGGGACGGGCTTTGGCCTGTCCCCGTTTGTTTTTGTCTAGAGCAGATTCGGAAATGGTGTAGACCGTAGGGCTTTCCCTCAGGGGCTAAAGCCCATTGATTTCATTGGAGCTTTGCGGCACGGCTAAAGCCGTGCCCTTTCAAAACTGGTCTACGGT
>Ga0181516_10002265_pt1 | contig 13918 bp, 8 predicted proteins | sample PEATcosm2014_Bin_25_FD_121104 | JGI IMG/M metagenome (GOLD analysis project Ga0181516, IMG submission 121104) | Peatland microbial communities from MTU Mesocosm Facility, Houghton, MI, USA - PEATcosm2014_Bin01_10_metaG | ecosystem: Environmental > Terrestrial > Soil > Wetlands > Peat | place... | reverse complement strand
TACCACCCGCACGGTGAAGGGCCAGGAGCCGGTAAAGGAGTACCGCGCCCGCGACCTGATGCACAAGATCGCCGAAGCCACATGGCAGTGCGGCGATCCCGGCATGCAGTATGACACCACCATCAATCGCTGGCACACCAGCAAGAACACGGCGCGCATCAACGCCTCGAATCCGTGCAGCGAGTATATGTTCTTGGACGACTCCGCCTGCAACCTGGCCAGCTTCAACCTGCTCAAGTTTCTGACGCCCGGCGGGCAGTTCGATATCGCCGCGTATCGCCATGCCATCGCCACCGTCACCACGGCCATGGAGATCATTGTCGATGCGGCCGGATATCCCACCGAGCAGATTGCGAAGAATTCGCACGACTATCGCCCGCTCGGCCTGGGCTATGCCAACCTGGGCGCGCTGCTGATGGCCTTTGGCCTGCCCTACGACTCGGACGCCGGCCGCGACTTTGCGGCCACGCTCACCTCCATCCTGTGCGGCGATGCCTACTGGCAGTCGGCGCGCATTGCAGAGAGCTGCGCACCGCTTGGCGCGGCCACACCCATCACGCAGCGGACGGAGATCTCCGGTGGCGCCTGCCCCGGCTTCTACGTCAACCGCGAGCCGTTCCTGGACGTCATCCGCATGCACCGCGCGGAGGTGAACAACATTGGCAAGCCCACCATCACCAGCCCGCGCACCACGCCGGAGCCCTTCCATGTTCCGCAGCTCGACACCCTGATTGCGGCGTCGCGCCATGCGTGGGACGGCGCCCTCGCCCACGGCGAACGGAACGGCTATCGCAACTCGCAGGTCACCGTGCTGGCGCCCACTGGCACCATCGGCTTCATGATGGACTGCGACACTACCGGCGTAGAGCCCGATCTGGCGCTGGTGAAGTACAAGAAGCTGGTTGGCGGCGGCATGATCAAGATCGTCAACTCCACCGTGCCGTCCGCGCTTATCAAGCTCGGCTACAGCGAGGGCGAGGTCAACGCCATCGTCAGCTATGTCGATGCCACGGGCACCATCGAGGGTGCGCCCGGCATCAAGCCGGAGCACCTCGCCGTCTTCGATTGCAGCTTCAAGCCGGCCAAGGGCACGCGCAGCATTCACTACATGGGGCACATCAAGATGATGGCCGCCACCCAGCCGTTCCTCTCCGGCGCTATTTCGAAGACGGTCAACCTGCCGCAGGACTGCTCCGTCGACGACATTGCCGAGGCGTATCTGGAGGCTTGGCGCCAGGGCATCAAGGCGGTCGCCATCTACCGCGACAACTCCAAGGGCACCCAGCCGCTCAACGTCTCCGCACAGACCGATGCGGACAAGAAGGGAACCAAGGCAGTTGCTGCGGCGCCGGCTGCGGTGGTTGAGGGCTCCGCATCCGTGGCCAGCACTCCGGGCATCTCGCCGGAGGCGGCGGAGGCGCTTGCCTCTGCGTCCGCCGCTGCCGCCACCGCCGCGGCGCAGGCTCAGATCGCCAACCTGCAGCAGCAGATCCGCAACATGGCGGAGGCATCCACGCAGAACGCCGACTCCGTCGACGCGCAGGCGCCGCCGCGTGCGGTCCGCCACCGGCTGCCCGGCGAGCGCGCCTCGGTCACGCACAAGTTTGGGCTCTCCGGCCACGAGGGCTATATCACCGTGGGCCTGTACCCCAACGGCTCGCCCGGCGAGATCTTCATCCGCATGGCCAAAGAAGGCTCCACCGTCTCCGGCCTGATGGACTCCTTTGCTACGGCAATCTCCATCTCGCTGCAGCATGGTGTGCCGCTGCGCGTGCTGTGCGAGAAGTTCGCGCACACCCGCTTCGAGCCCTCCGGCTGGACCGGCAACCCGGAGATCGGCTATGCCAAGTCGATCATGGACTATATCTTCCGCTGGATTCAGTTGCGCTTCCTCTCCGGCCAGCAGTTGGATCTCTTCGCCGGCATGTCCTCGGCGGCCAGCGTGCCGGTGGAGGGTCACGTCTCCGCGCCGGAGAACACGGTCAGCCTGACGCCTGCGCCGGAAGCGGCAGCGCCTGCCCGGGACGCATCGCCGGGCGACGATTCGGACGCGGGTCAGCGCACCGCCTTCCACAACGTGCCTTCTGCGCTGGCGGCCTTCGCGGAAGATGTCACGCCGCAAGCAATCCTGCAGCGTGAACAGCGCGAGCGCGGAGGGAACTTCCAGGCGCTCTCTGACCAGGACATCTTCAACAACGGCGGCGGCGATCACGGAGACCGCACTCCGCCGCGGCACGGCATCGCGCCCGACCTGGCGTCCCGCTCCGGTATCGCGAACACCACCAGCATCACGGACAAGATCGCCGACCGCGGTGTCTACCACGCATCCGACGCCATGAAGAGCATGTACGACATGGGGGACGCACCCTCCTGCGCCACCTGCGGTGCCATCATGACGCGCTCCGGCTCCTGCTACCGCTGCATGTCCTGCGGCAGCACCTCCGGGTGCTCATAAACATAAAATAGCGATCGCCGTACGGCGTCAGGCTGCATCCAGCGACAGGCCTTGCAGCAGCAGGCGGTAGGCGAGATTGATGTCGGCCATCCGTTCGGTGGCGAGGTTCAGTTCCGCGTCGGAGCTGCCCTCGAGCCGGTCAGGATGCCATTGGGTCACCATGCGGCGGTAGGCCGACCGCAATTGTTCGCGCTGGACCGTCGGGCTTACTCCAAGCAGACGGCAGGCTTGCCGTGGAGTCATCCCGCTCTCGCACGGTTCCGTGTATGAGTCCGGTTGCGGCGGGACTTCGTCTCTGGGCGACCAGCCCTGAGGCCCCCGGTTGTGGGGAAAGTCGGAATAAGGCGCCCGATCCTGCGGGGTCCACTCCGGCGGAGTCCAGCTCTGGGCTGGACGGTCCAGGACATGCGAGGGGAAGGCCTGCGCGGAGTTCCGCGACCAGCCGGCAGTCTGGAGTCCGACTGCGTAAGCGGCATAAGGAGATGGGGGAAGCTCACTCTCCAGGTCGTCTGGCTGCAGGAAGACGATGCTGGCTATCCGGTCAAACTCGCGAAAGGCACGGCTCCGGCGATCGCGGTCCTCCTGTGTCCGGTGCCGGCGGCGCCACCCCTCCATGGCCGCGGATGCGCCGAGGGTCCAGGATTCTTCAAAGAAGAGGGCATCGGGCTCGAACTCCGGAAGCTGTTGGAAATCGCCGGAAGGGCTTGAAAGTGGATCGGACCCGAACGTCGCCATTGGGCTCGAGCTCGCTGAGGCATGGCTTGTGTAGGCGTCGAATCGTTCTTCCATCTCTTTCCTCTGTATGCCTGGAGCAATGGCGGCTCAGGACTTCGGGTCGCGGCTCCGGGTGCATATCGGATATCGGCAGTTGGCAGAGTTCCTTCTATTGGGTCCGGTGCAGGTATCTGCGGGATCGGCGGCTCACGCTCCTTCCGGCAGGATTGCCTTTCTATGAGAGAAATCGGATTTTGCAACGCGGCAGCGCGGAGAGTGAACGGCAGTTCTCATCGATCCCTCATCGAAGAGAACCCATTTGGGGGATATTTCGGCCGATTTTGGGCAAAATTTGCCCATTAGGGGATTGGCATGCTGCGTGCTATGTCCTGGGTGCCAGCCTCCTGTTCCAAAGTACCGATTCAGGACATCAACGCAACGGACTAAGTCGGGCGGCCGGAAATTCGATTTCAAGGAGCAACATTATGATCAGTGTCCTGAATAGTGTCGCCTCGATGGCTGGTGAGAACGCCCTATCCGCCACGAACGCATCTCTCCAGAACAATCTGCTGCAACTGTCCACCGGCCTGAAGATCAACTCCGGCTCGGACGACGCTGCAGGTCTCTCTATTGCCAACGGTCTGGGCGCAAACATCTCGGCCCTCACCCAGTCCAGCCAGAACGCCTCCAACGGCATCGGCCTGCTGCAGACCGCAGACGGTGCGCTGTCGCAGGTGACCACCCTGCTGAACCGCGCAGTTACGCTGGCGACAGAAGCCGCCAACGGCGGACTGACGGCTGCCCAGAGCACCGCGGCGGACACCGAGTTCCAGTCGATCGCGTCGGAGATCACGCAGATCGGCTCGACCACCAACTTCAACGGCCAGGCCGTCTTCAGCGCCACCCCGCAGACCGTCTTCACCAGCGATGGCACTGCAGCCGGCACCACCACCACGTCTACGACCACCGGCGTCCTCTCGGCCACATCGCTGGGTATCGGCACCGATGCTCTGACTACGATTGCCAAGGCCACGACCGCTCTGAACGACATTACTACGGCGATCAACACGGTTGCGGCAACACGCGGCACCATCGGCGCATCCGTCAACCAGCTCACCGCCGACAGCAATGTCGAGAACACGGAAGTGACGAACCTTACCAGCGCACAGAACAACGTTCAGAACGCGGATATCGGCAAGACCGTCGCGAAGATGACCCAGTACAACGTGCTGGAGCAGACCGGCATGTCAGCTCTGTCGCAGTCCAACCAGGCGCAACAGGCTGTTCTCAAGCTGCTCCAGTAGATCCCACTCTATCCAAGTAGCGGCGACGCATCCAGGCCCTCGGGGAAAGTCCCCATTGAGCACCCACCCCGAGGACCACTGGGAATGCGTAGCCGCTGTTGGAATTGGTTTTGGTGCCAGATTGGTTCCATGCGGCGGCGCACGTCTGCTTTGCTGCAGGCGCAGCGGCACAGGTTTCGCTCGCTTTGGGTGCTGGGCTGAGAATTGGGTGCGTCGGCAACCGGCTATCCCAGTTTCGCGATCGGAATCGACCTAAGGAGCCTCTGATTCAAGAAGCTCTGATTAAGTGCTGCGAACCAATCCAATATAGAAGCGTCATTCTGACCCGATTTTGGGTCAGAATCTCAGTCGTTGGATCGCCACCGGAATCACATGGGGCTTATTCCCTAAGGAGCCTCTGATTAAGTGCTGCGAACCAATATGGAAGCGTCATTCTGACCCGATTTTGGGTCAGAATCTCAGTCGTTGGATCGCCGCCGAAATAACATTCGGACTTATTCAGACGTTCCCTAACCACCACCACCTGGGCAGGCCAGCGCTGAAAGCGCGTCCTATACCAGCCTGGGCCAAAGGCCCAGGTTGGTCGGGGTTGTAGGAACCAAGGGCTGAAGGCCCGACATATACGGTCGCGGCACATGGTGTGTCGCCCGAATCTGCATCCGCGCCAAACGAACAACATAGAACGTACAACGGAGAACGAAAATGGACATGGAAATGAACGACGATCTCGGAACCACCATCGACCGCCTCACGGCAGCCGCAGGCCTGCTCGAACAAACCGTCGAGCGCCTGGAAGAAAAACTCGCAGCCGCCGAACAGAGCATTGCCGAGCTGCAAGCCCGCGCCACCGCACCCGCGCCGCGAGCCGAAGCAGGCGCGCGCAAGACGCTGCCCACCGCGACCGCAACACTGCTCGCGAAACAGGGCGTCTCGCTGGACGCAACCTCGCTCGAAACCGGCACACTCGACGCCGCGCTCGCCTCGCTCAGCCTGGAGCAGCGCTTCGCCGTCAAAGCGCAGCTGCTCCGCGCCGGCCTGCTGGGCTAGCTATGGACGCTTGTCAGCTTTAGGTCTCTTGCATTCACACGGATGCTTGCCGCAAGCGATACACACGCCCGCCTTCCTTCGCTCCTGAGTCTTAGCGAACGCCGGTGAGATGTGCTTCGTAAACAGCTTCCAGTGTTTGAACTTGCCCTTCATTGCGACATGCTCTCACGCATCTAGCAACCCCAAAGAGATTATCAACCACGCAGCCACCGCTGCGTTTTCGCATTTAAGGAGAATCAATGAACGCGAACTTCACCAATATCCACGCAGCCGCGGACTACATCGGACCCGGCGCCATCGAAGTCCCGCTCTACCAGACCGAGATCCTCGACATCGTCCGCCGCCGCGGCATCTTCGGCCAGCGCATCAAGCAGGTCCCGGCCACCGGCCACCCGTCGCGCTACTTTGAGGAGAAGGCAATCCCGTCGCCGGCTGCCGCATCCGGCTTTGTCGATCCGCGCAACATCGTCGCACCGCTGGTCTCGCCCACACGCGTGGAGATGTCCGTGCCGCTCAAGGCACTCGTGGCCCAGATCAACTACAACCTGTTTGACATGGAGCTGGGCCAGCAGCAGTCGCAGTTCGCGTATCTCCAGGCAAAAGACCTGGCCGATACCGTCGACGGCGTCCTGCGCACGCACGATGTCGCGCTGTGGAACGGCACCGACACCAGCCTCTCCGCGCCCACCACGGCGCAGTACTTTGGAGCGGCCGCGCAGATCGCCGGCGCCGGCAACACCACCACCATCGGCACCACGCAGTCCATCGTCGACGGCCTCAAGTCCACCGTCGCGCAGATGGTCGCCAATGCCAGCTTCGGCGTGCGGCCCACGGCCATCTACGCCAACCCGGTGCTGCTGGACCTGATCGATCGCGAGATGAAGTCGGAGTTCAACGTCGTGCTCGGCTCCAAGGAGATCACCAGCGGCTTCACCGTCAAGATGCTCTCCACCCAGGCCGGCGACCTGCCGCTCATCCCGGAGTGGACGCTGCCCTACACCGGCACGCCCGGCAGCGGTTCCGCCGTGCTGCCTGCGTACATCGTCACCGAGGACCTGATCGAGTACCACTGGCTGGGAGAGCCCAATCCACGCATCTTCCAGCTGGGCGTGCCCGGATCGCTGGCCTCTCAGTACGTCGTCGTCAAGTTCGGCGCCGTCGTGGTCAAGGGCGCCGGCTACGCGCACTACCAGGTGCTCGTCGATCGGTAACACAACTGGTTACAAATGAGCGACCGCCAGCCCGTCTCGGCGATGCCGTCCCGCTGAAGGGGCGTCTCGCTGACGGGCCGTCCTGCGAAGGGGCGTCTTGTTCAAGGGCCGAAGGCCCGACACATACCAGCCTAGGCCGCAGGCCTAGGTTGGGTCGGGCCCCAAGGTCTGAGGGCTGAAGGCCCGACACATCCACCTTGCGGCCGGCTGCATGGAGTCTCCGGCCGCAACACGCGCGACCTCGGTCGACGCGATCCGCATGGGGGGCCGCCACTCGCTGTGTCCACGCGAGCGCGGCTGATGGTCAGGGGGCTGACCGTCTGCGGATCGCGTCCCGTCGCGCAACTGGAGTGGGGCCGGTGCTTTTCCCGCCGTCATTCTGACTCGCAGAGTCAGAATCTCGGTCGTTCGGCAAATGGCAACTCTCAACCTGCAACTGATTTGGAGGAACTCGATGGGCTATTTGGATCCCTCGGAATACGTCGCCTACGGCCTTTCCGCGGAGACGACCGACGACTGGGTGGCGCTGGCGTCCACGCTGATGGAGGCGCACTGCCGCCGCGCCAGCCTGCTGCAAACGCAGTACGTGGAGCGCATGCGGCTCACCGCAGGCTCGCAGGCCGTGCGCCTCAGCTACCTGCCGCTCGCGGCCATCACCGGCATCCGCGTGCGCTATGGCCGTCCGCGCCGCGGAGAAGCGACGGATCCAATGCTGGCGCAGGTCGCATACGCCTTCAGCATCCCCGGCAGTTGGAGCACGCTCGACCCCGCCGGCGTCGACATCAATATTGCAACCGGCGAGGTTACATTTCCCATGAACCTGCTGGGCCTCAACTACAACGAGGTCGAAATCACCTACACGGCAGGCCTGGCAGTGGTTCCACCGGCGCTGAAAATCGCGTGCGCGCAGATCGTCAAGAACGCGCAGGCCACGCCGGCCATGAACGTGAAGACCAGCAAGATGGACACGCTGGAGATGCAGTACTTCGCGGGCTCGCTCATCGACGCCAACGTGCAACGAATGCTGTCGCCCTACGTGGCGCAGAGACTGGGGTAAGCCATGAGCGACCGAATCGCCGCCGCCCGCGCGGGCGACGTGCTGCTGCGCACCATGGGCGGACGCTGCGTGATGCTGCGCATGCCCGCGCCCGCCGTGCCCGCGGACGTGACCGAGCAACTGGGGCTGGCCACGCCGCTCTTCCAGGATCTGCCGCTCAGGCCGGTGGTCTATCGCAAGGCGCGCGCCGCCATCGCCGCGGATGGCGCGGCCAAATGGGAGCTGCTCGTCTCTGCCATCGCGGTGGAGAAGCTGGTCGGCGCGCTCGGATCATCCTCGGCCAGCGTGCTCTTCGCCGGCGCCCTCGGCGTGCTCTCCGACGACACGCTGCTGGAGATCGAATCCGTCAGCCAGGAGCAGGTATTTGCGCAGGCCTACGTGTATCGCCTGGTCGTGCGCGCGCCCCTGGCGCAGAGTACGTAACCGTTCTGGGCACAAACATGATTCTTCGCCGGCCGTCATTGCCCTTTCCGCCGTCATTCTGACTCGAAGAGTCAGAATCTCCGTCGTTTCTCAAAGCGCATGGAATCCGTTCCCCGCGCGTAGCCACTGGAGACTGAATCTCTATGCAAAACGCAAAAGACACCTTCTACACCACGCTGCAAGCCCGCCTGGCCGCGCTGAATCCCGCGCGCACCATGGTGCTGCGCGGCGTGGCGCGCCCCTCCACGCTGGTGGACGAGAACGAGCTGCCCACCGCAGCGGTCGCGCCAGACGCATTTCATCTCGACTGGACCGGCCTGCGCGTGGACTCCTCAGCGGCGCTGCCGCTGGTCGCGCTGGAGTGCTGCATCCGCTACGCAACCGACGGCAGCGCAGGCGCAGCCGGCATGGACCGCGGCCGTTCGCTGGCCGCAATGGACGCCGAACTGGCCGCCGCGCTCGGCGCAGAGCCGCACTCCGCGCCCAAGCAGAGCTATACCGGCGCAAGTGTAACCACAACGGGCACAAATATATTCTGGGCCGATCCAGTCTTCGGCCCAGTCAAACAGGATGGCGAGCGGCTGCAGCGCACGGTCACCGTTTCCGTCTTCGCCAACCAGGAAGCGGGTGAGCTGTGAGCGCCGCAGCGAGAATCGCTGCCGTGGCCCCGGTGGCGCGCCGCGTGCGGGCGTACTTTGCCCCGGTCAACCGCGCAACCTGCTCCCCAACGTTGTTCGACCCCGCGCAGAGCGGACGCTTTCCCCTGCATGCGCCGCCCGCGCCGTGGGTCGACCTGGGCTGGGTTGGCAAATTTGTGCGCAAATGCGGCACAAAGATCAGCCCGCTGCTGGCCGGCTCTCCGGCCATGGCCGTGGCCCAGGCTCGCAGCGAGGTGGACGCCACCGTGTCGCTGGAGTTCGATGCGTGGGGCAAGCTCCAACTCGCGCTGGCCTCCGGGTCGCAGCAGACGAACCTGCTGCTGCCCGCAACGAGCGCTGCCGCCAACGGAAGCGGCGGCGTGGCTGCTGCGCCGTTCCCCTTGCTAACCGGCACGGGACCGGCCTCCACAGCCACCAGCCTGAACGTGGGCGCGACCGCGGCGGCGCAGTTCAGCGTCGGCATCCTGGTCGCGGTGGACATCGACTACACCGGCCAGCTCGGCTACATCGGCAGCGGCATCAGCGCGGCGTACGTGCAATCCGCCGCCGCGGTCAACGGCGACGTGAACTACATCCGGCGCGTCACGCTGAATGTAAGCGTTGTGGTTGCAATTGCGGATGGCGTGCTGCAACTGGGCATTCCGCTGCTGGCGGGAGCACCTGCGCCCGGGATGCAGGTGAGCCAACTGCTCGGCTTCTGCGACCGCGAGGGCGCCAGCTTCTTCCAGGAGTGGTCCGCGCTGTTTGTGCTCGAGGGCGAGCAGGGCGACCGCGTGCTGGTCCACTACCCACGCCTGCAAGCCATGCAGGGCTCGGCGGAGGCGCTGGACACCCTGAGCGCGCCATTGGAGCGAATACGGCTGGCAGGCGCATTCCGTGCGCTGCCGGTCAAGGACACCAACGACGGCGAGACCGTTGTCTGCTTCCGGAGCTATCTGCCGGCGGCGTTGCGAGAGATCTAACGATCTGGAGATTTGGGGATTTAAGGAGAGTTGCGATGCATTGGAAATCCGGAAGTTGGATTCTGGTTGGAGTTCTGCTGGCAGCGCTGACGGCCGGCGCCCACGCGCAGATTGTAACCACTACGGTTGCAGATACGATCTACCATGCGGATGGCACGGCTGCCACGGGCACCGTGCTCATCAGTTGGCCCGCGTTCACCACGGCCACGGGTGAGTCTGTGCCCAGCGGCAGCACTGCGGCTACGATTGGCGCGGGCGGCGCGCTCAGCGTGAACCTGGCGCCCAATGCGGGCTCCACGCCCATGGGCAGCTATTACACGGCGGTCTACCATCTGGACGACGGCAGCGTGAGCCGGCAGTACTGGGTGGTGCCGACGAGCACGGCGACGGTGAAGGTGAGCGCCATCGAGAGCACGGCGCTGCCCACCTCCGTGGCCATGCAGACCGTGAGCAAGAGCTACGTGGACACTGCGATTGCCGCAGCCGTCACCGGCCATCCGCTGGACTCCACGCCGTATGTGCTGAAGGCGGGCGACACCATGACCGGCCCGCTGCTGCTGCCCGGCGATCCGACGGCAGCGACCCAGGCCGCGGACAAGAACTACGTGGACGAGTCGGTGGCCGGCGTCGCCGGAGGCATTGGGCAGAAGGTCTCCACGCTGCCCATGGCCTCGCAGACGGTGGCGCAGCCGGTGGGAACGCAACTCGACGTGAACAATTTGAACGGCGTGGAGTATGCCAGCCAATATGTAACCGGACGCGGTAACAATGGAATCGCCAACGCATCCACGGGCCCAGACTGCGCCAATGGATGCACCATCCAGGCCGAGCCGGACTACACTCCGGAGAGCTACACGACTGCAGCGCTGAATGCGCAGACACACATCCAGGACGCGCGTGGCGGCCGTCAAGTGGACAGCTACAAGGATCCGCTGGACGTGGTCAGCGGTGGACTTTCCACGGCGCAGGCGATTGACGATGTGTCCACCCAGAGCGAGGCCAGCATTGCCGCGGCCACGCACAACTCCGTTCCGGGCGCGATTGGCCTCGCGATTTCGCAGGAGGGCCTGGCGGGCGGCTCCAACATCTTTCCCGAGCACATCCAGAGCCAGCCGCCCTACTTCAAGATGGGCTACAGCGCGCTGATGGTGACCGGCTCCTACAGCACGCAGGGGCAGCACGGGCTGGTGCCGGAGACGATCAACTGCTTTGGCGTGGGCGATTGCCTGATCGGCTCGCACTTTATTTATGCGTCGGGGGGCACGCGCGACAACGCGGATGAGGGCGCGCATCCCTTCGATCTGCAGACGCATGAAGACTCGCGCGTGTTTGTGGCGACTTGCGCCAGCGGATGCACCGCCGGCTCCACCAGCCTGATGCTGACTGCGACAGCCGACCCCGGCACGCAGGGCGACGGCCGCTTTCTGATCGATACCAATCCGGCGAACACCATTACCAGCGCCAGCACGGGCGGCGCAATCGTGGGTGGCAGCGCAGGCAGTGCGCACGCAACGGCACAGTTCAGCGGGACGAATTTTCCCGTCAGCACGTTCCTCAGCACCGGCCAGGTGATTCCCACGCAGGCGGCCAATATTGCGCCGGGCACGGTGACCTTTGCGATTGCGACCAGCGGCATGCCCGCGGGCTATGCGGCTAGCACCGCCGCGCTGCCCGCCAGCAGCGGTCTGGCGTGCGTCGTGGACCAGACCAACGGATACCAGGCGGTGAACTTTGAGATGGCGCCCTACTCCGTGGTGGACGCGACCCACCTGCAGATGACGCTGAACAAGCCGCACCAGGCGCTGGCCACCATTGCCGTGGGCGGGTTGTGCGGCTACGGCCTGGAGCAGACGGTGGATACCACCAATGGCATTCGCCAGGTGTTTCCTGTCATCGGCGCGTACTCCGCGACCGGCTTGTACTACTCTGCCGCGACGACGGCCGTGGTCGGCGTGATGAACCAGACCTCCGGCTATCTGAACGTGAGTACGCCGATTGCCTCTGCGGTGCGCGCGGGCAACACGGTTACGGTGACGACCAACGGCAACCTGGGCGCGAATGTGAATGGGCTGACCGTGACCATTGCGGGCGTCGCGGACAGCAGCTACAACGGCAATTATCTTGTAACCACAACCGGCACTAATACATTTACCTACGCGCAGAACGGGGCGAACAGCAGCAGCACGGGCGGCACGGTCTCCATTGTGACCGGCGGATTTGCACTGTATCCGATGGCCGAAGTGCTGAGCGTGTTTGACGCCGGCACGCGCGCGGTGGACGGGCAGATGACGCTGGCGCCAAACAACGTGGCCTGGGCGCCGAACGATCCGGTGGAGGAGCCGCACTACTACCAGGAGCAGGTGACGGCGGACGTCGAGTATCTGGGGCAGTATGTTCCGCGGCCTACGGTGCAGATGCGCGCAGGCCTGCAGTATGAGCTGAACAACGGCCCCGGCGTGGTGGGGTGGTCCATTACGAATGCCTCGCCCGCGTCCAGTTATGTGGGCTACGGCGGCACGCATGGGTTCCCCTCGCAGGCGTATGAGTCGCGCGGCGTGTGGCAGCGCGACATGGTAGTGGATGCAGGCGAGCAGGCGGTGTTTGGCGTGCACTGCAACCTGCACGGCTGCGGCAACTGGAACTCCGGCTACAACCTGTTTGAGCTGGAGAGCAATGTGGGCACAGATGCGGAACAGTACGCTCCGCAGACCAGCACGCTGACGTGGAACATGCGCGGAACGCCCTACAGCTTTACGCCGCAGGCGTTCACGGCAGGCACCATCAACGCGGCCACGCTGAATGTAGGCACGCTGAATGGCTCGCTGAGCGCAGCCAGCATTGCGAGTGGAACGATGGCGGCGGCGCGGCTGCCGCTGTTCGGGCCGTCGGGCAGCGCACATGCCGCGGGCATTGTGCCCGACCCCGGCGCGACCGCGGGCAGCACACGCTACCTGCGCGAAGACGGCACCTGGGATGCGCCCGCAGGCGGCGGCACGGCGAACTTTGCCGGCGTGTGGGCGGCAGGCACCACCTACACGGCGGGCCAGGCCGTGAGCTACACGCCCAATGGCAACAGCTACATTTCGCTGACGAACGCCAACACCGGCAACGAACCGGACACCACGCCGGCGCAGTGGGGTCTGCTGGCTGCGGCCAGTCCGATCACGACGGCGAGCATGACCACGGCGATCGACAGCGCGGTGAGCACGGGCATCGAACTGCCCATGTCCTACGCGACGATGGGCTCCACGACAGCCGCAATTGGCGCGTCGAACCTGGCGGGCGCGAGCACCCTCTCCTGGGGGACGCAGACGCAGGTGCTGCCCGGCGTGCTGCCGCAGGGAGCGTATGTCGAATCGATTACGCTGCATGTGCAGGGCACGGGGAACGTGGCCGTGGTGCTGGGCACCTTCAACGGGGCCAATGCGCCGAACAACACATTTACCGTGACCAGCCGGCTGACGCTGAATACGGCCAACGCGATCCAGACCAGCCCCGGCATCTACCAGTGGACGGCGCCGGCGAACTATCCGATGACGCTGGTGGTGCTGCCGAACATGCACCTGGGCATCGTCAACGCGGCGGCTGCGAATCCGGGCCTGACCGAGATAGGCTATGCGCGCGGCAGCGGCCAGGGCACAGGCTACTACGAGGTCGATGGCGACATTGGCGGCGTGGGCGCAAGCTCCACCGTCTACGGCAGCCAGGCGGCCAGCGATGGAGAGCTGGACGCGAGCGTCTACACGCGCGTGCAGCCGCCGGTGCCCACACCGGGCGAGGTGCAGGAGACGCGCACGCTGCGAGTAGCGTTCGTAAAAGGTTACAATTTGGCGGCCGGCGGCAGCCTGACTCTGTTCTCCGCCAGCGGCGCGGGCAATGTGGAGCGCATCCAGCTTGCCGCGATCTACGGTGGACAGGCAAACATCCTGCCGCTGGGCGCGAACACGACCATCACCATTGCGGTGGACGGACAGAGCTACACCTGTCCGCTGGGCCTGTTCCTGCTGTGGGATGGATACACGACGGCGGACAATGCGTCCGGCACGGCGGACCTGTTCGCCAGCAAATACCTGAGCATTACGTCCG
>Ga0181516_10002264_pt1 | contig 13924 bp, 14 predicted proteins | sample PEATcosm2014_Bin_25_FD_121104 | JGI IMG/M metagenome (GOLD analysis project Ga0181516, IMG submission 121104) | Peatland microbial communities from MTU Mesocosm Facility, Houghton, MI, USA - PEATcosm2014_Bin01_10_metaG | ecosystem: Environmental > Terrestrial > Soil > Wetlands > Peat | place... | reverse complement strand
CCAGATCGACATGCGCCGCCTGTCCGACGGGGTGAAGGTCACCGACCGTTTCAAGACCACCGAGCAGGTCGAGCGCGCCTTCGTCGAGGACAAGAATTACGACTTCCTCTATTCCGACGGCGACGGCTATCATTTCATGAACGCCGAGACCTACGACCAGATCCAGGTGCCGGAAGACGTCATCGGCGACCAGAAGCAATGGTTGCAGGAGGGGATGAAAGTCATCCTGTCGATCTTCAACGAGATTCCGGTCGGCATCCAGTTGCCGCCGCGCGTCACGCTGGAGATCGTCGAGACCGAGCCGGCGATGAAGGGCCAGACCGCATCGTCGTCATATAAGCCGGCTAAGCTGTCGAACGGCGCGCGCGTCATGGTGCCGCCGCACGTCAGCGCCGGCACCCGCGTCGTCATCCAGACGGAAGACGGCGCCTATGTCGAGCGCGCCAAGGACTGACGCGCTCGAGTCGAAACCATCAGGAGGCGATCCATGCAGCTTGGCGTCATCGGTCTGGGTCGCATGGGGGCCAATATCGTGCGCCGGTTGACCCGCGCCGGGCACGCCTGCGTCGTCTACGACCGCGATCCGGCGCCGGGCCAGGCGCTGGCGGGGGAAGGCGCGACGGCGGTCGAATCGATTGCGGCGATGGTCGGCGCGCTCGCCGCTCCCCGCACGGTGTGGATCATGCTGCCGGCGGGCGCCGCGACCGAATCGACGATCGAGTTGCTGAGGCCGCTGCTCAAGCGCGGCGACTGCGTCATCGACGGCGGCAACTCGTTCTGGCGCGACGACGTGCGGCGCGGCAAGTCGCTCGCCGCCGACGGCCTCGACTATATGGACGTCGGCGTCAGCGGCGGCGTGTGGGGGCTGGAGCGCGGCTTCTGCATGATGATCGGCGGTCGCCGCGAGACGTTCGAGCGGCTCGACCCGATCTTCAAGGCGCTGGCGCCGGGTCGCGGCGACATTCCGCCGACGCCTGGCCGCGAAGCGCGCGACCCGCGCGTCGAGGAAGGCTATCTCTACGTCGGACCGTGCGGCGCCGGCCACTTCGTCAAGATGGTGCACAACGGCATCGAATACGGCCTGATGCAGGCCTACGCCGAGGGCTTCGACATCCTGCGCAACGCCGACGCGCCGACCGTCGACGCCGACCATCGCTTCACCGTCGACGTCGCCGACATCGCCGAAGTCTGGCGGCGCGGCAGCGTCGTCTCGTCGTGGCTGCTCGACCTCACCGCGATCGCACTGGCGCGCGAGGAGACGCTCGAGTCCTTTTCCGGCTATGTCGAGGATTCGGGCGAGGGCCGCTGGACGTTGCAGGCGGCGATCGATGAAGCGGTGCCGGCCGAGGTGCTGTCGGCCGCGCTCTACGCCCGCTTCCGCTCGCGCCAGGAGCACACCTTCGCCGAGAAGATCATCTCGGCGATGCGCAAGGGCTTTGGCGGGCATGTGGAGCCCAAGAAGGGGTGAGGCGCGGCGCCCGGTTTGAGCGGGGCTGTCAGGCGGAGTAAGACGGCGCGGTCGTTCGCGCGCCGAAGGAATCCGCGATGAGGGCCGTTCTCTATGAAGCGTTTTCGCAGCCGCCGAAGCTGACGACCGTACCCAATCCGACGCCCGAAGCGCATGGCGTCGTCGTGCGCGTTCAGGCGACCGGCGTCTGCCGCAGCGACTGGCACGGCTGGGTGGGGCACGACAAGGACATCACGCTGCCCCACGTGCCGGGTCACGAGCTGGCCGGAATCGTCGAAGCCGTCGGCGCGGACGTCCGCAAATGGAGGCCGGGCGACCGCGTCACGGTTCCGTTCGTCTGCGGCTGCGGCGAATGTCCGCAGTGTCAGGCGGGCAACCAGCAGGTCTGCGACCATCAGTTCCAGCCCGGATTTACCCACTGGGGCTCGTTCGCCGAATTCGTCGCGATCCACCGCGCCGATTTGAACCTCGTCGCGCTGCCCAAGAGCATGGCGTTCGACACGGCGGCGAGCCTCGGCTGCCGCTTCGCGACGTCCTTTCGCGCCGTCGTCGACCAGGCCAGGACGAGCGCCGGACAATGGGTCGCGGTGCACGGCTGCGGCGGCGTCGGGCTCTCGGCGGTGATGATCGCCAACGCGATCGGCGCCAATGTGGTCGGCGTCGACATCGCCGACGACAAGCTCGCGCTGGCGCGCGAGTTGGGCGCCGTCGCGACCGTCGACGCCAACGCCGTCGCCGACGTCGCCGAGGCGGTGATCGAGCTGACGCGAGGCGGCGCGCATGTGTCGATCGACGCGCTTGGGGCGCCGACGACCTGCTTCAATTCGGTCAGCTGCCTGCGCAAGCGCGGCAAGCACGTGCAGGTCGGACTGCTGCTGGGCGATCAGAGCGCGCCGCGCATCCCGATGAGCCGGGTCGTCGCCAACGAGCTCGAATTGCTCGGCAGCCACGGCATGCAGGCGCACCGCTACGGCGCGATGCTGGAGATGGTGGAATCCGGCAAGCTGCGGCCGGAGCGGTTGATCGGCGAACGCATCAGCCTCGAAGAGGCGATCCCGGCGCTGATGAATATGGACAGGTTTCCGTCGGTCGGCGTGTCGGTGGTCACGCGGTTCTGAGCCTCGACAGGGCCCCCCGAAGAAGACTTGGCGTAGATGTCGGCCTCGGCGCCGGGATTGCGTGAACGCAGATTGCGGCGACGCAATCCCGTTTTCCCCGGTGCGGCGAGGCGGCGGAAATTTTCCACGCAAGCCCTTGAAAACAAGCACGCACGCCGGAAAACGGCGCCGGCCGGGTCAGTAGAACCCCACCGGGAAATACTTGGCGTAGATCTCGGCGTAGGCGCCGCGCGCGGCGAGGCGGGCGAGCGCCCAGTCCATGGCGCGGCGCAGATCGGCGTCCTCCTTGCGCACGGCGATGCCGACGCCTTCGCCGAAGAATCGGCTCTCGGTGTAAGGTCCGCCCTTGAAGGCGCAGCAGTCGTTCGATTCCTCGCCCGCCAACCACACGGCGAGCGTCAGTCCGTCGGCGAAGACTGCGTCGAGCTCGCCTTTTCGCAGCGCCTCGTGCAGCGCGGCGAAATTGGGATAGGGCTTGCCGATCGCGGCGGGGAAGAAGGTCGCGAGATACGATTGATGCGCCGACCCGGCGACGACGCCGACCGTCTTGCCGGAGAGCGTCGTCGGCGCCGCGTCGGCGAGCGGCGAGTCCTTGCGCACGGCGAACCGAGCCGGCGTCTTGTAATAGGGCTGGGTGAAATCGATCCGCGCGCGCGTCGCGGCGCTGGCGGCGATGGAGGCGATCACGGCGTCGCCTTTGCCGGTTTCCAAGGAATCGACCAGCGTGTCCCAGCGGCGCGCCTGAATGGTGCAGCCGATGTGCAGTTCTTCGCAAATCGCTCGTGCGACTTCGACGTTGAAGCCGATCAGCGAACCGTCGGCGAGAGCGAAGTCGAGTGGCGGATAATCGTCGTCGGTGAGGAATCGGATCGCGCGCAGGGCCGACAGGTCCGGCCGTTCGAGATGCAGGTTCGGGTCCCAGAAGCTCGGCGCGGGAAGACCATCGGCCGCCGCTGCGGCGGCGCTGACCGCTAGCGTTACGCAGAACGTCAAATAACGTACGACCGACATGGAACTTCCCGTCAGTTTGGATCAAATTTCCAAGACGCGAGCGTCGCGAGCGCCTGGAAGGGCGGGCTCGACGCGCGCAATCGTCATCCGGCGTGCGTTGCGCGGGTTGGTAGCGTGGGCGATTTCCCGATGCAAGCGGCGGCCAAGGGGCTGGGCTCGCCGCGAAGCGAAGCGTTCAGCGGTCGATCGATCGGCGCGCGACGCGAGTCTGGGCAGCGGGACGCGCGCAGCGACGGCGAACTCGCGCCGGAAATCGCCTTCCTGTCCACGCGCGAGTGCGCGCCGGGCGCGCTGCCGCGGGCGCAGGCGGCGGCGAGGCGCGACCGCGTCTCGGCCGAGCAAGTCCTGCTCGGCGAAGGCCTGATCGACGAAGAGGACTATTATCGCGCGCTCGCGCGCCGTCTGCGGCTTCCCTTCTACCGCGGCGAGATCCCGGTCTCGCCATCCGTCGAGGCGGATGCGGCGATCGCCTGCGGCGTCGCGCCGCTTGCGGCGAACCGCGCCGGGCTACGCGTCATCGCCGCGCCGCGCGCGGCGGCGATCCGCTACCTTCTCGACCGGACCGAAGCCGGCAAGCTGCCCCCCGGCTTGGCGATCGCCTCGCCGCGTACGCTGAGCGACAAGGTGCGCGTCGACGCGGGCGCGCGCATCGCCGAAGCGGCGGCGGACGCCCTGGCGCGGCGCGATCCAGCGCTGTGCGCGCGTTCCGGGCTCAGCGGCCGTCAGTGCGTCGCGATCGCCGCCTTCGGCGTTATCGCGGCGTCGGCGGCGATGGTCGCGCCGAACGGCCTCGCTCTGACCCTGTCGGCCGCCTTGTGGCTGCTGTTCGCCACGGCGATCGTCCTGCGCAATCTGGCGGTCGCCGCAGCGAGCGTCGCGCCGCCCGCAGCGCCGCTCGATGATTCCGCGCTGCCGATCTATACGATCATCGCGCCGTTGCGCGGCGAGGAGCGGATGGCCGCCACGCTCGTGCGCAAGCTCGATGCGCTCGACTATCCCGGTATTATGGCGCAGACGCCACAAGCCGTTTGCCAAGCCGGTTCCATCTAAGGAGGGATGGAACATGAGCTAGGAGCAGCGCCGTGCGATCGGCGGCGCGTAACGCGCTTTCCACCGTCCGTCGGCCGGGCTTCCGTTGCGCTATTCCGCGCGCGGAGTCAGGGTTATGGACATGTCGGACGATCCTGAATTGCCCGAGGGGGTGCATCTCATGCCCGCGCCGCCAGACGGTGGGCTTCGGGCGTTTTTCCGCACTCACATTACGATCGTTGAAAACAGTATATCCGGATTCTTCCTCGCGGCGGCTTTCGCGTGTGCACTTGGCGCGTGGTTTGCGGGGGGCGACATGTGGCTAATCATCCCCGTCCTCATTTTGGGGTGGTGCCTGGTCGCAATAGGTTGGTGGTGGGCGCCCAGGTTGTCGGCCCACGCCAGAGCGACTTGGATCATCCTTTCGGCGCTCGCCTTCGTGGGAGAGGGGGGAGCCCTGTATTGGCATTTTCACGTGAGGGGTGCCGCGATCGAACGCGTTGCCGACACCACTCCATCCCCGTCACCGGTCCTGTCCGCCGCAATGACGGCCTCACCTTCATTGTCGGCGGCCCCCTCCATCGCACCAACTCCGACACCATCGCCAATAGCGTCAGCCGTTTCCACCACGCCAACCCCTTCTCAATCGGCAACGCAGACCGCTTCACAGCGTACGCCGTGGAGGCCCGCAGAGGCCCCGGCCGAAATTCCGGCATGGCTAGCAATGTCATCGAATGAAGAGGTGCGACGTTTGGCGTTTAAATTATCTGGCGATATTGGAGTTTTGTTGAAAGCTTATAATGCGAAACGCAACAGCATCATTGCCGATAAGAAACTATCTTCAAGTGATAAGGAAGATGAAGAAGTAGCGATTGTCAATGATGCTAGCGAAGACTTTAAGCAGCGATACGCGTATAGCTATGTTCTAATCCAGGCGGAGATAGGTAAACGTACTGTCGACGTTCTTAATATGAGGCCAGTTGTTAGACATGAGTTTGGGCAGGGGATGGTTACCCTTGAGATTATGGCCGCGTGCGCCGCAGACATTAAAGAACTTGCAAAACGTCTGCCATAGCGAACTATTGGAATTGGTCTAACTGAATTTCTGATTTTCCAATTGATTCCAAACTCGCCAAGAAAAAATGTGCACTCATGGTGGCCCGCGCTAGCTTGTTCGCAATGCTGGCCTTGGTTTCCTTGAAACCATGCTTCTCTAAGCGCGTTGCCAGCTCCTCGTAGGTCACTTCGGCCCGTTTGAGTTCGGCCTTCAAATGTCGTGCGGCCCGCTCCGCCCATTCCTGCTCTGTCTTTGCGTACGCCATCACGCTCTCCGTTATCGGATTCGACGCGACGTTATCATATTCGATATTTTCTTATTGACAATGATATCGTATGTGGCATGATGTTCTCACATTCGAGAACATCGCCATGTCACAGCACTTCCTCCTTTCCCGCCCGGCCAAGTCCCTCAGCCTCGCCCAGGTGTTCCGCATGTCGGACGCCCAGGCCGAGACGACTTTCGCCAAGGTGCGTTGGCCCAAGACAGACGGTGCGCCAGTATGTGCCAAGTGCGGAGGCTTGGATGCGTATGACTGCCGCCGCCCGAATGGCGCGCCGCGTTTCCGCTGCCGGGCTTGCAAGGCCGATTTCTCGATTACCTCCGGGACGCTGTTCGCTTCGCACAAGCTGCCGCTGCGGGCCTATCTCGCCGCCATCGCGATCTTCCTCAACGAAGTGAAGGGAAAGGCCGCGCTGGCGCTCTCTCGCGATCTCAGCCTGTCCTACAAGGTCGCGTTCGTTCTCTGCCACAAGCTGCGCGAGGCGATGGCGGAGGAATTGCGCGGGCGCGTCGTCGGCGGCGACGGCAAGGTTGCCGAAGTCGACGGCGGCTATTTCGGCGGCTACGTCAAGCCCGCAAACCTTCGCGAGAACCGCGTTGATCGCCGCCTCGCCATCCATCAGAACGGCAAGCGTCAAGTCGTCGTCATCGTGCGTGAGCGCAACGGCGAGTCGGTTCCGGCCGTGTTCCGCACCGAGGGTCAGGCCCGCTCTTGGATCAAGGCCCGCATCGCCAAGGGAACGACCATCAACGCCGACGAAGCGACCTCATGGGATGGTCTCGACGCGCACTTCGAGGTCAAGCGCATCAACCATCAGGAAGCCTATTCGCTCGACGGCGCATGCACCAATTGGGCGGAGGAATATTTCAGCCGTCTGCGCCGCGCCGAGATCGGCCATCACCACCACGTCGCTGGCGCGTACCTGCTTCGTTATGCCCAGGAAAGCTCATGGCGCGAGGATCACCGCCGCGTGTCGAACGGCGATCAGGTCGCGCGGCTCGCCGGCCTCGTCATGAGCAAGCGCGTGTCGCCGGACTTCACCGGCTACTGGCAGCGGCACATCGCCGCGTGAAAAAGTGATTGCCAACTGATCGCTTTGCCGTCGACAAATTTTCGGGCGCAAGGCATAATGCGATTCAATGGACATTTGTAACGCCAGCATCGGCGTAATGACAATAAAATCATTACACTAGGTAGGACAATGCCAAGGACATATGAAGGGACACATCCTTGGATAACGTTTGGGCTGGACACTACGCGCTTTAATCACAGATTATGGATGGCGCTCGGAGAGGCAGCCTCAAAGTGCGAGCACATTGCGGGGGTTCCCCTTGACCCTGCCACCGCCGAGCACATGCATCGTCTTTATCTCGCAAAAGGCGCGGCAGCAACAACCGCCATCGAAGGGAACTCTCTGTCTGAAGAAGAAGCCGAGAAGATCCTATCTGGCCAACTAAAATTACCCCCATCACAACAATATCTTGCAGACGAAATAGATAATATCGTCGCCGCATGCAATCACATTCAGACCAGAATTCAGCAACTTGGCCCAGATCATATAACCCCAGAATTCCTGCTAGAGTTAAACGGCAAAGTGTTGCACAAATTGACGCTCGATCCAGACGTAAAACCCGGTGAGATTCGCGTCCATAGGGTAAGCGTCGGGAAATATCGTTGTGCCCCGCCAGAAGACTGCGATTTCCTACTCAGAAAGTTGTGCGATGTGCTCAATGAATTTCCTTCGCCAGAGGATAGTAAGACACAATTTTGTATAATTAAGGCGATTTTTGCGCACCTATATTTAGTGTGGATACACCCATTTGGCGACGGGAATGGGCGTACGGCGCGTCTATTGGAATTCTATATATTGCTTGCGGGTGGATTCCCATCTCCGGCTGGGCACCTGCTTAGTAATTATTATAACAGAACCCGGTCTGATTATTACAAGAATCTCAATGAAGCAATAGATATACCAGATGGTATAATCCAATTTATTCAATACTCCGTTCAAGGATTGACCGAAGGCCTGAAAGAACAATTAGCGTTTATTCGAGCGCAGCAATGGGATGTCGCTTGGATAAACTATGTTCATTCTAAGTTTCACGACAAAGAGAGTGCCGCAGAGATTCGCCGGAAGCATGTTGTGTTAGAACTATCTAGGCAGATAAACCCGACGCCAGTTGGAAAAATTCCAGTTCTATCGGCCGAATTGGGAGCGTTGTATTACGGAAAGACTCCGAAAACTGTAATTAGAGACGTTAACGCCCTTATAGCAATGGGCATGATTAAGCGCCAAAAAGGATCAGTGATTGCAGACAGGGAAGCGATTCTCGCATTTTTGCCCTGGAGGAGCTTGGGATAAGTCGCCCTTATTCCACCGGCGCCTACCGCGCCGCCGCCTCCCACTCGCCTTCGTTAGGGTTTGAGCGCCCAAACCCTAGCGCCCTTCATCTTCCCCTCGCCGTCGATCAACCCTCGCCGCCACTGTTGCCGCAGCGCGTGAATGAGCCGCGTCGCCATGGCGTGCGCTAGCACCTTGTCGCCAGTGTCGAGGCCCTTCGCGGCCATGACGTGAAGGGCGAGTTCCTTGGTCGTCTTAGGGCCGCTGGCGAGTGCTTGCTTGCACAAGGTCATTAGTTCGCCGCGGGCGAACAGCCTGTGCGTATCGACGTAGGCGGGGACGGCGCCAGGTTCGCCGCTGACTTCGAACAGAGCGATGCAGGCGTTGACGTGGGATAGGTCGGCGCGAGCCTGCGCGATGCGCTTTTCGTAATGCGCGATCGAGCTTATGATCTCAGCGCGTTTGCTGCGGAGCGTGGTGACGGTGCGGATTTCGGTCATACCCGGAATCTCGGGAGACGCCGTCACCTATTCCAGTGGCGTCTGCGCCATAATACCGGACTATCCCCGCGGCAAGCTCGACATCAAGCTGGTCGTCGAACGCGGTGACGCCGCCACGCGTGCGGCGCTCGAGTCGCTCGACTTGCCGGCCCGCTACGAGATCGTCGTCGCTCCGCCCGGCCTGCCGGCGACCAAGCCGCGCGCGCTCAACGTCGCGCTGCCGGCGGCGCGCGGCGCGCTGGTCGTCATCTACGACGCCGAAGACGATCCCGACGCCGACCAGCTTCGACTCGCCGCCGCGCGCTTCGCCGCCGAGCCCGACGTCGCCTGCCTTCAGGCGGCGCTGACGATCGACAACGCCGTCGACTCCTGGATCAGCGCGATGTTCGCAATTGAATACGCGACTCTGTTCGACCTGATCAATCCAGGTCTTGCGGCGCTCGACCTGCCGATCCCGCTCGGCGGCACCTCCAACCATTTCCGCGTCGAAACGCTGAGGCGCGTCGGCGCCTGGGACGCCTGGAACGTCACCGAAGACGCTGACCTCGGCATGCGGCTCGCGTTCGCCGGCGCCCGCGTCGACACACTCGGATCGTCGACGACCGAGGAAGCGCCTGCCGACTTCGCCGGCTGGTTTCGCCAGCGCGTGCGCTGGCAGAAGGGCTGGATGCAGACGCTGATCGTCCACAGCCGGCGGCCGCTTTGCTTCGCGCGGGCGCTGGGGCGGTGTCGCGCGCTCGCCGCGCTGGCGGTGATCGGCGGCTCGACCCTCGGCGGCCTGTTCGGGCCGCCGCTGTTCTTCGCCGCGCTGTGGCGCGCCGTGTCGGGTCAACTGGTCGCGGCGCGCGGCTGGGAAATCTTCGGCGACGTTGCGATCTATCTGCTCGCGCTCAGCGGTCTGATGACGATGGCGGTTCCCGGCTTGCCCGCGATGCGCCGACGCCGCATCGAAGCGCGCCCGAGCATACTGGCGACTCTGCCGCTCTACTACGCGATGATTTGTCTCGCGACCTGGGCGGCGCTGTTCGATCTGGCGATCCGGCCGCACCACTGGGCCAAGACCGAACACGGCGTGAGGCGCGTCAGGCGGTCCCGGCCGGCGGCGCCGCCGATCGTTCAGGGTGCGAAACGCGGTCGTCCGATCTCGATATAAACGCGAGCCGGACCGGCCGGGGTGTCGAAACGCGAGTCGAGCGCCGTGGCCGCGCCGGCCCTCAAACTCGGGTTCGCCGGCGCCAGCAGCGGCGCGTCGCGTCCGTTGCGCGCCGTAGAAAAATCCGCTCCCGCGTCGATGTAGCCGCTGATGCGAATGCAGGCGTCCGACCCGGCGACGCCGAAAAAACCGTCGCCATGAGAACGGCAGCGCGCGTCCGAGGGCGCCATCGGCGCGGCCGAATCTCCGGCGCGCGCCTCCGCGACCGCAAGGCATGCGGCAAGAGCAAAAGTCGCGCCCCATATCGCGCTGTGCGTAAGCCGGCTCATAACGCTCACCCGAATCGAGGTCGGCAAGCTGCAGCGATAACGTGGCGGCATGAAGGCGCGCCGCGCGCCATTTCACGATGTCATCGCCAATCGCCGAAGCGGCTCTGAATCAACGCCAGCGCCGCGACTGCGGCGGTGTCTGCGCGCAGCACGCGCGGACCCAGGCTGAGGCGCAGCGCGCGCGGCAGTCGCGCGATCGCCTGCCGTTCGCTCTCTTCGAACCCGCCTTCGGGTCCGATCAGCAGCGACACGCCAACGTCAACCTCTTTTCCCGCCAAGGCGGCGACCGGGCTGGCGAGCGGCGCGTCCTCGTCGCAGAAGACCAATAGCCGTTCGGACGGCCAGTCAGCGAGAATTTCCTCGAGCCGCCGCTCCGGCGACACTTCCGCCAACCAGATGACGCCGCACTGCTCGGCCGCCTCGCGTGCGTTGGCGGCGAGACGGGTGAGATTGACTCGGCTCGCCTGCGTGCGGCGGGTGATGACCGGCTGCAGTCGGCGCGCCCCCATCTCGACCGCCTTCTGCGCCATGTAGTCGAGCCGCGCGTGCTTCAGCGGCGCAAACAGATAGTCGACGTCGGGGGGAAATTCCTGCGGCCGGACGCGTTCGCCGATCGCCAGCGTCGCCGATTTGCGCGTCGCCGCGCCGATCGTCGCGGCGAACTCGCCGTCGCGGCCGTTGAACGCGAGCACCCGCGCGCCGCGCGTCAGTCTCAGCACATTGAGGAGATAATTGGCCTCGTCGAGCGACAGCGTCGCGATCGCGCCCTCGCTGAGGTCGCAATTGAGGCACAGGCGCGGCGTGGTGAAATCGGTGCGGGCCATATCGCGCGCCAACTCCGGCAAAGTCGAGGCGCTGCTTAGCACAGGGAGGCGAAGCGAAAAACCGATTTGCGCCGATCAGCCGTCAGTCGGCCGCCGGCGGCGACGCCAAGCGCCGCAGCGCTTCGCCGGAAAGCCGATAGACCGTCCAGTCGGACATCGGCTCGGCGCCGAGCGAGCGGTAGAAGTCGATCGCGTCCCGGTTCCAATCGAGCACCCACCATTCGAGGCGACTGCAACCGCGTGCGGCGGCGAGGCTCGCCAAATGCCGCAACAGCAGCCTGCCGTAGCCTTGGCCGCGCTTCTCCGGACGAACGTAGAGATCTTCGAGGTAGAGGCCCGGCCGACCGAGAAAGGTCGAGTAGTTGTGGAAGAAGATGGCGAAGCCGACCCGTTCGCCCTCAGCCTCGACGAACACGGCCTCGGCGTATCTGCGCGGTCCGAACAGGCTCTCGCGCAAGTTTTGTTCCGTCGCCGCGACCTCATGCTCGAGCTTCTCGAACTTCGCGAGGTCCCGGATGAAGCCAAGGATGTCGGCGACATCCTCGACCCCTGCTTCGACAATCTGCACTTTATTCATCGCCGAACGCCCTTTCGCCTGAACTCGCCGCGCTCAGCGCGCGTCGGCGCCGAAGCGGACCGCGTATAGCATCGCCAGTGCGAGCGCGCGTAACGACAGCCGGGGCGCAGGCGAAGAGAGGAAACGGCGTCGCGCCCAGCGACGCAAGGAGGTTCAATTGCGCGTCCTTCCCCTTTCTCGCGCCGGCGCGGCTTTGTCGCTGGCGCTCGCCGCCGTTCCCGCCGGCGCGGCCGACGCGCGCCATCCCCTGGTGATCGAATTGTTTCAGAGCCAGGGTTGTTCGTCCTGTCCGCCCGCCAACGCCAATCTCTTCGCTTGGGCGGCCCGTGACGACGCGCTGGCGCTCAATTTCGCCGTCGACTATTGGGATTCGCTCGGCTGGAAGGACACGTTCGCCAAGCCCGCTTTCACCGCCCGCCAATGGGCCTACGCCCGCGCGCTCGGTCACGGCGAAGTCTACACGCCGCAGACGATCGTCAACGGCCGCGCCGACGTCACCGGCGCCGACGCGTCCGAGCTCCAGGCGCTGGCCAGGCGCGAGGATCGCGGTGCCGGCGGCCCCGACCTCTCGATCGAAGCGGGACGCGCCGTGATCGGAGCGGGCGAAGCGCCGCCCGCCGGCGCCGAAGTCTGGCTCGTGCGTTACGACCCGGCGACGCGCTCGGTCGCCGTCACGCGCGGCGAGAACGCCGGTCGCCTGTTGCCCCATGCGCATGTCGTCGTCGATCTCGTCCTCGTCGGCCGGTGGCGCGGCGAGCCCGAGCGCATCGACCTGCCCGCCAAGACCGATCCGCGGCTCGTCGACGCCGTGCTGGTGCAGGCGGCCGGGACCGGGTCGATCCTCGCCGCCGTCAAAGAACGCGCGGAATGACGCTTAGAGAGCCGGCTACCTCTTGCCATCGCGCCTGTGTTCTGCATATGTTCCGATTCGCATGGCCGCCGTCGCGGCCGGGCGAGGGGCGGCATGGTCGCGCGGGTTGCCACGGTGGCGTTCGAGGGCGTCGAGGCGCGTCCGGTCGACGTCCAGGTCCAGGTCGCCAACGGCGCCGTCGCCTTCACCATCGTCGGCCTCGGCGACAAGGCGGTCGCTGAATCGCGCGAGCGGGTGCGCGCGGCGCTTATCGCTTCCGGCTTGGCGCTGCCGGCGCGCCGCATCACCGTCAATCTCGCTCCCGCCGACTTGCCCAAGGAGGGCAGCCACTACGATCTGCCGGTCGCGCTCGCCGTGATGGCGGCGATCGGCGCGATTCCCGCCGACGCGCTCGACGGCTACGCGGTCATCGGCGAACTCGCGCTCGACGGCACGATCAGTCCGGTCGCCGGCGTGCTGCCGGCGGCGATCGCCGCCAACGCGCGCGGACTTGGCCTCGTCTGCCCCGCCGCCTGCGGACCGGAGGCGGCCTGGGCCTCGGCCGAGCTCGACATCCTCGCGCCGCGCTCGCTGATCCAGCTCGCCAACCACTTCAAGGGTTCGCAGATCCTCGCCCGGCCGACGCCGGCGTTACGGGCCGCCGGCGGGCCGCAGCCCGACCTCGCCGACATCAAGGGCCAGGAGAGCGCCAAACGAGCGCTCGAAGTCGCCGCCGCCGGCGGCCACAACCTGCTGATGTGCGGCGCGCCAGGGGCGGGCAAGTCGATGCTGGCGCAGCGGTTGCCGTCAATTCTGCCGCCGCTCAGGCCGCGCGAGCTGCTCGAGGTGTCGATGGTCCATTCGGTCGCCGGCGAGCTCGCCGGCGGCGCGTTGACCGACCGTCGGCCGTTCCGCGCCCCGCACCATTCGGCGTCGATGGCGGCGCTGGTCGGCGGCGGCGTCCACGCACGGCCGGGCGAGATCTCGCTCGCCCACCACGGCGTGCTGTTCCTCGACGAGTTGCCCGAATTCAACGGAATTATGTAGTTGATGCAACCGACGGCTGCCGGCGGCAGCTCATAGCGTCACAATTTCGGCACGTCGGGGGGTGTGTGGCAAATGCCGCAGGCTGCGTGGCTATCGCAACGAAAGGTACTCGATTACGATTCAGCCCCCAAGCGTGGGCGCGACTCTACGGTGGATCGTTCGTAGACAAATGGGACGGACATTCCTGTGCTTGGCACAATAATCACTTACGGGTGCATGATCATCGGCGCCGTTTGTGGAATTATTTGTGCTTACGACGTCGTGAAGCGTCGATGGTTGGCGAATCCAGCCATGACTAACAATCAGACGGCCCCAAGAGAGCCCATCAATATTGCGT
>Ga0181516_10002263_pt1 | contig 13925 bp, 13 predicted proteins | sample PEATcosm2014_Bin_25_FD_121104 | JGI IMG/M metagenome (GOLD analysis project Ga0181516, IMG submission 121104) | Peatland microbial communities from MTU Mesocosm Facility, Houghton, MI, USA - PEATcosm2014_Bin01_10_metaG | ecosystem: Environmental > Terrestrial > Soil > Wetlands > Peat | place... | reverse complement strand
TCACGTGTTACTCACCCGTGCGCCACTTTACTCATGGTATTGCTACCACTTTCTCGTTCGACTTGCATGTGTTAGGCACGCCGCCAGCGTTGATTCTGAGCCAGGATCAAACTCTCGTTTGAAACCTGATGTCTCGACCCTCTGACGGAGGTCAGAGAGTTTCGACTGCGCCCGCGCGCTTGGTCCGAAGACCAGCAATCGCAGGCACTCTTACCTTGTGAGAATGATCAAGCCAAACCTGATCCCTTCTCACGACTGGCACGTTCAACCAATTTGTCAAAGATCCTTGCGAGTGACCGCCTGAGCGGGCTCGTTGGATCGAGGCCCAGGCTGTTACGCCGGGGTGTCCTCGAACTTGATGCGCACAGCGAATTGTGCATTTCTGTGCACATATCGCCATTTTTGCGCGAACCTATCGAACATATCGAACTTCGCTTTCTATGTCAACCCTCAATCTCTGAAACAGAGAGCAGGGGCCCGAAGGATTCCGCGCAGCGCAAAATATCAAAGAGCGGCCAGCAAACATTGCTCGAACAGCAAGTTTTACTCGAACCACTGGGGTTCGCAGGAGATAAACTCCTGGGTCATGCAATGGCTTGTTCTCTCTAGGGATTCCCTACAGGGGTTCAGGGGCACTTGCCTCACCTGACCCAGCGAACTAGTTCCATTACCAGGCTTCCCACTTCCCTCAATCGGGGCAGGCCCAACGGCCACCGGGAGGCTTTACTGCCAATTCTTTACAACTCTCCGAGAGTAGCACACGCCACCCCCGATTGCAAGCGGTGCAGACACGAATCGTTCCTGCCCACTGCAACTTTTCGAGAATAGCAACAAGACGGCCGGAAAGCAAGGGCAAGGCCTGTGGAAAGCCCACGGAATCTGTGGGAAACAGCGGGTGCGGCCAGTTTTCAAGGCTTCGCGATCAGGCCCAGGTCAGTGAGTCCATTGATGAAGAGCTGCATAGCCAAGGCCACAAGAAGAAGGCCCATGATGCGGACGAGGATTCTGATGCCGGTTTCGCCCATCACCTGGCGAACGCGGCCGGCGCCGGCAAGGACCCAGTAGCTGACCAGCGCGGTGATGGCGATGGAACCAAGAATGGCACCCATCTGCCAGTGCCAGAGCGAAGGCGCCTGGCCCACCAATATCATGACCGACGAGATGGCTCCGGGGCCGGCCAGCATGGGGACGCCGAGGGGAACGATGCCGGCGTCTTCCTTGGCCGCGGCCTCCTCTGTGTCGCCCGTAGTCTCCTGCGTTTGCGAGCGGCGCGCCTGGAGCATGTCGAGGCCAATCAGCAACAAGATCAGGCCGCCCGCGATTTCAAAAGCGGGCAGCGTAATCCCGAAGAGCCGGAAGATGAGCTGACCGGCGACGGCGAAGCTGGTGAGCACGATGAAGCAAGTCAGCGCACCCTTGCGCGCCATCCGCTTGCGCCGCACCTGATCGGCATTCGCGGTGATGGCGAGAAACGATGGAATCGCTGCAAACGGATCCACGAGAAAGAAGATGGAGCTGAGCGCAAGCAGCGAGAAGCGCACGATGGGCGCGCGGCTGATCTCGGTAAGAGCTATCTCGGCTGGGTTGGTGAAGAGCACTTATTGAGGCTATCGGAAAACAGGCGTTCGCTGCCAGCCGCATGCCAACGTCCCTGCAAGGCCGCGTCAGGACATGACCGCCTCAGGGGATGGCCGTTTCAGGACAAGGCATCGAATGAATCAATCGCTGTGTGGCCGTTTGCGTCTTCGACTGGAGCGTTGCCTTCGCGCGTGACCAGGCGGGTTTCGACTCCAGCTTCGCGAGCGGGGTCGAGTTCGCGGACTACATCGGAGAAGAAGCAGACTTGATGCGGCTCGACGCGCAGGTCGGCGGCAATGGCCGCGTAGCTTGCCGGTGCGGTCTTGGCGCCGATGCGGGTGTCAAAGTAGGCGGCGATGAGGGCGGTGAGATCGCCGAAGATTGAGTATCGAAAGAGGAGTTGTTGCGCGCTCGTCGAGCCCGATGAATAAATGGCGACGCGGCTGTGCGCGGACCAGCGCTTGAGCGCCGGCGGCACATCTGCAAAGAGAGTTCCCTTCAATTCGCCGGACTCGAAGCCCGCCTTCCATATCTGGCCCTGGAGAGATTTGAGCGCGGTGGATTTGCGGTCGCGGTCCATGAGCCAGAGGAGATAAGCGAGGGCGGCTTCGGGTTTGAATGCGCCTTCCGCTGAAAAGCCAAATGCAGGTCCATCGACTTCCCTGCGCTTCGCTTCGGGTCGCTGCCGATCAACGGGCTTGTTGGGCTTCGTCGTATCCCACCCATGCGACGGAAGACAGTCGCATGGATGGGGCACAGGAGGCGGTTGCGAGAGGAGATGATCCGGGTTGGGTTCATCCCTGGAAGTAACGCGCCCAGGCGAGTCAAGCTGCCCAGGATGACTGAACATTCGTGGCACATCAGGGTCGGGCTCGGCGCGATTTTCGTCCGCGAGCAAAGCGAGGTCGGATTGAACCTCGGCGTCGCTCCAGTGCGTTTGAAGGAACGCGGGAAAGTGTGTACGCGCGTAAGGGAAAAGCTGTTCGGAGACAAGCGAGATTGGGGCGACTGTGCCTTCGACGTCCAGGAGAAAAACGCGCGGCGTTGCCATCATGCGTGGAGCGTGGTGGACACGCGCGGGCCGAAATACGCGGGACTGAAGCAGGGCGGATGGTATTCGCGATCGACGCCCGACTCGGTGTAGTCCGGCGTCCATCCTGTGGTGTTCTGGAGCCAGCGGACGGCGCGGATGCGGCGGTCTTTGCAGAGGGTGAACCAATGCGTGGCGCCGCGGGGAACGCGCAGCAGATCGCCGGGGCCGACTTCAACGGAGACGACCTTCCCTGCGAGATTCAGGAAGAAGATGCCGCGGCCGGCGGGGGTGAGGGTTCCCTTGTCGAGGCCGCTGGCGGTGATGAGGATGCGGCCGTCGACGCGCACGCTGAAGTTGCCGCTGGTGGCGGGAACCCATCTGTGGGTGTAGCACCAGCGCGCGGTGGAGCAAAGGGATTCGGCGATGGATTCGAGCGAGGGCGTATCGGGGGCCATGCGTAGAGGCAGTTTAGCAAGAGATCCGGGCGGGCGCGGATTCGCCGGGCTCTACAATGGGTCCTTGCTGACTGAAGACCAACGCGATCGGCTGGAGGTGGTGCTTGTGTCGCCGCGGAATCCGCTGAATATTGGAGCGGTGGCGCGGGCTATGGCTAACTTCGGCTTTGCGCGGCTCGGGGTGGTGGCTCCCTATGCGCCGCATTGGCAGGAGGCGCGCTCGGCGATTGGCGCCGAGGAACTGCTGGGGGCAGCGGCCGAGACGGCGACGCTGGCAGAGGCGGTGGCCGGGTGCACTCTGGTGATGGGCACGGGGACGCTTACGTATCGCAAGCCGGAACAGCGCGTGGTGCGGCTGCCGGACCTGACTCCGCTGGTGCGAGAAGAGTTGGAGCGCGGCGGACGCGCGGCGCTGGTGTTCGGGCCGGAGAAGCACGGGCTCAGGCGGGAAGATTTGTCGTTCTGTCATGTGCTGGTGGAGATTCCGACAAATGCGTCGCAGCCTTCGATGAATCTGGGACAGGCGGTGGCGGTTTGCCTGTATGAGATGACGGCACGGGCATTTGCTCAGCACGAAGATGGGAACGATGCGGCGAGACGTGAGCGGACGGCGTCCTCAGAAAGGCTGGAGTTGCTGGGCGGGTTAGTTGAGCGGGCGATGGTGGCGGCGGACCACTCGCCGGCCGCAATGCGGGAGGCGAACCGGCACGATCTGCGGCTGTTGCTGCGAAGGCTTGCGCCTGCGGAGCGGGATGTGCGGAGGATCCTGGGGCTGTTCCGGCGGATTCTGTGGAGGCTGGAGCGATAAGGCATGGACCCATCCAACGGATTTCTTGTTGGAGGGGCGGGTTACGAAGGTGGGACAAAGGGCGAGAATCCCTTCGACTTGGGAAATGGGTAGCTGTTAGAGTTGCGCTCAAAGGCGCGCCTATGATGGTTTCGGTCCCACGTCTGCTGTTGATGACTTTCATTGCGGCCAGAGCGCGCCTTGTGAGTTTGGCTTTGCCTGGTTCGCTGGCCCTGGCGTTCGGCGTGGCCGCTGTTTCGCAACAGACGACGCCGGCAAATCCGGCTCCGCCGGATGGGTTGCAGCAGCCCGCGGCGCAGGCGCCGACCAGTCCAGGCCAGGATGCGGCGCCGCAGCAGGCCGCGCCTGCGGCAGCAGAAGGCCCCGAAGCGCCGGGCGGCATAACCGAGGATGAGCTGAGACAACTGCTGGTGGGCAAGGAACTTTATTTGCGCGGCGGCTACCTGGGCGATTCAATCGCTTTCAATGAGCATGGCAAGCTGACCGGACATGCGGCCAATGGGTCCTACACGCTGTGCGGCGTGCGGATCGAAAAGGTGCGCCTTTCGAAGCACAAGGTGGAACTCGAAGGGGCGCGGTACGGGCTGCACTTTCTGGGGGGGCTGCCGTATGAGGATCCGACCAAGACAGTGGACCGCGTGAAGATCACTCCGAAGAAGAAGGTCCTGAGGCTGACCATCGACAGGGAAATCGTGGTGCGGCCGAAGAAGGTGAAGGGAGCGAAACCGGCTAAAGGCGCGGCAGGCAAGACCGGGCCTGGGGCGGCAGCCAAGGCCGGGGCAGGCGGCGCGCCGCCGGAGACGGGCGCGGACGCTGCTGGTCAGAACGCAAGCGCATCGGCGGGACAGGACGCGAATACTCCGGCCAAGCCGGATGCGAGTGCTTCGGCAGAGCCGGCGGAAATGAGCGAGGCGGACCAGTTGAAGGCGGAGATTGCTGCGGCGCCGGCAGCCGATCGGCCGGCAGATCTGGCGAGCGTAACCACAACGACGTCTCCGGCGCACGCCAAAAAGGTGCTGTTGGAGGCGCTGAGCAATGTATTTGCGTCAGGGGTCGACGATCGGATGCTGGCTCAAATGCCGCAGTTCTGGAAGCTCTATTACCAGGCGGCGGAGGCCAAGACCGATTTCAGGCCCGCGGACCCGGCGGTGATGCGGCAGACCACGGTGGACCAGAAGGCGAAGCTGCTTTCGACATTCGAGCCGGCGTCGAACGAGTTTGCGCAGGCGGCCGGCGTGGCGGGGATGGCGCTGTATCACGTGGTAGTGGGGGCAGACGGCAAGCCGGAAGAGATTGCGGTGGCGCGGCCGATTGGTTTTGGGCTGGACGAGAACGCGGTGGATTCGATTGGCAAGGCGAGTTTTGCCCCGGCGGTAAAGGACGGCAAGCCGGTGCCAGTGCTTTTGGACCTGGTGGTCCAGTTCCGGATTTACTCGAAGCGGACGGCGTTGAGTGGGGGAGCGGAGGCGGAGGACAAGGCGTCTGGTCCGGCGTTACCGGGGCCTTACAGCGCGCAGCATCCGTAAGACGGGAATTGAATTGTGAGGCATTTGCCTTACGCTTGTCTTACCTACGTTTCGTTCTAGTCCTCCATTGGCAAGACAGCGTAAGGCAAAGGGTTTTGACTTGCGGGACGGCGTCTTACACCGCGTCTTACCGTCATACAGAATGTCTTACGTTGTCTGACATGCGCATCCGGAGGCGAGCGCTTGCGCTGATTCTGTTGGCGTTATGCAGGAGTTGATTCCGCAGCCTTCCTTCGCTTTGGGCTGAATTCTGACTTTCGAGGTTTGTGATGCAGGCCTCGACTTCAAGGCCAATTAAAGTCCCGACTTGGACGGGCTCCTCCGCTCATTGGGAATTGTCTTACATTTGTAAAGCGAACAAGTGCATCGGCGAAGCCGGGCGGGAACGGCCTGACTCAGTTGGGGACGCCTGGGCGGGATTTGTGAATGGGCATGCCGAGGCCATGATCACGGCCTCAGGGCTCCGTGAGTGGCGGTCAAATTCGATTCAGGCTCACGGGAGTGGCTGCCAGAGCTCGATTCGATTTCCTTCGGGATCCCAGATCCAGGCGAAATGACCATATTCGTGGCTTTCCCGTTTTGGGTCGATGCGGACGCCGGCTTCGGCGAGCTGGGCAAGAAGGCGGTCGAGATCGTCGACGCGAAAGTTGACCATAAACGTCTGCGAGCCGTCGCCGAAGTAGCGGGTGTCCTGGGGAAAGTGGGCGAAGACGGTCATGCCGGTGGATTCGGGTCCGTCGAAGGCCAGGGAACCGCCATCCTGGGTTGGGATACCGAGGTGGGTTGCATACCAGGCGGCCAGGGCCTGGGGGTCGCGGGATTTGAGAAAGACGCCTCCTACTCCAATTGCTTTAGCCAAAACCAATCCTCCTTGCGCCGATCTTCCTGGCGCTGATCTTCCTGTTGCTAGTCTTCCTGTTGCTAGTCTTCCTGCTGCTAGTCTTCCTGCTGCTAGTCTTCCTGTTGAATGACCTGTTCGAGTTTGGGTTTGTGTTTCGCGGCCCGGCCCGTGCGGGGCTCGGTGGAGAGCACGCGCCCCGGTTTGGGCTGGCCGACGCGCTCGCGGGCGTTGGCCTTGACGGCCTTGGTGGCGGAAAATGGGGTTGGCTTGCGTTTCGTCACGGCAAGGATGAGTATGAAAGAGATTGAGCCGAAATGGAAGAGGCAGGCTCGCCGGATCAGTTGACAGCTTATGGAAGAGCGGGAATTTTTCAACGAAACGACGGAACAGCGCACGCATACGCTGACCTGCCCCAAGTGCGGGCAGGCGGGTGAGTACAAGGTGACCTGGGTAGTGCGGCGGAAGCGGCCGCAGTTGCCGCGCGGGGCCGATGAGCGGGACCGGGCGCGGTTCGCGAAGGCCCAGTCATACATGGTAAGACGCGACGACAAATTGTCGTGCGCAAATATCCGCTGCCGCAAGCCATTTGAGATTACGCAATTGCAGTCGCTCGCATTTCTGGGCGAGTAGCGGGCTCCTTCTTTCCCACCCGGTCAGGGTTTGAGTGGAAACCTCGAAGGACTCGCTTCAGTGGCGCCATTGCGAAGAGGGTGTTTCTCGATTTCGCCGGCACTGCGGATGCGTGGCTCTTGTTGTCAATCTGGCCCCTGCGACTTCGAGCTTGTTGCCACAACCCTGAGCGGATCGACCGTTGACCAATTACACATCCAAAACGTGGTCTCGAATGGCACTTTATGACCATTGGCCTCTTCGGGCATATACACAGTGCTCTTGGCCGCGGATATTGCTGCTTTTATAAGAGACTTGTCGTCCGCGTCGAGCAACTCCGCGCGTCTGACCCGCCCCGACGTATCTACGTAAACCTTGACCAGCGCTTCGCCATAAGCAGAGTTATAGATTTGACCCCGCGAAAGAATCCGGTGTCGATCTTCGCGATAGGCGGGAACGCGATTGGGAGATGGCGCAATTCCGGGCAGTGGCTGAAATAGAGCATCGCTCGAATCGTCCAGTGGGGTCATAGTCGTCGTCGCTTCCATTTGCAGACGGCGATTGCGATAGAGGGCAAAGCGGCTGGGGTAATTCGCGCCATTGAACTGGGCCCACTGCTCGTAAACAATCAGCTCGCCGTCCACCGCGGCAGAAACCGGAAAGCCTGTCGCGGTGTTGAAACACAGCTCGGCTCCCGCATACTTTCCGGAACAACCGAGGACCGCGCCATCGATTTCATGCCGCTTCAAGGCGACGTAGCCCTCGGCGTAAATGCGGATTCTCCGCTCCGCCGGCCCGGGCCTCGGGCTCAGATCTGGGATATCTGAAAGGTGCAGCGCATCGATGCCTTCGTGGGTTGACCAATGCTGCTCTGGCCCCCAGACGGTCATATAGTGCCATCCGGGAGCCCGCTCTTCGTCGCGTCCCAGTTTCCCTTTTTGCCACTGGTCTACAATAGCGATCGACTCTTTGCCAAAAATGTCAATGAGACGTACCTCGGTGCGGCGATGATAACTGCTGTCAAGCGGAAGCCACCGCGGAACCGCCGCATGAAACCTGGCCAAAGCTTCGAGGTAGTTATCGTCGGCAATTTCATTGGGGAGAGACAATTTTGCGGACGCAGGTTTCTCCGGAGATGAGGGTCCTCTTTTCGCCTGAACCGGCGGTGGCGGCGTCCTGTTGGAGTCCACGAGTGTGAACCCCTCCGGCACACGGAAGAGTGCCGGATCGGGCTCGGCTTGGCTTAGATTGACGAAGTGGTAGGTCTTCTTCCCAATCCCGGGCTCGTCAATGATGGTGAGTATTGCCAGTTTGAGATCGGGTGAATACCAGCTCTCGACTGATTTCTCAACCTTGTCTTTACCGGAGACAGAGTGTGAATAGCGGGTAGGTACGCCTTCGATTGATGGCGCATGCGCATCCAGTTTTTCAGAAATGCTCGCCTGCGGCTGGGCTTCGGTAATCTCTTCACGAGACGCGACGGAATCGCCGGCCGTCCAAAGGTAGCGCCAATGGGCGACGACATCGACAACTTCGATGGCCGCCGGCCGGTCAGGGCGAACGAATTCAGAGCGGGTTCTTCCAGCTGAATCCCGGAAATACTTCACTTCACTATGAACAGCAACCAGATCGGTGGAATCCTTCGCAGGTTCGTAATCGTAAATGCGCTTCGCCGAATAAGGCTTCCCGACGACCGGTGCTCCAAATTGCACGGGCGGAACGCGAGTTTCTTGCGCAAAAGCGGCGGGGTAGAGGAGGGCGAGCACTAGCACAAGCATCGACGTCGACAAGACCTTCGCACTCTGAAACGAGGAGTGTGATTGCCTCAATCGACCGGCGGAGGAACATGGATACCTTTTCCGGTCTTTCTTAAACATATAAGCCCGTGAGTTGGTAATCAGCCAAATCAGTCTAAGGATTTTGGGATGAGTATAACACCGCAGACGTTTGCGTCCGGAGACGGTAGTGGGTCAGTTTGAAAGCGGATTCCCGTAAGGGGTTGAGTTCGCCTATGGACTGAACGGGCCGCAGAACAAGGGCCGGATCCGAGTGAGAAGGTTGAAAAGCACACCTCAGGGCCTAAAGGCCCGATTGATTCGGTGCTACTCTTTCCGGGGTTAAAACCCCGGCCTACCGCCCAAGTGCGTTCTTCAGCAGCCTGTGAGGCCCGTTTCCTTGGCCGGATTCAGACTCTCCGCTGCCTCTGAGAGTCGTTTCCTTCAATGACAGCAATTCTTCGCTGTTTCCTGGGTGGCGCGGTGGGCTCGGCATGTGATTGAATCGAGAGTGTAAGCAGGCGGGCCCGGAGGCCGGAAACAAAGCCTGCTGAGTGAACTGGAGAGAACGACCATGGCGAATTCCCTTCTTCCCCCCGAAGAACGCAACCTGACCCCCGACCAGGTGGAGGCGCTGGACAAGCGGCGCGACCTGGGACATACGTTCCTGGTAATTGCCGGTCAATTTTCGGTGATCGCCACGGTGTTGCTGCTGTGGGTGGGCCAGGATCTGAGCTACTCGCCGGGGTGGGCGCACCCCATGGCGTATTACTTCTGCATAGCGGTGGCGATCATTGTGGTCTTCGGGATCTCGGGGCTTGTGCTGCGCAAAGGGACGCCGCGGATCGACTGAGGGCTTCTTCCATCCCAGGTCTCATCCGCCGCGGCGGACGAGATCCTGGGGCGCCCGATTGTTGGTTGTCTTCGGACCCCGCAATGCGTGCACAGGTGGCTGAAACGGTATAGCCTTAAACATGTCGATGGCTGCTGCTTTCCTTCCCGGTGTTACGTCCGTGACTCCCGAACCCAGGCTGACCGACAGCCATGGCCGGGTGATCCATGATCTGCGCGTCTCCATCACCGACCGCTGCAACTACAAATGTGTCTATTGCCGCACCGGCGAGATGGGGGCGCAGTATCCCGAATTGGGGATCGATGAGTACCTGCGCCTGGTCAAGGTGTTTGTGGGGCTGGGGATTACCAAGGTGCGCCTGACGGGCGGCGAACCACTGCTGCGGCATGGGCTGGTGGATCTGGTGAAGGATTTGGCGGGTCTGCGCACGCTGTGGGGCGAGCCGCTGGACCTGGCGCTGACCACCAACGGACATCTGCTGGACGGACTTGCCGGGCCGTTGAAGGCCGCGGGCCTGCAACGGGTGACGGTGAGCATGGACGCCGTGGACGCGCCGACCTTTGAGCGGATCACGCGCATCCCAGGGAGCTTCGAGACAGTGCTTGGGGGCGTGCGCGCGGCGCTGGCGGCGGGATTGACGCCGCTGAAGATCAATTGCGTTTTGCTGCGCGGCTTTAACGACGACCAGATCGAAGGCTTTGCGCGGTTTGCCCGCGAAGAGAACGTGGTGGTGCGGTTCATCGAGTTCATGCCGCTGGAAGAGGGCCGGCTGTGGACGCCGGAGATTGTGGTAACGCTCAAAGAGATTGTGGAACGGATCGCTCGCGTGCTGCCGCTGGTGGAGATGCCGCCCAGGGAGGCGAGCGAGACAGCACGGCGATACACGTTCGAGGATGGAAAGGGCGAGATCGGCATTATTGCGCCGGTGAGCCAGGCCTTTTGCGGGGCGTGCAGCCGGGTGCGGTTGACCTCGGACGGGAAGATCAGGACCTGCCTGTTCTCGCAGGTGGAGCACGATCTGTATGGACGATTGCGGGCTGGTGCGGACGATGAGGAACTGCGCACATACATCGTGCGTACCATTGAGGGGAAGGAAGCGCGCCATCACATCGGAGAGCCGGGATTCATGAAGCCCTCGCGGTCGATGGTGCATATCGGCGGGTGAGGGGAAAGCCCGCAGGGACGCGCAACCTCCAGTGCGTCCACTATTCTGGGATGGAATCCCGATTACTTTCATTTGTGGCAGAATGTTGCGGAGACATGCCCCCTGGGTTCACGTATGACAAACGAGACTGAAGGGCGCATACCGCTCGCGGATCTGCTCGTCTTCCACCAACTGGCCCGCTCGCTCACCTCGAGCTTCGACCTGGACACCATTCTGCGCACCATTCTGGAACAGATGGAGCGGATCATGGAGGCGGAGCTATGGACGCTGCTGATGCTGGACGAGGACAAACAGGAGCTTTATTACGCGATTGCGGCTGGAGGCGAACAGGAGGCGCTGAAAGACCTGCGCGTGAAGGTGGGCGAGGGAGTAGCGGGCTGGGTTGTCGAGCACGGGGAGACGTTGATTGTCCCGGAGGCCGTGGACGATCCGCGGGTGAAGGAGGCCGGCACCGGGAAGCCGCGGAATGTGCGCTCAGTGATTGCGCTGCCGCTGCGAGGACGCAAGGGAACGCAGGGCGCCATTGAGATCTTCAACCCGCGATCGGACCAGATGACCGACTACACGATCGCCTTTCTGCATATCCTGGCCGACCATGCGGCGATCGCGATCGAAAATGCGCACGATGTGGCGCGCATTCAGCAGTTGACGATTACGGACGACACGACAGGCCTCTACAATGTGCGCCATCTCTACAAAGTGCTGGGGCACGAGCTGAGCCGCAGCAACCGCATGAAGGCACCGCTGAGCCTGGCATTTCTCGATCTGGACCAGTTCAAGCTGGTGAACGATGCGCACGGCCACCTGGTGGGCAGCGAACTGCTGGCCAGCACCGGCAAGCGGCTGCAGGAGCTGAGCCGCAAACAGGACTGGTGCTTTCGTTACGGGGGCGACGAGTTTGTGATCCTGATGCCGGATACGGGCGCCGGGGCCGCGATGACCCTTTCCACCAACATGCTTGACGCGCTGATGGAGACCAGGTTTCGCATGAAGGGCGGCCTCGGCCTGACGATTCGGGCAAGCGTGGGGCTGGCGACAACACCGGAGGACGGCGTGACCGTCCATGGAATTATTGGCACTGCCGATATGCGCATGTACATGGTGAAAAGCAACGGGCGCGGGAAGGTTTGGGGGGCGTAGGAACAGGGATCAGGGATCGAAAGAACCCGCTGCGGCTCCCAATCGCTTGCTGCGTTCAGTAGCCCAGGTGCTTTTCGACGATGTTTTCCAGCGGCTGGCCGGTGGAGAAGCGGCCGTATTGCTGAAGAAAGAAGCGCATCGCCTGATTGAGCCAGGTCTTGGTTTGGTCGGCGCAGTGAGGCGAGATGAGGACGTTTTCGAATTTGAAGATGGGGTCGCCAGAGGGAATTGGCTCCTGCTCGAAGACGTCGAGGCCCGCTCCTTTTATCTTTCCCTGAGCAAGAGCGCGCACCAGGGCTTCCTGGTCGATGACCGGTCCGCGGCCGATGTTTATGACCACCGCATTGGGCTTCATCGCCGCAAAGGCAGCATCGCCGATCATGTGGTGCGTCTCCTGGGTAAGCGGGGCAGCAATCACGACATAATCGCATTGACCGAGCAGTTGGGAAAGATCTTCCGGCTTGAAGAATTGTCCGATGAACGGGTCAAGCGAAGCGGGAGGGCGCCGTTTGAGCGCCAGAACACGCATCCCCATGGCGTGGACGCGGCTGGCGACGGCGCGGCCGATATCGCCATAGCCCACGATGCCGACCGTTTGGCCGGCGATTTCTTCCACGAGGAACTGCTCCCAGCGGCCAGCCTCCTGGTTGCGGAGCATGCGCCGAAAATCCTTGGCGAAGTAGAGAATGGCGGCGAGGGCAAACTCTCCCAGAGACGGCGAGAAGACGCCACTGCCATTGGTGAGCAGCGCCGGGCTCTGCACGAGTTCGGGAAACAAAGTCTTGTCGAGGCCGGCGGAGCGCGAGTGAATCCAACGCACACCGGGGCTGGCCAAAAACACCGTGCGCAGCAGGTCGCGCGGACCGGCCCAATGGAGGATCACCTCGGCTTGCTTCGCCTCTTCCGTGAGATCGGCGGAGGAGTCTATGCGGATGTGGGGCAGGCTCTCGAGCATGCGGAGCTCAGGATCATCGGCGTTCGATAGCACCAGGACGAGCGGCTGCTTCTTCATGGACTTGGAATGACTCCCGATTTCTATTTGAGTATTTCATGGCGTCGCTACTTTTTTGTGTCGCCGCCAACCTGGATGATGACGTACTTCGCCGGGCCGTCGCCCACGTTCTTGATGGCATGTACGGTGCCAAAGGCGACGTAGATAATGCTTCCCGGCCCAGCGCGTTCGGCGTGGCCGTCGTGATCGAATTCGAGCGTGCCCTGCTCGACGACGATGAACTCCGAGTGCTGGATCTTATGCAACTGGGGAGGCACGGTTCCGGCCGGCTGCATCGACTCATGCGCGCCAACAGCTTCGCCGGTGCTGAGCGTTCCGTTGAAGACGATCCGGCTCTCGGTACCGTTGGGCGCTGTCCTGACTTTCATCTGGTTGTAATCGAAGACGCGGGCAGTTGCGAGAGGATTTTCCGCGGGAATCTGCGCGGCGGCGACGACCCGTGCGAGAAGAAGCAGAACTGTAGCGAGGGGAAGAATTCTCATGGGATGTCCTTGTTCGCCGCGGAAGGAATGGAGCAGGAATTTCCATGGGGCGCGGGATGGGTAGAGGCTAACACAGCCGACAGTGCGAAGAGGAGATGCGGGCCGGGGAGCTTTAGATTCTGGCTTCTAGCTTCTAGCTTTCAGCTCTCGGCTCTCTGCTATTGGCATGGCTTCTCCCGTGGTTTGTGAGTGGACTGGATTCAGCGCTCACCGAGTGCTGGCTCTGGAGCGGTCTCGATTGACGTGCTGCCATTTGAAGATCATGCGGGGTGGCATTTTCTTGAAGAGAATGCCGCTTGGCGTTCACGCCTCTGTAGAGAGCAGAATCGAAACCGCTGTAGCCGAATCATGACCTCAGTTCCAGAATTATGCTGCCGCCAGATACGGCGGAATCCAGCCGAGAGTGAAGTAGAAGAAGAACAACTATCGTTCCCTTCTAAGCCGGGCCGGGATGTCATTCAGCCAGTCACTTACGGGCAGACGGTCATGCGTCCGGAACTCGCTACGCTCCTCCAGGATTGGGGACGCCGCCACGCACTTGCTTTTTGCTCGATGCGGACGATGCCGAACTCGAAACCAAAAGGGCAACTCTGTTCCACACTCGGGTAAAGCCGCTGAGCGTCCGGCGGCGCGACGAGGAAGGCCTGC
>Ga0181516_10002261_pt1 | contig 13933 bp, 12 predicted proteins | sample PEATcosm2014_Bin_25_FD_121104 | JGI IMG/M metagenome (GOLD analysis project Ga0181516, IMG submission 121104) | Peatland microbial communities from MTU Mesocosm Facility, Houghton, MI, USA - PEATcosm2014_Bin01_10_metaG | ecosystem: Environmental > Terrestrial > Soil > Wetlands > Peat | place... | reverse complement strand
TGAAAAATTCGAGCTTGAGCAGCACGTCGGCAAGCGCGCCGTGTTTTTTTGCCGTGCGGTTGAGCCGCACCAGCGGCGTGTTGCCGATGGTTTCGGTGATGTCGTTGTAGATGTGTGACATAGATTTTATGGTTCAGATTTGTTTGATTTGGGCTGGAGGCGGTCCGGCGACGCAAAACGGTGTGCGCGGAGGAACCACGTTGCCGCAAAGGCGGACACCAGTGCCACCCCCAGCCTGAATCGTTTTGGCATTTAGAATTCCCATTTTGTCGTGATGCCCCAGACGCCGTTGGCCTCGTCATTCAACACGTTGCCGAAGTGACCATAGCCCGCTGCGAGTGTCAGATGCTTGTTGACGACGTAGGCCGCGTCGATCGTCCACCAGTCGCCTTCCTTCCGCACCAAATTACCGATGGCCTGATAGTCGCGCGGCTGCTGTTTGTATTCCGCCGCCAGCGCGAAATTGCTGGTGACAAACACCACGACGTTGCCTTCAAAAACGAAGTTGTAACTGTCAGTGAATCCGCCCAAACCTTCCCAGACACCTTCGGTGGCGCGGCCGCCGAGTTCGAGCAGCACCGGCCGCGGCAATTGTGTGAACAGTTTCGAGGCGTAGAGCGTGTAATCCACGCCTTGCTGGCGCGAGAGGCCGGCATTGCCCAGCAAATCCGTGCCGGCATCCTTTGCGACTTCACTTCTCACCTCGCTGATGCCGTCGTTGTATTTGTAATGCACACCGGCCGTCAGCGCGGGAATCCATTTCTGGTCGAAATCGTTTTCCTTCAAGATTTGGAAACGCGCGTTGAAGTTGTGCAGTTGAACCTCGTCCTGATGATAATTGACCAGACCCGCGTTTCTCAACGCTAGCGGCAGGTCGCCCAAACCGAGGTGATCCCAGCCATAGCCGAGCTCCAGGCGGCTGAACGGTGATTCCGTGAGCGTGAACGCCTCGAGATTTTTGTCGGAGCCGAGGTCGACGTAGGCAAAGCCGACACTCGGGCGTCCCACCGCCTCGCCGTTGCGCGGCGGGTTGACGATGTAGGCCGACAACGTGGCGAAAATGCCGCCATTGCCTTCGATCTGGTGCAACGGCAGCGGCGCGCCTTTTTCTGCGGTTTTGGCTTCGGGCGGCGGTTGGGCCGGCGGTGTGTTGGTGGAGGTTTCATCCGCATTCACGCTCCAGGCGGCTGCAACCAGCAGCGCGGCAAGGGCGGTGACGGAGCGGTTTCGCTGACGTTGGTTGATTTTTTCTTCACGGACGTATCGGTAGGCTTTCATATTTGCTGTTAATTTTGTTGCCAGCAAACCTCCGGCGGTCCGGTCAGTCTGATGCGGATTGCAGTAGTTCGTTTCGCCTCCAGTTTTCCGGTGGGCGTAAAATTTTGTCGTCACAAATTGGGTGCGTAGGCGATAAATTGCCGGTATTCGGTCAAAATGGTTTTGAGCGCCACAACCAGCGCGCTTTCTTTGACAAAAGCCGGCGGCGCGGCGGGCGTTTCCAAAATGATTTCAAACGGGCGCGGGCGCACCTTCGGCGGCGCGCTCAAGATGCCGTCGTATTTGTCGGAAATGACGCCGTTGCGGGCGCGAAAACCGTCAATGGTCTGGCGCTCGTTGCGGGCGAGCAGTTTTCCGACGGCCTGCAACGCGGGCTCAATCAGATGCTTCGTCAGCATCGCGCCGTGGGCGAAGCCGTAAAAGCCGTCACTCGTGTCGTCGGTGTGCAGCGAAATGATGCCGTTGAACGAACGCGAGACGAGTTCCGCCTGCAACAGCCGGACCTCCGGCTGGTCGGAGTTCTTCCAAAACTCACGGTTCAAATCTTTTCCGTCACGCGAAAATCTGGTGCCGTCCTCGAAACCGGTCGGATTGCAAACCGGATAAAATGACAGGTAGTAACCGGCGGCCAGCTCCGGTTTCGCTTCGAGCAGTTTGATGAATTGAACAATCGCGTGCGCGCCTTCCGGCTCGTCACCATGAATGGCGGCAAAAATGCCAACCCGGATCGGCGTGTCGCCGCCCTTCGGCCCGACGAAGAGGTAACGCGGCAATTCATAAGCCTCGCCGCCGGATTCAAAACGCGCCTCGTGATTCGCGACCAAGTTGGGCGAATCGGCGGCAATTTTTTCGAGCGGCGCGAGCAGCTCGGCAATGGAGCGCCGGCGGGCGCGCGGCGATTGGGCCGCAAGTTTGAATGGAGCATCGGCGATGGTCATGTGATTTGGTTTGGTGTTGGTTTTCTTTTGCGAGTGGCGGCGGGCCGATGAGGCGGGCCGCCGCCCTGCCGGAGAAATCACGAATTAGTTCGATGGTTGGAAGATTTGATCAAAAACGCCGCCGTCGGCGAAATGGGTTTTCTGCGCCTTGGTCCAGCCGCCAAATTCCTGATCCACCGTCACCAGTTTCAACGGCGTGAAATTGGCGGCATATTTGGCGGCGATGGCCTCGTTGCGCGGGCGGTAGAAATTTTTCGCCGCGATTTCCTGCCCCTCGTCCGAATAAAGATATTCCAGATACGCCTGCGCGACGGCCTGCGTGCCGTGCCGCGCCACAACCTTGTCAACGACGGCCACCGGCGGCTCGGCCAGGATGCTCAGCGGCGGCGTGACGATGTCAAACTTGTCCGCGCCGAATTCCTTGAGCGCCAGATGCGCCTCGTTTTCCCACGCCAGCAGCACGTCGCCGATGCCGCGCTGCGCGAACGTGATGGTCGAGCCGCGAGCGCCGGAATCCAGCACCGGCACGTTTTTGTAGAGCTTCGCGATGAAGTCCCTCGCCTTCGCGTCGTCGTGGCCAAATGTTTCCAGCGCGTAGGCGTAAGCCGCGAGATAAGCCCAGCGCGCGCCGCCGGAGGTTTTCGGGTTCGGCACGACAACGGTCACGCCCGGTTTCACCACATCGTTCCAATCCTGGATGTTCTTGGGATTCCCCTTGCGAACCAGGAACACAATCGTCGAGGTGTAAGGCGTGCTGTTGTTGGGCAGACGTTTTTGCCAGTCGGCGGGCAGCAATTTTGCCTGCTGCGAAATCGCGTCAATGTCATACGCCAACGCGAGCGTCACCACGTCGGCTTCGAGTCCGTTGATGACAGACAGCGCCTGTTTGCCGGAACCGCCGTGCGATTGCGAGACGGTCACATCGTCGCCGGTCTTGGCCTTCCAGTATTTGGCGAACGCCACATTGTAGTCCTGATACAACTCGCGCGTCGGGTCATAAGAGACGTTGAGCAGCTTGATTTCCTTCGCGTTCGCGGAAATGGCGATCGTCGAAGCCAGCAGAATTTTTAGAATGGTTTTCATGTTGTCTTTTGTTTGTATGCTAAATTGGGGTTGAATCAGATCAGAATTTGTATTGGAGGCCGATTGAAGCCACCTGGTGTTCGAAGTTGCGGTATTCCGGCCCCAAAGACGCAGGCAGATTGTTCATGGCGTTGGCACCAACATCATAGGTGTAGGCTAGATTAGCGCTCAAATGTTTGGTAAAGGCGTAGGTCACGCCCGCTGAAATCTCATACTCCATGTCATCCCGCAGGCTCGAATTCTGGCCGGTCGAAGTCGGAGTCACTTCGTTGCCGACGGTGTAGTCACCTTCCAAAACTTTGCCGCCCAAATCCAAGCCCAGTTGCTTGGTCGCGTTCCAGTGGTAGGTCAGACCGTAGGTGCTGTCCAAATACGGCACTTTGCCGGTGCTGGAAACCCATTGCCATTGCTTGTAATTGAACGTCACCGACTGGCTGGGCGTAATCGTCGCCGTCAGGACGGCTTCGCCATAATACTTGACCGGATGATGGTCGTTGACCGGGGCCAAGGAATTGTAGCTGCGGAAGTCCGGGCCGCCCGCCAGCTTCACATTCAACCAGCTCAACGGCTTGCCTTCCAGTCCCAGCAGCACCCGCTGATAGTCGCTGGAGGAATAATGATTGTCCGAAGTGATTGCCGATGGAAATTGCTGCTGATATTGCGAGCCGTAGCGGTAACCCAGCGTCGCGGCCAGAGCCGGCGTCAGCTTGTAACCCAAATCCACGCCGCCGTTCACGTCGTAACGGTCCACATAGTTTTGATATCCAATCCAGGGACTGGTTTTGGTGTTGTGCCAGTCGGTCATCAGGTTATAATCCAGCAGTGATGCTGTCGGTCGGACAAAAAATTTGTCCCAGTCATATTGCAACACGACGGTGGCTCGGTCCTGGGTCTGCGCCAGCCGTTCGCGGGAGACTTGATGGGCGTAGTTGTTGCGGAATTGATCAAACGCATTGCCACCCGCCCCGCCGGCGGGGCCATAAATCGGCGCCTGATGATTGCCGTCGTTGTAAAGAAAGGCATTGTCCAGCGAGTATGAAAAATCACCGATCTGACCCTTGATAGAATCGCCAATCTTGTGCGCGTCGTAGTTTTGCGACGGCGCGTTCTCGTAAATATTGAAATCCGGCGAGTAAACCAACGACAGCGTCTGCAACGTCTTTTGATTTCCCAGCAGCGGCGCGAAATTGAAGCCGATCTTGGGGGACACGGTGGTGACCCAAGACGATTGAGGCGCCAGACCGTTGCCAGACACCAATAACAGATTGTCATCGTAGCTTTCCTTGACACCCAGCGTCAGGTCGGTCAGCCAGGCCGGTTTTTGCCACGCCGCCGCACCGGATCCGACCGCAGCAGTGTCCGCGCCGTTGGTTTTTGACAGCAGGCCGGCAACCCCCAAAAGGCAGAGGCCAGAATAGATTGTTGTGTGATTCATTTTTTGTTCTTTATTCGGCCTCCGGTTTTCCCGGTCGGCGTTCTTTGTTTCGTTTTTTTGCCTCCAGTGTTCTGGTTGGATTAAATTGCCGGTGTGCGCAATTTGTCCAGTCGCACGCGCTCGGTCTTGTCAATCTGCGTGACCTGTGAATCATGCACCACAATTTGCACAACACCGTAATGCAGAGTTTCAACCTGCCGCCGAACAATGTCCAGCCAGCCGGATTTCCCGGTGTCATTTTCGCCCAGATTGACTTTTAACGCATTCATCTCAATTTTCTTTCAACAGTCTAATAACGACTTGTTATGTCGTCATTTTCCACAAATTCCAAAATCTGTCAACGGTTTTTTGAAAATATTTTTAAATGCCTTCCCCGCCGATGAAACCGGCGGAAACCTCGTGTTTGGAAACCGGCGCGCCCTTGGCCACCTCGGCCAGCGTCGCCTGGTCCATCAACACAGTCACATAATTCCGCGCGTCGAGAAAAACGCGGCGGAACCGGCAGACCGGCTCTTGAGAACAACGCTGGTAGCCGGTAAGCGAAACACAGTCAATTGGGGCCAAAATGCCGTCAAAATGCCGCACCACCTCGCCCATTGTGATTTTGGCTGGATTTTTGGCGAGCACATAACCGCCTCGAATTCCGGCGGCGCTGTCCACCCAGCCTTGCGCCTTGAGATCCAGCATGATTTGCTCCAGGAAGCGCTTGGGAACATCATTGCGTCGCGCGAGCTCGCGAATCGGTATCGGTGCGCCGCCGAAGTGTTCCACGAGCGTGAACAGGGCGCGCAAAGCGTAATCGGTTTTCTTTGAAACCCTCATTAAAATACACGATAAAACAAGTCGGCATTAAGTCAACGCCATTTCTTTCCGAACACCGAGCCTCTGCCTGGCGTGTTAACAGGAATCTCGCCGGCAGAATGCCGGCGCTCGCTAAATCTCAACTTATGATTCGCCGGCCTTCGTCGAGGAAAATACCTTTGAAATTCATTTCCAGCGCCTGCGGATTGCTGGCCTTGGACAGGGCTTCCTTCTCCGTCACCCGCCCAGCCTTGACCAGATTGAACAGCGACTGGTTGAACGTGAGCATTCCATCATCCGTGCCGGTTTCGATGGCGGCGGGCAGTTTGTCCAGCCGGTTTTCCTCAATCAATTTTCTCACCAGCGGCGTGTTGAGCATGATTTCCAGCGCGGGCGTCAGCTTGCCGTCCACCGTGGTGATCATGCGCTGGCAAATCACCCCGCGCAGCGTCGTGGCGAGCTGCCGGCGGATTTGCTCACGCTCCTCAGCCTTGAAGAAATCCAGGATGCGCGTGATGGATTGCGACGCGTTCGTCGTGTGCAGCGTGGACAAAACCAGATGTCCCGTGTCGGCGGCGCTCATCGAGGCGGCAAAGCTGATGTCGTCACGCATTTCGCCAATCATGATCACGTCCGGATCCTGGCGCAGGATGTTTCTGAGCGCGTAATGAAATGAAAGCGTGTCGAGGCCGATTTCGCGCTGCTCGATGACAGATTGATTGTCTTCGAAGGCGTATTCCACCGGGTCTTCGAGCGTGATGATGTGTTTTTTGAAATTGTTGTTGATGTGCTCGACCATCGCCGCGAGCGTCGTGGATTTGCCACAACCGGTTGATCCCGCCAGCAGGACAATGCCGCGGGACGACTCCGCGACCTTCTTGATTTGCTCCAGCAAACCCAGTTCCTGAAAGCTCGGCACGAGGGTTTTGACAAAACGCATCGCCAGGCACCACTGGCTGCGCTGCTGGAAAAGATTCGTGCGGAAACGGCCGACGTTCGGAACGTAGTAGGAAAAATCAACTTCTCGCTCCTCGTTCAGCCGCTTCTTCAAATGCACAGGCGTGATTTCCTCGACGATTTTGTTCATCCAATCCACCGTCGGAAACGGGGAATCTATGGCGACCAGTTCACGGCTGATGCGGAAAATGACCGGCGTGCCAATCTTCAAATGCACGTCCGAGGCGCCGCCCTCAACCGCCGTTTTGAGAATGCGATTAAACAATTCCATGACCCCAGCTTACCAAATCATCCCGCCAGCGCCAGCGGGGAAAATGCTGGCGGCCCTTCGCATTGAAATGTTATTAATCCGCCCATGTCAAAGCATCGCATCGGCATCATCGGCGGCACCGGACTTTACGGCATCGAAGGTTTCACGAACCAGAAATGGGTGAAAATCAAAACCCCGTTCGGCCAGCCCTCTGACGATCTGCTCACCGGCAAACTTGCCGGACGCGAAGTGGTTTTTCTACCGCGTCACGGGCGCGGACACCGGATTCTGCCCAGCGAGCTGAACCATCGCGCCAACATTTGGGCGATGAAGAAACTCGGCGTGCAATGGATTATCAGCGTCAGCGCCGTCGGCTCGTTGCAGGAAAAATACAAGCCGTGCGACATCGTCGTCATTGACCAGTTTTTAGACCGCACAAAACAGTCGCTCGCGCACACCTTTTTCGGGCGCGGTATCGTGGCGCACGTCGCATTCGCGCGACCGATCTGCGAGGATCTGCGCCAAATCTTGCTGAAAACGGCGCGAAGCTGCGGCGCGACCGTCCACGACGGCGGCACTTACGTCAACATGGAAGGCCCGGCGTTCAGCACCCGCGCCGAATCCCTCACCAACCATGCTGCCGGTTACGATGTCATCGGCATGACCAATCTCGGCGAGGCCAAATGCGCCCGCGAAGCGGAAATTGCCTACGCGACGCTCGCCATGTCCACCGATTACGACTGCTGGAAGGAAGACGAGCACGTCACGCTCGAAATGATCATCGCCAATCTGCACCGCAACGCCGACACCGCAAAAAAAATTGTCGCCGCCGTCGTTGCAAAAATCCCCGCCGAACCACAATGGTCATGCCATTCCGCGCTGAAATACGCCATTCTGACCGACAAAAAATTCTGGCCGAAGAAAACCGTGGCCGCGTTGAATCCAATTTTGGCCAAATATCTCTGAACAAACGCGCGATCGTCACAAAATTTAGGGAGCGGCTTGATGAAGCAGCTCCGCCCGTTATGAATTAAGACTGTTGTCGCAGAGGTTGAGTTTATTCCCCTCACCAATCCGTCTCGCGGTAGTCCTTCAGAAATTTTCCCCAGACGTGCGTGCCGGTGTTGAAGCCGGCGATGATCGGGTCCACGATGCGCGCCGCGCCGTCCACGATGTCCAGCGGCGGATGAAAGCGATGCTCCGCCACCTTGCGCTCGGCGATGTGCGCCGGATCCTCGTCCGTCACCCAGCCGGTGTCCACGGCATTCATGTGGATGCCGTCGGCGTGGTAATCCGCCGCCGCGGTGCGGGTCATCATGTTGAGCGCGGCCTTGGCCATGTTCGTGTGCGGATGCCGCGTGGTCTTGAATTTCCGGTAAAACTGTCCCTCCACCGCCGAGACGTTGACGATGTGCTTGTCGCGCTCCGGTGTGTGGAGCATCAGCGGCTTGAGCCGCGCGTTGAGGATGAACGGCGCGACGGCGTTGACGAGCTGCACTTCGAGCAGTTCCACCGTCGGGACTTCGTGCATGAGGAAGCGCCAGGAATTGCGGTCGCGCAAATCCACCTGTTGCAAATCTTGATCGAGCTGGCCTTGCGGAAACAACGCCTTCTGCGCGGCCAACTCTTCAGGCAGCAATGGAACTTGCGACAGCGCGGCGGCGTGGGCGAGACCAGCGAGTTTGGAAATATCCTGCACCTGGCCTGCGCGGCTCGCGGGGACGCTCGCCCCACCAACGTCCGCCATCGCGCCGGTGGAATGTTGGCCGGTCCGGCTCGGACCGTCCTCGCGAACCGTTCCACCTTCCGGCAAAATGTGATAGCCGCGCAAACCTTCGTAGGCGCCGAGCAGCTTGGCCGCGTCAGGCGGCAAGTCGTGCAACGACCCATTCTCGCGTTCCATCATGTGCGCGTAAAAATCTGGCGGCCGCCGCACGGTCTGGCAGGCATTGTTGATGATGAAATCCAGCCGCGAGCGCGTCGTCAGCAGATGTTTGCAAAACGCCTCCACGCTCGGCGTGTGGCGCAGGTCCAAACCAAAAATTTCCAGCCGGTGGCCCCACTCCTTAAAATCCGGTTCCGCCGCATAGCGCATCGCCGAGTCGCGCGGGAAACGCGTGCAAACGATGAGCTGCGCTCCAGCCCGAAGCAGTTTGATGCCCGCCTGGTAGCCGATCTTCACACGCCCGCCGGTGAGCAGCGCCACACGGCCGCGCAGGTCGGCGGATTCCGTGCGCTTGAAATAATTCAGCTCCGCGCACTTCGGGCAAAGCTGGTCGTAGAAGTGGTGAATTTGCGAGTAATCCTGTTTGCAGATGTAGCAATTCTGCGGCTCGACGACCTCGCGGAAGTCTGGATTGTCGGTGACTTCCCGTTGAGCAAAGTTTTTCGGCGGCAAAATGTTCGGTGTGGTGAAAACTTTTTCGCGGCGCAGTTTGCGAATGCCCGTCTCGTTCAGCTTGGATTCGTCGCGTTTGATTTTTTCCGCCTTGCGCCGGCGCACCGTTGCCTTGACGAGCCGTCGCCGCTCATTCACATCAGGACAATAAACCGCGCCCGCCGCCATAAGCAGCCTTGTCCGTTCCGTCTCCGAAAGCCCGCCGAGCAGCGCGCGATCGGCAACAGCCTTTTCGAGAATCTCGGCAGCGGCTTTCAATTGCGCAAGGGCGTCGTTGTGGTGCAAAACAGACATTTGTTTGGCCGCACAGAATAGCAGCGCCGCCACAATTGGGCGAATGAAAACAGAGCTGCCTTCCTTGACGCTGCCACGCAAAAGCGACAAACTCGCCACACATTTATGGCGACCAAGACAATCATCAAACCCGCGAAATCGCCGGCGGCGGTCGGGCCCTACAACCACGCCGTGCGCGTCGGCGACCTGCTTTTCTGCGCCGGACAAATCCCGATTGACCCGCAAACCGGCAATCTCGTCACCGGCGACATCAAAGTCCAAACCGAGCGCGTCATTCAAAATGTGAAGGCCATTTTGGACGACCAGAAATTGACGTTCGCCAACGTTGTCAAAAGCACGGTGTTTCTGACAAGCCTTGCCGACTTCGCCGGGATGAACGAGATTTACGCGAAGCATTTCACGAACGATTTCCCGGCGCGCTCGACGGTTCAAGTCGCCGCGCTGCCGAAGGGCGCGAACGTGGAAATCGAGGTCATCGCGCATTTCTGACCATGCCGCTTGGAATCCAACTTCTCTTTGCGCTGCTCACCGGCGGTGCGCTGGGCATTTTCATCGGCTGGCTCCTCTGGCGCGGCGGGCGTTCCGACGCACGATTGGAAAATGAATTGCGCGATCAAATCAGGCAGCGCGAGTCGGAACTGGCGCAGCTTCGTTCGCAACTGGCGGAAACCGGCAACGCGCGCGCGGGAGCGGAGGCCAGGCAGAACGCGGCGGAAAAATTGCTGGCAGAACAAAAGGTTTTGCAGGAAAAAGCGCTGGCCGATTTGCGCGACACGTTCAAGGCGTTGAGCGCCGACGCGCTGAAGCAATCCGCGCCGGAATTTCTGCGGCTGGCGGAACAGAGCTTCGGTAGATTTCAGGAGACGGCTAAAGGCGATCTCGCGCAGCGGCAGGAGGCGATCAAAACACTGGTCGAGCCGCTGAAGCAGCAGCTTGAAACTTACCAGAAGAATTTGCAGTCAAGCAGCGCTGCACAGTCCTCGGCGCTCGGCGAGGTGAAAAAACATCTGGAAACGCTGGCGCAATCCAACCAGTCGCTCGCGCAGGAAACGCAGCAGTTCCGGCTGGTGCTGCACTCAAACCAGGCGCGCGGCAAATGGGGCGAGGAAACACTGCGGCGCGTCGTCGAGGCGGCGGGCATGAGCGCGCACTGCGATTTCACCGAGCAGACGGCATCGGGCGAAACCCGGCCGGACCTAATTGTGAAACTACCGGGCGACCGCTTCATCATCGTGGACGCGAAGGTGCCGGATTTCGATTTTCTCAACGCGCTGGAATCCGCCGAGCCGGTGAAACGCGCCGAGGCGCTGGCGGCGCACGCGGCGAAATTGAAGGGCACAATCAAGGCACTGGCCGACCGCGATTATCCGCGCCAGTTCCCGAACGCGCTAGATTATGTTGTGCTGTTTGTGCCGGCGGAATCGCTGTTCAGCGCGGCGCTGGAGGGCGATCACGATTTGATTGTCTGGGCGGCGGAGAAGCGGATTTTGCTGGCGACGCCGGCATCGCTCATCGCGCTGCTGCGTTCGGTGAGCGTGAGCTGGCAGCAGCACGCGCAGACGGAAAATGCGCAAAAGATCGCCGAGGCGGCAAGGGAATTTTATGCGCGCGTGGTGAAGTTCACGGAGCACTTTGAGAAAATCCGCGCCGGACTGGACCGGGCGAACTCGGCGTTCAACGACGCGACGGCGAGTTTCCAGACGCGCGTGCGTCCGGCGGGCGAGCGGCTGGAGGAACTTGGCGGCACAAATTCGTCGAAAGAATTGCCGGACGTGCAGCCGCTGGATTCCACGTTGCGCTTGCCTCCGGGATGAGTTTTGGCATGATTCGGTTCATGCGCAAATTCTCCACTTTCATCCTCGCACTGGTTTGTTCCTTCAACTCATTTGCCCGCGAAAGCACCCTGCTGGATTCCGGCTGGCGTTTCATGCAGGGCGATCCCGCCGGGCTGTCCGGTCAGGCCATGAGTCCGGCGGATCCAAATTGGATTGATTCCGGTTGGCAGGCGGTTTCGATACCGCATTGCTGGGGCTGGGAAGACGCGCAGCAGGGTAAGGATTATTATCGCGGGCCGGGCTGGTATCGGCGCGAACTAGGTGTCACAACCGAGGCCGGCAAGAGATATTTTCTGCGGTTCGAGGCGGCGAGCCTGGTGGCGGACGTTTATTTGAACGGCAAGCTGCTCGGCGAACATCGCGGCGGTTTCGGCGCATTTTGTTTTGAAATCACGACCCATTTGTCCGCCAGCGGCACGAACCTGCTCGCCGTGCGCGTGGATAACACCAAGTTTCCGGACATCGCGCCGTTGAGTGGAGATTTTTCGGTTTATGGCGGATTGTATCGCCCGGTGCATTTGCTCGTGACAGGCGAGGAAGATTTCACACCGACGGACCACGCCTCGCCCGGCGTCGAGTGGCTTCAAACCAGCGTCAGCAAAATGAGCGCCACGCTGGATGTGACGGCGGAAATTTCCAATGGCACGAAAAAAAATCAATCGCAAACCCTGATCGCGACGGTGCTGGATGCGAACGGAGATTCCGTGGCAAGGAGCGAGCAGAAAATCACGCTCGCGCCCGGCATGACCGCGCCGTATTGGTTGCGCGTGACGGTGCCGCAACCGCATTTGTGGAACGGCCGCAAAGACCCCTATCTTTACAAGGCGGTGGTGGAATTGCGCTCCACAAACAGTCTTGTGGATTCGGTCGAGCAGCCGCTGGGGCTGCGGTTTTATTCGGTTGACCCGGACAAGGGATTTTTCCTGAACGGCGAGCCGTATCATTTGCACGGCGTGGACAAGCATCAAGATCGCTTCAACAAGGGCTGGGCGGTTTCCGAGGCGGATTTGGACGAGGACATTTCGCTTATTAAGGAAATGGGCTGCACAGCCATCCGCTGCGCGCACTATCAGCACAGTGATTATTTTTACAGCTTGTGCGACAAGGCTGGAATTCTGGTCTGGGCGGAGATTCCGCAGGTAAACGAAATACAGGATACGCCGCAGTTTGAAGAGACGTCGCGCAACCAGTTGCTTGATTTGATCCGGCAAAACGTCAATCACCCCTCGATTTTTGTCTGGAGCCTGTTCAACGAAATCAGGGGCAGCAAGGGCAGCGACGATCCTCACCGCGAGTTGCAGGATTTGAAAATCGTTGCCAACGGAGAGGATCCGACACGTCCGACCATTGCGGCAACGTGCGTTTCAATTCTGCCGCAGATGAACAAGATTCCCGACCTGCTCGGCTGGAACATTTATCCAGGCTGGTATTCGGGCTGGGGGACGAAGGAGGATTTTGGCAAGGCGCTCGACGAACGCCGCCTGGACAGCCGGCAGGGCGGAATCTGCATCAGCGAATACGGCGCGGGTGCCAATGTGAATCAGCACGAACAGAATCCGAAACAGCCCATCACCACCAGCCAATGGCATCCTGAAGAATGGCAGGCGGAGGTCCACGAAGCCGCATGGGCGGCGATTAAGGAGCGGCCATTCATCTGGGGCAGCTTTGTCTGGAACATGTTCGACTTTGCCGTCAGCACGCGTCATGAAGGCGGCATTTCAGGACGCAACGACAAGGGTTTGGTGACCTACGACCGCAAGACGAAGAAGGACGCGTTTTATTTTTACAAGGCGAACTGGTCGGATGACCCGACGCTTTATATCACTGATCGGCGATTCACGGAACGGACAAACGCGGTAACAGACGTGAAAATCTATTCAAACTCAAAGCAGGTGGAATTGCTGCTCAACGATGCCTTGTTGGGCAAACAGAATGCCACAGGCAATTGCGTATTCGTCTGGAAAAACCTCAAATTAAAGCCGGGCGAGAATCGCGTGCAAGCCAGAGCTGATATTTCTGGAACCAATTTGACCGACTATTGCGTCTGGACATTGCAGTGATATTGCACGGATTTGCACGTTCGGCACAATTTAAGTGTTTTCCAAAAGCAAAAACCCGGAGAAGATCCTCCGGGTTTTGTTTGAAAGACTGGCGGCTACCTACTCTCGCGGAAGCTATACAACCACTACCATCGGCCATGCAGCGTTTGACTGCCGTGTTCGGAATGGGAACGGGTCGGACCACTGCGGTATTACCACCAAATTGTTATACACGGCCACTGCGGATTTGCCGCAACGAAAAACCGTGCTTTATAAAAGATCACATCCGAACCAAATTCGGCGATTCCTTGAAAACTACACACAGGAAGCACTTGAAGCACTTCTTCAATTCGCGAGTTGAAATTCGCTTTCCCCATAAAGGGAAAAAGCGATCAAGCCGCACGACCGATTAGTTCCAGTCAACTGAACACCTCGCGGTGCTTGCATTCCTGGCCTATCAAACGGGTGGTCTGCCCGTGGTCTTTAGGGAGCTTATGCTCCGGGGAAACAATATCTTGGGATGAGCTTGGCACTTAGATGCTTTCAGCGCTTATCTCTTCCGCACATGGCTACGCAGCGATGCCCCTGACGGAACAACTGCCACACCAGAAGTGCGTCTAACCCG
>Ga0181516_10002260_pt1 | contig 13935 bp, 11 predicted proteins | sample PEATcosm2014_Bin_25_FD_121104 | JGI IMG/M metagenome (GOLD analysis project Ga0181516, IMG submission 121104) | Peatland microbial communities from MTU Mesocosm Facility, Houghton, MI, USA - PEATcosm2014_Bin01_10_metaG | ecosystem: Environmental > Terrestrial > Soil > Wetlands > Peat | place... | reverse complement strand
TTCTCCACGCATTCCGGCGTGATTGGCTCGATGTAGGTGCGGTCGGCAAACTCAGGGTCGGTCATGATGGTGGCCGGGTTGGAGTTGATGAGAATGACCCGGTAGCCTTCCTCGCGCAGGGCCTTGCACGCCTGCGTGCCGGAATAATCGAACTCGCACGCCTGGCCGATGATGATCGGGCCGGCGCCAATGATGAGGACGCTGTGGATGTCGGTGCGTTTGGGCATGGCAAATTAAACAGCCACAGATGAAACACAGATTGAACACAGATTAAAAGTCAAATCCGTGTCGGATCCGTGTTTCATCTGTGGCTAAAACAGTTTTGACTGATTTCCCGTTTCCGGTTTCAACCCAAGCTTCTTGTAGCTCAATTCCGTGGCCACGCGGCCTTGCGAGGTGCGGTTGAGATAACCTTCCATGATGAGATACGGCTCATAGACTTCCTCAATCGTGTCCGGCTCCTCGCCGACGGCCACAGCGAGGGAATTCACGCCGACCGGCCCGCCGCCGAATTTCACGATGACGGCTTCGAGAATGCGCTTGTCCATTTCGTCCAAACCATTTTCGTCAATCTCCAGCATCGCCAGCGCCTTGTCGGCCACGGTGGCGGTGATGCGACCGTCGTGGCGCACCTGCGCATAATCGCGGACGCGGCGGAGCAGATTGTTTACGATGCGCGGCGTGCCGCGGCTGCGCCGGGCGATTTCGTGCGCGCCGGCGGGGTCAATTTCCACATTCAACAAATTCGCCGAGCGCAAAACAATTTTGTCCAGATCTGCCGCGCAATAATAATCCAGCCGCTCGCGCATCCCGAAACGCGTCAGCAACGGCGCGGTGAGCAGGCCGCTCCGCGTCGTCGCGCCGATGAGCGTGAAACGCGGCAGGTTCAGACGGACGCTGCGGGCGTTCGGTCCCTGGTCAATGATGATGTCCAGCTTGAAATCCTCCATCGCCGGATACAGATATTCCTCGATGGTTTTTTGCAGGCGATGAATTTCGTCAATGAACAGCACGTCGCCTTCTTCGAGATTGGTGAGCAGCCCGGCGAGGTCGCTGGCTTTTTCAATCGTCGGACCGCTGGTGGCCTTGACATTCGCGCCCATCGCCTTGGCGAGAATGTTGGCGATGGTGGTTTTGCCCAGGCCGGGCGGGCCGGACAGCAGGATGTGATCGAGCGCTTCGCCGCGCTGCTGGGCGGCTTCGACGGCGATCTCCAGCCGCTCTTTCACCTTGGGCTGGCCGGTGAAATCGGAAAAGAGCGACGGCCGCAGCGTTATTTCGAGCGCGGCATCAGGCTTGTTCAAGGTGGCAACCGGACGTTCGGACATCGCCGAAAGATTGCGGCAGTCCGCGCGCAGCGGCAAGCATGGTATTTACAAAAATCGAAATGGGTATATGGTGGTAATCAAACCAATGCCCCGAAAGTTTTCCACGACGGGCTTGCAGGTGGCGACCGTTAACACCGGTCGTCCGGCGGGAAGATTTTTTTTCGCGAACGCATTCACGCTGATTGAACTGCTTGTGGTCATCGCGATCATCGCCATTCTGGCGGCGCTGCTGCTGCCGTCGCTGGCGGGAGCCAAGATGCAGGCGTGGCGTATCCAGTGCGTCGGCAACGAAAAACAAATGATCCTGGCTTGGACGATCTATGCTGGCGACAACAACGATCGGCTGGTCTTGAACGGCGGTGACACGGCCACAACCTCCACGTCGCCACACTTGTGGGTTTACGGCGGCAACCACGGTTCGGCCGACAGCCTGACCAATGACCTGTATCTGGCGGATCCGAATTTTGCACTGTTCGCCAAAATTCTGCCGGCCGTGCGGATTTACAAATGCCCGGCAGACCGTTCCACCTGGCCGGTGTGGCCATCAACCGTGATCTTTGCCGCCGAAGAACGCAGCTACGCTCTGAATAGTTACATCGGCACCGCCGGCAACATTTCTCCCATCTACATCACCCCGGGCTACAAAACCTACCTCAAGGCTTCGCAAATCAGTGCCGACTCGCCGGTCAACCGGTTTGTTTTCACGGATGTGAACCCGGCCAGCATTTGCACGCCGGCTTTCGGTGTGGACATGTCCCTGCAAACGTGGATTCATCTCCCCTCGGACGAGCACCGGCAGCGGGGTGTGCTGGCCTTTGCCGACGGCCATGTGGAGCCCCATCACTGGCTGGATGCCCGGACCATGTTGCATCTGGCCAACGGAACGGCCTATATTCCCCATGGAACCGCCTCGGTCAACAATCCCGATTTGATCTGGATCGCGGCCCGGACCACTTCAAAAAAATAACGGTCTTGATCCTGCGCTTCGGGGCGACCAACATTTCTCCAAAAGAAATTGCTGGAAAATCAAAATTTACTGCGCCAGTCTTGAACTCCCTTATGTCGAAAATTAAATTCCTGATTGTAGCCGCGTGCTTGGTTTCGGGCAGTGCATTCGCCGGCGACGCTGATATCCAATTGCCTTTGCTCGACCAGGTGAGCTTTGTTGACGGCGCGATCACGAGCCGCATGATTTTATTTTTCGGCCTGTTGGTATGCGCCGTCGGCGCGGCGTTCGGCATCTGGGAATATGTCCGCACCCGCGCGTTGCCGGTGCATCGCTCGATGAGCGAGGTTTCCCACATCATTTGGGAAACGTGCAAAACCTATTTGTGGCAGCAGGGAAAATTTCTCGCCGCGCTGTGGGTGCTGATCGCGGTGTGCATGATTTATTATTTCTCGGTGCTGCAGGCCAAGCCGTTCAGCAAAGTGCTGGTCATTCTGGCGTGCTCGGTATTTGGCATCCTCGGCAGCTACGGCGTCGCGTGGTTCGGCATCCGCATCAACACCACCGCGAACTCCCGCGCCTCCTTCGCCGCGCTGCGCGGCAATCCGCTGAAAACACTTTTCATTCCGCTGCAGGCCGGCATGAGCATCGGCCTGCTGCTCATCTGCGTGGAACTCGCGTGCATGATCGGCATCCTCGCCTTCATCCCGGCGGAACTCGCCGGTCCGTGCTTCATCGGCTTCGCCATTGGCGAATCGCTTGGCGCCAGCGCGCTGCGCATCGGCGGCGGCATCTTCACCAAAATCGCCGACATCGGCAGCGACCTGATGAAAATCGTTTTCAACCTGCCGGAAGACGATCCGAAAAATCCCGGCGTCATCGCCGACTGCACCGGCGACAACGCCGGTGATTCCGTCGGCCCGACGGCGGACGGCTTTGAAACCTACGGCGTGGTCGGCGTGGCGCTGATCGCGTTTCTCGCGCTGGCGCTGGCGTTGTCGCCGCTGCTGTGCGCCAAGCTCATCCTCTGGATGTTTGCGATTCAGGTGCTGATGGTGCTGACGTCCCTCGGCTCCTTTTATTTCAACATCGTCGTCGCCAAATTCCGTTACGGCGGAAAAAAAGATTTCGACTGGGAGGCGCCGCTCACAGATCTGGTTTGGATCACCAGCATCGTTTCCATTCTGGTCTGCTTCGGCGCCAGCAAGCTGCTGCTCGGCGATTTCACGATTCCGAAAATGGTCGGCGGCGTTCTCACCGACACGCCGCTGCCGAATTTGTGGTGGGTGATTTCGGCCATCGTCGGCTGCGGCACGCTCGCCGGCGCGCTCATCATGGAGTTTACAAAAATTTTCGTCAGCACCAAGTCGCGGCACGTCCAGGAAATCACCACTGCGTCCGACCACGGCGGCGCGTCGCTGAACGTGCTGTCCGGTTTCGTCGCCGGCAACTTCTCCGCATTCTGGATGGGCATGGTCATTCTCGCGCTGATGTTCGTCTCTTTTCTGTTCTCGCAGAATCCGGATTTCGTCGCGCTGATCCCGGCGAAATTTGTATTCGGCGCGCCGATCTTTGCATTTGGTCTCGTGGCATTTGGTTTTCTCGCGATGGCGCCGGTGACGATCGCCGTGGACAGCTTTGGCCCGGTGACGGACAACGCGCAATCCGTTTACGAATTGAGCCGCATTGAAAAGCTGCCGAACATCAGTGCGGAAATTGAAAAAGATTTTGGTTTCAAACCCAATTTCAGCAGCGCCAAACTCGAACTCGAAAAAGGCGACGGCGCGGGCAACACCTTCAAAGCCACAGCGAAACCTGTCCTAATCGGCACTGCCGTCGTCGGTTCCACCACGATGATTTTCGGCATCATCATGCTGCTCGAACACGTTTTCGGCGACGCCGTCGGCCGCTTGAGCCTGGTCATGCCGCAGATTATTTTCGGCCTGCTCATGGGCGGCTCGGTGATTTATTGGTTCACCGGCGCATCGTGCCAGGCCGTCGTCGCCGGCGCTTACAGTGCGGTCGTTTTCATCAAGAACAACATCAAGCTGGACAAAGAATCCGCTTCACTCGAAGACAGCAAACGCGTCGTCGCCATTTGCACCCACTACGCGCAAAAAGGACTGATCAACATTTTCATCGTCGTCTTCTGCTTTGCGCTGGGCCTGCCGTTTTTGAATCCATATTTTTTCATCGGCTATCTCATCGCCATCGCGTTCTTCGGCTTGTTCCAGGCCATTTTCATGGCCAACGCCGGTGGCGCGTGGGACAACGCCAAGAAAATTGTCGAGGTGGATTTGAAAATGAAGGGCACGCCGCTGCACGCCGCCACCGTTGTCGGCGACACCGTCGGCGATCCGTTCAAAGACACCAGCTCCGTGGCGATGAATCCGATCATCAAATTCACCACGCTGTTCGGCCTGCTCGCCGTGGAAATCGCCGTCGAGCTGAAGCAGAAAAATCCCGACTCGCCGCTTTCTTTCTTCATCGGCGGAACCTGTTTCCTGGTCGCGCTGGTGTTTGTCTATCGGTCGTTTTATTGCATGAGAATTCCGGCCGCGTCCGCCGGGAAAAATTAGCCGCCGATTGTGCTCGAAAAAAACCACCGCACGTTTCAAATTTAACGTGTGTCCGTAATTCAACGTTCCATCCAAGTCGGCTGGCAATTGCGCGTTTTCTTCACCGAAAATGTTTTTGCGCCGGACAATCCGGTTTTGCGCGACGCGCTGGCGGACACCGGCCCGCGCAAGGCGCTGGTCGTGCTGGAAGATTCGCTCGCCCAGGCGTTACCGGGCTTGGAGCACCAGATCGAAAAATATTTTTCCGGCCACGCCGAAACCGTTCAGCTCGTCCGCCCGCCGCTGTTCGCCTGCGGCGGCGAGCGCGCAAAAAATTCCGCCACGCTCGTCAACGAAATCTATTCGCAGCTTCACCGCCATCACATTGACCGGCACTCGTATCTCATCGCCGTCGGCGGCGGTGCGCTGCTGGATGTGGCCGGTTTTGCCGCCGCGACGGCGCATCGCGGCGTGCGGCACGTCCGCATCCCGACCACGACCTTGAGCCAGGCTGACTCCGGCGTGGGGGTGAAAAATGGACTGAACGCCTTCGGCCAGAAAAATTTGATCGGCACGTTTGCGCCGCCGTTCGCGGTCATTAACGATGGCGAACTGCTCGCGACGCTGGCGCCGCGTGACAAACGCAGCGGCTATGTCGAGGCCGTCAAAGTCGCCTGCATCCGCGACGTGAATTTTTTTGACGAGATCGAGCGTGTCGCCGGCCAGCTCGCCGCCTTCGAGCCGGGCGCGATGAAACAGCTCATCCGCCGCTGCGCCGAATTGCATCTCGACCACATCGCCGCCGGCGGCGATCCGTTCGAAGCCGGCTCCGCGCGGCCGCTGGATTTTGGCCATTGGTCAGCGCACAAGCTGGAGCAGATTTCACATTTCAACATTTCCCACGGCGAGGCCGTGGCCATCGGCATCGCGCTGGACGTGATTTATTCGCGCGAAATCGGTTTGCTCCCGGCGGCATCTGCTGCGCGCATTTTGAACCTGCTGGAAAAACTGGGTTTCAAATTGTTCGCCGATGAACTGCTCAACGCGGACAACGCCAACCTCCCGACGCTGTTGTCTGGCCTGGAGGAATTCCGCGAACATCTCGGCGGCGAGCTTTCGGTCACGCTGCTGGCGGAAATTGGCCGCAGCGTGGAAGTCCACGAAATGAATCCGCGCCTCGTTGCCGCCGCCGTCGCGGAACTGCGCGCCCGCGCCGGGAAATGAACCGGCTCGCGGTCATCAATGTTGTCGGCCTCACCGAGGCGCTCATCGGCGAACACACGCCGCGCATCGCCGCGTTCCGCCAGCGCGGCGCGTTCGCGCACATCGCGCCGGCGTTTCCCGCCGTCACCTGCACCGCGCAGTCGAATTATCTCACCGGCAAACTGCCCGCGCAGCACGGCATCGTCGGCAACGGCTGGTTCAACCGCGAGCTCGCCGAAGTGCAATTTTGGAAACAGTCAAACCACCTGGTCCATGGCCCAAAAATCTGGGACGCGCTGCGGGTGAATTCCGCAATCCGCAATCCGCAATCCGCAATCGCGAATTGTTTTTGGTGGTTCAACATGTATTCAAGCGTGGATTACGCGCTCACACCGCGACCGATTTACCGCGCGGACGGCGGCAAAGTCTTCGACATATATTCGTGGCCGTATGCCATCCGCGAGGAAATAAAAAAGGATCTGGGCGAATTTCCATTCTTCGGCTTTTGGGGGCCGGCGGCGGGAATTGTTTCGCCGCAAGGCAATGCCGATTGCGCCTCGCGCTGGATTGCCGGGTCGGCGAAGTGGATTGAAAACAAATTTTCACCAGCGCTGAATCTGATTTATCTGCCGCATCTGGATTACAACTTGCAGCGGCATGGGACTTATTTCGCAGCAACCGAGGTGACCAGGCTCAAATCAAATGCGGAATGCGGAGTGCGGAACGCGGAGTCAAAGTTGGAGCCTCCTCATGTCGGCGGCTACGCGGTCAATCCCGCCATAATTCCTGATCTGCGCGTGATTGATGGCATCGTCGGTGACTTGATTGATTTTTACAACCAGCGCGGCGTGCAAATCGTTTTGCTTTCCGAATACGGCATCACGAACGTGGACACGCCGGTGCATCTCAACCGCATTTTCCGCGAACGCGGCTGGTTGGCGGTGAAGAATGAATTGGGCTTGGAAATTCTCGATGCGGGTGCGAGCCGGGTTTTTGCCGTGGCGGATCATCAGGTGGCGCACATTTATCTGAACGACCGGTCGTTGGAAAATTCCGTGCGCGCCGTGCTGGAAAAAATTGCCGGTGTCGGCGAAATTTTGGGCCTGCCGGAGAAAATTGCGGCTGGCATTGAGCATCCGCGCGCGGGCGACCTGGTGGCGGTGGCGGCGGAAAATGCGTGGTTCACCTATTATTACTGGCTGGATGATTCTCGCGCGCCGGATTTTGCCCGCACAGTGGACATTCATCGCAAGCCGGGCTACGACCCGGTGGAACTGTTTCTGGACCCGAAAATTCCGCTGCCGAAACTGAAAATTGCGTGGCGGCTGCTGCAAAAAAAACTCGGCTTCCGGATGCTGATGGATGTGATTCCGCTCGACGCCACGCTGGTGAAAGGCTCGCACGGCCGGCGGCCGGCGGAAAAAAAAGACTGGCCGGTGTTCATCACCAGCCAGCCGGAATTATTGAGCGCGCCCCAAATTGAATCAACCAATGTATTTCAAATCTTGCAACGACATTAGACCCAGTGCGGGTATTGATCCGATTTAAGGCGAGGCGAATCGTTCGCTAAATTAATGACCGGGCGGAACGCCTGAAATATCCACCGGGTTCCACCAAAAAACATTCCGAGCGGTGGTATTCAAACTGTAATTCTTAAAATCAATCGACTTCACAAAATCTACATGGCCGTCAATGGCCAAAGCATTGCCGCCATGAGTGCTATGCAACAAGCCGATCCCTTCGCCTTTGGTTATGTCAGGGAAATTGGCGCCATCATTCCATTCAAATCCGCCTGTTTGGGTTGGATAGCCTAATTGGGGTGAGCCGTATTCACAAGGCTCCCACAAGATATAGCACATGGGACTGTAAATAGAAGAGATCTTGCAAGTAACATCTTCTAGCTGCGAGGCATTGGCATTATGGCCGAAGTCACACACTGCACCATTCATCACGTAGGTGGCAAGTTTATTGTTTCGGCCAGTGAATGGCGCTGTTCCATTCCCTGGCGGTATCAAATAGTCTTTGCTGGTTCCGACATCTACCGGACAAAGGAAAGCCTTGTAATTGTTGCAATATTTATACCAGAGACCCGTCTGCCAAGCCTGAACCCCCGTTGGAGCCATCGGATACGGGACTGTGGTGGTATATGGATTTGGACACCCGGAACCCAAGGCCGGAACTCCACCGGGCGTGTAGAGCCAGCCAGCCGGGAAACCGGCTGCGCCACCATCCCAGTTGGGATATGCCAAATGGTCATTAAATTCATCGGAATACATGCGGTTGGCCACGCCCAATTGCTTACAGTCGCTGACACAATTGATGTTTTGGGCCTTGGCCTTGGCTTTGGCGAGCGCCGGCAGCAGCATTGCCGCCAGAATGGCAATGATGGCAATGACCACCAAGAGTTCGATTAATGTAAAGCCAGCGGCCAGCTTCCGACGCGCAGCATTGATTTCAGAGGGAATAGGGTTCATCTTTTTATACATAAAATATTTGATTGTATTTTTCAATCGCCAAAACTGGTTACAGAACTTGCTCGCACTGGTGAAATTTGAGGTCAAAACAAACCCAATCCAATGCTCCAGCCCCAAACCGGATTGCGGTCATTAAATGCCTTCGCATCTCATCACGCATACCCATCGGCGAAATAATGTGGCTGAACATCCTTTTTTACCACTTTAAGCCGTCCACTGCCAGAAATAATTGCCTTTGGTTGTGTCGTGAAAAAACATTACAAGATTTTGCCGAGCTGGCGTTTCGTCAAAATAATCAAATCAAATTCGCCGGCCGATATGTTCCCAATAGTCGTCGCGGCGATTGGGGGGCCGGCAAATTATTCGTGGCCTCAATTGCGTAAATGTCCCCGGTATCGGCTTCGAGGCCGGCTGGCCGTCAAGTTGCCACGCATCGGGCAACCATTGTTGGCGTGCGCAAATAGTGCGCATTCCCGCCATGCTGCGCAGGGTTTGCGCGATCCGATTCTTTAAATCATCAGAAAAGGAGTCATTCTACGGCTGGCACAATCCTTGCGTTGGCAGCTTGACCAGCGGACACCAGCATGTGGGCCGCCGGGGCATTTAAACAACAAACCACACTAATTCTATGAAACTGAATCGTATTATCACATTGTGCACCATCGCGGCGACGCTGGCTTTGAGCGCCGGCAGCCTGCTCGCGCAGGACAACGGCAACGACAACGGTGGCGGCCAGCGCCGCAACCGCCAAGGCGGACCGGGCGGCAATTTCGACCCCGCGCAATTCCAGCAGCGCATGATGGACAACATCCGCGACCAACTGAACTTCACCAACGACACCGACTGGAGCGCGGTGCAGCCGCTCGTGCAGAAAGTCATGGACGCCCGCCGCGATGTCGGCGGCAACCAGTTGCGTGGATTGTTCGGCCGCAATCGCGGCGGCCAAAACGGCGGACCTGGCGGCGGTCGCGGCGGGATGTTCGGCCAGCCCAGCCCGGAACAGGAAGCCTTGCAGAAGGCGCTGGACGACGACGCCCCGGCGGCGCAGGTCAAGGATTTGCTGGCCAAATACAAGGCTTCGCAAAAGGCCAAGCAGGCCAAGCTTGAAGCCGCCCAGGCCGACCTTAAAGCGGTTCTGACAAGCAAACAGGAAGCGCAGGCTTACCTGCTCGGTCTCGTGAACTGAACGCTCGCGAATAGAAAGCTGACGATTCATGGCCGCCACGCCGGTTCAAGACACTTCGACGAAGCAGTTGCTGGAACGCATGGTCGCGTCCCGGCAACTGTCTTCGCTGGACGCGGACGCACTGCTTCGATCCCAGCCGCACATTGCCGGCGAGGAGGAAATTCTCCGCTGGCTCGCGACCGAATACGGCCTCGCCTACACGACGCTCGAAGACGTCGAACCGGATCGTCAGCTTCTCTCCCTTTTTCCCGCGCGCATTTTGCTGAAGGAGGAATTACTTCCCCTCCAGCGCGTGAACGGCTCGGTTGAAGTCGCCACCAGCCGGCTCTTCGCCACGCAGGGTTTTGACGCGCTGAAAACTTTGACCGGCCTGAACCTCAAGCCGATTCTCGCCTCCAGCGAAGCCATTCAACGCGAAATCAAGAAACGTCTCGGTGTCGGTGCCGACACGATTGGCACACTGGAAGAGGAAAAAGGCATCCAGGTCGTTGATGAAAACGCCGAGGGCAACAATCTCGACGAAGGCGCGGAGGACGAGGCTTCGATCATCCGCTTTGTCAATCAGGTTTTGAAAGACGCGATTGAACTGCGCGCTTCCGACATTCATCTCGAACCATTCGAGGATGAATTTAAAATTCGCTATCGCATTGACGGCGAGCTGCAGGAAGTTCCCGTGCCGCCGCAGTTGAAACAATTTCAGCCCGCCATCGTTTCTCGCGTCAAGATTTTGAGCCACCTCAACATCGCGGAAAAACGGCTGCCGCAGGATGGTCGTATCAAAGTCCGCATTGATAATGCCGAGGTGGACATTCGCGTTTCCGTGATTCCGATGTTGCACGGCGAAGCGGTCGTAATGCGTTTGCTGCGGCAAAATTCCACGCTGCGCGGCCTCAAAGACATCGGCATGAACACGCGCGAGCTGGAACATTTCCAGAGCGTGCTGCGGCTGCCGCACGGAATTATTTTGGTCACCGGCCCGACCGGCTCCGGCAAAACTTCGACACTTTACACTGCGCTCAACGAGATCAACGACGCCGTCAGAAAAATTATTACCGTTGAAGATCCCGTTGAATATCAGCTCAAGGGCGTCAACCAAATCCAGGTCAACGAAAAATCCGGCCTGACCTTTGCGCGGGGCTTGCGCTCGATTTTGCGCCACGATCCGGACGTGATTTTAATTGGTGAAATTCGTGATGCCGAAACTGCGCAGATCGCGGTGCAGGCCTCGCTCACCGGCCACTTGGTTTTCTCCACGTTGCACACCAACGACGCGCCCGGCGCGCTCACGCGGCTCGTGGACATGGGCGTCGAGCCGTATCTCGTCGCCTCGTCGCTCGAAGCCGTGCTCGCGCAACGCCTCGTCCGCGTGCTGTGTCCGCACTGCAAACAGCCGGACACTTCTGAGCGGGCGCAGGCGTTCAAGCTGAAGCTCGGCATTCCGGCGGACAAAATCATTTACAAGTCCATCGGCTGCCGCGAATGCCGCAACACTGGATTTTTCGGACGGCACGCCATTTTCGAGTGGATGGACACCGACGAGGAAATCCGCCAGTTGATTTTGAAAAGCGCTTCGACCGATCTCATTCGCGCTGCGGCGCGCAAAGGCGGAATGCGCACGCTGGCCGAGGACGGCTGGCGGCTGGTCGCCGCCGGCGTCACCACGGTCGAGGAAGTTTTGAGCGTCACGACGGCAAAAGAAGTCGAGAGCGCGACGAAAAACCAAGCCGGCGGATCCGCCGCGAGCATTGCGGTGGCGGCTTAATTTCCCATGCCCTCGTTTTCCTACAGAGCGTTGCAGGCCGACGGCAAAATTGCCGAGGGCGTGCTGGATGCCGGCAGCCGGCCGGACGCGCTGCGGCAAATCGAGACGCTCGGTTTGCGGCCGGTGAACGTGGCGGAAAAACTTTCCAAGGCGGCGAAAAATGGTTCGTCATCAGCTTCGGCGCCCGCTGGAGTTTCTTTCAAGTTTGGCGGCAAAAAAGTCTCCGCGAAGGAACTGGAAAATTTCACGCGGCTGCTGTCGAGCTTGCTTGCCGCGGGCGTGCCGCTGAGCCGCGCGCTGGTGATTTTGCAAAAAGAAGCATCGTCGCCCGCGTCAAAAGCGCAGTGGAAACAGATTCACGATTACGTCGTGGACGGCCTTTCGCTGGCGGACGCGATGGCAAAATCTCCGGAGACTTTTCCGCGCGTTTACGTCGCGATGGTCGAAGCTGGTGAAGCCGGTGGCTTCCTCGATGTGGTGCTGGCGCAGATCGCGGAATTTCAATCGCGCGAAAAGGAACTCAAGTCCAAGGTGATGACCGCGATGCTGTATCCGTGCATTTTGCTCGTGCTCGCGCTCGTCGTGCTGGCGGTGTTGCTGGTGTTTTTCATCCCGAAATTCCAGCGCGTGTTTGCGAGCATCCACGGTTCATTGCCGCTCATCACGCAAATGATCATTGGCGCGAGCCATTTGATGCGCTCCTACGGATTGCTGGTCGGAGCCGGCTTGGTCGGTCTGTTTTTTTTGGTGCGCACCTGGTTCGCTTCCGAAAAAGGCAAACGCATCTGGGAAGGCTCGGTCTTGAAAGCGCCGCTGGTCGGCCCGCTCATCGCGCAATTTGCGATGGCGCGTTTCTGCCGGATGCTCGGCACGTTGATCGGCGCGGGCGTGCCGCTGGTGCACGGCTTGAACGTCGCGCGCCGTTCCATCGGCAACCAGATTCTTGTGGACGCCGTGGCGCAGTCCATTGAGCGCGTGCAGCAGGGCGGACGGCTCGGCCAGAGTTTGGCGGATTGTCGGTCGCTGTTTCCCGGTTCGGTGTTGGAAATGATTTCTGTCGCGGAAGAAAGCGGCAAGCTGGACGGCGAACTCGTCCGCATCGCCGCCGAAACCGAAACAGATCTGGACCGCAATCTGAAAACCGCCGTGGCATTTGCCGAGCCGGTGATGCTGTTTCTGATCGCGGGTTTCATCGGCGTCATTTTCATCGGCATGTTGCTGCCGGTGCTGTCCATGAGCGAATACATCAAATAAAAAACAACGATTATGAAAATCAAAATGCAAACCCACAGCGAATTGCCAATTGCCAATTGCCAATTGCCAATTGAAAACGGCGCGCGCCGCCAAGCTCAAATTGGAAATCGGAAATTGAAAATTGAAAATGCCTTCACCCTCGTGGAAATGCTGCTGGTCGTCACCATCATCGGCATTCTCGCGGCGCTGGTCATCCCGCGCATCGTCGGCGTGAGCGAACGCTCGCGCGTCACGGCGGCGCAGGCTGACATCCAGGGCGGCATCAAGTCCGCGCTCGGCCAGTATGAAGTGGACAACGGATTTTTTCCGAAGAGCCTGCAGGAATTGCTGGTGGCACCGTCCAACGCCAAAAACTGGCACGGGCCCTATCTCGACAAGCTGCCGACCGATCCGTGGGGCGATCCTTACATTTATTATTATCCGGGCAAACACAGCGCGAATTCCTACGACCTGCTTTCCGCCGGGCCGGACGGCAAGGAAGGCACGGACGATGACATTGTGAGCTGGGCAAAATGAAAGTGACGAGTGACAAGTGGCAAGTGGCAAGTGACAAGATAACACCCGCGCAAAAGGATGTTTCTCGTCACCCGTCACCCGTCACGCGTCATGCGAATGGTTTCACGCTCATTGAACTGATTTTGGTTTTGGCGCTGCTGGTGATCATCACGTCCATCGCGGCCCCGGCGATGTCGAAGTTTATTCGCGGTCGGGCGCTGGACTCTGAGGCGCGGCGGCTGATCGCGCTGATGCACGCGGCGCAGAGCCGGGCGGTTTCGGAAGGCGCGCCGATGATGTTGTGGGTGGATGAAAAAGCCGGCGGCTACGGCCTCGAGGCGGAAACGAGCGGCCAAAATGGCGACACGAAAGCGGAAGCGCTGACGGTGGATTCGACGTTGCAGATCGCGGTGCTGAATGTCGGCACGGGCGTGCAGACGACGTTCAAAAATTTGCCGGCGATCCGTTTTTTGGCGGACGGCACGGTGGACGAGAACAGTCCGCAGACCTTGAAATTGACGGACAGCGACGGGTTTGGGCGCTGGCTGGCGGAAACCAAATTGCGCACCGGTTATGAAATTGACGACACGGGCCAATAAATTGCCGATTGCCGATTGCCGATTGCCGATTGAAAGCAGCTTGAAACGCCGCCGTAGAAAAATTGGAAATTGGAAATTGGAAATTGGAAATGAATCGGCGTTCACGCTGGCGGAAGTTTTGGCGGCGCTG
>Ga0181516_10002259_pt1 | contig 13935 bp, 13 predicted proteins | sample PEATcosm2014_Bin_25_FD_121104 | JGI IMG/M metagenome (GOLD analysis project Ga0181516, IMG submission 121104) | Peatland microbial communities from MTU Mesocosm Facility, Houghton, MI, USA - PEATcosm2014_Bin01_10_metaG | ecosystem: Environmental > Terrestrial > Soil > Wetlands > Peat | place... | reverse complement strand
CGGCTCGGATATTACGCCTGAACCGTCGAGCCTTCTGCTTTTGGGCACAGGCATGGCGGGACTCTCGAGCCTGATGCGGCGCAAAATGCGCAGCGCGCTCTAGCTTCAAAGCTGTCGCCGCACGGAAAAACGCCCCCAAAGATCGGGGGCGTTCTGGTTGGTTTGGAAGGCTCAGTTGCTGAACAGCAGCACTCCAGCCGGCTTTTCGTCGGAGCTTACGGGCCGGTAGAAGATCTGGTTGTTTTCGAGATAGACATAGAGGAACGAAGGCCGCTCCTGCATCAAGCCACCGCAGCGATTTTCTTCGGCCGCCCACCGCGCAACCCGTTTCTCTTCGCCGCGGCGCGTTTCGCCGCGCTGGTTGACTTGCCGCCTAGCGCGCCAAGGCGAGCTGCCATCCAATTACGCGAGCCGAGAAAGCCCATCAGCAGAGCAGGCACGTAAAGGTCAGCGTCGATTCCAGGAAAATGAATTCCGAAACCCGAGGGCGAGATCTCGATTTTCGCCAGTTGCGCCGGTGTCGCCTTCTCCAGACCTTCGGCGTCGCGCGGCGAAAAGGCTAAATCGACACCGGTAGAAAGCTGGATGATGATGCGTCCTGTGCGGCGATCATATCTCGCACCAAGCGCACGAGCGAACTCGGATTGGAGTTTCCGTCCCTTCCGGCTCGCCAATTCGAACAGGTCATCTTTCTCCATGAATCCTCTCCCACGCGGTCAAAAGCGCATTCAGGCTCAGAACAAGAGCACGCTCGATCGCTGCAATTTCGCGCCGCGCAAAGCCGTAATTCTCACGAACCGCGACGCCACCCAGCGGGCGATTCAACTCGAAAACGGCTTCGTGTCCTGCCCAATCACATGTACATGCGCCGGGCGGGAATCGTTCGGATAGATTACGACCCGCAGCGCGCCAATCCTCAGAACGGTTGGCATAGAGAGAGTATAACATAAATCGAAGCGCTTGGGTTTATCGGGAGAGTGTACCAAAAAGAAGCCCCCGGAGGATTGGCCGGGGGCTGGTTGAGCTTTGTGCTTTCCCGGGTCTCAGACGCGAGGCCCGGGGTACCAGGATTTTCGGCTCACGGGAGCGAGCTCAGTTGCTGAAGAGCAGCACTCCTGCTGGCTTTTCGTCGCCGACTGTTTCGTCCGCGCTTACGGGGCGGTAGAAGAGCTGGTTGTTTTCGAGATAGACCTCGAGGAACGAAGGCCGCTCAAAGATCTTGCCGGCGATGAGCGCTTCAGACAGCGGGTCTTCGACATAGCGCTGCAGAGCACGGCGCAACGGACGAGCGCCATAGCTGCGATCGACGAGCGTCTTGTCGAGAATCCACTTCTTGGCTTCTTCGGTGACGGAGATGGTGATGGCCTTCTGCGCCAGGTTTGCGTTGAGCTGCTGCACGAGCAGTTCGACCACCTGGATGAGGTCCGCATCGCTGAGCGACTGGAAGAGAATCACCTCGTCAAGACGGTTGAGGAACTCGGGGTTGAAGGTCTTCTTGACTTCCTGCTTGACCAACTCCTCGATCTTGTCGCTTACGATGTCTTCGCGGTCGCTCTGGAAGCCGAGGCCCTGCTTCTTCATCAGGTGGCGCGCGCCTATGTTCGAGGTCATGATGAGGATGGTGTTCTTGAAGTCGACCGTGTTGCCAAGGCCGTCAGTCAATTGGCCGTCTTCAAAGACCTGGAGCAGGATGTTGAAGACATCGGGATGCGCCTTCTCGATTTCGTCGAGCAGGACGACGGAGTACGGCGAGCGCTTGACGCGCTCCGTCAACTGGCCGCCTTCCTCGTAGCCCACATATCCCGGAGGCGAACCGATGAGCTTGGAGACCGAGTGCTTCTCCATGAACTCCGACATGTCAAAGCGGATGAGCGCTTTGTCTGAACCGAAGAGGAAGTTGGCCAGAGTGCGGGCCATCTCTGTTTTGCCCACCCCGGTGGGTCCAAGAAAAAGAAAAGATCCGATGGGGCGCGCAGGCGACTTGAGACCGGCACGCGAGCGACGAATGGCGCGCGCTAACGCCGAGATCGCCTTCTCCTGCGAGATGATGCGCTTGTGGAGCTCTTCTTCAACGCGCAGCAGCTTCTGCGTCTCTTCTTCCTTAATGCTGGTGACAGGGACGCCGGTCCAACGGCTGACCACATCTTCAATATCTTCGCGGCCGACAATGCCCGCGGCCGAGTCGTCGAGGTGGTATTTGTCGCGGAGGGCGCGCAGGTTTTCGCGCTCCTTGCGTTCCTCGTCGCTATAGAAGCGGGCCTTCTCGAACTCATGATTCGCGATGGCCGAATCCATGCGGTGCACGATGAACTTGATGCGCTTCTGGACTTCGGTGATTTCCTCGGGAAGAGATGTCTGGCGAAGCTTGACGCGCGCGCCGGCCTCGTCGATCAGATCGATCGCCTTGTCGGGCAGGAAGCGGTCGGGGATATACCGATTCGAGTGCGAGACGGCGAACTCGACCGCGGCATCGGTGTAGCTGACCGCGTGGAACTTCTCATAGCGATCCTTGATGCCGTGGATGATCTTGATGGCGTCGGCTTCGTTGGGCGGAGGAACCTTGACGGCCTGGAAGCGGCGCTCGAGGGAGCGATCTTTCTCGATGGACTTGCGGTACTCGGCCGGGGTGGTTGCGCCGATGCACTGAATCTCGCCGCGCGAGAGCGCCGGCTTGAGGATGTTGGCCGCGTCGAGCGACCCCTCGGCCGAGCCCGCGCCAACAAGAGTGTGCAGCTCGTCGATGAAGACGATGGAGTTCTGATTTTCCATCAGCTCTTTCATGATGGTCTTGAGGCGCTCTTCAAACTGGCCGCGATACTTGGTGCCGGCAACGATGAGCGAGAGATCGAGGCCGAGAACCTTCTTGTCGGCCAGGAAACTGGGGACTTCACCGTCGGCGATGCGCTGGGCGAGACCCTCGACGATGGCGGTCTTGCCGACGCCGGGCTCGCCGATCAGCACAGGGTTGTTCTTGGTGCGGCGGCAGAGAATCTGCACCACGCGCTCGAGCTCGCCATCGCGGCCAACGAGCGGATCGAGCTGCCCGTCCATGGCTGCCTGGGTAAGATCGCGGCTGAACTCGGCCAGAAGGCTCGACTCGCGCTGCCGCTGCTGCTGTGGAGCTTTCTCCTGGGTCACGCGCGCCAGCTCGTCGCGGATCTGCGCAAGCTTGAGGCCGCGTTCCTGAAGGATCTCGGATGCGAAGCACTTCTCTTCGCGCAGCAAGCCAAGCAGCAGATGTTCAGTACCGATGTGCTTGTGGCCCAGCCGCTCAGCCTCTTCCGCAGCATAGGCCAGCACCCGCTTGCACTCATTTGAAAGCGGCAGATCGACGCTGGTGGAAACCTTCTCGCGAATCGTTGTATGCGCCTCGATCTGTTTACGGATCGACTCCACCGAGGCATGGGAACGCAAAAAGCGGTTGGTCAACGCCTTGTCCTCGCGCAGCAGACCCAGCAGAAGGTGCTCGGTCTCGATATAGGGCGAGCCGAACTGGCTGGCCTCATACCGCGCGAAGAAGATCACACGCCGTGCCTTCTCCGTATAGCGTTCGAACATGATGTTCTCCCTATGCAGGCTGCCGGCTGGAGTGGCTGTCCGTTTTGACTTCCCGGCCTCAGCCCAACCCGCTCGCGCCCTTCTTCTCGAGTGGAACCAGAGTTTACGTGCCATTTCAGAGGACCTGCAAGGTGGCTTTTTCTTGAGGAAAAAAGCCACTCAACTGACGCCGCTCCGAGTTGCACCTACTCTGCTTCCACTGTCATTCGCTGACGGAGGCCTCTGGGGAAGAAATGTCCCGCTCCGAACAGCTCTTTTGGATGGTCCCGAGGCTTCTTTTCCTCATCGTCTCCGGGCCCAATTGCTGCCCCGAGACTCCCATCCCCTTTTCAGCCCTCAGGCGGCTGAAACTGTTGACTTACAGGTTACATACCAATTAAGACTCAGGAATCCCCGAAAAGGTGCATTCTTCCCGGTTCCGCGTTCGCGGTCAGGATCTCACGTTCAGGACCTTATGCCCAACGGTGTCAGCTTTCCGCTTTCAAGCCGCAATGCTCGCGTACAGCGTGCAGCGAGGTCAAGGTTATGCGTCACCAGAATTGAGGTGAGGCCGTGACTTTGGTGCAGGCTTTCGATCAGGCTGAAGACCCGGCCAGCTGTGATCTCGTCGAGATCGCCTGTGGGCTCGTCGGCCAGCAGGAGGCGTGGATTGCAAACCAGCGCGCGGGCCAGCGCCACGCGCTGCTGCTCGCCTCCGGAGAGTTCGCCGGGCCTGTGGCTGCTGCGATCTTCCAAACCCACCTCCCTCAACCAGTTAGATGCGATTGCCATCGCCTCACGCTTGACCATTCCGCGCGCAAGAAGCGGCATGGCCACGTTCTCAAGCGCCGTAAACTCCGGCAGCAGGTAGTGGAACTGCCAGACGTATCCAATCTCCCGATTGCGAAAGGCCGCCGCTTCACGCGGGGAGAGCGATGCCACGTTGGTTGAGGCGCAGTATACAGTTCCCGCGGAAGGAGCATCAAGAGCGCCCAGGATGTGCAAAAGCGTGCTCTTTCCCGCGCCCGACTGGCCGACGACTGCGACCATCTCTCCGGTGGCAATTTGGAGGGTGAGATCGTTAAAAAGCGTGAGCTCGCCGCGGGCGGTCTGGTAGGTCTTTCTCAAACCGGAAACAGAAACCATTGGCGAGTTTGTGGGAGAGTGAGAGAGTTCGCTCGTACCCCGCAACTCCGGTCCCCGCACATCGCGGGAGGCCTGGGAAGCAGCCGCTGGGGTATTTTGAATCATCCGGTTAACCTTTATTTTACATTGCCGGAGGCCGGAGCTTCGTAAAGGGATCGTCAGGATGCACGATCTAAAGTACATGGATGCGTGGGAACGGATTGGGGACCACCTGCGGACACTTGCGAGTTCAGCCTGAAAGCTCCGTGCCCCGTTCTTGCGCCTTTTTTCTGGCGCAAGGGCGGGAAAGCGCTAACCCGCGCCCTTTTCGGCGATCCGAAGACCCATTCTGGCGGCCTCGCGTCGCGCCGCCCGAATCTCCGACTCGACTTCGACAACGCCGTCCTCTCCGACCGCCCACGCGCGAAAGCTCGACCACTTCCAGTCTTGTGGCATAGCGCAAAGACCTCGCTTGACAGGGTTGCGATGAATATAACGGAGCTGGGTGACGAATCCTTCGTGGTTGCGCACGTTGTGATCGAAGTACCGTTCCTGCCAGAAGTGCGATGTCTCAGCCGTCCTTGCCGCCTGCCTGCGCGCCTGGAGCGAGACTCTGCTCTTGAGGATTTGCATGAAGTTTGGGAGCAGGCCTTCAGCAGGCTCGCTCACGAGCAAGTGAACATGCCCCGGCATGACGACAAATCCAAAGACATACATCTCGAAGCGACGTCGAGTTTGTTCAAGAGCTTGCAGGAATGCTTCTTCCAGGTGCATCTGGGCGAGAAGTGGAAGGCGATGGTAGCAGCTGAATGTCAGGAAGTGAGCCTGTCCGGAGCGATGAAGTCGTTTGAGTCCTTCGGGCATCAAGCTATCCTGAGTTGGTGAGGAATCACAGACATAGTCTTTCTGGGGGTTCCATGCTTTCCCGCCCTTGCGCCAGAAGAAAGGCGCAAGAACGGGGCACGGGGCGTTGGTGAGGAATCACAGACATAGTCTTTCTGGGGGTTCCATGCTTTCCCGCCCTTGCGCCAGAAAAAAGGCGCAAGAACGGGGCACGGGGCGTTTGTGCTGGGAAGAAAGGGACGAAGATCAGGGCTCTGGGATTGCGTCGGGGTTGAGGCGGGCGATGCGGCCGTTGGGGCCGACCACGAATGGAAGTGAGAGTGCGTTCCAGTTGCCGTTGTCGAGGGGCTGCCAGGTTTTTCCGTCGTCGCGGCTGATATCGGAGCCGTTGGTGCCAACGGTGATCCAGAGTTTTTCTGACTCGGACCATTGGACGGCGGAGCGGTAGCCGTGGGGCGGGGTGGTGGAGGCGGTCCAATGCTCGCCGCCGTCGGAGGACCAGGCGGCGGTGCCAGCTTTTTCGTTGGGTTTGGTGTAGTCGCCGCCTACGGCGATGCCGTTCAGAAAATGCTTTTCAGGATTCGACGTGTGGGGCCCTTTGCGGAAGGACAGACCGAAGATACCGGAAGATTCAGCCCTCTGACCGACGGGCACGACACTGGAGGGAAACGTGTCGAATCCAAAACTATCAAAATCGTGGTCAATGCGTTTGATGACGCGAGCCCCGTTTTTGCTACCTGTTGCTACCCAGAAGTCGAAAAAGACATCATCTACGAAAATAGCCGAATTGCTGGCTGCGAATGCTGCTTCGCCCTTGTGGACCCGAGGGGTGTGACGAAGACGCTTGATCTGGAACGATGAATCATCTCTGTCAATCTGCCAGATCGCAAAGTGACCATTTACGGGATCGCCGATTAAGATCCCTTCGTGTCCATGCTGATCACGCCGGTAGGTATCCCAAAAACCATCTTTGTCGGGGTTGGTCAACAACAATCTCCAAGAATTGCAGCCGTCGGTGGTTTTGTACAGGCGGCTCTTTTCGCCAGGGCCGGATGCCATAACAATCGCCGTCTGCGCGTCCCAGGCTTGGACGCCGCGAAAATCAAGCGTTGCGCCGTCTTTGTCTCCATCGGGGATGGCGCACTTCTGCCAGTGCGCGCCGCCGTCGGTGGTCTTGAGCACTGTTCCGGCGGTGCCGCTGGCCCAGGCAACCGTGCCATCGACTGAATCGATTCCGCGCAGACCCGCGGTCGTGCCCGAGTCCTGCGCCGTCCACACCGGCGGTGGAGTTCCTGCCTGCGCAGCCGCCATTACGGATGCGGCGACGAGACTGACAAACCCTGAAACTCGCATGGCTGGCATGATGATCACTCGCCAAACGCATTTGGTGCAATCGGCTTAGAACTTGTATCCGCGGTTGGGGTCGTAATCGCACTTGACCAACCCGTCGCGATAATCGATGTGGATGGTCAATTGGTTCAACGTGGCTGCTCCAAGAAACCCAGATATCTCCATCCCGACGGACCTGGAGACGCGCGAAGTATCAAACGAAACCACGTCGCGTAGCCGCTGGGAGATGCTGGAGAATCGGATGGTTACCTCGTTGGCGGTGTAGACCTTGTCAACCTGTCCCCCGATGCCTTCCACATGGATCGACCGGTCGCGATGAACGCTCGTGACTTCGCGAGCGGCAAGGGGCGAGATGGTCGTGGCCCAGGAGCCGGTGTCCATGATCATCAGGGTGAGCTTCTGGCCGTTGAGCAGGGCGGGGACGATCAGGTCGTGTCCGACACGAAGGACCGGCGTGTAGTCCTTTAATTCCGGCGGCAGGTTGCGGTCGTAGTGGCCGCGGAGCCCCGAGGCTGGGACCGGCTTCGGAGGCTTCGATGGGGCGGTTGAGCCGGTGGCGCCAGAAACCATTGTTTCCGCCGAAGGCTGGTCCGACCAGGCAGGCGTCTCCTGGCCAGCCTGAGAGTCCTCTTCGTCCATATTGAGCTCGGACGCCACGTCATTCGCCGCGTTGGGCCTTGGCGGCAAGGGACCAAGAATCAGCTTTCGCATCGGATAGTCCAGAGTCACGAGGAACTTCGAGAAGACATCCATTCCGATCAGACCGTCTACGCCGAGCGTTCCGCGATTGTCAAGCACCTTGACTGGACAGTTCTGGAATTCAAGGCCGCCGATGCGAATGGAGTTGGCATAGGCTGTGAAGCCGGCGTTCGATCCCCGGTCGCCGATGCCCTGCTGCTCGGCTTGTGAAAACGGTATCAATCCAGCGCGCCTGGCCACCGAACGGCTCACAACCAGCCCGCCCGCTCCGGTATCGATCTGCAGGCGCGCGGTGCGGTTGTTCAACTTCGCTTCAAGACCGAAGGCCTTAATATGCGTTGCATCGGCCATCAGTGGAGCAAACGGAATCTCAGTGGATGCGATCTGCGAGACCAGGCGGCAGGGCTTCTGGGGCTCGACGGCCAGCTCTTTCAGCTGATCGAGTTGCTCGTGCAGATGCCTGGAATCTTCCGCGCCGTCTCCCCTGGGTGCAGCGAGATAGTCCTCGATCTCCGCGATGCGCTGTTTCATGGGAAGAATCATCATCCAGGCGGCGCGAATCTCGGGATCCTCGGGATCGATTTGCCGCGCGATGAGTATCTCCTGCTGCGCCGCGGCGTGGTGGGAGGTGATTTCGTCGATTGAGGCGATGAGGAAGTGCGTGCGTGGATTGCAGGGATCGAGTTTGATCGATTGGCTGGCGGAATTGATGGCGGTCCAAGGTTCTCCCTGGCGAAGTTCCACCTCGCCGCGCAGGGTGATCAGCGCCGGGGAGTTCGGCGCTGCAGCCAGAGAGGCGCTTACGGCATCCGCCGCTTTCTGTACCTCTTGCTGTTGGAGCAGCGCGCGCACCAACCCCATGGAAGAGTCCGCACTGCCGGGATTTGTTGCGAGAGCGATCCTGTAGAGGTTCTCCGCCTGGGCATAGTCGGCTGCCAGTAGAGCCCTGTCGGCATCGGTCGGCGGCGGGGGGTGAACAACGGCACATTGCGATGCGAAGATACACTGAGCGGGAAGGGCAAGTATGGCAAGAACAGCCCCGATAAGCACCCGCGAAAAGGACTTCAAAAGCAGCTTACGTCCAGTCATCGAAAAGCCCCGCTGGATCGACCTCCAGCACCATACACCCATTTGTCAAGAATGAGCAAATGGGAACGGGTGGGCCGGTCAAATATGTGCGGAGTTTGTCAATATCCCGCTCGATGACGGTGCGCCGGATGCGCTTCAAGCGCTTCAATGAGACGCGCCGGAAGGGTGCCTGAGGTCACATGATTCATGCAAGGGAAGGTGATAAAAAGAGTCATATATCCATGACTTTGCACAGGACTTTTTGTCTTCTCATGTTTGCGGCCCTGCTTGGCGGCGCTCGTCCGACGCCGGGACAGCAATCGTTTCTGGGGCGCGTCAGAGGGCAGAACACTGCGATGACCGCGGTACAGCCGGGGTGGCTTACACCTTTGGTCGAAGCGGACCCGAGGCTGGTTCAATACACGCGCTGGTCGTTCTCAAACGAGTACACGCCTTTGCGCACGGAGACGACCAGCTACGGCAATGCGCGGGGCACCGGCTTCATCATCGGCAACAGATACGAACTGGACATTGCGCAGCCCACCTACGTCCAACACAATGGCGCGTCCACAGATGGGTTTGGGGACACCGGGACACAGGGCAAGGTCCGCATCGTCTCGGGCAACGGCGACCACGGGAACTACATCCTCACAGCAATGGTGAACCATACTTTCGCCACGGGGAGCCACTCGAACGGCGCGCTCACCGACACGTGGGCTCCGACGCTGGCCGGCGGAGTGGGCGTGGGCAAACGATTCGCCCTGGAGTCGGCGCTGGGCGGGGTTATGCCTACGGGAAAGATTGCAACCCAGGGACGATCCATCGGCTGGAACTCGCTGGTGCAGGCGCGCCTGGCCGGACCTGTGCGGGTGGAATTCGAGGACAATGCGACCGTCTACTTTGCGGGAAGCCACGACGGGAAGATGCAGAACTTCGTCACCCCGGCAGCCTTTTACATTCTGCGGCTGAAAAGCTGGAAGCCGACCCGTCCGTTTTACATCTTCGATAGCGGCATGCAGATTGCCACGTCCGGCTTCCACACCTATAACCACAATCTGATCTCAGAGGTGCGGATTCTCTTCTGAATTCAGCTGCCAGCTCTTTCATCCGGCCTGATGCACATCAGGTTGCGACAGAAGCGGGGCGGTTGCGGATGCAGCGCCCTATAACCGATGAGTAGAGATCGCGTCTAATGGAACGGGTCTCCAAAGAATTCCTGAGAAAGGATATCTGCCATGCAAATGCGCAGAGTACCTGTTCTTTTCGGAATATTTTTCGCGATCAATTCCGGCTCGGACTGTGGACGCGCGCAAGTCGCCTTGCCTAGCTTCACTATCTCAGCCAGCAGTGCGACGATGACGGCAAACGGCGCCGGGGCCATCGCGTGGACGCTCACCTCGGTGAACGGATTTGCGGGTACGGTTGGCGTCGGTTGCGGCCCCGCGAGTCCACCAGCTGGGGCGATTTTGCCCTTATGCGATTACACGGGCGGTGCAGTCGCGCAGCAGCCGTATACGCTGGCCGCGAACGGCGCGGTGACGGGGAACTTAAACCTGGTAGCGAACATTCCCCCGTGTCCCTGCCCCGTCAAACTGCTGCTTCGACCTCGCCGCGGTGGAGCGGAAAGCCTGGCGTTGCTGGCCGGCACTCTGCTGCTGGGCCTCGGTCTCCGCCGGAGGACTGCGCGCTGGCTCACGCCGATGCTGATTGCTGCGGGAGCATTGATCGGGCTGGCGGGAATCGGGGCTTGCGGGGGCGGCAACACTCTGACCCCCGGAACCTTTGCGTACACAATTACGGCAGACCAGACGGGCACGAATTCTGGAACATTTCTGACCTCGAACACGACTGTCAACGTTACAGTGCCGGCCGGTATCGCGACAAACTTACCTTCCTCCAATCCCTGATCGAGCGCTTCGCACACAAGCCGCCGCATGGGGATGGTGACTGCGCGAGCGGGAGCGGCCGGAACACAAAGCACAGTGGCTCGCAATGGAAGCTGTAGCTCGCCTTTGGCGCGGGCGCAGACCGGCCGAAGTAGAATTCCTGCATGGCCGGAGCTGGTTCCCTTGAGGCACTGAATGAGCAAATTGTGGCATGCAACCGCTGCCCGCGGCTGAACGCGCACTGCGCCGAGGTGGCCCGGGTGCGGCGGCGCGCTTATGCGGATTTCGAGTATTGGGGACGTCCCGTGCCGTCGTTCGGCGACCACAATGCCCGCGTGCTGGCGCTGGGGTTGGCGCCGGGAGCGCACGGATCGAATCGGACGGGAAGAATGTTCACCGGCGACGGATCGGGGGATTTTCTGTTTCCGGTGCTGCATGAGGCCGGATTCGCATCGCAGCCAAACTCGATCTCACGCGGCGACGGAATGAAACTCCACGGGCTGTGGATCAGCGCCGTGGTCCGCTGCGCACCGCCGGGCAATAAACCCTCAACAGAAGAACAGCGCGAGTGTGCGATGTGGCTCGACCGGGAGATGGATTTGCTCAAGGAGCTTCGCGTGGTTGTGTGTCTGGGGAAGATCGCGTTTGACGGGCTGCTTGCGCACATGAAACGAGAGGGAAAGCTGCCGCAGCGGACTCCGTTTACATTTGCGCATGGCGCCGAGTACAAGCTGGCCAACGGAGTTACGGTGATTGCCAGCTATCATCCCTCGCTGCAAAACACCAACACCGGCAAGCTGACCAGGCCGATGTTTCTTGCTGTTTTCAAGAGGGCGCGGAAATTGGCGGGGTTGTAGAGGCTCGCTTGGCGGGATATGGAGACGATTTATGCGACGAAGAAATGTCTTGCGGTTTCCCACCCATTCGCCACCAAATTCCTGGGTGCAACCCACCGCGGTGCAGGCGAATGAATGGGGCACGGAGGCATGGTTTTTTTAGAGACAATCGAGACGGTTGGAGGGAAAGACGATGGACCTTCTGGCAAAAGGGATTCTGAAGGATGTGGCACTGGAGGATATCGGTCCCAAAGCGCCGAAGCGCTTGAGCCCGGTGGATCATTGGACACCGGCCGTCCTGCTGGAGCGCGCGGCGTATCTGAAGAAATTGGCCAAGGCTGGGGATGGGTCGGCGAGCGAGACGCTCAGAGAGTACCCGCAGCACTTTGCCATGCTCTCGTTTCGCGGTCGCGATGGCGAGGCGGAGGTGCATGCCGGCTTTGCCGATCTCTTTGTGGTGTTGGCCGGCGCTGCGACGCTAGTAACCGGCGGAACGGTGGTGGGCGCGCGGACAGTTGGACCGGGAGAGACGCGCGGCGACAGGATTGAGGGCGGCATGCGCCGGGAATTGCGAGCGGGCGACGTGATACACGTGCCAGCGGGAGAGCCGCATCAAATGCTGGTCTCGAGCGAAAAGACGTTCACCTGTTTCGTGCTGAAGATTCAAGAAGCGGCGTAGGCGGCAAAGGCCGGGAAGGCCTGGAGCGGGAGACCGGGAATACACCGTTCCTCGACAATCGGATTCTATGAACTGCAAATATTCCTGTCACCTCTTCCTCTTGTCCGGGTACTTATACGATGAGGTATAGAGATGACCACGCAAGCATTAAGCAACAATGACGCGCAACTGGTGGAATGCACTCTGGCAGGCGACCGCGCCGCGTTTGCGACGATCGTCAAGCGGTACCAGTCGCTGGTCTGCTCCATCACTTACAACGCCACCGGAAGTTTGAGTCTGAGCGAAGACCTGGCGCAGGACGCGTTTCTTACCGCGTGGAGACAGCTCTCAGAACTGCGCGATCCTGCGAAGCTCCGGTCCTGGTTGTGCGGCATCACGCGATTCCTGGTGGGCAAAGAGTTTCGGCGCCAGGGCCGTGAACCCATTTGCGCCGCCGAGCCTCTAGAAGAAATCCAGGAGCCGTCTTCGGTTGATGCTTCGCCCCTGTTACAAGCAGTGAGCCGTGAAGAAGAGGCGATCCTGTGGCGAGCGCTGGAACGGATTCCCGATGCCTACCGTGAACCGCTGATCCTATTCTACCGCGAAGAAAAGTCGATTGAGCGCGTGGCGGCAGAGCTGGAGTTGAGCGAGGACGCGGTGAAACAGCGCCTCTCTCGCGGGCGCAAGCTGCTGCACGAAGAAGTGGTTGTCTTTGTGGAAGGAACGCTGAGCCGGAGCGCGCCGAGTCAGAACTTCTCGAACGCCGTGATGGCAATGCTTCCGGCCGTTTCGGCAGCAACGGTGGGCGCCGGGGTGGCGGGGAAAAGCGCGGCGATGGCCAAGTCGGGGACGATGGCCGCGTGGCTGGCTCCGCTTACGCCGTTTTTGGGCGTGTTTGCCGGGATAATGGTCAACTGGATTTCGGTGCGTTCAGCGCCGACGGCCCGCGAGCGCCGTTTTCAAGGCTTCTGGCTCAGTTGCCTTTGGGCCTTTGTGCTGGGGTGGGGTGTAGCGGGGCAATATGCCGTACAGGCGTTGCGCCAGGGATATGCGTGGAGCGATCCGACGTATTTTGCGGTGGTGGAGGTTTTCTGGTGGATCTTTGCGATGGTGGTCGCGGGGTTCATTGTGTTCTTCCTCCGGCGCGGTGTGGCGATGCGACGCCAAATTGAGCATGAGCCGGGGAAGCCCGAGAGCAGTGGAGCACCTATGACTCTTGCATCGAGAGTCGCGATCGTGGCTGGAATTTATGTGGCGTCTTTTTCCGGGCTTATCTATCTGGCGTTCAAAGCCAACGACCGGCTGGGCGGCACGATTCTGTTGGCAGTGATGCTTGTGCTGGGCGGATGGCATTTGCTCTATGTAGGCAGCCGTGATGCCCTGGCAGGCTTCAGGCGGACGACGAACCGGCTGGTGCTGACATGGGCGGTGATTCTGCTGGTGTTGAATCTGCGGCTGGCAGGTTGGTTGGCTGCTTATCGGGGAGTCGACGTGGCCGCAATTCATCGACTGCTGCCGGCGTGGGTGATTCCGACGGGAACGCTGACGCTGGTGGTCTGGATTGCGTCGCTGGTTGCGTTGACGAGACCGCGCCGCGTCGACGCCCAGGATTGATTGGGCAGGAGCGGTCGCGGCAACAGGGTGAAGCCGCGCAATGCTGAATAACAACGGAAATCGATGAGCTGATAGCGAGGATTGCGAAGCCGTGCCGGCACACGAAAATAGCGCCGCAGATTGCACGTCGCTCTCGAAGTCGAGAGATTCGAGTCGAGATTGGGGTCCGAGACTTATTGCGCCAGGAGCAATGCGACGAGAAATCAAATAACTGAGTAGATCGCTGATTTATATGGAGCGGGAGACCGGGATCGAACCGGCGACATTCAGCTTGGGAAGCTGACGTTCTACCACTGAACTACTCCCGCTACTTATTTAT
>Ga0181516_10002258_pt1 | contig 13937 bp, 11 predicted proteins | sample PEATcosm2014_Bin_25_FD_121104 | JGI IMG/M metagenome (GOLD analysis project Ga0181516, IMG submission 121104) | Peatland microbial communities from MTU Mesocosm Facility, Houghton, MI, USA - PEATcosm2014_Bin01_10_metaG | ecosystem: Environmental > Terrestrial > Soil > Wetlands > Peat | place... | reverse complement strand
GCGCACCTCTTCGTTGATGCGATCTTCCAGCGCCAGCTCTTCGATCATCGCGGCTGTCACTTGCTCGTTCAAGACCGCTGGCTTCGCCGTCTCGATCATCTTCGCGTCGACCAGATGCTTTACTGTCTGGCGCGCCAGATACCCAACATAATCTTTAGAAAAAATCATCGCTTTCTTTCAGGATACACCAGCATCGGCAGCCCCGCAGAGGAGCGCTTTGCGTCCTGGGCTGCCGGTCGTGCATCATGGAAGCGGAACGAACGTGCCGTTAGCCCGGTTACGCTCTACCGCAGTTCCGGGAGATGCAGCCCGTCCGGCACATTGCCTCCAGCAAACCATATCTCCCGCAAAGGAAAACCACTATGGAGTCATTTCCGCATCTCCCATCACAGCCAGCTGCCTGGAGCCGAGCATGGCTCATTCTGCTGACATCGCTGCTGCTGACCGCCAGCGTCGCCGGGATAGGCACGCCTGCACAGGCCCAGGCAGGGAAGGTCCCATTCGTCCCACGGCACATTTACTCCGAGACCGCCAACCCGAAGGCCGACATCGCCGCCGGATTGGCACTGGCCAGGCGACAGCATAAGCGCGTGATCCTCGACTTTGGCGGCGACTGGTGCGGCGATTGCCAGGTGCTGGACATCTACTTCAACCAGGCTCCCAACGCCGACCTGCTGCAGAAGCACTTCATCCTCGTCCATGTATGGATCGGTCACATGGATACCCACATCGACGTTGCAGCCAAATATGGTGTGCCCATCAACCGGGGTGTTCCCGCCCTGGCGGTGCTGGCCGCGGACGGTACCGTCCTCTACTCGCAAAAGACCGGCGAGTTTAACAACATGCGCAACATGGACGCGGCCTCCGTGACCGGGTTCCTGGAAAAGTGGAAGAACTGAGCGCGGTGCGCCCGGACAGCGATCCGGGGTCTCCCCAGCGGGCTGCGCAGCCGGCAGCACGGGCGCGTCGCCGGCGCTCCACGGTTCACCGTCTTCTCCGCGGCTACGCCGTGATGTCGCGGGCCGTCCATCGGACGGTGCTCTCGGTTGCGGCCCACGATTGTTTCAATGCCGCGCAGTCGACGGCCTATTCCGCCATCGTTGCGCTTTTTCCCGCGCTGATCGTGGCGGCCGCGGTCATCGGATTGCTGCCCGATACTGCGCCGGCGCGCTTCCAGCTTGCAGCGTTCTTCGATCGCGTCCTGCCGCCCGGGGTCAGCCCGCTGCTGGATGCGGCGTTCCAGAACTCGCCCGAGCACACCCACTCCGTCCGCGCGCTGGTGACGGCTGGGTTCGTCAGCTTCGCCGGCGCCAGCAACGTGATCGCCACCTTAATGGAGGGCCTGCGCCGCGCTCATGAACTGCCTCGCAATGCATGGAGTTTCTGGGCCCGCCGCCGTCGTTCGCTGGAGCTTGTCCCGCTCTGCCTGATCCCGATTGCCGTGGTCAGCATGCTGGTTATCTTCGGCCACGCCGTTACAGGATGGCTCACCGCCAGCATCGGCCCCGGCGTGCGGTCGTCGATCTATGCCATCACGGTTCTTCTGCGCTGGGTTCTGGCGCTGAGCGCAAGCATCGGCGTCACCGTGCTGCTCTACCACCTCGGCGTGCCGGAGGGGAAGCTGCCATCGCGGACTGCGGGCACGCGGTCGTGGAGGACGGTGCTGCCCGGCGCCGTGCTGGCCACTGCGATGTGGTTCCTGACCACGCTGCTCTTCGGCTGGTACGTCACGCGGTTTGCCAACTACTCCGAGGTCTACGGCTCGATTGGAGCGGGTATCGCGCTGCTGTTCTGGCTGTACATCATCTCGCTCAGCGTCCTGTGCGGGGCGGAGTTCAATGCCCAGTTCAATAGCCAGTTCCAAGCCCATTTTGGCTCGGCGAGGGCGGACGCGCCGCCGGAGCTGGAGTAGGCGCACGCTTCGCCCCACAGGCAAGTTCTGCAATCGAGCTGCAACGTCCTGGCCGGCTGGAGGAATCGCAGGCATGCAGGCGCTCCAGAAGCATGCACACGGAACTGCCTTGTCAGTTGAGAGCAGCTATCCTATCGGTTTTCCTCCCGATAGTCCGTATCCGGCGTCACCACACACTTTTCGGTGGGCACAGGTAAAATGGGAATGACTCGAAATAGACGGTCAGACCGGCTCTGTAGAGTCTTGCATAGACATACCTACCTCATAGCCCCGCACAAGGATCTCGAACTCATACATGGAAACTCCAAATAATTCCGATGTCGCGCGCGCATTCCCCGGCTATGCCGGCATGAAGCACAACCGCCGCGCGAAGATCGTGGCAACTCTTGGACCGTCGTGCAGCACGCCCGAAGTCTTTCGCAAGCTGGTGCAGGCCGGCCTGGATGTGGCCCGGCTGAACTTCTCGCATGGGTCCCACGCGCAAAAGGCGGACCTGATCAAAATGGTCCGGCACGTTTCGGTGCTGGAGCGCAAGCCGATCTGCATCCTTGCCGATCTGCAGGGTCCCAAGATCCGCACCGGCAAGCTCAAGGATCACACTCCCGTGCAACTGGTCGCGGGCGAGCACCTCACCATCACGCCGCGGGAGATCGCAGGTACCGCCGCGATGGTCGGCACCACCTTCAAGACCCTGGCCGAGAATCTGGGGCCGGGCTCGCGCATCCTTCTCTCCGACGGCCTGATCGAACTCCACGTCGACCGCATCAAGGGCGCCGATGTCGTCTGCTCGATTGTGAATGGCGGCATGCTGGGCGAAAACAAGGGCATCAACCTGCCGGGAATTCCGGTCAAGGTTCCGTCGCTCACGGAGAAGGACGAGGAAGATCTCATCTTCGCTGTGGAACAGGACGTGGATGCATTTGCCGTCTCGTTTGTACGCACCGCGGACGATGTACGCCATGTGCGCCGGCGCCTGGATGCGCTCAAGTCCGATATCTGGATCATTGCCAAGCTGGAGAAGCCACAGGCGGTCGAGCATCTCGATTCGATCCTCGAAGTGGCCGACGGCATCATGGTCGCGCGCGGAGACCTCGGCGTGGAAGTTCCGCCGGAGAAGGTGCCGGCTATCCAGAAGCACATCATCCGGCGCGCGGCGGAGTATCGCAAGCCCGTTATTACCGCCACGCAGATGCTTGAGTCGATGATCGACAATCCGCGACCCACGCGGGCCGAGGCCTCCGACGTCGCCAACGCCATCTACGACGGCACGGACGCCGTCATGCTCTCCGGCGAGACCGCTGCCGGCAAGTACCCGGTGGAGACGGTTGCCATGATGGCCAAGATTGTCTCGGAGACGGAACATCAGATTCGCCTGGACCCGCCCGCACGGCGGAGGCCCCACTCCACCCGGTTGTCAGTGGCAGAGACCATCTGCGAGTGCATGGCGCACTCCGCGGAGGACCTGGAACTGGCCGCCATCGCCATCTTTACGGAGAGCGGTTCTACCGCCCGCCTGCTCTCGAAGTACCGTCCGGAGCCACCCATCTTCGCGCTGTCGCCCTATACCAAGGTCATCCATCGCAGCATGTTGCTGTGGGGCACGTTTCCCATCCTCTGCCCGCATGCGCGCGATACCGACAAGTTAGTCAGCATCGCGGAAGAGATACTGGAAAAGGGCAACTATGTTCACCGCAACCAGGTGGTGGGCATCGTCGCTGGAACGCGTACCAAGTCCGGCGCCACAAACTTCATGCGCCTCCACATGGTTGGCGACCGCGACGTCAAAGTGAAAGCGAATAAAGCCCCGGCGAAGAAGACGAAGACCAAAAAGAAATAGAGATTTGGTGGCGCCGTTGCGGAGAATGCCCGTTTTCCGCAACGGCCCGCGGCCTACAATCAAAGGTCATGGGGCGCATTCGCATTCTTTCCGACCAGGTGGCCAACCAGATCGCCGCCGGAGAAGTTGTCGAACGGCCCGCTTCCGTCGTCAAGGAGTTGCTGGAGAACTCGCTCGACGCCGGCGCTACCCGTATCCGGGTGGAGGTCGAAGGCGGCGGGCGCAAGCTGATCCGCATCGTCGACAACGGCTGCGGCATGGTCAAGGACGACGCGCTGCTCGCCTTCGAACGCCACGCTACGTCCAAGCTGCACACCTCGGACGACCTGCTCTCCATCCGCACCCTCGGCTTCCGCGGCGAGGCGCTGCCCTCCATCGCCAGCGTCTCGCGGCTGACCCTTGCCACCCGCGCGGCAGATGAGGAAGCCGGCATCGAGGTCGAAATCGCCGGCGGTCACATCCTCCGCGTAGACGACGCGGGAATGCCCGCGGGCACCACCATCTCCGTGCGCGACCTGTTCTACAACACGCCCGCGCGCCGCAAGTTCCTCAAGTCGGAGCAGACGGAACTGTCCCACATCGCCGCGCTGGTCACGCACTATGCGCTCGCGCGTCCGTCCCTTCATTTTGAGTTACATTCTGCCACGCAGGCGCTGCTGGTGGCGCCCGCGGTGGCCTCCACCGGCGACCGGCTATACCAGATCTTCGGGCGCGACATGGCCTCACTGATGCTGACGACCGCTGCCGAGATCGACTTCGCCCGCGCCGGCCTTCCCGAGCCGCCGCCGTGGAAGCGCGAGCAGGATTACACGCCGCCCGACCCCGGCTTCCTCCGCCTCTCCGGCTTCGTCTCCAAGCCCGAGTTGCAAAAGCTCAACCGCAACTCCATCTACGTCTTCGTCAATCATCGCCTGGTGCGCGATCGCCTGGTGCTGCACGCGCTGACGGAGGCCTATCGCAATATCATTCCGCCAACTTCGTTCCCGGTGGTGCTGTTGTTCCTGGAGATGCCGCCGCAGGAGGTCGACGTAAACGTGCACCCCGCCAAGACCGAGGTGCGCTTCCGCCAGCCAAGCTTCGTGCACGACTTTATCCGAGATGCGGTGCGCACCACTCTGATGACAGCGCGCCCGGCCGCGAGCTTTGCCAGCGCTTTGAACTCGGCGCCCACTGCGGCCTCCTCTTTGCTCATCGACGTGAGCCCTATGCCCGGGCCGCCCGGCGACACCGTCTTCTCGCCGCGTCCCGAATCGGAGCCCGACCCGTCCGCGGCAGATGCTGCAAGCTTTACGCTGCGCGCTCCAAGCGTGCCCGAATCGCCGGGCCGCCTCGCCTTCTCCGACCAGGGCATTGCGGTGGGCTATGAGACAGAAAGCGGCCATGCCGCTGCGCGCGACGGCAACGCCACCGACGCTGGTGGGGAGGTGGAGACGCTGAACGCCCTCGCCACACTCAAGCCGCTGGGGCAGTTGCGCGACTCGTTCATCCTGGCGGCCAACGACGAAGGGCTCTGGATCATCGACCAGCATGTCGCCCACGAGCGCGTCCTGTTTGAGAAGATTCTGCGCGACCGCGAAGTGGAGCAGGTGCAGCGCCAGCGGCTGTTGATGCCCGTCCTGGTCGACCTGCTGCCGGCGCAGATGGTCTCATTCGCGGCCATCGCGCACGAGCTCGACCTCAACGGCTTCGAGGCGGAGCCATTCGGCCCGCGTACCCTCGCCATCAAGGCGGCGCCGGTTGGCCTGGAGGGCCGTGAGCTGGAGCGCATGCTGGAGGAGGTGCTGGCCGTGCCCGACCGCGAGCAGCAGACGGAGAATGCCGAGACGCGCCGCCGCCGCATCGCCGCCTCCATTGCATGTCATGCGGCCATCAAGGTGAACATGCCGCTCGAACCGCAAAAGATTGACTGGCTGCTCACCGAGCTCGCAAAAACCGAGCATCCCACCAGTTGTCCGCATGGGCGCCCCATCGCCCTGCGGTACTCGCACAAGGACATCCAGCGCGCATTTCAGCGTATTTAGCCGTCAATTGATCCCGGCTCGACGAGCAATCACCCGCTATCCCAACTACAATAAAGATGTAGCTATCGCACGCTCCCCAGCACTTGGTTCTTTGAAAACCCCAGGCCTGAACCTCGGCCCTGAATCCAGAATTTCTCCGTCGCCCGCGCGAAGGATTGCTGCCGCCTTCGCTCTGTTCGAGCGGGCCGCCCAGCAGGAAGGCATTTCCATTGAGTAACCCCAGTTCCACCGGCACCACCAACCCGGCTATCCCCACTCCTGTACAACTGGCGGACGCCCGCAGCAAGCAGTGGCACCAGCAGGGCGAGGCTCTCCTTACCATCGAAAACCTGCGCAGTTGGATCAACGCCGCCGGGCTGGTTCTTTACGCACCGCGTCCGCAGATCGCTGCGCCCGCGCCGTCCCTCGTCGAGGCTGTGCTCGGCGCTCCCAACTCCAGCCCCACACTGGAAGAGTCGGCCGCGGCTCGCAGCCTGCTAGCGCGGCTGATTGCGGAGGGCCTTGCCGTGCCGCTGAACCTGCTCGGAGCGGTCAACGGAGCCGTGGGCGAGATGCCAGACTTCGTGGCTTCGACCGCAGTCTTCTCCTACGTGTTCACGCTACGTGGCGACAAGGCATGGAAGCAGCCGCCCGCAACCACCGGCGCAGTGAAGGTGTCGCACCTTGCGCTTGCGGTGCATGAGGCGCTCTCGCAGCGCGGCCCGCTCTCCGCTTACGACCTGACCACAGAGGTCGGCAAGGAAGTGACCGAGGCTGCCGTGCTGCGCGCGCTGGCGGAGCTGTGGACGCACCTGCGGGTGCTGCCCCTTCCGCAGATCGACGGCCGCCCGGCGCTGTGGGAGCTTGCGACAGCGCGCTTTACCAAGCAGATCAAAGCAGGCGCGAACGCAGGCCAGCCCTCGGCGCTGTCGGCGCTGATCTCGCTCTACCTCGGGCAGGCCATCGTTGCCTCCGAGGACGATATCGAGAGCTTCCTATCGCCGCTTGCCCCGCGCTCTCGCATCCGCGATGTGGTGCATACGCTGCTGTCGGCACGGCAGCTCGACACGCTCGCAGTGGAAGGACGCACTATGGTGCATGTCGCCGGCGCCTTGCCCGTGTTCCTTGCACCGGAGCCGGTGCCTGCTGCTGAGGCTGAGCTCGTCGAGGTTGCCGAGATCGCGGCGGTGGCGGATGCGACGGACGCAGCGGAGGCAGCGGAGGCAGACGGCGATACTCCGAGCATCACCAAGTACGTGCCCAAGCCGCGCAAGATCGGCACCGGGTACCTGGCGAAGGCGAAGCCAGCGAAGTTCGCGTCGAAGCCCTCTCCGCGCACCCGGCCGGACGGCGGAAAGCCCGAATTTGGTGGCCCTGCGAAGCCCGCATACAAACCACGCTCCGGCCCGGCGCCCGACCGTGAGCGCCGTCCTTTCCAAAAGCCCGCAGCGCCCAGCGGCCCACGCGGATTCGACAAGCCATGGGATGAAGACAAGCCGCGCAGAACGTTCGCGCCGCGCGCCGACGGCGAAGGCGATGCCCGTCCGCCGCGCAAATCCTTCAGCAAGCCGGGAACCTTTGGCCGCAAGCGCGAAGGATTCGAGGGCAAGCCAAAGTTTGGCGGCGAGTCGCGCCCTCCGCGCCGGGACTTCGCTCCACGGCCTGACCGTGGCGAGGGTGGTGAGCGGCCGAAGTTTGCGGGTTCACGATCGTCCGGCTCGTATACGCCGCGCCCCCGCGGAGACAGGCCGCAAGGCGACCGCCCGCCGCGTGCGGAGGGCTCCGGCTTTGCTCCGCGCAAGTCTTTCGGGTCGAAGCCTGGGGGCGGTGGATTCGGATCCAAGCCCGCAGGCGGTGGATTCAAGGCCCGGCCTGGCTTCTCGAAGGACAGAGGCGACCGCCCCGCATACAAGCCGCGCGAGGGCTCGGATCGGTTTACCACGGCCGACAGCGGCAAGCGCGTCTATCGCAAGTTCGACGCGCCCCGCGACCGCGAAGAGAGACCCGCGCGTCCCTACTCGTCTGATCGGCCGGCACGGCCGTACTCGTCTGATCGGCCGGCGCGGCCTGCTGGAGCGGGCGGATATGCGGGCAAGCCAAAAGGCGATTTTGCAAAGCGGAAACCCAGCGGAGACTTTGTTCCGCGAAGGCCCTCCGGCAAACCCGGTGGCAGCTTCGCCGGCAAGAAACCCTTCGGCAAACCGGGGGGCGGAGGATTCTCCGACAAGCCGACCAGCACCTTCGCCAAGTTCGTCGGCAACAAGAAGCCATTTGGCAAGAAGGCGCCGGCACGCAAGTACAAGCCCAAGGAAGACGAGTAAGCCCAATGCACGACCCAACCACCCCAACGGTCCCAGTGGCAACGCCTTCCTCCCGCCCGCGGCCTGTGATTGCCATCGACGGCCCCGCGGGCGCAGGCAAGAGCACTCTCGCCGCACACCTTGCGCGCCGCTTCGGCTTCCTGAACCTGGAGACCGGCGCCATGTACCGTGCGCTTGCTCTCAAGGCCATCGAGAACGACTTCTCGTTCGACGACGAAGAACCGCTGCTTGAGCTTGCAGGGACCACGCGCATAGAGCTGCAACCGCAGTTGGAAGGCAATCGCGTGCTGCTCGACGGCACCGATGTCTCGCGCCGCATTCGCGAGGCGGATGTAACTTCGGCGGCATCCCGCATTTCGATTCACCCGCGCCTCCGCGCCTGGATGGTGGAGCAGCAGCGTGCCCTGGGTGCGCAGGGCGGCGTGGTGATGGAGGGCCGGGACATTGGCACGGCCGTCTTCCCAGATGCTGAGGTCAAAATCTTCCTCGATGCCGCTCCCGAGGTTCGCGGCAACCGCCGCTTCCGCCAGGTCCTGCCAGGCCAGGACGCCGGAGCAAGCCGGAGTGCAGCGCCCGACACCGACGAGAACAGGCTGGCCCAGCAGGCGATTCTGGAGGAGATGCGCGAACGCGACCGCCGCGACCGCAACCGGGCCGAATCGCCTCTGCGCCCAGCCGCCGACGCAGTGATCCTGGACTCCACCTCGATGTCGCTGGATCAGGTTCTTTCGCGCGCGGAGGAGATCGTGCGGGCACATTTAACCCTCGCATGAGATGGTTCCCATCGCATCGAAACGCAATTGCAAGCTGTGGTAGAACTTATTGTGCGGGAAAATCCCATGGGCATGCACCAAAAGTTGTGCAATTCCATTATTTTGAAAAATTTAGTGCGCGAAATCGCTGACAACTGTGCTAACCTTCAGTCATCGTTTGGAACAGATTGGTTTCAGGCGGCGGCGTAACAGTCGACCCCTCGATTTGGATCTAGCGGCAAATACATCAGTACTAAGGAAATCAACACAATGGAACAGGGAACAGTGAAGTGGTTTAACGATGCCAAGGGGTTTGGCTTCATCAGCCGTCAGAACGGCGAGGACGTGTTCGTTCACTACTCGGCGATCAATTCGAACGGTTTCAAGAGCCTTCAAGAAGGTCAGGCTGTGCAGTTCAACGTGGTTAAGGGACCCAAGGGTTGGCAGGCGTCTGACGTCCAGCCTCTCTAGTTCTCCGGTACCACTTGGAGTGTAGCCGCACTCAACTACAACCAGGATCTGCGGGAGGGATGGCTGCGGCTATCCCTCTTCGCTATTTAACCTCCGGCTGAACTATGGTCGGCTGGAAGCCTACGGAACAGGCGACGCAGGAATAGGAGCTGCGCCCGGAAGAACCGTCGCTGTCGCGCGAAACTTGCGATAGTCCGAGTTCGCAATCTGGCCGCTGCCGCTGAAGCCAAAGAAGAGCAATGCGTGGAATGCTCCCTGGCCTTCGATTCGCTCAGGAAGCCACACCTCCCCATTTACCTTTCTTTGGACCATCAGGAATCGCGTGTCTTTCTGCACGCTTGCGATCAACCCGCCTCCCACTTTGAAGGCATTCAGGAAGTGTCCCTCCACGCGCACCAGGACATGGTCCTGCTCATCCACCCATACAGTTCCAGCCAGATCCCGGATCACCTCTTCCGCCCGGTTGCGCGTCTTGGCCTTCGGATCGCCGGCATAGTCGACCGCAATGGTGTCGAGACTGTTGAGCTGCACGCGGCGCGGGTTGGTGAATGCGCCGAGCTCCAGCAGCCGCGACACGGTGATCTCATCGTCGCCGCGCGGATTGGATGCTTTTCCCTGGCTGTCTGCTTTGTCGCGCTTTTCGCGTGCCTGCGCGGCTTCCTGGTCGTTGCGCTCGTCTTCTTTGGCGATCTCCCCCGCGCTGAGCGCCTTGCCATCTTTCTTGACCAGTCGCCGCACCGGGACGCCGTCGACCCAGTAGTGATCGTATTCATTGACGGTCGTCTTCTTGATCTGGCCGCTTCCGTCGACCTCCTGCCTGGTCTCGACAGAGCGATAGATGTAGTCCTTCTCGATCTTCTCCGCCTTGCGCTGATTCGTCTCAACGTCCTGCATCATGGCCACGATGTCCGGCAGCGGCCGGTCAGCAGAGGCTGTGCCTGGCGAATCGACCGCGGCAGCTTGGGCGTAGCTCGAATTGCTCAACGCTCCGCATCCGGCAAAGAGCAGCAACACGGTGCGGATTTTGTGCGCAATCGCCATCAGGACTCCCATCGTAGACTCGCAGACATGCTCCGAGGTGAGCCCGATACGGTCAGTTATGTGGCCACCGCGAGCTCTTCTTCGAGTTGCTGCTTTTCTGCGAGCGACGTGTAGTAGCCGTTGCGCGCGATCAGCTCATCGTGCGTGCCCAGCTCGGCGATGCGGCCATTCACCAGGACAGCAATCTGGTCGGCGTTGCGCGCGGTGGAGACCCGGTGCGAGATGAAGATGGTGGTGCGACCGCGCATCACGTCGCGCAAGCCGGAGAGGATGCGTTCTTCGGTGTACGTGTCGACAGACGCGAGCGCGTCGTCGAGGATGAGGATGCGCGGGTTGCGGATGACGGCGCGCGCGATAGCGGTGCGCTGCTTCTGTCCGCCGGAGAGGGTGATGCCGCGCTCGCCAACCTTGGTGTCGAAGCCGCTGGGGAACTCGAGGATCTCTGCCGCGATGTGCGCGATGGTCGCGGCTTCCAGAATTTCGGGATCGGTGGCGTCGGGCCGGCCGAAGGCGATGTTCTGGGCGATGGAATCGGAGAACAGGAACGTCTCCTGCGGGACGAAGCCGATGGCGGCGCGCAGTTCGGCGAGCGGCAGGCGGCGGATGGGTCGGCCGTCGATGAGGACGGACCCTTCCGGCGCATCGAAGAGCCGCGGGACCAGCGAGACCAGGGTCGACTTGCCGCTGCCCGTTGGACCCACGATGGCGAGCGACGACCCTGCGGGGATGGCGAGGTCGATGTTGTGCAGGACCTCCGCGCCGCCGGTGGGGTAAGTGAAGGACAGGTGGCGGAACTCGATGGAGCCGGTGATTGCAGGGTCATGCACTCCAACCTGCCGGCTGAAGCCCGCTGCTACTTCGGACGCCAGCGCGGGATCGTCGGTGATCTCCGGCTGCTGTTTCAGCAGTTCGTCGATGCGGACGACCGAGGCAGTGCCGCGCTGGAACAGGTTGACGACCCAGCCGATGGCGATCATAGGCCAGATGAGCTGGACCATGTAGACGTTGAAGGCGGCGAAGTCGCCGACCGAGATGCGATGGCGGACGACCTCGTGGCCGCCGACCAGCAGCGTGATCATGAGGCCGAAGCCGAGGACGAGTTCGAGCGACGGCCAGAGCATGGCCATCAGCCGGACCAGGTGCATCGAGCGGCCGATGTACTCGAGGTTGGCTTTCTCGAAGGAGGCGATCTCGGCGTCTTCCTGGGCGAACGCACGGATGAGCCGCGCACCGGAGAAGTTCTCCTGCGCCTTGGCGGAGATGTCGGAGAACATGGCCTGGATGCGCTCGAAGCGGCGGTGAATGCGGTGGCCGAAGGACTGCACCAGCACCGACGCCAGCGGCAGCGGACCGACGGCGCAAAGCGTGAGTCTGGGACTGATGTGGATCATGAACGGCAACGCCGCGCAGGTAAAGACGAGGCAGTTGGCCGAGTACATGATGGCCGGGCCGAGCAGTTGGCGCACGGCGTTCAGGTCGTTGGTGGTGCGGGCCATGATGTCGCCGGTGCGATGCGAATGGTAAAAGCCCGCGGACTGGCGCTCCAGGTTGCTGAAGAGATCGTTGCGCAGGTCGAACTCGATCTCGCGCGAGGCGCCGATGATGACCTGGCGAGTGATGTAGAGGAAGACGGCGGAGAGCGCGGCGACCAGCAGCAATCGCAGCGCGTGGTGCAGAATCTTCGCTTGCGTGACGCCGTGGCTCATATCGTCCACGGCATGCCCGACGATGAGCGGGAGCAGGACACGGACGACGTTGTAGCAGATGACCGCAACGCCGCCCCAGGCGAGATTCTTCCAATAGCGCTTGAGATACGGAAACAGTGGCCGGATTGAATCAAGCATGGTGGAAGTTTCTCGACTGGGAGGGCTGCGGCGTCTCCTGGGTTAGATGATGCGTGCGGCGCGTGGATGCGTCATTGTGGTTTGGGCGCCGCGGCTGCCGGGGCTGCGGCGGGTGCGGGGGCAGGAGCCGGGGCTGCGGCCGGCGGAGCTGCTGGCTTGGCGGCCGGAGTCGCCGTTCCGCTCATCGAGCCGGTCATGGAGCCGCCAGCCTGCGGCGTTCCGGGCTTGGGAGCCATGGCTGCGGGCGGCGCGGGCGGAGCCTTGGGCGAGGGATCGGTATCGCTCTGTGCGACCAGCTCGAGGTCGAAGACCAGCATGGACTTGGGCGGGATATTGCCATGGGCCGACGGACCGTAGGCGAGCTGGAACGGGATGAAGAGGCGACGCTTGCCGCCGACATGCATGCCCGCAAAGCCTGTGTCCCAACCGGCGACGACGGAATGTGCGCCGTACTGGAAGACGAAGGGCTCCTTGCCGGGGTGATCGTCGGAGGAGTCGAACTTCGTGCCGTCGGTGAGGTAGCCGGTGTACCGGATGCTGTACCACTTGTGCGGTGCGGCCAGTTCGCCGGTGCCGACCTTGGTGTCGATGTAGGTGAGCGAGAAGGATGTTGGGGTAGAGTCGAGTCCGAGGGTGTCCTTGAGTGCGGTGCCCTCCAGCGGAGAGACGTACTCCGGTTTGACCTGCGGCTCGATGGTGAGGGTGTACAGCGGCTTGGCGCAGGGCGCGCCGGCCGGCAATGCGGGAATCTTGGGGGAGAGCTCGGGCAGCTTGGCGCAGGCAGGCGACTTGGCCGCTGCGGCTGCATGGGATGCTACGTGGGGTTTGGCCGCGGCGGGCTTCTGGGCCGTTGCGGCGAACTGGGCGAGTGCCATCGATGGGACGAGAAGAGCTGGTATGAGCTTCATGGTTCTTCCATGGTACTTCGTCCTGCTCTCGACGCGCTACGCACGTGATGGGGACGGCCACGGGGTACCCCCCTCCCCCCTATCCAATTGGCAAAGTCTAGAGCGATCAGGAGTTGCGGTAGGGGAGTCATAAAGTAGTAAACATGCCACGGCACGGTTTTGTGGGGAAAGGCGGCGAGGTGCGTGCGTCCTGGAAGGCCGGTGCATCCTTGGGAACCCGTAGGAAAGATGGGAGCGAGGAGGTCCTGCGCTGGGCGCACGACACTCTTTTTACTCCTTCTTTAATTGTATGCGGGGCGTCAAGAAAGCGGTGTGGAAAAGGGTGCCAGGGAGATCGCGTACATCCCACCCGTCCGCAGAAACGCGTATGGATGGGGGCACCCGGGGTTTTGGCGCAACAAAAGGCTTGGCATTACGGCAGGCCACCTGCCCGAATCTTGAGGTTTAGTGGCTGTCGCCGTCGTGGTCGACGTCGTGGGTGGCGGGTGCTTTCTGAGCCGCGGGGCTTAGGGTGACGGTGTCGGTCGGCGTGGAGGAGGACGACTTGGGCGGCGGGGGTGGTGGGGCCGGCTTGTGGTCGAGCTGTACGCTTGCGGCAGAGCTGGAACTGATGGCGGCGATGCTCATTGGGATTACCTCGTCCGGGGTCTATCGGCAGGTGGAGGGAAACTCTATAGGGGGGAGGTAACTTTCTCACATTCCACATGTGACGGGCGTACCTGGATGGGCGGCGCGAGAGGATGAGAGTTGCGGGTGGGCCACCGGCCTTGTGGGCTCGAGGGGGCGCCGCCGATTTTGCTTTGCCGGGCTGAGCGCGGGGAATAAAGTAAGGGTGTGGGCTCGAAGACGTT
>Ga0181516_10002255_pt1 | contig 13953 bp, 13 predicted proteins | sample PEATcosm2014_Bin_25_FD_121104 | JGI IMG/M metagenome (GOLD analysis project Ga0181516, IMG submission 121104) | Peatland microbial communities from MTU Mesocosm Facility, Houghton, MI, USA - PEATcosm2014_Bin01_10_metaG | ecosystem: Environmental > Terrestrial > Soil > Wetlands > Peat | place... | reverse complement strand
GAAGTCCACCTTCATCGACTACAAGGACGTGAAGACCCTCACCGGCTTCACCCCCGAGCGCGGCAAGGTCCTGCCCCGCCGCACCAGCGGCGTGTGCGCCCTGCACCAGCGCATGCTGGTCGAGGCCATCAAGCGGGCGCGCAACATCGCGCTGCTGCCGTTCGCTGCGGATTAGCAGGAGAACAGGTCCCACCATCCAGTCGCTGCTGGAAAAGGCTTGCTTGCGCTCGCCTTTTCCAGCAGCGTTCTGGTACGGTACGGCTGGGCTCGTGTCCCACTGATTTGGAACTTTCCAACTTCCGTCGAACGCCGCGCACGGGGCCGGGTTGTTACCGTTGGCTTCGGCGGCGGGGGTTTTCGGTTAGACTGGGGCCATGAATGACGCTGCAGCCACACCGAAACCCCGCCTCCTCCCCCCGTTGCGGCACCGGAAGGCGTTCGGCGCCAGCTGGCTGCCGCTGCTGCTCAACTGGCTGGTGCCTGGCGCAGGCTACTGGATGCTGGGCGAGAAGACCCGGGCCAAGGCGCTGTTCGGGGTCACCGTGGTGTTCGCCCTGCTGGCCTTCCTGGAGCTGAACTACGGCGCCGTGGACGGCATCAAGGGCGGCGTGTTCGTGCCCCAGCTCTCCCCCCTCCAGTGGATGCCCACCCTCGGCGCCGCCGCCACCCTTGGCGTGGGGCCGGTCTACTCGCTGTTCGCCTGGTGCTTCGGCGGCCAGGGCACGGAACCGGTGCGCAACCTCACCCAGGAATACGGCGCCACCTACATCATGGTGGCCGGTCTGCTGAACTGGCTGTGCCTCATCGACATCTTCGACCGCGCCACCGGGCGCTGGGTGTGGCGGCTGCCCAAGGACGAACAGGAAGCCCTGCTCGCGAAACCCGACGCCGAGTAGCCAAGCCGCCGTCCCGGCACCTCCGGATATGCCTCCGCCTTCAGCCTCGGACCGCCTGTTCACCCGGCACTTCGTGCTGGTGTCGGCCATCACCTTCCTCACCTTCTTCGCGGCCTTCCAGCTGTTCCCCGTGGCACCCCTGCAGCTCACGCGCCTGGGCGGCAGCCTCGGGGAATCGGGCTGGTTCATGGCCTTCTTCACCGCCGGTTCCTCCCTGGGCGCCCTGTTCACGGGGCCCCTGGGCGACCGGGTGGGGCCGCGGCGCATGATGGTGGCCTGCGCCGTGGGCTTCGGCCTGCTTCTGGGCGCCTATGGATGGCTCACCGTGCGCTGGGGCTTCTACCTGCTGGCCTTCCCCCACGGCGTGGTGTGGTCGGGCCTGCTCACCGCCACCATGGCCACCCTGGGCCAGGTGCTGCCGCCCCAGCGGCGGGCGGACGGGCTCTCCCTCTACGGCCTGGCCAGCCCCGCGGGGCTGGTCCTCGGTCCCGTGGTGGGGCTGTTCAGCTTCCAGCGGTGGGGCTTCGCGCCCATGACCCTGGGCCTGGGCTGCGGGTTCGTGGTCCTCGGCCTGCTCTCCCTCAGCCTGCCGCCGGACCCGCCGCGCCATCCGGGGCACGACCGGCGGCTCTGGGTCTTCCAGCTGCCCGGAAAGGCCCTGCTGGCCCCCGCCTCGGTGTTCCTGGCCACCGCCCTGGGCTACGGCGCCCTCGGCAGCTATACCGCCCAGGAGGCGCTGGCCCTGGGCTTCCGGCCGCTGTTCGGCCATTTCCCGGTGGACGCCGCCTTCCTCTCCTGCATGGCCGTCGGCATGGTGGTCATGCGCCTGGTCATGGCCCGGCTGGGCTTCGGCCGCAACCCCATCCGGCTGCTCCCGGGCATGCTCTGGACCACCGTGGCCGGCCTGGGGCTGCTGGCGCTGCTGCCCGGAGGCGCCCCGCGCCACGTCTGCGCAGCCCTGCTGTACGGCGGCGGCTACAGCATGGTGCACACCCTGCTGAACACCCACGTGCTGGAGACCACGCCGCCCAGCCAGCGCGGCGCCGCCTTCGGCGCCACCATGTTCGCCTTCGACTCGGGCATCGGCCTGGGCTCCCTCCTCATCGGCGGCCTGATCGGCTGGAGCTGCGCCCATCTCGGGCCTGGCGGATTCAGGGTCGGCTGGGCCGCCGCGGCGCTCCTGGCCCTGGCCGCAGTGCCCCTGTCGCACCGGGTGCTGCGCCAATCCCGCGCCTGACGGCCTTTTTACGCGATTCCTAATTGCTTGCATTGTTACGCTGATGGCGCGAAAATAAATCGTATCGAGGTTTGACATGGACGGAATCCGACCTGGCGCTTGCATGCTCTGGAAGCCTGCGGGGGGAGGTGTCAGCGCCCTCGTGACGGTGATCTCCCTGGACCTGGACCGGGACAAGGCCCAGGTGCATGTGGCCCGCGCCTCCACCGGCCTCTGCGCCGCACATTGGGTGGACATGGCCGCCCTGTCCGAGGGCCCGAAAGAGGCGAAGCCCTGCGCCTGTGCCGCCAAGCCCGGCGAAGACGACCACGCGGCCTAGACCCGGTAGTTGCCGATCGCATCCCGCAGCTGCTCCGAAGCCAGGGCCAGATCGGATGCGGTGTGGCTCACTTCCTGGATGGAGGCGGACATCTGGGTGGTGGCGGCGCTGTTCTGGGCCACCTGGCCGTTCACCGTTTCCAGCTGCCGGGTGACTTCGGCGCTGGTGCGGGTCTGTTCGGAAATGGCAGCCTCCATTTCCCGGGTCATCCCGGCGATGACCTGGGTCGCCTCGCGGATGCTTTGGAACACCCGGACCGAGCCCTGCACCCTGCCTACGCCGTCCTGCACCGCCTCGTTGGTGCGGGTTATGAGGCCGGCGATCTCCCGGGCCGCCTGCCCTGACCGCTCCGCCAGCTTGCGCACCTCCTCGGCCACCACCGAGAAGCCCTTGCCCTGGGTTCCGGCCTTGGCCGCTTCGATGGCGGCGTTCAGGCTGAGCAGGTTGGTCTGGCGGGCGATGTCCTGGATGACCATGACCGCCTGGACCATCTGCGTATTGGATGCATGGATGGAATCCATGGCCTCGCTGCTGGCTTTGCCCGCGGCGACCCCTTCGTCCACGGCGCGCTCCGCCCCTTCCACCTGGCCCCTGGCAGCCCGCACATGCTGGCTGACCTGCGCGATGGAAACCGAAAGCTCAGTCATGGCCGAAGCCACCTGCTCCAGAGCATGGCGCTGCTGTTCCGAGGAAAGGCTGATCTCGTTGCTGGAGGAGGCCATCTGCCCGCTGGCCGCGCTCAGTTCATTGGAGCCGCTCGCCACCTGCAGGGCGTTGCCCTTGAGCTGGCCGAAGGCCCCGCGGAGAGAATCCATGGCCCGATTGAGAGCTGCGCCCATCCGGCCGAATTCGTCCGTCCCGGCCTCCACGTTTACGGTGAAATCCCCCCGCCCCAGGCCCTCCACGCCCCGTTGGAATTCGATCATGGGCGTGGTGATGCTCCGGACGATCCAGAGCAGGGTCATGATGGCGACAGCGAGCCCGGCAAGCACCACGGACACCAGCACGATCCGCGCGGTCCTGGCGCCGCTCACGGTGTCATCCCCATCCCGCTTCGCCTGGTCCTGGATATGCTCGCGCACGTCCTTCAAGGCATCGAGGAAACCTTGCCGAAGCTGTTTCAGGTCCGTCAGCGCCTGCTGGGCCTCGGTCTTTTTCCCGTCCTTGGTATAGCCGATCACGGTGTCTCGCATCACCATGTACGGTTTCCGTTTATCGATGACGGCCTGGAACAGGGCTTGTCCCTGATCGCTGGCCAGCGAGGTCTTGAGTTGAGCCATGTTCTCGTTCGTGGCCGCCCGGTTCACATTCGTGAGAGCCAGCTCCGCCAGAACGGTATCGTGATCACCGGCGATTATGGCTTCATCGATATGGATCGTGCTGCTGGCCACCGCCTCGTCGATCTCCGCAATGCGCCGCAACTGGGGCACGCGGATCCCAAGCAGGTGGTCGATATTGGCCCTGAGCGAGGATATGGCAACCAGGGCGGTGCAGGCCACCGCCACGGCGGAAAGGAGGATGACTCCGAACCCGAGCAACAGCTTCGTCCTGATTTTCATCATCTCCTCCGGAACAGTTGAAAAAAGCAAGATGATTCTGGCGGAAATTCCTGGAAACGAAAGCCTTTTGGGCAGCGCATCCTGCACCGACCAGGCAAACAAGCATCGCCATGCCGGTCGCAAGCGCGGATCGACCACAAACCCGCGATATCGGGCCGGTGACGGTTTTTTCCCCTTGAACCGCCCGGGCCAGCGTCTATCCTGATTTTTTTTCCACTTAATTGATATTTCCAACCATCGGAAAGGCCCGGATACCCGTCCAGGGTGCCCGGCAACCGCCTTTCGAGATCCCCAATCAGGAGCCAACATGAACAAGATCGCAATCGCCGCGTGGGCCGTCTGCGCCGGCCTGCCTGGGCTGGCGCAAGCCCCCGTCAGCCTCAACATCGCCGATGTGGCCACGGCCAAGCTGGGGTTCCAGGGGCAGTTCCAGTTCCAGTCCTTCACGGATCCCGTCGTCCAGGGCACCTCCGACAACTTCGTGGTGCGCCGCCTCCGCTTCATCGCCGGCGGCACCATCGGCAGCCAGTTCGAGTGGCTGTTCGACACCGACCAGCCGAAAACCGGGCTGGTCGCTTCGAACATCAGCGGCGCCAAGGGCTATCCCAGCATGTATGTCCAGGACGCGGTCCTCACGTGGCGCCCCTGCAAGTCCTTCGCCCTGGACAGCGGCATCCTGACCATCGATCCCAACCACAACGGCCTCACCAGCTCGGCCCGCTATTTCGGCAACGACGCCTCCGCCTATGCCAGCCTCCAGAACACCCCCCTGGGCAACAGCACGGCCCGCGAGGTCGGCCTCTCCGGCCGCGGCCTCCTGGGCGACCACGTGGAGTACCACCTGGCCGTGACCAACGGCCTCCGGGTCAACGGCAACGACAACCCCACCACCGCCCCCGCCGCCGCGGTTTCCAGCGGCACCATCGCCGGCAACAATGCCCTGCGCCTGACCGGCCGGGTGCAGTACAACCTGTTCGACAACGAGGGCGCCGGCTACACCGCCGCCGGCACCTATTTCGGCCTCAAGAAGATCGTTTCCCTCGGCTTCGGCTACGACCGCCAGGACGCCTACAGCCAGGCCACCGCCGACGTGTTCGTGGACCTGCCGCTGCCGGGCGGCGACGTGGTCACCTTCGAGGGCGACTACTGGCGATACAACGGCGGCGCCTTCCTCCCCACCCTGCTCAAGCAGAAGGACTGGAGCGCCCAGCTGGGCTATACCTTCAAGAGCCTCAACCTCTCGCCCATCATCCGCATCGAGTCCAGGCGCCTGGACACCCCCGGCGATTCCAAGTTTGGCACCCCCATCACCACCGCGGCCGCCTGGACCACCTCCAACGGCTCCTTCGACGAGGACCGCCAGTGCATCGGCCTGGCCTACTGGATCCACAGCCAGCGGGCCAACCTCAAGGTCTTCTACAACAACATCCAGCCGAAGAACCTCACGGGCAACGGCGCGGTGGGGCCCGCCGGCCTCGGTTCCGGCTACAAGAGCTTCCACCAGATCACCGCCCAGCTCCAGCTCCTCGCCTGGTAGACGGACGTGCAGTGGATGCCGGCCTCGCTCGAGGCCGGCATCAGCTTTCCTGGAAAGCCTCCCAGCTGGCCTGGACCCACTCGGCGATGCGGTCCATCCAGGCGTCGAAGTCGTGGGTGCCCAGGGGATCCAGGGTCAGGGGGATGCTGTCCGGAAGGACTTCCAGGTTGGGGCCCGGGGCCACGACGCTGTCCTGGTCCCCCTGCAGGACCCGCCAGCCGGGGCGGGCGGAGGCCTTCTGGATGGCGTCCGCGGACAGTTCGGCCCAGGGAGCACAGACGGAGAGCCGCAGCGGCGAAGGGGAGAAGGCCGCCAGGAGGCCGCCGAAGCTGAAGCCCACGGTGAGGTGGGGCACCCTGGAACCCAGGAACGCGTTCATTTCGTCCCAGGCCTGGACGAACACCCGCTCCAGGGGCTTGCCCTCGGCCGGCTGGTGCACCGCCTGCAGGGTCGGCCGCAGGAAGACCTGGCCGGACCACCCCCCCGCCTGCAGCCGCTCCTCCAGGAGTCGCACAGAGCCCAGACCACTTCCGCCAAGACCATGCAGCAGGAGAATGGAAGAAGGAACCGGCATGAGGGATGATGACACAGAGCGGGGCTCCATGGCCAGAACGCATGGGATCTCCCGGGGGGGCCTGGATCCAGCCCGACTCCAGCGTGGGGTGGGGCAGCCAGCGCATGCCGGCGGCATGTTGATTTTAAAAACATTCAAATGAAGCTGAATTTTTTCTGGAGTTCTTTTCGCGTTCCTATACTATCCTCTTGCAAATACCCTAATCCTCTTTCCCAAACCTTAAGAGCCGCCCCCTGGCGTCTTAGGTTGCTTCGACTCCTTGCCTGGGAGGGGTCGTGGCCAGAATCTGTCCAGGCTCACTCACCTAGGAAGTTGCTATGGCTCAGGGCACCGTAAAGTGGTTCAACGCAGAAAAGGGATTCGGCTTCATTACGCCGGATGAAGGAGGCGCCGATCTCTTTGTCCACCACACCGCCATCCAGGACCGCGGGTTCCGTACCCTCTCCGAGAACCAGAGGGTCAGCTTCGACGTCACCCAGGGCCAGAAGGGACCCCAGGCCACCAACGTAGTCAAGCTGTGAAACCGCGCCGCCCAGGTCTGTTGAACTTTTAACGATTGAACGGATCTCTGTTTTTTCAGTTGCTTCGAGGTGCACACCTCGATATATTCCATCCCAGTGATCCGTCATTGGGGCGGCTCCTGGTTTAGCAAAGGGAGTTAAGCTCCCCCTGGTGCCTTGGCCTGGCAAGGACCTTGAGTGAACAACGCCAGGCTAAGGGGGCAAGTCCCCGCAGGGAAGAAGGCATCATGGCTGAAGGCACCGTCAAATGGTTCAACGCTGAAAAGGGTTTCGGCTTCATCACCCCCGATGGTGGTGGCGCTGACCTGTTCGTCCACCACTCCGCCATCCAGGATCGGGGCTTCCGCACCCTCCTCGAAAATCAGCGGGTCAGCTTCGAGGTGTCCCAGGGACAGAAAGGCCCCCAGGCGACCAACGTCGTCAAGCTCTGAGTCTTCCCCGAGCCGGGGAGTTTGCGGAGCGGCCTTCGGGCCGCTCCTTTAATTTCAGCGCAATGGTTTTATCCATTGAATCGGCTCCCGGCCCCAGTTAGCCTTGGCTTGAGCACTTGCGATCCAGGAAGGGAAGTCTCCATGTCCGCAGGCATCGTGAAATGGTTCAACGCCGAGAAGGGGTTCGGATTCATCATTCCCGATGAAGGCGGCCCGGAGCTGTTCGTCCACCAGTCGGCGATCCAGGCCGGCGGCTCCCGGATCCTCGACCAGCAAGCCAGGGTCAAGTTCGATATTGCGCAGGGGCCCAAGGGGCCTCTCGCGACCAACGTCCAGAAAGCCTAGATAGCCGTTGCCAACCGCTCCGGGGGGAGCAGCGTTCAATGCAGCCCATGGCCCTGACAGTCAACGATCAGCTGCTTCACCGGCTTTCCCAGGTCCTCTACCGATGCCTCGAGGACGTGGGCAGCACCAAGGCTGCGCTCTACCTGGCCCAGCCGGGCAGCCACCTGTTCGAGCTGGCGTGCCACTATGGCTGGCCCCGCAGCACGCCGCCGCCCCCGCACCTGGGTCCCGCCGACCCGCTGGTGCTCCTGGTGCAGAGGCAGCGGCGCAGCTTCGCCCTGAACGACGGGGCGGCCTACCCTGAGCTGCAGGGCTTCGGCCAGGGCAAGACGGACCCGCACTACTACCTTTCCCCCATCTACGACCGCGGCGAGTGGATCGGGCTGCTGCTGCAGCGGGACCTCAACGGGGGCGAGACCTTCGCCCCGGAGCGGCAGGAAGCTCCCACCCAGACCATCTGCGAGGAGATCGTCCAGGCGATCAAGCATTTCGGCGCCGGGTCCGAAGCCAGGGCGGGCGCCGCGCGCCCCGAGCCACCCCCCACCCTGGTCCAGGAGCGGGAGGCGATCCGGGTGCCGGCCCCGCCCACGTTTCCCGAACAGCGGAGCTTCTTCTGGGAGGCCGCGACCCTGCTCTCCCGGATGGTGCCCATGGGCGCGGTGGCGCTCTGGATCCACCATCCCGTGGAGAACCTGCCCATCCTCACCTACAGCGCCCTGCCCCTGGCGCCGCAGCTGGAACGGCAGGTCATCGACCATGCCGTCGTCCAGTTCCCGAACCTCGCCGGCACCAACCTCCAGCTGCTGACCAAGGCCGAATACTTCGACCAGGCCCCCATCCCGGGACCGTTCCGCACCCTGCTGCCGATCGTGCTGGAAGAGCAGTTCGGGGGGGCCGACCTGCTGATGCTGTTCCGGGTGGAGGACAGCCCGTTCCTGCCCCACGAGCAGGAGATCATCGCCGGGGTGGCCCGCATGCTGGGCCTGTACCTGGAGGAGGGCCGGCTGCACGAGCGCTACCACCAGTCCTTCCTTTCCGTCAGCCACCGCATCCTGGCCACCGCCGGCGAACGGGTGCCCTACATCCGCGCCCAGAGTGTGAACACCGCCGAGCTCTCCAGGAGCCTGGCCCGGAAGCTGCAGCTGTCCTCACCCGAAGTGGAGGCGGTGACCATCTCCGCCATCCTCCATGACGTCGGCACCCTGCTCCTGGACCACCGGATCCTGGACAAGCCCACCCTGACCGCGGAGGACCTGGAGCTGGTGCAGACCCACCCCATCCTGGCATCCACCTTCCTGAAGGATTTCCGCTTCCCGTTCGATGTCCTGCGGATCATCCGCCATCACCATGAGCAGTGGGACGGCAAGGGCTATCCCGACGGCATCGCCGGCGACGCCATCCCCATCGAAAGCCGCATCATCCACCTGGTGGAGTCGTTCCAGATCATGACCTCCGGCACCGCGTACCGGGCCGCCAAGCCCCTGCCCGAGGCCATGGACGAGCTCCGGCGGCTGTCGGGGGCCCACTTCGATCCCCGGATGGTGGAGGAATTCATCAAGATGGTGGAATCCCGCCAGACGCGGTGACCGGGCTTTCCTGGCAGGGCAGGCCAGGGAATGCAGGCGCGGCGCCCGCGATGCAGTAAACTTGCCCTGGGGGTGCCGCTCTTGCTGCTCGAAGACCAGGCCAAGGCTTTCCGGGTTCGTTCCCGCGGCTTCATCATGGTCATGCTCCTGGCGTTCATCACCATCATGGGGATCATGCTCACGGTGGCGATGCCCAACGTGGCCACCGAAGTCCAGCGCGACCAGGAGGCGGAGCTGATCTTCCGGGGCGAGGCCATCGCCCGGGCCATCCGCCTGTACAAGGCCAAGACCGGGGGCTACCCCCTGGCCCTGGAGGAACTCACCAAGATCCGCCCGCGGATCCTGCGCAAGCTCTACCTGGATCCCATGACCCACGAGGGGGAGTGGGACCTCATCACCGCGGTGCAGCCCGGCGCTTCCGGGGACAAGACCGGCCTGCCCATCGTGGGGGTCAAGAGCTACTGCCAGAAGGACAGCAAGATGCTCTACCAGGGCAAGGACCTCATCAGCGACTGGCCCTTCTCCGCCGCGGACAACCTGCTGGGCATCCCCGGCAGCGGGAATGCCGCCGACGCCGCCGCGGCCCTGCAGACCGCCACCGGGGCCTCCGGGGCCCCGGCGGTCCCCGCGGGCGCCGATCTGTCCATCACGCTGGCGCCTGGAGCCGGCAAGCAGCCGCCGCAGCAGCAGCAGCCTCCCCAGGCCCCGCCCAACTGACCCGCCCCGGGATCCCCTTCCCGTCTTTTTGAGAAGCCATGAAGCTGCGCACCCTCCTCGCCCTATGCCTGCTCGTCGCCCGCCCCGGGCTGGCCGATGATTTCCAGAACTGGACGCACCGCATGGAGGCCCGCTCGGTCCGGGTTTCCGCCGGCCTCTGGGACCTGCCCACGGGCAAGCTCCTGGAAGCCCAGGGCACCGACCTGGCCCTGGTGCCCGCCTCCACCGCCAAGGTGCTGTCCACCTACGCCATCCTGCGCACCCTGAAACCCAATTTCGAGCTGTACACGGAAGTGTGGGGCGACCTGCGCGGCGGCACCGTGGCCGGCGACCTGGTCTTCAAGGGCGGCGGCGATCCCTTTCTCACCTCCGAGCGCATCTGGCTGATGGCCCATGAGCTCAAGGCCAAGGGCGTGCTCCAGGTCACCGGGCGGATCCGCCTGGACCAGACCGCCTTCGACAGCCAGCGGTTCGGCAACGGCTGGGAGAACACCTCCGCCAACACCACGCCGCCCATCCTGCCCCTGTCGGTGAACTTCAACCGGGAAAACGGCAAGCTGGCGGCCGACCCTGAGCGCATGGACGTGGAGGTGATCCAGAGCATCCTGCGGGAGGCCGGCATCGCCGTCCTGGAGCAGCCCCAGACCCAGCAGCCCTCGGCCCCCCCGCAGAAGCTCCTGGCCTTCGCCTCCCCGCCCCTGCGCGACCTGGTCATGGACATCAACAAGGTCTCCAACAACTTCATGGACGAGATGCTGGTCAAGGCGTTCGGCGGCGGCACCTGGCCCGGCGGGATCAAGCGGATCCAGGACTTCTACGAGTCCCAGCTGGACCTTAAGCCGGACAAGATCAACCTCACCGACGGCTCCGGCCTGAGCAAGGACGACCACATCTCGGCCCGCACCCTGGCCATCGTGCTCCGGGCCGCCTGGAACGACTTCGAAGTGGGCCCGGAGTTCGTGAGTTCCCTGAAGACCATCGGCGGGGAGCCGTGGAAGCTGCACATCACCGATCCCAACCTGGCGCGCCGGGTCCGCTGCAAGACCGGCCACCTGAACGGCGTCACCAGCGTCTGCGGCTACCTGCAGACGCCCACGGGCAAGCTGCGGGTGTTCGCCATCATCCTCAACGGCAACTGCGGCGACAACGACGTCTGGGAGCTGGTGAGCCGCTGGGCTAACCAGGAGTGACGGCGGCCAGCAGCTCCTCCAGGGCCCGCCTCAGCTTCTTCAGGTCGAAGGGCTTGCCCAGGTGCGGCGCCTGCGTGGCCTCCAGGAAGGCCTTGGTTTCGGAATCGAAGGAATCGCCGGTGGTGAACAGGATCCGGGCGGCCATCCGCGGCTGGTTCGCCTGGATCCACTGGTAGAACTCGATGCCGGAGCATCCGGGCATGCGGATGTCCGACACGATGCAGTCGTAGGCGCCGTGCTGGAGCAGCTGGATGGCCTCGGCGCCCTGGGCGCAGGCAGTCACCTGGCAACCCCAGGACGTGATCGCGTCGGCCAGGCACTCCAGCAGGAAGGCCTCGTCGTCCACCACCATGACCCGCAGGCCCTGGAGCCCCGGGGCGGAACCCGCCGCCGCGGCCTCGGCCGCGGGCAGTTCCACCAGGAACGCGTTGCCCAGGCCCTCCTGGCTGCGGACCGAGATCTTGCCGCCGTGGGCCTTGGCCACTCCGGCGATGACGCACAGATCGAGCTGGTCCGCGTCCCGGGCCCAGGCCGGCTCGAAGATCCGCTTGGCCTCCCCCGCCGGCAGCGCGTGGCCGGAATTCTGGCTGACCAGTTGCAGCGCCGCCCCGTTCTGCCGGGTGCCGACGCGCAGGCGCTTGGCGGCGGAGGCGGCGGACTGGCGGAGCCCGCTGCGCAGGAGGCAGACGATGCCTTCCCGGAGCATGGCGGCATCCAGGCCGCAATCCTTGAGGTTGGGGTCCAGGGTGAATTCCATCGCCACCCCGGAAGCCGCGGCTTCCGCTTCGACCCGTTTGGCGGCCTCCTGGACCAGGAGGTTGAGGTTGCAGAGGGTGCGCTGCACCGCCGTGGGGTAGAGCACCATCAGCAGCGGCCGCAGCAGGGCCTGGACATTGTCCACCGACTGCAGCAGCTTGCCCAGCCGCCCGGACAGGCCCGTGTCCGCCGCCAGGTCCATCAGCATGGCCTTCTGCAGCAGGATGGGGGTGAGCCGGTTGGCGACCTCGTTGAACAGCGGCAGGGTGATCCGGGACAGGCCGGCCGAGTTCTCCACGTCCTGCAGCCTGCGCTCCAGCTTGTGCTGCGCCCCCAGGTCCCGGATCAGGGCGGAGTACGCCAGCACCCGGTCGTCGCTGCCGCGGATGGGCGCGTAGGTGATGCTGACGGGAAACTCGGAGCCGTCCTTGCGCACCCGGACCGTGGCCACATCCCGGATGATCTGCCCCTTGCCCACTTGGGCGATGGCCTGCTCCAGCTCCCCGGCCTGGGCCGCGGGCGTGAGCTGCTGGAAGGTGCGGCCCACGATCTCCGCCCTGGGGTAGCCGAAGATCTGCTCGGCGGCGGCGTTCCAGGTGAGGATCCGGCCGTCGGCGCTGAACGAGATGATGGCCTCGCCCACGCTCTGGATCAGCCCCTCCAGGTAGCGCCGGGTCTTCAGGTTGTCCTGGTTGGCCCGCTCCAGCTGGGAGTAGATCTGCCGCAGCTCCTCGTTCTTCTTTTCCAGGGCATCCTTCACCGACTTCAGCTCGGAATAGAGCCGGGCGGTCTCCATGTTGGACTTCAGGGCGTCCTCGAGCAGGTCCTGGGCGTCCGCCACCTTGCCCGGCACCAGGTCGGCCACGCTCATGTTCTCGTGCCGGAGCACCATGGATTCCGGCTGGGGATGTTCTTCCGGCGTCACCAGCTCCTGCATGTTGGCCCGGACGTTGGCTTCGATGAGATTCAGCATCTCGTCGAAATCCTTGATCTTCTTGTCCAGATGGTACTTCCGGAAGGTGGTGCCGACCGTTTCCCGGGTGATGGCCAGGAACGTGTCCAGCACGCCGTCGCCCCGGCTGGCCACGGACTCGAAATAGGGCACGGAACGGAAATTCAGGCGCCGGTTCATGACCCCCACCGGCAAGGCGTCCGGGAGATCGCGCTTGTTGTACTGGATCACGAAGGGGATCTGCTTGATGTTCAAGCGGTTGGCGTTGAGGTTGTGGTACAGGTTGGAGAGCGAGTCGACGTTCTCCTGCATCTGGGCTTCACTGGAATCCGCCACGAAGACCACCCCGTCCGCACCGCCCAGGACCACCCGGCGGCTGGCGTCGTATTGCACCTGGCCGGGCACGGTATAAATCTGAAGGTGGATGGCGTTGCCGTAGATGTAGCCCAGGTTGATGGGCAGCAGATCGAAAAAGAGGGTTCGGTCCTCCTGGGTGTTCACCGAGAACATCTCGCCCCGGTTGGATTCCTGGCACATGGCATGGAGACACCGCAAATTGGTCGTCTTGCCGGACAGGCCAGGACCGTAATAGACCAATTTTAGCAGTATCTCATTCGCACGCGTATTGAACTGGACCATGAGTGTTCATCCGAAGGGAGCCGAACAGACAACAGGGTAACATTACTACCGAAGCCTTTTGGCACCGGTCCGCTGATATTCATCGTGACTGAACGGGTGGAGTCGGACCATTGTCGCACAGCGCCCCGGGAATTACCGGACCCGGGATGCGGTTTCCGCACGGCTTCCCCGGGACCGGCGGAGTGCAGGACAGCCTTCCGGCTTCCCCATGTTAGAATTCGCATCACCCGTGTTCACCCGGTATGCATCCGGCAATGGTTGTTATTCACAAAATCCATGTTTGGGAGTCTTGCCTTGGACGCGCCAGGGTTCGCCGCAACGCCGATGACCGCACTCGCACGGGTGCGGGCTTGAGCGTACCGCGCCACGTCGCCCTCATCTTCTTGGTATCCGCTGCGCGGATACGCAAGACCTCAACCTCGATCCCGCTCGACCGCGGCCTGGGCGGGGTGGCCTAGTGGGCGTACCTCGCCACGTCGCCCTCATCTTCTTGGTATCCGCTGCGCGGATACGCAAGACCTCAACTGGGATCCCGCTCGGCCGCGGCCTGGACGGGGTGGCACAGTGAGCGTCCTTCGCCACGTCGCCCTCATTATGGACGGCAACGGCCGCTGGGCCGCGCAGCGGGGATGGCCGCGGATCAAGGGGCACAAGGCCGGGGTGGAGGCGGTCCAGGAGATCCTGGAGGCCGCTG
>Ga0181516_10002254_pt1 | contig 13953 bp, 6 predicted proteins | sample PEATcosm2014_Bin_25_FD_121104 | JGI IMG/M metagenome (GOLD analysis project Ga0181516, IMG submission 121104) | Peatland microbial communities from MTU Mesocosm Facility, Houghton, MI, USA - PEATcosm2014_Bin01_10_metaG | ecosystem: Environmental > Terrestrial > Soil > Wetlands > Peat | place... | reverse complement strand
GCGCCTGCCCTGCAGGAGTGTCGGCAGCGCAAACGTGGCTGTGGCGACTCCGCCGGAACCAGACAGAGTTCCCGTCGCCGTGCCGGTTGTCCCATCTCCCAGAATTGTATAGGAGAAGGCGACTGTGCCGGTCGGTGTATCCGTGGGAATATTCGGCTGGGTGACCGTTGCCGTAATCGTTGCCGTCAAGCCCGCAGCGGGCACAGTGCCCGACGAGTAGCCGGCGCTGAGAACCACCTTGGCCAGCGGCTGTTCTCCATTCGCCTGCAGTGTAATCTGCTGAGGAGACGACGTGCCGTTGATGTTGACGGTAACTCCGGAGCGGGATGCGTCCGACGTTGGATTGAACGAGACCGAGATTGAGCAGGTCACGCCGCCAGGCAGAAGACCGGCTGCGCACGAGTTGTTGGCGACGGTGAAGTCCGTGATCGACGGCGTGCTGGTAAAGGGCGAGAGGAGCGTTACCGGCTGGCTGCCGATGTTGGTGATGGTCAGCGGTATGGTCGCTACACTGCTCTGGTCCTGCGGAACCGTTCCGAAGTTGAGGTTGGGGCTTTGCCGATTGTCGAACAGGATCTGCTTGTTGCCCGAATCAGCAACATACAGATTTCCATTGGCATCCAGGGCCAGTCCGGCTGGAGTGTTCAGGTTGGGGAAGTTCAGAGCGAACGGAGCCGCATGTGCGCCGGACCCGGACGGGAACTCCATGACAGTATTGGCCGAGGAATCGGATACATACACATTTCCGGCAGCGTCCACTGCAACGCCATTGGGCGAGAGCAACGAACTTCCAGCCACACCCGGGAACTGAGACGTTGGCAGCGTAACCAGGTCGCCGCCGCCCGGAGGCAGTTTGACGATCTGACCGGTCGCATTCTTCGTATCCGCCACGTAGATATTGCCTGTGGAATCGGTTGCGACCGCAACCGGATTGATGAACTTCGGCGCGTTCGGATACTGCAGCAGCGGCGTCGCACCACCAAGAGCGATGTTGGAGGGAATCTCCACCACCACACCGTTGCCGGTGTCCGCGACAAACACGTTGTTGAACAGGTCGACCGCAAGTCCCTGGGGAGCGTTGAACTGATACTGCGGAGGAGCTGTCGTGGCCGTGACCGCGGAGCCAGGAGCGGTGGAGGATTGGACCCCGGCAGCAGCACCGGAGATCCACACATTGTTGCCCAGCAGAGTTGCAACGGTGGTATTCGGGTTCACCTTCAGAATCCGGTTGTTGCCGGTATCGGAGATGTAGACATTGCCCGCGATGTCGACCGCCACGCCCATCGGCCCGCTCAGGGTGGTTGGGGTAACGCCGCACTGGACACCAAGCACCGCAGGCGTCGGGCAGGCTGGGAAGGTCAACGCAAGCGTCGTCTGAGTTCCACCGCCGGCCGGCTCCACCACTATCCGGTTGTTCGCCGGATCTGCGATGTACACCGTGCCTCCAGAGGTGACAGCGACACCCGCCGTCTTGCCCAGGCCGGTTGCCGCAATTGGGAGCGAAGTACCGCCGTCAATCGCCAACTGCCCGCCAACGCCGACTCCGGAGAGCGGGAAGTTGTACACCGAACCATTCGCCGTGGTCACCTTCAACTGCGCCTGGCGCAGCCCGGGGCCTTGTGGGGTGAACGTCACATAGGCCAGGCAGTCCAGGTCTGTATCGGTGGTTGCCGTGGGATACTGTCCAAGCCCCGTGCATGTCGGCAAACCGGCCAGCGTATTGAAGGCACCGTTGGTCGTTACATTGTTTCCGTATGCGTTCATGCTGCCTGAGAGCAGCGACCCCATTGGAAACTCGGCATCGGTTGTGTCGATCGTGAAGTCGCTCGTCAGACCTGTAATCTGGAATGTATTGGCGCCGGCAAAGAATCCGGATGCGAACGAGTCATTGATCGAGCTTCCAAGCGCAGGAGGATTGCCCAGGCTGAAGTGAACCTGGATCGGCTGGGTGACGGGAGTGGCAGTGTTCACCGTTGTCGCCGGGAACACGTTGCCCACCGACAGCAAACGAACCAGATTCTCTCCGCCGTCGCCCAGGATGATGTTGCCCAGTCCGTCCGATTGAGCGGTGTAGTTGCCTTGGAGACGTGCCAGCACCGAGGGGCAACCATCGCCCTCAGGGTCGTAGGTGTATGGGCCGGACAACCACGGATGCGCCGCACTGCCATACACGCAAAGCCACGGGTTGGTGAACGAAGCCGGCGCCAGGTAGTTGACTGGATTGCCATTGATGGTCACGCCGGAGATGCCGGCGACATTCGCCGTAGCGCGCATCCCCGTCGAACCAATCAAGTCGTTGGCAAGGGAGGTGTATTGGTCGATCCTGGAGAACTCCGGATAGTGGTTATCCAGATACCAGAGAGTGCCGAAGTTGTCCGCCATCAAGTGGCTGGGCCGAATATCGAAGCTGCTGTTGGTGGTTGCCAGTACATCCGGGAAGCTGCCCGGCAACGCACTGGAGATCTGCGGGTTGCCGATGGTGATGTACGAGTTGCCGTAGGTTGGCAGACCCTGCGCATTCAGCTCTGCGGGGGCATTGCCAACGGTTGGTCCATAGTAGCCAGCCAGATTCGGCGCTTCCGCAAGCAGCAGATTGGTCAGCGGCGCGCCACCGGCATACGTCGTCGCAGAATAGATTCCCGGAGGTCCGGTGCCGCCGCCGGTGCCGTTCAGCTGATAGATATTGCCGTACGCGTCGACCTGGGCCATCTTGTACTGCGAGTTGTATACGAGCCCGTTGACCGGTCCGTTGATGCCGGTATTCGCGACAGCCGTCGTGGTGGCAGTGGGACATGGCGTCGTCAGCAGCGCATTGCAATTCGTGATGGAGCGCATGTATCCGGGCTGAACCGTGTACTGGAAAAACGTCTGCGGCGTCAGTTGCGTATTGATCACGCGGACCGTCAAGTTGCTGACGTCTGCAATGTAGATATTGCCGGCGCTGTCCAGCGAGAGATTGGTCGCGCCGTGCAGCGTCGTGCCCCCGAACGCCAGGGCATTGTCGGTATTGCCGGCCGTGGACGCGCAGCTCCCCAGGCTCACCGTGCCGGCGACATGGTAGACATAGCCGGGTTGCGCTGCCCCCCCGGATGCAGTGACTCCGGCCGGGTCCTCCAGCGCGATGAACGCCGCCACGCGCGAACCGCCGCGGTAGATCACAGAGACGCTATTGGTGTTGCTGTCCAGAAAATACACGTTGTCGTAGCTATCGACCGCGATTCCCTTCAGGCCGGTCCCCAGCGGATTGCCGTAAGCAGGCACGCCATCCGCGCAACCCGATACCTTCAGCGAACAGCCTACGCCGCTGCATCCCTTTGGAATCACGCCGGCGATCGTGGTAATCAGGCCGGTCTGTGCATTCACTTCACGGATGATGTAGTTGCCCGAATCCGCAATATAGACATTCCCCGCCGAATCGATCGCCTCAGAGTACGGCCCGTTCAGCGTGGCGCCCGGCTTGGTAGCCGACGGGGTCGCCAGAATGCCCTCGCCGGCGTACCCGGCTGCAAGCGCGGTCGTCCCCGGAACAAACTGCGGGTTGCCGGCCAGCGTGGTAACCGTGTACGGAACCAGCAACGGAGCGTTGGTGGTTCCAGCGGCAACGGCAGATACCACTCCGCCCACCAAAAACGCCACAGCTACGGTCAGTTGGAGGAGCGTTCGCGTCGATACGAAGTTTTTGCGGAAGAGCATTCGGGTCACCTGATCCTTGATAATTGCATCTACGGTCCGGCAGGTCGAGCAGCAAAAGCTCATAACCGCCGGCTGATTTCCTGGCTGATTTCCCATGGGAAACGGTTTCCAAAAATAAGCGGCATAATACGTCTTGGCTGAAGCGACTTGCAAGAGAAATCTTCGCAGCCGTGCAACCCCCCATTTGGGGCCCTAGTTCTCTCCCTTGCCCCCGGGTGGACCGGCCAGGGGAGCCGGTTGCTTCTTGATCGTCATCGGTATCTCCTGCGTGCCCACCTTGTCGGACACGCGATCCAGAATTCCGCCCCGGAGGAAGATCTCCCCGGGCGGTAAACCCACTTCCTGCAAAAACTGCTGCGGCTTTCGAATGAACTCATGATACTGCTCCGGCGTCAGCGGCGGCGGCGTCCTGGTCTGGCTCAACCCAGTGACGAGCTTGCCGTACACATCATAGGCCGCAATGTCGAATTCCAGCGAACATTTTCGCGTCCCACCCGGTCCCTCGCCGAATGCGATCTGCCACGATGGCAGAAGATACTGGAACTCATAGCGCACCGGCGGCTTGTTCTTCAACATCTGGTCCAGCGTCCCCAGCACCGTCGCATCGCCCGGTTTGGCCTGCTCTGCGCTCGGCGCGATACGCACGTCGAACAGCAGTTGGCTGGAGGTGGGCACGCCACGCCCTATCGATTCCTGCATGTTGTTCCCATACGGCGTCGGCGCAACCGTGGTCAGCGGAAGCAGCGGCGTCACGGCAATGTGCTGGATATCGTCGGCGGGCGGGTTCCGAGGCCCCGGCGGCGTGTCCTCGCGAACCTGCTGGAAGCTGCGCAGCGACTGCGGCTTGCCATCTTCCTTTACGGTAAAGTCCGACTGCTTCAGCCCGTGGACGGGCTGACCCTTCGCGTCCTTCACGGTTGCGTCCACCACAATCGGCCGGGAAAACACCTGCAACGTCGCCGTACTCGGGGCCTCGGAACTCTGCGGAGCAGCTCCGGCCGCAGGTGCGACGTCGCTCTGCGTCCACCCTGTTGCCCGCCCTGCGGAGATCGACGCCGCTGCCATCCAGGCGAACCCTGGAATTGCCGTCCTGCGAATCCGGCGCGCAGTTGTATTCCGAGGATAGCGCCGCGCATGGGCACAACCGCAAAGGTGGCCGGCATCCAGCAAGTCGCGGTTTGGTTGGGTAGGGATTGCTCTCTCCAGCTCGCCCCAGATTCGCCATGCTGGGCGTCCAGCCGTGAGCGCATGGCCGAACCGCTCTGTCCCACTTTTCTGTGGAGACATAATTTCGGTGTTGAATATGGGCAAAAACAAAGTAGCATGTTGCGTGAAGCTTTGCACACTTAAATCTTCCCGGCTACACCGCGTCTGCTTCTCGCGGGACAGCGTCGCGAAGAACCTTTGCAGAGCCGCAAAACGGTTTCAACGGAAAAACATTTTCTTATTGACAATCACCTGCGTAAACAAATACTTTTTTCGCGTTCCGGCTCAATAGCAATTTTATGTTTCAAGTCACCGGCGCAAGGCTTTTGCGGGATGTTCCAACCGGAAATACCGGCATTCCAGATCAACGCCTTACCAGCGCAAAAATCAGATGGAGCAAAATTATGTATTGCAACAAGACAGTTGGGTATTTGCCGCTCGGGCTTTCACGCCGTCTCCTCGCACACTGCTGCTCCCTCTTCGCATGCCTGATGCTGGTCAGCAGCCTCGCACTGGTGGGCGGCTTAACGCTCCACGCCCAGAGCACGGCAGGCGGCGGCATTAAGGGAACGGTATACGATCCCGACGGAAAGGTCGTCGCGAATGCCTCCGTCACTGCCACAAACACTGACACCGGCGTGCCGACGGTCGTAAAATCCAACTCTGCGGGCGAGTATTCCATCCAGCCATTGCAGCCCGGAAATTACAACGTCGAGACCATCGCCAAGGGCTTCCAGCGGCTGCTGCAGGAGAACGTGACGGTCGATGCTATCTCAGTCCTCGGGTATAACCCGAAGCTTACGGTCGGCGGCGATACCACCACCATCACCATCACCGATGCTCCGCCCTTCCTCAACACCACCGACGCCAGCCTGGGCGGAACCATTGAGAACGAGCTCTACTCGCAGCTCCCGCTCTCCATGAACGGCGGCCCGCGCGATCCGACGGCTTTCCAGTACCTGATGCCCGGCGTGCAGGAGAATCCGGCCAACAACACCGGCCAAGGCGTCAACAACGGCAACTCCGGCATCTACGGCGGCACCGGCCAGACCAACCTCAACGAGAACTATATCGAGGGTGTGCCGGTCTCCAACATCAACCAGCAGGGCACCAGCAACACAGTCTCCACGGCTGTCTCGGTCGACGCGGTCGATCAGTTCTCCGTGCAGACCAGCGGCGCATCCACCTCCTTCGGCGGCGCCGGCGCGACCAACTACACCATCAAGTCCGGCGGCAACCAGTTCCACGGCACCGTCTTCGACTTCGTCCGCAATACCATGTTCGACACATGGGGCTACTTCTCCAAGGTTCCCTCCGCCAGCGGCTTCGCGGAGAAGCCAGGCGAGCACCAGAACTCCTACGGCGGATCGGTCGGCGGTCCTATCCTCAAGGACAAGCTCTTCTTCTTCGGCAGCTATGAGGGCTACCACTACACCAAGATCAGCAACACCCCGCAATACATCACCATCCCCACGATGGCGGAACGCAAGGGCGACTTCACGGATAGCCTGGGCACCACTGTTGCCTACTTGCGCGATCCGATCCAGGGCAGCTACGGCTCGGGAATCAGCTTCGCCGGCTTGCAGAATGGCGTTCCGACAAACAATGTGATCCAGACATCGGAGCTCTCCAGCATCGCACTGTATCTGCAGAGCGCCCTGCCGACTCCGACCACGCTTTCGACGTTCAGCAATTACCTCGCCAGCTTGCCCCTCGCAAACTCGGACTACAGCGTCGACGTTCGCCTGGACTACAGCATGAATAGTAAGAACAAGTTCTCTGTCGTAGCTGTAGGCGGCAACATCGGCTATGCCGGCCAACCCAAGTATCAGAACTACAACCAGCTTCCCATTCCCTATGCGAACGGATCCTTCACCAATCAGAAGACCGCATCCGGCATTCTGTCGTATACCTACGTCGCCTCGCAAAGCCTGATCAACTCTCTCAAGTATGGGTATACCCGCACCTGGGGCCAGGGCTTCCCGCTGACCGGGGCCAACTATCCCAACCTCTGTTCGCTGCCGGGCGGCGCCAAGGGTCCCTGCAACGCGACAGCCGCCGGCATTACCAACCTGCCGGCCGGCAATGCCTCCAACCTGATGCCGGCTGTCAGCTTCAACCAGGATAACGGCCCCGTAGCACCGTCCAACTGGGCATCCACCTCCAGCACCGGGCCGGTAGCGACCAACTCGTACACCATCATCGATAATCTGCAGTGGCTCAAGGGTCACCACAACATCACCTTCGGCGCACAGGTGCAGTGGCTGGAGACCAACGGCGGAAGCTACGGCGGATATAGCCAGGCCGTCTCCCTCAGAACAGACGCATACGACACTGAGGTCAGCACTACGAATACCGGGCAAAATGGAGATACCTACGCCAGCTACCTGGTAGGCGCGTTCTACAGCGGCCAGGTATCGGCACAGACTATCCAGGATGTGGGCGCGCGCTACCGGCCCATGGCTCCCTATGTGCAGGACAACTGGCAGATCAGCTCCAAGCTGACGCTGCTCCTTGGCCTGCGCTATGACTATCTCCAGCCCTACCATGAAGTCCATGACCGCATCGCATTCTTGAATGTGAACACCATCAATCCGATCGTCGGCATCCCCGGAGTATTGGAGTATGCCGGCTTCCCCGACCCCGCAAACTTCCCGGCCATCCCCGGCGGCCAGGGTGTGCCAGCCGAGTCCGCGGCCCAGGTCTTCGCCCAGTACTCGCCCTACATCTGCCACTGCACCACGCCGGTCCATCCCTACAATAAGAACTTCGAACCGCGCGTTGGCTTCTCCTACGCCTACAACCAGGCCACGCAAATTGCCGGAGCCTTCTCACTCAACCTGACCCACGCCGGCGGCTCAGGCGGTGGTTCTGGCGCCACTGCGGCAACCGGAAACAATGGCGAGTATGCGCACACCACCAGTTGGGGCCAGAATGGGAGCACCGGTAATCCGGGCTTCTTCCTCAACCCGGGAATCGTCGCTCCACCTCCAGCCGTAGAGCTTCCCCCATGCCAGGGGACGCAGCCGCAAAGCACCGCCGGCTGCCCTGGACCCGGCTCTGCGAACATTCCCTGCATCACGGCCGGCACCTGTAGCCCCTACTCCGCATTGCCGCCCTGGACCGTGCCCGGGATCTCGGTCAATCCCCTCCAATCTACCGGCAACTACAACTTCACCAGCTACTTCGCCGACCATCAAAACGACTATGCATGCAGCACCTCAGACAATGTCAGTTGCGTGCCTGGTCCGGTCAACTTCGCCGATCCCTACTACGGCGGACGCGGTCCTCAGTTCCTCAGCTACAACTTCTCCATCCAGAGGATGATCAACAAGAAGGCCGTCCTTACCATCGCTTACGCCGGCTCGCAAACTCACTTCCTGCCGGGAGGCGCTGGCCGCGGACCTGCCACCAACGCGTTCTCGCCGGATTACATCCAACAGATCAAGGGGAGCTACTCTGGGAGCGGGTTCTACGGCGCAGCGCCTCCGTATCCTCTGTACGCCGGCACCAATGCAACAGTTGCCCAGTCCCTCAAGCCGTTCCCGCAATTCTCAGGTTTGACCGACTTGTGGGGAAGCACTGGAAACGCCAACTACAACGCCCTCCAGATCACCGTCATTCAGCGGCCCTGGCATAATCTGTCCGGCTTCATGAATTACACGCGGGCCAAGCAGCTCGATGATACCGGCCACCACCGCACGCAGTTTCCGCTCGGCCCGCAGGATGGAAACTTCACCTTCAACATGGATGCCAACCGTGTTGATCGCGGCCTGGGCCAGAACAATCAGACCAACGCACTCAACCTCACCTGGGTCTATGCCTTCCCCATCGGTCGTGGACAGGCGTTCTTCGCCACCAACCGCATCGCCTCTCTCATCGGTGGCGGTTGGCAGCTCTCCGGCATCTACAAGTACCGCGATGGCTATCCGATCCAGATTACCGGAGCGGCTTGCATGGCGAACTCGGTCGATGGCGGAACGTGCATGCCCGACTACGTGCCCGGCTTCAACAAGAGCCAGGCGCGCATCAACGGCCGCTGGGGACGCGGTCCGGGAGCCAATGCGGCGAACATCAACACAATCAGCTACCTCAATATCAACGCCTTCCAGTGCCCCGACTCTGCTCCAAACAACATCGGGTATTCGTGCGGTTCCACCAACGAGCCGAACACCACCTACAAGATCGGCAACGTGGGCCGCTCTGGCCCCGACGGCCTCACCGGACCCGGTTGGTGGGACATCGATCTTGGCCTCCACCGCACCTTCGTCGTACGCGAAACCGCAACGCTGCACCTCACCTTCCAACTCGGGGCGGACATCAGCAACGCCACCAATTCAACCTTCTTCAACCTGGCCAGTTCCGCCTGGACATCCAGTTACAGCTCGAATTATGGCCAGGTCAGCGGGCAGAACCAGAGCATCCTGCCCCGCGATATGCAGTTCTCAGGCCGGTTCCGCTTCTAACTCAAACCACGTATCAACCAACGGCGGCCATGCAGACCCTCTGCATGGCCGCCGTTTTCTTTTCCAGGGCCTGCCAGCTTACCCTGCAATCCGGCAAGATTAAGATCGCGCGATGGAGCGGGTGGGTTGCTGGATGAAGTGTCCGGCGCGCGATGCCGCTGCTCTGGTTGGGTGGGTTTTGCATTGCGGGTTCATTCCCCGCCCTCAGCGCTATTTCTGCCGGACCACTCGCACGTCCTGCGCCATCGTACGCGGCAGGTCAAACGTCTTCGCCGAGCGCCCCACGCTCACCCGGTACGCCTCCGCCTCCGCCGATGCGCTTTTCCGCACCCGCAGCATCGCGCCCGGCGTTATCCCGCAGGCCTCAATCCGCCTCAGGTTCCCGGCGTCGCGGTCGGACACGCTCTCAATCCGGTACGTCCCTTCCTGCGCCACATCCGCCAGCGCAATCGACTCCGGCGCCGCCATCACGCCCTCCATCGTCGGGATCGAGTGCCCATGTGGGTCAATCTTCGGGTGCCCCAGCTTGGCCGCAATCCGCTCCTCAAAGCGCTCCGAGATGAAGTGCTCCAGCCGCTCCGCCTCGTCGTGCACCTCTTCGATCGGGTAGTCCAGCACCTCGTATAGAAACGTCTCGATCAGCCGATGGTGCCGCACCACCTCCAGCGCGCGCCGCTTGCCGGCCGCGGACAACTGCACCCCCCCATGCCGCTCGTACTCCACCAGCGGCGCGGCCGAGCCGGCCAGCTTCTGTAGCATGTTGGTCACCGAAGCCGGCGCTACAGCCAGCCGTTCCGCCAGCGCCTTGATGGTCACGCGGCTCTCCCCTGGCCCTCCCAGGTACAGGATGGCCTTCAGATAGTTATCCACCGATTCTGTATTGCCGCTCGCCTGCCGTTGCGGGGACATGCCACCCTCCCATCCACTTTCAGTTTGACCTATAACCCAGAATTAGGTATACCTAATTATTAGGTAAACCTAAATTACTTCGGTCCGAGGAGACCGCAATCCCTCCCCGCGCACCCGTTCGCAACGCCCGATTGCCTCACCGCGTCTCAGGAACAGAATGCCCAACCACCCTGCACAGTACGACCAAGCCGGCGCCTCGACCCAGTCCGGCGCGGGACCTGGTGCCGGTCAGCGCGGCTTCCTGCCCAACTTCCACCGCAACGAGATGTGGACCTACTTCGGCCCCGCGTTTGTCGCCTCCGTCGCCTACATCGATCCCGGCAACTTCGCCACCAACATCCTTGGTGGCACTCAGTTTGGCTACCGCCTGCTCTGGGTGCTGCTCTGGTCCAACGCCATGGCGATGCTCATCCAGTATCTCTCCGCCAAGCTCGGCATCGTCACCGGCCTCACGCTGCCGCAGAACTGCCGCAAGCACTTCTCCCGCCCCGCCACCATCGGCCTCTGGCTCGCCGCGGAGGTCGCCGCCGTCGCCACCGATCTCGCCGAATTCCTCGGCGCGGCGATTGGGCTCGACCTCCTTTTCGGTCCGCTTCTCTACGCGCACGGCATCCCGCCGCGAGAGTCGCTTCTCATCGCCGCGCTGGTCTCCACCGTCCTCGTTTTTGCTATCCTCGCGCTCGACCTCGCCGGCTTCCGCTGGCTGGAGCGCGGCATCATGGCCTTCGTCGCCATCATCGGCATCTCCTACGCCTTTGAGATCTTCCTCGTCCATCCCGACTGGAAGCTCGCCACCATCCACACTCTTCTTCCCTCGCTGGACCGCTCCTCCGCACAGAACTTCCACGACAGCATCTACGCGGCCGTCGCCATGCTGGGCGCTACAGTCATGCCCCACGTCGTCTACCTTCACTCCGCACTGGTACAGCCCCGGCTCAAAGAGCTTACTGGATCCACGCTTCCCGCCACGGCCACGCTGCGCGATCTGGAAGCACGCAACCAGCCCACGGCGCTGCCCCGCCGCGCGATCCTCAGCCGCTTCCTCAACTATGAGCTCATCGACGTGTTCGTCGCCATGAACGGCGCCTGGCTTATCAACTCCGCCATGATCCTCATGGCCGCCGTCGCCTTCGTCCACACCAGCAACCTGCAGCCCACCATTCAGCAGGCCTATCAGACGCTCGGACCGCTCTTCGGGCGCGCCGCGGCCGTGGTCTTCGCCGTCGCGCTCCTCTGCTCCGGCCTGTCGTCCTCCACCGTCGGCGTCATGGCCGGCCAGGTCATCATCGAGGGCTTCCTCGATATCAAGTTCCCCATCTTCCTGCGCCGTTTCATCACCGTCGTTCCGGCCGTCGTCATCATCGCCACTGGTCTCGATCCACTGCGAATCCTGGTGCTCTCGCAGGTCGTGCTCAGCTTCGCGCTGCCCTTCGCGCTCATCCCACTGCTGTTGCTCACCAGCCGCGCGGATGTGATGCAGACCTTCGCCAGCGCCCCTCGCACCCGCATCGCCGGCTGGCTCACCGTGGCGGTTATCCTCATCCTCAACGCTGTCCTGCTCGGCCAACTCGCCTTCAGTTCCTAACGCTCTGGAAATCCGCTGCAAAAAAACGCGGTGGGAATGGCATTCCTCCGCCATTCCCACCGCGCCGAATCATCCTTCAAATCACTCCGGGGCTACCCCACGCTACATACGCCCCCGGTCGTCCTTCTTTTCTTCCTGCGGCGGAGCCTGATGCTGCGGTTGGGGCGGCGGTACCGGCCGAGCTTGTGGTTGCGCAGCCGGCCTTGCCTGAGGTTGCGGTTGCGCAGCCGGCCTTGCCTGAGGTTGTGCTTGCGGTTGCGCAGCCGGCCTTGCCTGAGGTTGTGGTTCCGGTCGCGCCTGGGGCTGCGCCTGCGGACGAAACTGCGGTTGGGGTTGAGGCTGCGCTTGAGGACGAGCCTGCGGCTGCGAACGAGCCGGCTGTGGTTGCGGCTGGGCCTGCCGTTCTTGGGGGGGTCGATATTGAGGCCGTGTCGGCTGCGGTTGAGCTTCCGGTTGGGCTGTCCGTGTCTGCGGTTGGGCCTGCGGCTGCGCACGATACTGCGGTTGCGCCTCGCGTCCCGTGGGTGCAGGCGTGCTCTGTGGCCGGTTCTGGAACCCGGGCTGCGCCTGCGCTGGCCGAGACTGCGGCTGGGCCTGTGGTCCGCGTTGATCCGGCTGCGCCTGCCCCGGACGCGCGAATGGCGCAGCACCGCCCGGCTGGGGTCCACGCGCCGCCGGCATGGCCGACGGACCAGCTGCACGCGGCAGTGCCGCCGGCATCCGATGGTCCGACACAATCGGGCTGGCCGCCGCCGCAACCACTGGCCGCCCGCGGTTCTGGTTGTAGAACTGCTGCTTGTTCTGCGCCGACTGTTGCCGCAATTGTTCCTGCGCCGGCATCGGAGCGTTGCGCTGCTCATGCAGCACGGCTATCTCCGCCGGTCGAGGGGCCGCACGCAGGCCGCCCCGACCGCCATTGAAGCTCACACCCCCGGCAAACCTGGCATTGCCTCCATTGTGCGCATAGACATTGTGGACAATGGCCACATTCACGCGGTTGTAGGTGGTGTTGTAGAAGAAATGGCCACCGTTCCAATAGCCGCCGTCGTAGCCATATCCGGTGTATCCAAACCCATAGTTGATGCCGCCATAGAACCCGATGTGCAGTCCCCAGAATCCATGGTGGAAGCGGTAATATCCTCCCGAGTAGCCCCAGTAGCCTGGCGTCCACAAGCCGCCTGCATAGGGTGGCTCAACCCAGGCGCCCGGCACCCAGTAGTATCCGTCCGGCGACCACGCCCAATAGCCCGGCGTCCAGATGTAATCCGGTCCCGGCGCGTACGGCTGTTCGTAGTCCGGCAACGGCGGCGGAGGATCGCTCGCCTGCGCCTCGGTCAGGTCGGCATCGTAGGCATTCTGCGCCTGCTGCTGCGAATCGTTGTCCGCATTCGGATCGCTGTAGCTTCCGTCGGGAGCCCGTCGCTCTATTGGAGCCGCCTGCTGCTGCGAGTAATCCTCGCTCTGCTGCTGTGGCGTGTACTGCGCGTTCTCGGCCAAAGCCTGCGCTGGTTGCGCCGTATCCCCACTCGCGTTCACCGGCGCCATGTTTGCGCTTGCCGGGTCGCTGCTGCTCACGTCCCCTCCGACGGCATTCTGCGCGGAGCTCTTGTGGCAGCCTGCCGCGCTCCATATCAACGCCATCCCCAGGCCCAAACCAGCCAGCGTTCTCCAGCGCATCCCTGGCTGCCGCACTCCCTTGCCCTTGATTCCTACCCCTTCACTTACGACTGTTCCTGCCAGGTCCCGTTCCTTCATCTTTGCTCTCCCATCGTTCCGCGGCCATGGAACCGCCGCAACGTACATCCGTACGATGCACAATTCCCCGGCCATGCGCATTGGAATGCAGCCGTAGCCGGGCTTTGCCTACCTGTATGTGACTGATGCGATGCAGTTACGGTCCAATCTTGGTTTATTTGCCAACCGGATAATTCACCGTCTCGCCTGTCCGCCCGTTGGTCACGGCAAAGCTTCCGTCCGCATGTCCGGTCAGCTTCAGCCAGTTCGCCGCATCAGAAGTACCTGGTGTCGCAGGCAAGTTGGCAATCCGCGACTCCGCAACATTCTTCGCATCCGGAGCCTCGGCCGTGTGCAACT
>Ga0181516_10002253_pt1 | contig 13955 bp, 7 predicted proteins | sample PEATcosm2014_Bin_25_FD_121104 | JGI IMG/M metagenome (GOLD analysis project Ga0181516, IMG submission 121104) | Peatland microbial communities from MTU Mesocosm Facility, Houghton, MI, USA - PEATcosm2014_Bin01_10_metaG | ecosystem: Environmental > Terrestrial > Soil > Wetlands > Peat | place... | reverse complement strand
GTTGGCCTACGTCGATCAGGGGTATACCGGCGACAACGCGGCCCAGGCGGCAGAGAAGCACGGCGTGCAGTTGGAGGTGGTTAAACATACCGAGGCCAAACGAGGATTTGTCCTGTTGCCGCGCCGCTGGGTGGTGGAAAGAAGCTTTGCCTGGGCAGCCCGCTTCCGCCGACTGGCCAGAGACTATGAACGGCTTGGCAAAACCCTCGCGGAGCTACACTACCTCGCGTTCGCCATCCTGATGCTCACAAATCTCGTTCGGCAACTCACGCAAAGTTAATAACAGGCTCTAGGCAACTTTCCCAATCAGCACTCCATACTGTGGCCGCACACGCCGAGTTGTTGCCTACGCGTGACTGCACGGAATCCAAACCTGCATCGCGGCTGGGCCCCGGTTTGCCCAGGCGTAGTACGGAATGAGCTTCAGCGTAGTGGGGCTCTCTTGGGCTTTTCTGGTTTCTTCTACCGGGTAATAGAGCCCGACATCCGGTAGAGGGCTGCTGACGGATCCAGGATGATCGAGGACCATCACGCCATCCAGAAGGGTTGGATCGAATCGCGAGGCTGTGCTCGCTCCCAGCCTTACAGTGTAGCCGGCGAGGTTCATTCCGTACTCATGGTTAGTCTGGTCCAGGTGTTCCATGCAGAAGACGATCGGGCCGCGTTGAAAGGCAACTCGCCCTCGATCCTCGTTGACCGAAGGATTCGCCTTGAGCAATCGCGTGGTCATGTCGAAGTTCATTTCGATGGAGTCATTCGCCGACCAGCGACGGCGAATTGCAAGATATTCACCCGGCCGCGCGCCACTTATTACCGCGCCGTTCACTTTGACCTCGCTCTTTGCCGACCAGCCCGGGATACGAACGTTCACAACGAACTCGCTCGGCGTGGCCGGACTGACAGTCAATTTGACCGCACCGCTCCACGGATAGTTCGTCTCTTGCTGGATATTGATTCCTGTGCCATCGTGGAGACGCCAATTCATCTCCGAATTGTCGTAGAGATGAACATAGACGCCGTCGGAACTGGTGCTATAGAAATAGCCGGGCAGCGATGCGAATGTGCGCTCCAGATTCGGGGGGCAGCAAGTCGTGTCATACCACGGATTACGGATATTCCCGTCGGGAGCGTGCCGATCGCTCGAGTTTCCGGAGGGATCGAATGCCAGCGGATTCCGATAGCAATAAGTCTTGCCATCGAGCGACATTCCAGAGTTGATGCCGTTGTAAAGCGCGCGCTCAATCACGTCGGTAAACCGCGCTTCGCCAGAAGCCGCCAGCATGCGCCAGTTCCACATCATGTTGCCAATCGCGGCGCAACTTTCACCGTACGCGCGCGCATTCGGCAATTCGTAGGCGTCGCCAAACGCTTCGCCTGCTTCACGCGCTCCCACGCCGCCTGTGACATACAGTTGATGCGCGGTCAGGTCCTCCCATAACGCATTTAGAGTTTTCCAATAGGATTGGTCGCCGGTTTCAAGGTAATAGTCGGTGGCGCCGCAGCAGGCGTACATGGCGCGAACCGCATGCCCCTCGAGCCTGGTGCGCGAGGTGAAAGGAATTCCGCAGAACATGTAAGTACTCTGCTGCGGCCTCAAGGGAATCCTGTCATCCCCATGGAGTATGTAGCCCGCAAGGTCCACATACTCACGTTTGCCTGTCGTGCGAGAGAGCTCGATCAGCGCCATCTCGATCTCGGGGTGTCCTGCAACGATTGCTTTCTGGTCCTTTCCCGGTCCATAGTCTGGAAGCAGAAAATGATCCACAAAGCGGATGCCGGCATCGAGCAAGGTCCGGTCTCCGGTTGCCCGGTAATAAGCGATGGCGCCCTGAAGCATGTGACCGATGTTATATAACTCGTGGCCGGTCTCCTGGGTCTCGTATAACATGCGCTGATTCTTCTTATCTCCGACGTAGTAGGTATTGAGATATCCGCTCGGTTCCTGCGCCGCAACGACTTCGTGAATCATCGCGTCGGCTGTTCTCTGCAACTGCGGCTGCTCGTTTGTCTGAAGGGCGAAGCCAACCGCCTCGGTCCACTTATAGATATCGGAGTCAGAGTAGACCGGGCCTTTCTGCGGCGCGGAAGAATCTCCCGTCAGCCGAAGAAAGTTATCCATGCGCCCATGGGCCACCAACTCGTCGTGCATGCTGGGAATGCTGGATGCCAGATTTGTCTCGCGCCGGCGCGACCAGAATCCGCTCTTAAGGACGACAGCTCTCACCGGCACAGTCTTCAGTTTGGCGAACGGAGATCGCGACAGGTCGATCACGCCGGCATCTCTCCATGCAGTTTGCGGCGTGCTCTGTGGCTGTGGCTCATCGGCGAAGTGGGAAAGCAAGGCTCCGCTCTTTGGCTGCGCTCCTGCGAGTGCCGGCACGACCATGGATGCTGCGGCAGACGCGATAAACTTGCGGCGTGAAAGGTGATGTTTCATCGACGTTTTCCTCTCGAAGTCCAACATGGTTTTAGTGACGAGGGAACAATTCCAGCCGGCGGCCTCCACTTTCCTTGCGAGCGATAGACCTGAGCAAGCGTTACATCAAGGCTCTTCAACCAGTTGTCCGTATCGATTTTTCAGGTTGTTATCTGCCTGCTCCTGCTTGCGAAGATCAATAAGCGACTGGACCAATCCTTTGAGCTCGTCTTTGGCGCCCGTCTTGCGGAGAGCCAGAATGAGCGAGTAAACAGCCTGCTGGTCTTTGGGCTTGATGCTGAGCGCCGCGCGGCATGCCTTCACGGCGCGCTCCGGCTGATCGGCTTGCAGATCAAGCGAGGCAAGCAAATCATAAGCCTGCACCAGTTGAGGGTCGAGCTCAACCGCCTTGGCGGCCGCGGAGATCGCTTCCGCAAGACTCTGCGGCGCGCTTCCCTGCTTCGCTTCAGGCGGGGACCACGAAAGAGCTTCAGCGAGCAGATAGTAGCCAAAGGCGTCCTTGGGATGCTCATGCACCTGGCGTCTGAAGTCCGCCAATGCTTCCTCATGGTTGTGGCGCTGAGACTGGGCAATCCCTTCGGCAGAGGCCGCCATCGAGGCGGTTGGATCAAGCGTCTGGGCGTGCTCAAAATCTGCCATGGCCTTTTCGAATTCGCCATTCTGGCCGTAGAGAACCCCTCGGGCCATATAGAGCGCGGCAGAACCCGGAAGCCGGGTCAGCCCCACGTTGACGACGTCGATGCCTACCGAATAGGAACCGTGCGTAAATGAGAGCGTCGCAAAGTCAACGTAGTTGGCAGGATCATCCGGGTTGCTGAGAATTGCCGCGCGAAGGAGTTCTACGGCCTGCGGAGTTTCGTCGTTCGACTCATGAATGGCGGCAGCCAGGCGAAGGACGCGGGAATCGGCGGTCTTTGCATCCAGCATTGGCCCCAGTGTGGCCAAAGCATCAGCGCCCGCGCCGGAGCGCCACTGCACCAGCGCGAGATCGTAACGAGCCGCGGCATCCACCGGCCGAAGAGTCAATAGCTGCTGAAAGCGCGCAATGGCCTCGGGAGCGCGATTGAGACGATCAAGACAAATAGCGTAGGCCATGAGTGCATCGGGCTTTGAGTCAATCACCTGGCCAGCCGCCTCAAAGTCTTGCACGGCCGCACCAAATTCCGAATGGCGATACTCCAGGACGCCAAGCATTGCGTGCGCGGTGGTGTTGCCCGGCTGGAGCGAAACTATGTGGCGCAGCACCGGAACGGCCTGTGAAGATTGCGTTTTGTAGTCGAGCTGCGCTGCGCCTTCAAGCGCGGGCAGATAGTCCGGCGCTATCTTGAGAGCGCGTTCATAGGCCGCGAGCGCCTGCTTTGAGTCTGTCGACTGCTCGAAGGCCAAAGCTCGAAGCGTCCAGACTTTGTACGACTGCGGGTCAGTGCGAAGCAACTCGCTCGACATGCGAAGCGCCTCAGCATTCTCGCCCTTTCGCAGGGAATCGATGACTGCTCCAATTGAAACCCCAGAAGCCTGGGCGAAGAGATGCGGAAGGAGAGAGCCCACAGGACAGGCCGCAAGAATGAGGATTGTAACTTGCCTGTGGACATTCCACATGAACTGCTGCCTCCTTCGTGCACGATCAAAGGGAGTGTTTCGCGCTCTTTTCGGTCTACACTGCGGCTCAGTCTATCACTTCATGATATAGCCGATACTGCTCCTCCGCGATTGCCTGAAAGGGCTTGAAGGCCAGCTTCCCCTTGTCTATAGGGGCCTCCCAGTCGAGTGAGCCGGAGGAGAGTTGCCGTGCGCTCAATAAGCTTGCGCGAGAGACCGGTGCGGCGGGCGGCTTGATTGCGAACAGCGCCAGTGAGCCGTGTTGCAGCGCCACCAAGTTGGCGTGCTGCGGATCGACAGGCTGCAACCTGAGCGGAATATCAAACTCAAGCGCAATGCGATCGCCGCTTTTCCAGGTTCGCGTGACGTTTGCAAATCGCCCCGGAGTCAGGTCGGCATTCAATCGCTTTCCGTTGATGAACAGCGCAGTTTTGGGACCTGCCCAGGCTGGAATCCGCATGCGCATGACGAAGGTCGAGTCACGATCAGACTTGAGCTCAAGCTCGGTGTGTGCGGCGTGAGGATACTCGGTGCGTTGCGTAAGGGAGAGATTGGCTCCATGCTGACGCCAGGTGAGTCGCGACGGAACGTATAGATTGACGTAGATGCCGTCAGCATCGTGGAAGTAGGAACTGATTCCGTAGTCGGCCGTAATCTGCGGAAAGGTTCCCGAGCAGCAGGGCCACTTGTCGGGATGGTACGACTTGGCGGCATGCATGTTGTAGTCGGAATAGTAAAAGCTGGTGCCGTCTTCCTTGAGCGGCTTGGCGCCCAGGATGGTGTTGTGGAGCACGCATTCCATGCTGTCGCCATAACGGCTGTCGCCGGTGGCTGCAAGGAGATAGCGCCCGATCTTGAAATGACCGTAGGCGCCGCAGGGAGTTTCGAAACTGGCGTGAGATTTGCTAAGACTGGCCCCAACTTCACCGCTGCCAGGAGCGCGGAATAGCTCATCCGGGCCCCAGCCTCCGGTGGCGAAGCTCTGCGAGGAGCGCAGGAATTCAAAGCCATTTTGCGCGGCGCGAAGATGTTTAGGGTTGCCGAGCACCAGATAGGCTTGCATCGCTGAGCTAAATGCATTCACGTGACTGTAGGCATGTTCGCCGGGCAAGACGTTTTCGCCGCGGGAAAGCGGATCGAAGTAAAGGTCGTCCTCGATGAAGCGGCTGGCCAGGTCACGGTAGCGGGAACTCCCGCTGAGACGGTAAGCAAGGAAAAGATTCTCCGGCAAGGTATAGGTTTCGTCCCAGCAGTAGGCCTCATCCTTGTGCGGACGGGCGTATTGCTCTTTGCGGGAAAGAGCCTTCTCTGGAAGATGAGGCACAACGGCCTCTGTGGCTTTGGCAAGTACCGAAAGAGCCCTCTCATCTCCGGCAAGGCGATATGCATCGATGAGGCCGCAACTCGTCTTGTCATAGGTATAGGCGGGCAGATGGTAGTTGTCGTAGAAGGCGGAACAGACCGTGGGCGCAAACTGCTGCACCAGGCGCTGTACCTTTTCCTGGGTGGGTCTTGAGCCTGTAACAGCATAGGCGCGCGCCAGTCCGGAAAGATATTGACCGAAGCTATGACCGGGAATAAAGCCGTGAAAACTTCCTTTTCCGTTGAATGCCGGATCGATATCGTACCAGCCCCCCATATCCTCGCCGGGAGCTTTCATGCCCGCGCTCTGGCGGAAGGGTTTAAGGAGTTTGTCTTCATCAAGGTGCAGAAAGAATTGGTGGTTGGTATCGAACTGCTGGCGCATTGGCCCTTCAAGAAGCTCGACCTGGTTGTAGTCGAAGGTGCGAATGGCTGACGTAACGGCGACGGTAGCTTCGGAGTATGCGGCTAAAGGCTGGGCAAACGACATAAGGGGCTTGTGGGCAAGCGCGGCGCCGGCGGTTGCCGCGCCGGCGGAGAGGAATCGTCTCCGAGAGTATTTCTTCATGGTCTGTCTCCTCCGCGTGCGGAGCGAATCATATAAATCCAAAGTAAAAAACAGTGGAGCGACTGTTTGAAGAGACGCTCCACTGCTCAGGAAAAGGCATCTAGAGTCCTTTGAGGATTCTCAATGCGCTCAAAACTTGAGGTTTGCGCCGAGCTGAATCCATCGCGGTTCGTATTGCGACGTCGATCGGCCGAAGTTGCCGTCCGTCATGTTGACGTCCGGATTCTGCAAGTTGGTATTGTGGAACAGGTTGAAAAACTCGAAGCGGAACTGCAGCTTGAGGCTTTCGCGAATAGTTGTGTCCTTTAGGATGCTGGCGTTGGTCTCGAAGAACCTCGGCCCGCGGAAGCCATCGTAGCTCTCATTGCCATCTTGACCGCTGCCAAACGTAGGCGCGGTAATCTGGGTTGCGTTTCCGGCAAAGACGCCTTTCAAAAAGTCCTTCCTGGCGTGCGGAATGTTGTAAGACGACACGTTGGGATAGTCGTAGTTGTCGCCGTCGGCGTTGTAGTCGCCTCCGCTATTGCCTATCCAGGTGGCGCCGGCAGCGCATGGCATCGTAGCGCAGACCGGAGAGAAGGGGTTATAGTTGGCCACCGTGAATGGGTATCCAGACTGCGAGATCAAGGTTCCACTCACGCCCCATCCGCCCGTCAGATTTCCAGCCACACCCTGGCCGTGGTTCAGTCCACGGAACTGGTAGTTGCCCGTTGCGGAGACGCGGTTCGGTGCGTCCCAGATTGACGGCCCAAAGTATTGCCCAGGATTTGTCCAGGTCGGGTAGACCTGCGTGTCGTCCTTGGACGTAGAGCGCGTGTAGGAGACGTCGAAGAAGCCCGTTCCAGCAAAGCGCCCGCGCACATCGGCGATGAAGGCATCGAAGCTGGAATGGCGGTCGTTCTTCGTGTAATAGATGGAACCGAAACTCTGGTTGAGGCGTGTGGGAACGGTCTTGTGATTGGCGATCAGGTCGCCGGGATAGCTATTGATGTCGACACCGTAGCTTACGTTGTAGACCTGTCCGCCGCCGGAGAGTTGATTGTTTGCATGCGCTCCGGAGTAGCCGACGCTCGCCACGAAGGCGCGAGTGAGGGGATGCTCCAGTTGCGCCGAATAGGTGTAGGTAACCGGCGTCTTGAGGTTGGGATCGATTCCGCCAATCCCAAACTGCAATCCGGTAATCCCGCCCTGCGCATTGAGGGGAGAGGCGGCCAGTGTGGGATACGTATAGCCGAAGGGAGGCGTATTGGTAGTGCCCAAGCCCCACACCGGCGCATGCGCCGTGCCGCTGTAAAACGTCGGGTTGATGGGCCCTGGAGGGTTGCCACGGTACTGTTCCTGCACGTTGGCCATCGTCGGCCAGTTGTGGAAGACACCGAAGCCTCCGTGCAGTACCCATTGGCTGTTTCCGGCTACATCCCATGAGACGCCCACGCGGGGACTGAAGATGTCCGTGATGGAATGGTCGAGGGCATGGGTGGTTTGATGCACGGACCCATTCGCAATCTGCTGGTTCGGGGTAGTGCCAGAGCCCATGTAGAAGTTCCCGAAGACGGTGAGAGCGCTGCGGGAGTACGGATTCCCAAAGTCATCCCAGCGGAGGCCGTAATTCACTGTCAGGTTCTTGCGCGCCTTCCATGTGTCTTCAAGGAATAACCCGTAAGTGCGCCCGGCTGCGTTCCAGTTCCATTCCACATGCTGGCCGGTCACAGGGTTGTACATTACGCCAGTTTCGTTATAGGGGGCATCCTGGACCAGATTCAGAATGTTGCTGAAATAGAAGGTGGGCAGGTCATACGGCCCCTGGAATAACTCGACGTCGTCGCCCATCCAGCCCTCATATCCAGCCTTGAAGGAGTGGGATCCGTGGATGTGCGTCAGCACATCGCGCCAGTGATAGTTGTGCTGAATGAAGTCGCCCAGTGCAAAGCCGTCGCCGAAGCCGGTGCCTAATCCGCCAACATTGACGACAGGAACCTTGAAATCGCCGGAAGCCGGCTGAATACCCTCGACTCGCATTCCACCGACAATTGCTTCGTTCATGGTGTTAGGCGAAAAAGTATGAGCCTCGTTGGCTTGCCACGCGACGGTGTAGTAATTCGAACTGGTGGTGAACGCCGACCGCAGAGCGGGACCGCCGGTGTTGAGAGTGGTGCGATAGAAGTTTCCATAGACGCGGTCGTTGGTGAAGTTTTTGTCGATGCGCCCGTTCCACTGAATGGCGTTGCGGAAGCTGGTCGCATTGAAGAGACCATTGTCGAATACAGCAAGCGAACACGGAACGCCGTTTCCGGTCTGGGTTCCTCCGGTCGCGGTGTTATTGCAATTGGTCGCGCCGAAGACCTGCGCAGCCGTTTGATTAACGGTCGGATTCGTCGCCTTTGGCGTATAGGTTTCCAGGAGACTCGTCCCAAGTGTGTTCGGGTAGTTCGCCTTTGCCCAGGCGGTAAACAACGGATCCTCAAACGAAACGAGCGAGTTACCCGTCGAGCTCGATTCCCGAAGCGGTTCGATGGCGAAGAAGAAGAATGCCTGGCGGTGCGGCCAAATGGGTCCACCAATGGTTCCAGAGAAGTTGTCGCTGTGGAATGGCGCAAACGCCACCCCACCGTTGAACTCCGAATGCGTCCACAGCTGCTGGCTGTTGAAGTAATCGCTGACGTTGCCGTGGAATTTGTCTCCACCGGCCTTGGTGGTCATCGCCATCTGTATGGAACTGGCTCGGCCATATTCAACGTTATAGGTATTCACCTGAATGCTGGTTTCCTGGATGGAATCCGGATTGGGGGTCAGATTCAGCACGCCCGCACGGATGGCGCTCGTGACATCGAGATCGTCAACAATGTACATATTGCCAACGGCGCCCTGTCCATTTGCGCTGGAGTCCACCTGAGTTTCAGTGGAGAAGTTATCCGGAGCCGACCCTGGGGAACCGCCGGCTACAATACCAAGCCCAGTCACGCCTGGCGCCATGGTGACCAGAGATATCATGCTGCGGCCGGCAAGAGGCAGAGTGGCCACCGCATCCGTCTCGATGGTCAGCTCGTTGCGGCTTTCGGCGGTGTCCAGAATCGGCGCCTGCGTAGTGACCGCAACTGTGACGTTCGCCGAAGCGATGGACAATTTAACCGGAACATCCAGCGTCTGATTCGTTTCCAGCGTGAGCGCTACTGTGGTTTTAGCAAACCCGGAGGCTTGTGTTTCCAGTTGGTACTGTCCTGGGGCGAGGCTCAGGAACCGGTATCCGCCCGTGGCATTCGACACGGCGCCCAGATTCTGGCCGGTGTTTGGATTGATGAGGTGCAAGTGCGCGCCAATGACTCCAGCGCCGTTAGGATCCAGGACGGTTCCCTGAATACTCGCACTATACTGCGCAAAGGACGGGAGAACCAGGAGGAGCAATGCGGCGCACAGCAAACCGCAGCGGATCGACCATGTCCCTCTCGTACCAATCTCGCGTGGCATCCGGCGAAGCGCCGTGATGGTAAACCTGATTACATTGCTCACTGTCTCCTCCTAGTAATGATTGGCTGAAGGCATACGCGCAAACCCGGAGCGATCTGTTCGCCACGTGCCTCATTCATAACCAATACGGCTTCAGCAATCGTTATCTCTGCTTGCCGTGTCTTTACCTTTCAACCAGATTCCGGGCATCGAGGAAACCGCTTCTTGGGAAGTCCAGGGGACGAGGGGAACCCTGTTCAAAGGCACGCCAATGCTAGCGCAGGGCGTATACCACGCACATGGTACAGGTGTACTATGGTGACCGACCTAGTGGCGGGAGCCACAATTCAGGTTGCGCAAATCCTTCGGAGCAATCGGTAACAATGTGAATCGGAAACGCTTAGATCGTCCATTGAAGTGGCGAACGCTGTTCACTCGGGGCTGCTTTTGCGCCTTGCTTTGCGCGGCGGGCGCAACCTCGACTGGTTGCAAGAGGACGCCGGCAACAATCGCCGTGATTCCGCGAACCTGCGGAACTTTGCTTTGGGAGGCGGAACATACAGGAGTGCAAAGGGTCGCCCCGGACTACGGAATATACGTTTACTGGAATGCGCCAATGCGCGACGACGACGTCCAGGGACAGATCGATATACTGACTCACGCCCTCGAGCGTGGAGCCAAGGGCTTGATTCTGTCCCCTGTTGAGGCGTTGCCCTTGCGGACCTCCGTCTACAGGGCGCTGCGGCATGGCACCCCCGTAGTCGTGGTCGGGACAGATCTCGGGCTGGCTCCAAGCAGGAATCTGGCCTATGTGCTGAACGACGAACGCAGCGGAGGCCAAATGGCCGCTCGCCGCATTGGCGCACTCCTTCGCGGACAAGGCACGGTTGCGATCATGGGGATCAGCAAGCAACTGACAAGCACAGCCGAGCGGGCCCGGAGCCTGGAAGAAACGCTGGCCGCGGAGTTCCCCCAGATTCATGTCGTATTTCGCAGCCTGGCTCTGCCGACCGTGTCGCAGGAACAGCAGATAGCCGAGAAGCTGTTGGCTCGGGATTCACATGTGGACGCAATTGCTGCATTGACTGAATTCTCGACGCGCGGCGCCTACTACGCTCTGACGGAGTTCCACAAAACATCGGACACCCGCCTTATTGGGTTCGATCAGAATCTGCTGGTGCCGGTTCGGACTGGTGGAATCGATGCCGTCGTCATGGAGAACACCTACCAGATGGGCCGCGCCGCGATGAAGCTAATGGGAGAAGAGCTCAACGGAGGAGCCCGGCAGGATTACGTGGTCTTGCAGCCGCAATTGGTTACGCGTGAGAATATCGATTCGCATTCTGTGCAGGAGATGCTCGATTTGAGTTGGTTCAATAAATGAGGCTGCTGCTTTGATGCGCAAACTTGGCAGTCGATGGCTTCTATGGGCGACGGTCGCGGCGGCCGCTCTGGCGACGGCTGGCGCAGTCGTCATGTTCGTCTACCGAAGCTGGACTGAGCGCGATCCCAGCTTCCATGACTCGTTTGGCCGTGAAGGCGACGGACAGCCTCGCCAAGGTGGCTGGCAGGCCTTCGGCGGAACCTGGCAGGTTGTCAACGGAACCATGCAGAACATCTCCGACGACCGCGGCGCCAAACTGATGAACGGTTCTACCCAATGGCACAATTACATCATTGAAGCGGATGTTCAACTGCTCGGCGAAGGTGGCGATGCCGGCTTTGTGATACGCGCTTCCCAGGAGGAAGTCGGAGTTGACGCCTACCACGGATACTTTGCCGGCCTTCGGGATTTGGATGACACTTTGATTCTGGGCCGTGCCGACTACGGGTGGCACGAGTTTCAAGCGATTCCGGTTCAACCTGGCGTGTACACAGGAACCTGGTATCACCTCACCTTTCTCGCGTACGAGTGCTCGTTTGTAGCGAGTTCAACCGCCGCGAATGGAGCGATAACCACCGCAGTCCTTCAGGATCCGGCCTGCATTACAAAAGGCAGATTCGGTTTGCAATCCTATTCGACCGGTGCGGTGTGGCGAAATGTCGCAGTACGCCCCGCATCGGAAAGTGACTTGCAAGCGATGTTGGAGCGCCGGGGCCCGAAGCCGCCGGATCACCAGATTTCCTGGCCGGGTGTGTCGGATCAATGGTCTGAGCAACGTTACTTTGAGCCAATGCAGCGCGAGCTGCAGGACCATAAGTCGGACCTGAACGCCTTACCCATCGCCGATCTGCGGCTTCTGGCGCCGAATCTAGCTTCCCAGGTGACCGTGCATGGAGTTGTGACTCTGGTTTCGCCCATTCTATTCGTGCAGGACTCCACGGGCGGGATTGCCATTCACGCTGCCCACACCAGCAAGCCGGTCCAGATAGGCGATGCAGTAGAGGCTCGCGGCGACGCGGAGTTGCATGACTTCAGTTCCGTGCTGCGCAATGCGGACGTTCGGCTGCTATGGTCGCATACTCCCGTGCCGCCGGTCTCGGTCACGGCGTCCCAGGCGGCTACGGGAGCATTCGATGCGCAGTTCATTGAAACGGAAGGACGACTTGTATCGGAACAGCACGCTGGCGGCCGCTCTGTGGTCCTCAAACTGGAGGAAGGCAGCCAATCCTTCGAGGCGATTGCAGAGTACCCAGGACTCGCCGAAACATTGAATACGCTCAGGGAGGGAAGTCGCGTGCGCCTGCGTGGCATCTGCGTGACGGATCGGGCGTTTGCGCGCGACGAGATGCCGTTTGCGCTGCTCATGCGTTCTGTCGAGGACGCACAAATGATTGAGCCTCCGCCTTGGTGGAACACTCAGCATGTGGTTGAGTCGATCGTCGGGTTGCTGACGCTATCACTGGGAATTCAGTTGGCTTTTTCCTCAGTAAAGCGATCGCGATTGCGTGCGGTGATCCAGGAGCGAGAAAGGCTCGCACTCGAGATGCACGATACCCTGGCGCAAAGCTTTGCTGGATTGGGATACCAGTTGGAAGCCCTTGCCGGAGAGGTCGAGCCGGGCAGCCAAATGCGGACTCAACTGGAATCGACAGTGGACATGGTGCGTTTTGGCCATATGGAGGCCCGCCGCAACATCGCCGCGATGCGCCCCGGCAATCTGGAACAGATGGGTTTGGCTACAGCGTTGGAACAGGCAGCACGCACGATTGTGCAGGGCGGCCCCATTGAGATTCTCATGTCGGTGAGAGGAGAACCGAGGCAGATTCCTCTCCGGATTGCCGACACGCTCTTTCGCATCGGCCAGGAAGCCATTGCAAACTCTGTCAGGCACGCCCGGCCGCGCACGATTCAGTTGCGTTTAGTGTATGGACGACCTTCGGTAAAGCTTACCGTTCGGGATGACGGGGATGGTTTTGTTCTAGATCGTGAAACGGGTGGATTTGGGATTCGCGGTATGAAACGCCGGGCCGACGGCATCAATGCGAGCTTTCGCATTCGAAGCGTGCCAGGCCATGGAACGTCGGTGGCCGTGCGTGCCCTTATGCCCCAACCTCTACTGTCTTCATGGTGGTGGAGAGCAATTCGAATGGGAAGATGGAGGCGATGGTTGCGTGGAAAAGCATTGTGAACAGAACCCGATACGAATCCTGATTGTGGACGATCACCCTATTGTGCTGGCCGGGCTCGCAACCCTGCTTGGAAAGGAAAGCGGCTTTCGATTGGCCGGAGGAGTGGATGGGGCAGAAGAAGCACTCGCGTTTCTCGATCGGCATAACGTGGATGTTGTGCTATTGGATCTCCGTATGCCAAAGGTTTCCGGTCTCGACATATTGCCCGCGATTCAAAAGCGTGAACATGCCCCGCATGTTCTCATTCTTTCGAGCTTCGACTATGAAGAAGATATCTATCGCGCTGCCAAGGCCGGCGCCAGCGGATATTTATTGAAGGACTCGACACGGGCACAGATTGTCGAGGCTATTCGCACCGTGGCAAGCGGGCGGCAGCATTTCCCCAAAGCAATCGCAAATCGAATTCTGGAACGAGAAGGACGTACAGGACTAAGCCCACGCGAGAAGGATGTGCTGCAATTGATCGCAAAAGGGCTGACCAACAAAGAGATTGCCCATGTGCTGCTGATTAGTCAGTTTACGGTGCGCAATCACGTAAATCATATTCTGGAAAAACTGGAGGCAAGCGATCGGACTGAAGCGGTCTCCATTGCCATGCAACAGGGCGTAATTTCGGTGAATTTATAGCTCGATAGAACCACCGGCGGCCACTATGGCCTTGATGGAAATGGTGTGAAAGGAAGCCTGCCGGAACGGCAATACCAGTGTCGGAGATGCCGCGGAAGGTGCAGCTTCCGAGCCCCGAGGGATCGCTCTCAAGGAGCAAACGCCTTAACCTCGATGAGTCGAAAGCGCGCGGGAGCAGGCGGATTGGTGAAGACGATCCGCAGTTCTTGCAGGGAGACGGCCGGAATGTCAATGCCGATTGAAAATCCCGCGTTCTGCTGATCGAAAAGTCCCCCACCTCGATGGTGGTGACGGTTTACATTTGCAGCCGGCGGGATGAAAATGGTGTCGGCTGGTGAAGCGGAG
>Ga0181516_10002251_pt1 | contig 13966 bp, 13 predicted proteins | sample PEATcosm2014_Bin_25_FD_121104 | JGI IMG/M metagenome (GOLD analysis project Ga0181516, IMG submission 121104) | Peatland microbial communities from MTU Mesocosm Facility, Houghton, MI, USA - PEATcosm2014_Bin01_10_metaG | ecosystem: Environmental > Terrestrial > Soil > Wetlands > Peat | place... | reverse complement strand
GCGCCCGGCGAGCCCGCCGTAGGTGGGGAAGCCTTCGGTGAGGATCAGCATGTTGCGCGCGGCCTCGACCCAGCGCTCGTCCTTGAGCGCGATGAAGCCGCCGATGTTGACCATGCCGTCCTTCTTGGCGCTCATGAGGCAGCCGTCCGCCAGCCGGAACATCTCCTGGGCGATGCTCTCGGGGGTGCGCTCGGCCATGCCCGGCTCGCGCAGCTTGATGAACATGGCGTTCTCGGCGAACCGGCACACGTCGAGGATCAGCGGCTTGCCGTACTTCTTCAGCAGCTCGCTGTAGGCGCGGATGTTGGCCATGGACACCGGCTGTCCGCCGCCGGAGTTGTTGGTGACCGTGAGCATGCCGAAGGGCACCCGGTCACCGAACTGCTTGAGCAGGTCCTCCACCTTGCCCAGGTCGATGTTGCCCTTGAACGGATGCAGGGTGGCCGGCTGGGTGCCCTCGGGGATCACCAGGTCCACCGCCTCCACCCCGCCGAACTCCAGGTTGGCCCGGGTGGTGTCGAAGTGGGTGTTGTTGGGCACGATGTCGCCGCGCTTGGCGGCCACCCCGAAGAAGATCCGCTCGGCGGCGCGGCCCTGGTGGGTGGGGATGATGTGCTCGAAGCCGGTGAGCTTCTGCAGCACCGCCTGCAGCCGGTAGAAGCTCTTGGCGCCGGCGTAGCTCTCGTCGCCCTCCATGATGGCGCCCCACTGTTTGGCGCTCATGGCCCCGGTGCCGGAGTCGGTGAGGAAATCGAGGATCACGTCCTCGGCGCGCAGCTTGAAGACGTTCAGCTTGGCGTCCTCCAGCAGCTGCACCCGGTCTTCCCGGGTGGTCATGCGGATGGGTTCGACGCTCTTGATGCGGAAGGGTTCGATCATGGTCTTGGGCATGGACAGGCCTCTGGCGGAATGGGGTTGGAAGGATGCGGAACCGGTGCGGGGCGGCGCTTCAGCGCTGGCCCAGCCCGTCCCCGCACGAGGACCTGGCCTCGTGTTCCGCCCTCCGCTGCTTGTTCCTGCCTGACGGGATCATCGGTTTCTGTTGTATCAGGCCTCGGCCAGAAGCCCAAGCCCCGAAAGCGCCTTTTCCATGGACGGGAACAGCGGCAGCCCCGCCGCCATGAACGTCTGCCGGTAGGCCTCGTACAGCGGGCCGCCCTCCACCACCACGCCCAGGCGCTTGCCCGAGTCCCGGGCCACCGCCAGCAGGCCCTGGGCGAAGGCCTCCATGCGCTGCGGGTCGGTGCTGCCCAGGCGCATGGTGAGGGGCACCAGGCCCACCACCACGGTGTCGGCGGCGCTGGCGGCCAGGAGCCGGCAGCAGTCCAGGTAGGCCGCCTCGTCGGCCATGGGGGTCACGTCCAGGGGCAGCCTGGGGTTCACCAGGTCCTGGAGCTGGTGCGCTTCCAGCACGGCCTTGAGCCCGGCCACCTCCGCCGGCTCCAGGGTGTGGCCGCACACCGCGCCCACCAGCAGGTCCGCGCTCACCACCGACTCGTAGCCGGCATTGGTGACCACCGCCACCCGGGACGGCTTGCCCTGGGGGAAGGCGGACAGCCAGGCCAGGGCCGAATCGAACCGGCCCATGTCGTCGCACACCAGGACCCCGGCCCGCTTCAGCAGCGCCTTCTGCAGCTCCCAGTCGCCGGCCAGGGCCCCGGTATGGCTGCTGGCGGCGGCCTGGCCCGCGCTGCTGCGGCCGCCCTTGTACATCACCACCCACTTGCCCTGGGCGATCACCGCGCGCGCCGCCAGGGCCGTGGCCAGGAGGTCCCCGGGCAGGAAGCCCTCCACGTACGTGGCCACCACCCGGGTCTCCGGATCCTGGCCCAGGGCGGCGATGAAGTCCGAGAGGCGCACGTCGATCTGGTTGCCGATGGACACCGCGTAGCGCATAGGCAGGTGGCCGCAGCAGGACAGGCGGGTGACCAGGAACGCCCCGCTCTGGCTCACCAGGGACAGGGCGCCGCCCCGGGCGGCCACCGGCAGGCGCACCTGGGGGATGAACAGGGTGTTCACCCGGCCTTCGCTGCTGAGGAAGCCCAGGCCGTTGGGGCCCACCAGGGCCGGGGTCCACTGGCCCCGGGCCCGGCGCTGCCGCAGCAGCTGCACCAGGAACCGGCCCCGGCCCTCGGTGTCGGCCCCGTCCCCCACCCCGCCGGGCACCAGGTAGACCACCTTGGCCCCGCCGCCCTGGTCGCACAGCTGCTGGATGGCCGCCACCGTCTGGGCGGCGGGCAGGCAGAGGATGAGCAGGTCCACCGGGTCGGCCAGCAGGTCCGCCACCCCGTCCAGGCAGGGCAGGCCGTCGATCTGGGCGGTGTTGGGCTTGATCGGCCGGATCTGCGCGCGGTCCAGGGTCGAGGTGAGCAGGTTGTCCAGGATCATCCGCCCCGGCGTGCCGGGCCGGGCGGAGATCCCGGCCAGGGCGATGCTCCTGGGCCGCACCAGCAGGTCGAACAGGTCGGCGGGGGCGATGCCCAGCCCGGGCGCGGCCGGTTCCCCCGGGGCGGCCAGGCTGCCCACCCCGTCCAGGGCCACCGGCACCCCGTCCAGGCCCACCACCACCGGGTTCATCTCGAACAGCTCGGCCCCGCGCCGCTCCAGCAGCTCCGCCAGCTGCCACAGCCCGCGCAGGTAGGCCAGCAGCTTGAACTCGTCGGTGAGCGCCTTGCCCTGGCGCAGGTCGCCCAGCCAGATCCGGCCCAGGTAGTGGGTCTTGAAGTCGGCCAGGGCCTGTTCGGGCGTCACCAGGCTGATGGGCCAGAGGCAGGGCTTGATCTGCTCGCCCCAGGCGTTGGTGTGCAGGCCGCCGATGCCCAGCACCAGGGTCCAGCCGGCGTCCACGGTCTTGCGCAGCGCCACCAGGGCCTCGGTGGGCAGGCCGGAAGCCTGGCGGTAGTCCAGCAGGTCCATGACCAGCGTCCCCACCCAGGCGCCGTGGGCGCCGCCGATGGCCGCCATCTCCTGGGCCAGGGCCCAGATCCGCGCCGGGTCGAAGCTCTCGAAGCGCACCAGGCCCAGGTCGGACTTGTGCCAGACGTCCTGGGCCACCCCCTTCACCACCACCTTGTCGCCAGCCTGGAAGGGCAGCCCGGCCACATCAGCTTCGGTGCGCACCAGGCCCTGGCGCCGTTCGCCCAGCCCCGCGTCCTTCAGCCACTGGTAGGCCACCACTTCGTTGATGAAGCTGCTCATGATTTCTCCGCACACAAGCGCCCCCAGGGGAGAGGGTGGCCATGGTCACATTCCCTGGAAAGTATCCGGGGTTGGGTGTGCGGGGGGTCACGAAAACCGGGAACGACGTGGTGACCGGCATCGTTGCCGGGACCTCAGCCGCCATTGCCCCTCAGCGAGTGGAGGTGCTTCTTCCGGTGCTGGACGCCACGCCGGTCCTTGGGGTGGCCGGCCCGCTTGTCGTGCACGGAGTAGTACCCCCCTTCGATGCTGGGCGCGGGAGAAGCATAACCTTCGGCGAAGGCAGGGCTGAGCAGCACGGCGGCGATCAGCACGGCGGCAAGTTTCATGTTTTACTCCTTAAACGAGTTCGGCACGGCCGAAGGGTCCTCAATCCTTGCAAGAATAAGTAATTTCTAAACTATTTCCACCCAAGGACCCTGGTGGCCGCGTGGCCCATGACCCCCGGGTGGCAAGCGGCCTCCCGGGCGGACGCGGGATGCCGGAGCCGCGGGCAGACCCGACGAAAAAAGCGGGCCCTGAAGCCCGCTTCGCGGAGGCTGGCGCCAACTCAGGGCTTGGCCGGAGCCGGGGCGGCCGGGGCCATGGGCGCCGCCGTGTCGGCCGCCGGTGCCGGCATGGGGGCCATGGCCCGCTTCGCCTTCTTGCCGCGACGCTTGGCACCGCTATGGTGCTTCGGGGCGGAAGGCGCCGCATTGGCGGCAGTGTCAGCGGCGAAGACGGGGCTGATCAGGGCAGCCGCGACCAGCAGGGCAGCAAACTTCATGAGATACTCCTTGAAACGGCCGGCACGGCCGGCGAGGTAGCCCTCGGGCTAGCAGGTTCAGTGCCATATTTTATTTATTGATATGCTTGGACCGGACCGCAGTCCCGGCCGCCCTTCCCTGTGGCAAAATGCCACTTGATGCATTCTGCATCCTCCGGCAGCCAGGCGCCGGCCCGGGTCACTCCCCGCCGAAGCTCACCCATCCGGCCCGGCCGGGGATCTCCCGGCGGGTGATGCTCCGGGCGGGCGGAGCGCCGGCCCGGAGCTCCGGAACCCAGTCCGCATGGGTGCGGATCCGCACCTCCCGGTCCTTCAGCCCCTGCAGGAAGGCCTCGAAGGTGTCCGCCAGGGCGCCGCCCTCCACCTCGGTGTGCAGGGCATAGACGTTCAGCGCGTCCTCGCGGATGAGGTCCCAGACCTGCTGGTTCACCTGGCCGGGGGTGCGGCCGTCCAGGCCCAGCAGTTCGTCCAGGGTGGGCAGCGTGGTGGGCACCTGCAGGGTGGCGAGCCGGCGCCCCTGCACCACCGGATAGAAGGCCTCGAAGCCCCGGCAGTCCCCGGCGTAGTCCAGGCCGTAGGCCTCCTGCAACTCCAGGGTGGTGTCGTTGCAGCGCCAGGCCGGGCTCACGGCGCCCCTGGCCCGGTCCCCGAACACCGCGGCGAAGGCCCCGTGGGCCTGCTCGTACCAGTCGGCCAGCCACTTCCGGGACTTGCGGTCCAGCAGATCGTGGTACTGCACGTGGTCCCAGCCGTGGATGGCCACCTCGTGGCCGGCCTCCCGCACCTCGCGCATCTGCGCCGCGGCCCGCTTCCAGATGATGGGGGCCGGGAGCAGCACCCCGTACATCATGGTCTTGAAGCCGTAGAGCCGGGTGGCGCCGGTGCGGCGCATCTTGGCCAGGAAGCCCTTGCGGAAGATCCGCCGGAGGGCCTTGCCGCTGTTGTCCGGGCCGAAGCAGAAGTAGAAGCTGGCCTGCATCTGCCGCCGGTCCAGCATCCGCAGCAGGGCCGGGATGCCCTTCAGGGACCCTTCCAGGGTATCGACGTCCACGCGCAGGGATAGGGTCTTCATCCCCCCATTGTGTCAGGCGGCGGACCCGTCCTTGAGGATTTCCTCCAGCCGCTTGAACAGGTGCGCCCGGGGCCCCATGGGCACCCGCTTCAGCCGCATCCCCGCCTGCTCCGGGGTGCGCCCGCCCTTGGTCTGGTTGCACACCAGGCAGCAGGCCACCAGGTTCTGCCAGGTGGTCCGCCCGCCCTGGCACACCGGGACGATGTGGTCGATGGTGTCGGCCCGGTTGTGGCAGCCTTCGTACTGGCAGATGTAGTGGTCCCGCTTCATGACCCGGCGGTCCAGCCGGCCCATGAGCAGCTTGCTCTCGGGGCAGGCCTTGGCATACGGGAAGATAATAAGCGCAATAACCCCAGCCAGATCCAAATGCCGGTCCAGGTTGGCGGGATTGAGCACCATGGCCCGGCCGGTGGCCACCGCCCGGATCGCCTTCCGGCGGGCAACCTCCATCATTGGCACATAGTTCCGGTCCACGGCGATGACCGAGCTCACGGTGGGCCTTTCCAGCTTGGATGACATAGCGACCTTGCTTGCAATACCGATCCAACTCCATTTTGCTGGGAAAGAGCCCGAAAGGACAGCGATTTTAGCCGCCGCCCGAAAGGGACCCCATGGTCGGCTTACGGTTCCGGCACCTGCCAGCGGGCGGTACGCTGTTCGCCGTCCCCCTCCAGCGCCAGCTGCGCCACCCAGTCCGACGGCCAGGGGCCGGAGTTCCCGGCCCATTCCACCACCAGGTAGTCCCCGGGCCGCACCGTCTCCTCCAGGCCCAGGGACCAGGCCCCCGCCTCGCCCAGCCGGTACAGGTCCAGGTGGTGGATCCAGGCGCCCGGGCAGGGGTAGCGGTGCAGCACGGCGTAGGTGGGCGAAGCCACCAGGTCCGGCTCGCCGCCCAGGCCGGCCACGAAGCCCCGGGTGAAGGTGGTCTTGCCCGCGCCCAGCTCGCCCCGGAGCAGCCAGGTGCCGCCGGGCGGCGTCAGGCGCGCCAGCTCGGCCCCCAGCGCCTCGGTGGCGGCGTCGCCCTGCAGGATCCGGGTCTCACTTCTGGCTGCCGTCACGGCTCAACTCCCTCAACAAGGCTCCGACACTGGGCCCCAGCTCGCGGATCATGAGCGGACCCTGGCCCAGATGGTCCGCGGCGGCCCCGTGCAGCCACAGGGCCTCGCCCACCGCCCGCTTCAGCGCCAGCAGGTCCGGCACCAGCTCCTGGCCCCGCTGCTTCTGCCACTGGCCGACCTTGGCCGCCACCATGCCCGCCAGGAAATCCCCGGCGCCGCCGGTGGACAGGCCCCGGTGCCCGGTGGGGTTCACCCACAGCCCGGGGTCGCCGCCGCCGGCCAGGATGCTCTGGGCGCCCTTGAGCACCAGGATGCCCGGGCCCTGGGCCGCGGCCCGGGCCCGTTCCAGGCGCTCGGAGGTGCGGTGCGACAGGGCTCCCGGGAACAGCCGGACGAACTCCCCCGGATGCGGGGTGATGACGGTCTGCGGCCGGGCCATCCAGCGCCCGCCGCAGCCGGGGCCCAGGGCCGAGGCGTCCAGCACCAGCGGCCCCTCCCAGTCCGGCACCGCGGTGACGCCGCCCGGGCCGGCCAGAAGCACGTCGATGCCGTCCGGCACCCGGCCGTCCCAGGCCTTGACCATGGCCTCGGGCACCTGGGCCGCCACCTCGGCCCGCACCTCCGGGTCGGTGAGCACCGTGACCAGCCCGGCGCCCATGCGCAGGGCGCCCAGGGCCGCCAGCACGGCGGCGCCGCCCATGCCCAGGGTGCCGGCGCGGATGCCCACGTGGCCGAAATCCTTCTTGTGGGTGTCCCAGCGCCCCGGGAACGGGGCATCCGGGCGGCCCAGCAGCTGGATGCCGGCCGCGGCCGGAAGCCGCAGCGGGATGGGAATGACGCTGATCTCGCCGCAGCAGTCCCGGGCCGGGCGCAGGCCATGGCAGACCTTCAGCTGGCCGAAGCAGGCGGTACGGTCGGCCTGGACCGCCTGGTCCGACCCGTCGGGCGAGCTGGGATCCAGCCCCGAAGGCAGGTCCAGCGCCAGGATCCGGAACGGGGCGCCCTGCCCCGCCGCCTCCCGCAGGGCCTGGACCCACAGCCCGGCCATCCCCTCCAGGGGGGTGCGGGCGCCCAGCCCGAACAGCCCGTCCACCACCCAGCCCCGGAACCCGGCCACGGTCTCCCGGGGCCTGGAGGCATGGCAGTAGGTGCCGCCGAGCCCCTGCCACAGCCTGGCCTGGTGCGCCGCGTCCCCCTGCCACACCGGGTCCGGCCCCAGGGCCCAGACCTGCACCTGCCGCCCCTGCAGCAGGGCCAGCCGGGCCAGGGCCAAGGCGTCGCCGCCGTTGTTCCCGGGCCCCGCCAGCACCTCCAGCGGTTCCCCCGGGGGCAGCAGCGCCAGGGCGCCCAGGGCGGCGTGCTCCTGGAGCACCAGGGACGGCATGCCCCAGACCGTGATGGCCTCCTGTTCCAGGTTTTTCATCTCGGCTGCGGTCAAGAGCGGGATCATGGCCAGCGTCTCCCCAATGGCCCCATTGTCGCCCAGATTCGGCAAATGGCCCAAGGCCGCCGCGGCGGCCCGGCGGCCCCACAGGCACGGTTGGTCGCGGACGCCGCCGGGACGCCATGTTATATTCAAGAACTCGATGGAGTTGAAATGTCCGCTTCCCCCATTCGCGTCATCATCGCTAAACCCGGACTGGACGGCCATGATCGCGGCGCCAAAGTGGTCGCCCGGGCGCTCCGGGACGCCGGCATGGAGGTGATCTACACCGGCCTGCGGCAGACCGCGGCGCAGATCGTGGCGGCCGTGGTGCAGGAGGATGCGCAGGTGCTGGGCCTCTCCATCCTCAGCGGCGCGCACAACCAGATCTTCCCGGAAATCATGCGGCTCATGCGCGAGCAGGGCGCCGACGACGTGCTGGTGTTCGCCGGCGGCATCATCCCCGACGAGGACATCCCCGCGCTGAAGGCCATCGGCATCCGCGCCGTGTTCCAGCCCGGCACCAACACCGACGACGTGGTGGCCTTCATCCTCAAGGAAAAGGCCGCCGCGCAATAGGCGGCAGCTAGCGGCTCTCGCCCAGCCAGCGGGTCCCGTCCGGGGCCGCGAACACGAAGATCGACGGATCGAAAGGCTGCGCGGGGACCCGGGCATCCTTGAACTGGATCACCTGGCTGGCCCCGGTGCCGTCGGTCCAGCTGATCCGGTCCGGCAGTCCGCCCTTGCCGGTCAGCTCCACCCGGGGCAGGGCCTGGCGGCGCGGTTCCAGCACCAGGCCCTGGCCGGGGCCGGCCTTGGCCTGGTAGAACTTGTCCAGCATGGCGGGGTTGAGCAGCACGTTCAGCAGCGGCGTGTCCGCGGCCGCGCTGCGCAGCAGGATCCGCTGGGCGGTGCGGGCCGCGGGGTCGTACTGGGTGAGGGTGCGGCCGTCGGCCACCAGCACGATCCCGTGCAGGTACTCCACCCGCAGGCGCCCGCCCTGGGCCAGCTTCAGCTCGCCCTGCCGGGTCAGCTTGCCGAACACCGCGCTTTCCGACTCCTGCACGAAGGCGCTCTCCATGCTGGGCCGGGCGCAGAAGGAGCGCCACCAGCCGGGAAGCTCGCCGGCGGCGGCGGCGCTCCAGGGCAGGGCCAGCCCAAGGCAGATCCACAGGCATTTTCGGAACATATCAGGACCTCTTGAATTCAATGGCGACGGTCTCGCTGCCGCCGGGCCCGGGCCCCGCCAGGGGCGTGGTGGCCTTGGCCACGATCAGCCCGTTGCGGCGGACCAGGATCTGCACTTCCAGTTCGCCGTCATCCGTCTCCGGGGGCAGCAGCACCTGCAGCGCGGGCGCCATGCGCCCCGCGGCCCCCTGGGAGCCCGGATGCGTCGCCCGCCCCGCGGAGCCGCGCGGGGCCGGCAGGGCGCCCAGCGGCCTCAGGGCCAGCCGGGGCATGGGCGAGGTGCCGGTGGCCGCGGCCGCGGACCTGGACTGCTGGGGCGGCAGCAGCTTCACCACCAGGGGCGCCATGATCTTGACCGGGCCGTCGGCCGGCTTGGGCGTATCCTCCGGCGCCGGAACCGGGGCCGGGGGTTCGGCCACGCGGGCCGGGGCGGCCGCGGGCGGCTCGAACAGCTCCATGGAGGCGGGGAAATCCAGGAAGCTGAGGGCCTCGGGCAGGGACCCGGGGGTGAGCGCGCTCGCCGCTCTGGCGTCCTCGGGCCCGGCCTCCGCCTCCCCCGGCTGCGGCTCCGAGGTCAGTTCCCAGGGCATGAGCGGCACCGGCGGCGTGGGCGGCACCGGGGCCGCGGCCTTGACCGGAGCCGGGGCCGGCGCGGGCGGTGGCGCGGGCGGCGGCGCGGCCGGCTGCGCCTCCCGCTCGCCCAGCTGCTGCCGCCGGATCTGGGTGAGGGCCAGCCGGGAGATGCCGCGCAGGGTTTCGAACACCCCGGCCCCGTCCCGGGCGATGGCCGGGAAGCTGGTCAGGTGGCGCGGATTGAGTTCCCGCTCCAGCAGTTCCAGGGAGACGATCTGCTTCAGGTCCCGCTTGTTCCACTGGAACACCATGGGGATGTCGCCCAGGTCCAGGCCCAGTTCCCGGAGGTTCTCCGTGAGGTTCTGGATGCTCTCCCGGTTGGCGTCCAGCATGGCGGTCTGGCTGTCGGCCACGAACACGATGCCGTCCACCCCCTTCAGCACCAGCTTGCGGGTGGAGTTGTAGAACACCTGCCCGGGCACGGTGTAGAGCTGCAGCTTGGCCTTGAAGCCGCCGATGACGCCCACGTCCATGGGCAGCAGATCGAAGAACAGGGTCCGGTCCGTCTCGGTGTTCAGGGACACCATCTCGCCCCGGGACTTCTGGGTTGTTCTTTCATAAATCGTGCTGAGATTGGTCGTCTTGCCGCAGAGTCCCGGCCCGTAATACACAATCTTCGCCGTCATCTGACGGGTTGCATGGTTGAAGAAAACCATCTCCGGAGCCCCGAGGTCAAATCCGAGTGTAGCGGCAAGCCCCGCCCGGCTCCACCCATAAACGCTTCAGGAGATCCGGTTTTCCCTGGCTGGTCAGCAACTGCGCATCACGCCCACCAGAACCCCCTGGATGGCGATGCGTTCCGGGGCGAAGCACTTGGGCGAGAAGTCGGGATTGTGCGGAATGAGCCAGACGCCCTTGGGATCCCGGCGGAATTCCTTGAGGGTCGCCTCCTCGCCGTCGATGAGGGCCACCACCCGGTCGCCGTTGCGGTAGTCGCCGCGCCGCTGGAGCACGATCAGGTCGCCGTCCAGGATGGAGTCCTCCACCATGGAATCGCCGCGCACCCGCAGCACGAACAGTTCCTGGCGGTCCCGGTGGATGCAGGTGGGCACTTCCAGGGGGATGGCCCGGGATTCCGGCAGCAGCGGCGTGCCGGCGGCCACGTCGCCGCAGAACGGCACGGACCGGGCGCGCTTGGCGTCCTCGGCCATCCAGCCCGGCGCGGCCTGGGCCGGGGCGGGCTCGCCCTCCGCGGAAAGCACGATGTTGTTGCCCTTGCCGTGGCTGCGGTCCAGGAAGCCCTTGTCCATCAGATGCTGGACATGCTTGTGGATGGTGCTCACGGCGCTGGAGCCGACGCCGTCGGCGATCTCCTTCAGCGTGGGACTGCGCCCCTCGCTTTCGAGAAACTTCCGGATGTGCTGGAGCACGGCCAGCTGCCGTTTGGTGAGGTCCATGGGTTTCATAACGGATAAGGTAGGCGAAAAGAAAAGGCAGGTCAATCCCTTTTTTTTCGCCTTGGAGAAAATGTTCGCCCGGCCCCGGGATCCAAGCATTAGCCGACCATTATGGTAAACTTTGCGCGTCGCGCGAACTTGCTACCGCCGGACGGGGTTCGCACTATGATGGGGTTCGCTCCATCCGAGACCACCAGGGAGAAGAAGCCTATGCTCACCCACACCGACCCCTCAAAAACCGTGGAAAGCCGTTCACTCGTGAATGATTTTTCCATAGAGGTGGCCACGGTCAACGGTTCCGGCTCCCAGACGGCTAATATTGTACTCATGCGCACCATCTTCCAGATGGGCGTTCCGGTCACCGGCAAGAACCTGTTCCCGTCGAACATCGCCGGCCTTCCCACCTGGTTCCAGATCCGGGCCTGCCACCGGGGCTACCAGGCGCGCAAGCAGGGGATCGACTTCATGATCTGCATGAATCCGGAGACCGCCAGGGAGGACGTGGCCAAGGTGGACCCGGGCACGGTGCTGGTCTACGACGAGCCGCTCAAGCTGGACGCCCTGCGCAGTGACCTGCACTTCTGCGCGGTGCCGTTCCAGAGGCTGGTGGCGGCCTCCTGCCCGGAACCCAAGCTGCAGAAGCTGGTCAAGAACATGGTCTACGTGGGCGTGGCGGCGCAGATGCTGGGCCTGGACCTGGACGAGGTGCGCATCGCCATCGCCAAGCAGCTGAACGGCAAACAGAAGGCCATCGAGCTGAACCAGTCCGCGGTGCAGGCCGGGTTCGACTGGGCCGCCGCCGAGGCGCCGCGCCAGCAGCGCCTGCGGGTGGTGCGCGACACCAAGACCGCCGGCCAGATCATCATCGACGGCAACACCGCCTGCGCCCTGGGCGCCCTGTTCGCCGGGGTCACGGTGGTGGCCTGGTATCCCATCACCCCCAGCTCCTCGCTGGTGGAGACGCTCATCGACTACGCCAAGATCTACCGCAAGGACCCGGCCACCGGCCGCTCCAGCGTGGCCATCATCCAGATGGAGGACGAGATCGCCTCGGCCGGCGTGGTGCTGGGCGCGGGCTGGGCCGGGGCGCGGGCCATGACCGCCACCTCCGGCCCGGGCATCTCCCTCATGGGCGAGTTCCTCGGCCTGGGCTATTTCGCCGAAGTGCCCGGAGTGTTCGTGGACGTGACCCGCATGGGCCCCTCCACCGGCCTGCCCACCCGCACCAGCCAGGGCGACGTGGAGGCTTGCGCCCGGGCCAGCCACGGCGACACCCTGCACATCTGCCTCTACCCCGGGACCATGGAGGAATGCTTCCAGTTCACCTACCAGGCCTTCGACCTGGCCGAGCGGTTCCAGACCCCGGTGTTCGTGGTCTCGGACCTGGACCTGGGCATGCAGAACTGGGCCGCCCAGCCCTTCGCCTTCCCGGAGACGCCCCTGGACCGGGGCAAGGTGCTGGACCAGAAGGCCCTGGAGGCCATCCAGGACTGGGGCCGCTACAAGGACCCGGACGGGGACGGCATCCCCTACCGGACCCTGCCCGGCACCCCCGGCGGCAAGGGCTCCTACTTCACCCGCGGCTCCGGGCACAACGCCAGCGCGCTCTATTCCGAGCGGCCCGAGGACTTCCTGGAGCTGGTGGACCGGCTCAAGCGCAAGTTCGAGAGCGCCAAGGCCTTCGTGCCCAAGCCGGTGGTTTCCGGCAGCGGCGGCCCCCGGGGCATCCTGGCCTACGGCTCCAGCGAGCCCGCCGTGGTGGAGGCCCGTGACCTGCTGCGCGAGGTCCACGGCAAGGACACCGACTACCTGCGGGTGCGGGCCCTGCCCTTCACCGACGCCGTGATCCAGTTCATCCGCGACCACGACGTGGTCTACCTGGTGGAGCAGAACCGCGACGGCCAGATGGCGGCCCTGCTCAAGGACTTCCACCCGGAACTGGCCACCCGCCTGAAGAGCGTGCTGCATTACGACAGCACCGCCATCCCCGCCCAGACCATCGTCGACCAGATCAACGCCCTGGAAAAGTGAGAGCCCATGCCCGCCACCGCCCCCGTCCCCACCAACAAGCTCGGCCTCACCCGGCAGGACTATGTGGGCTCCAAGTCCACCCTCTGCCCCGGCTGCGGCCATGACGCCATCACCAGCCAGATCATCCAGGCCGCCTTCGAGATGAACCTCGAGCCGCACCGGGTGGCCAAGCTTTCCGGCATCGGCTGTTCCAGCAAGACCCCGGCCTACTTCCTGGCCCAGGCCTGGGGCTTCAACTCGGTGCACGGCCGTGCCGCCTCGGTGTGCACCGGCGTGGCCCTGGCCAACCGCGACCTGATCAACCTGCTGGCCAGCGGCGACGGCGACTCCATGTCCATCGGCATCGGCCAGCTGGTGCACATGGTGCGGCGCAACGTGCCGGTGGTCTACATCATCGAGGACAACGGCGTCTACGGCCTCACCAAGGGCCAGTTCAGCGCCACCGCCGACGAGGGATCCACCCTCAAGCACGGCGACGTCAACGAGCTGCCGCCCCTGGATCCCTGCACCCTGGCCATGGAGCTGGGCTGCGGTTTCGTGGCCCGGTCCTTCAGCGGCAACCCCAAGCAGCTGGGCGTGATCATCAAGGCCGCCCTGGCCTACCGCGGCACCGCCCTGATCGACGTCATCAGCCCCTGCGTGACCTTCAACAACCACGACAGCTCCACCCGTTCCTACAAGAGCGCCAAGGACCACGAGCTGCCCCTGCAGGACCTGGGGTTCGTCCCCTACTACGACCAGGACGAGATCGACATCCCCGCCGGCGAGGCCCGGGAAGTGGACCTGCCGGACGGCTCCCGGCTCACCCTGCGGGCCATCCACGAGGATTTCGACCCCACCGACCGCTTCGCCGCCAACAAGGCCATCCACGAGGCCCACGGCCGGGGCGAGCTGCTCACCGGCATCCTGCACATCGAGACCGGGCGCAAGACCCTGCACGACTACATGCACCTGATCGAAGCGCCCCTGGCGGGGCTGACCCAGGCGGATGTGAAGCCGGGTCCCGACGTCCTGGCGGCCTGCATGGCCGAGCTCATGTGAGGCCGGTTTTCCCGTGCGGGCCCCCGGGGCATTGACTTGGGATGATCACCGGGTAGACTGGATGTTCCCATGGGGCTGTAGCTCAGCTGGGAGAGCGCCTCGTTCGCAATGAGGAGGTCGACAGTTCGATCCTGTTCAGCTCCACCAAACAAACCGCCT
>Ga0181516_10002250_pt1 | contig 13968 bp, 13 predicted proteins | sample PEATcosm2014_Bin_25_FD_121104 | JGI IMG/M metagenome (GOLD analysis project Ga0181516, IMG submission 121104) | Peatland microbial communities from MTU Mesocosm Facility, Houghton, MI, USA - PEATcosm2014_Bin01_10_metaG | ecosystem: Environmental > Terrestrial > Soil > Wetlands > Peat | place... | reverse complement strand
CTCGGTTGGATGACCGAGTTCCAACCTCTCCCTCACGGGTCCCGGCATGAGTTCGGTCACGAGGGCCACCGGCACCACCGACCTTCCCGGTTCCCGTTCCATCAGGTCCAGGACATACCGGGCAGTCCGATGGAGATTCACCGAACGGGAGGTGGCCCAATGCTCGATGAGGACGACAACGACCAGATCTTGTCCACCCGGAAAGGCATATCGGATGGGCAGATCCATGACCCAACCCTTCCGGCGCAGGTCATGTTTGCGAGCCTCCGAGCGCATGATCTCCCAGGTGGAAGGATCGCCCAGTTTTTGGGCGATGTCCGGAAGCAGGAAGCGCCAGGCATCCAATGGATAGCGCGACAGGAGATCCTTGATGGCGTTCCAGGGCCTGCCCGGCCCTGACCCGGCCAAAGGACCGGGGGCGCGGCCCTTTGGAAACCCGCGCCTTTGTGGAGGGCTACAGCCCCCCACCACCCCAACAAGATTCAACGGCGGACGTGGAAGGGTTGGTGGAACATCTGGGTCGGCGCGCCCGCCTGCTTGCCTTCGGCAAGATGGCGGGGGTTGTGATACCGTCTGGTCGGGGTGGGTGGGCTATGAGCACATTCCGCCGCCCTTTCCCTTCGGGACGGTCCTTTGGGCCACGGTTCGACAAGCTCACCGCATCGCTCAGAGCCTGAGAAGAAACCGATTCGGCCTGGAGTCCGATCGCCCTGAGCAACGTCGAAGGGCCTATTTCTGGGCGAATTCCGCTGGTTTTCGTGCTTCGACAAGCTCAGCACGAACGGCTGGATGATTTTTTCCCGCTCTCCGAGGGTGAGCGGAGTACGGAATTCCTGTTTCTTCAGTGGGCCGGTGCGATCCCTGACACATCCCGGTTTGGGAGGCTATTTTCCGGAATCCACCGAAAGAGGATTCCTGCCGATGGACAAGCACAGCCGCATCTTCGTGGCGGGACACAACGGGCTCGTGGGCAGTGCCATCGTGCGCCACCTCCTGGCCGAGGGGTTTTCCAACGTCATCGTGCGGTCGCGCCAGGAGACCGACCTGGAAAACCAGAGCGCCGTCCTGAAGCTCTTCCTGGAGGAGAAGCCGGAGTACGTGTTCATGGCCGCCGCCAAGGTGGGCGGAATCCTGGCCAACAGCACCTACCCGGTGGACTTCATCCGGTCCAACCTGATGGTGCAGAACAACATCATCGACGCCTCCTTCTACGGCGGGGTGAAGAAGCTCCTGTTTTTGGGAAGCTCGTGCATCTACCCCAAGCTCTGCCCCCAGCCCATCAAGGAGGAGTACCTCCTGACCGGCGCTTTGGAACCCACCAACGAATGGTACGCCATCGCCAAGATCGCCGGCATCAAGATGTGCCAGGCCTACCACCGCCAGCACGGGTTCAACGCCATCTCGCTGATGCCCACCAACCTCTACGGCCCCGGCGACAACTTCGACCTGAACTCCAGCCACGTGATGCCCGCCCTGATCCGCAAGTTCCACGAGGCCAAGGTCTCGGGCGCCAAGGAAGTGGTGATGTGGGGAACGGGCACCCCCAAGCGGGAATTCCTGCACGTGGACGACCTGGCTTCCGCCAGCGTGCACCTGATGCAGACCTACAACGAGCCGGAAATCGTCAACGTCGGCACCGGCGAAGACGTGACGATCCGCGAATTGGCGGAACTTGTCAAGTCCGTGGTCGGGTTCGAGGGGGAGATCATGCAGGACCTGACCAAGCCGGACGGCACGCCGCGGAAGCTTCTGGACGTGGGAAAGCTCCATGGGCTGGGCTGGAAGCACGGGATCGCGCTGAAGGAAGGCGTGGAAAGCACCTATGAGTGGTTCCTGGGGAACCAGGGGATGCTCAGGAAGTAGGCCTGGCGAGCATCGGACCACAGAGTATTCTGCGTCGCGAACGTCCTACACAACCGTCGTCCAGGCTTGAGCCTCGGGAATCCGAAGGTTGTTCGGTTCGTCCATCCTGCTGCTGCTGCTGCACAAACGCCATGTTCAGCGTTCTTGTCACGGAATTCAGGTACCAAACGGTCGAGCTTGACTGCGGGTCGTTGGAGTGGGAGACTGGACCAGTCGAGGCGAGTCACAGGTCAAAGGATGTCGCGATGAAGGTGCTTCTGGTCTCCCATTACTCAGCCAGTTACGGGGCAAACAGGTCTCTCGTGGACCTGGCCGCAAGGTTGGTTGGGCGTGGGGTGGAAGTCCTGGTGATCCTTCCCGGAACAGGTAGGATCGAGGACAACTTGCAAAAGGCCGGGATCACCTACAAACTGATCTACCACCGGATGTGGGTGAGAAATTGCAAACAACGGATTGTCCGGTTTCCCAAACTGCTCGCCGATCTCGTGAATTTCATTGCGGAAGTTCGTCTCTTTTGGATAGCCCGCAAGTGGGGAGCGAACCTAGTCCACATCAATTCTTCCTGTACGCCGATCGGACACCGATGCAGCCAATGGCTAGGAATTCCGCTGGTTTGGCACATCCGAGAATATCTGGAGGAGGATTACAGTCTCACTTTCGTTGACAAAAAAAAGTCGATTCACGAGATGCTCAAAGCTGACCGGGTGATCGCGATTTCCAAGGATCTCGCACGCAAGTACCAAGAGCTCCTGGGGGCCAAGATGGGAGTGATCTACAACGGTGTGGAATTCGACAAAAGGGAACGAAAATCGATCCTCTCGTCGAACAAAATGGAATTGGTCATAGTCGGGGTCCTCTCCAGGTTGAAGATGCAGCATGATGCCATCCGGGCAGTCGCCATCGCCCGCAGCCAAATGGGTTTGGATCTCAGACTTCGCATCGTCGGTGATGGGGAGCCGGACTACGAGAAGAGTCTGAAGAACCTTGTCCGTGAATTCGAGCTGGAAGACTGCGTCGAATTCATTGGATTCGTGGGAGACACGAAGGAACTGTTGGCTGACTCTGACATTGCCCTCGTCTGCTCTTCCAGGGAGGCTTTTGGACGCGTCACGGTGGAGGCAATGTCCTCCGGACTTCTCGTCATTGCGAGCCGAAGCGGAGGAACCGGCGAAATCTTGAAAGACAAGGTAACAGGTCTTCTTTACGAGGTCGGCGATGTGACGGAGCTTGCCAAATGCCTGGAATGGGTGTACAAGAATCGAGCTGCCGCCAAAGCAATCTCTAGAAACGGCTGCCAGTACAGCTTAAAGGCATTCGGAATGGACAGAGTTGCAGACGAAGTGATCGGTGTCTACAACGGATGCATCGATTCCGACACACGAGGCTCCGAGCGCGCGAAGTCCAACTCGAAGCAGTTGGCGCAGGTTTCCCGCACGCTTTCAAAGTAGGCCTTTCTCCCGCAGTTCGTGCATTCACCCGCGCAATGGTGGAAATGGGAGTTGGCTAGAGTTTCTCAAAGACAAATCCTATCGAGAGCGGCATCGGATTGTTTCGCGCGGAGTCGCGCATCCTCCTCATGTTCCGGACTGGGTAGCTGAATGTCTGCAAGCATTTGGAGGCGATTCCACCCGCTCGTGACCATCGGGACAAGATCTTGGAGGTCATGTCGGTCCAGGTATCCAACTCGCTTCCAAGTCGCTCAATGCAATCGATGCGCAGTCCCGCCTCGACAGCATGCCTCTCGATGGCGAACGGAGTCATCCGTTGATAGTCGAACGGTGCTTCGTGGATCCAATACATGAATGGTGCATTGCCGATGACGCAGCCACCTCGGGAAAGGATTCTCGACATCTCCTTGCAAAGTTGGGCCGGATCGGGAATGTGCTCGAGAACGTCGGACAGGAGGATCGTGTCGAAGGATGCATCCAGGAAGGGAAGAGGCTTGGAAAGGTCGAGGAACACGTCCGTATTGGGGTTGGAATGCAGGGAATTCGGCCAGTCGGCGCATACGATAGACGAGGAGCGGGGGCGGTAGAAGCCGAGCATCGGTGCTTTCCCGCATCCCAGGTCGAGAAGGCGCCCCTTGGCATGGAGTGGAATCTCTCTCGAGTAGAATTCAGCGACCTTTTGGGCCGCGATCCTCGATGCAGGAGCAAGCTGGAGGGGGTCCTTCGTGGCCGAGAGACCACCATTGGTCAGGACATACTTCGTTTCCTTCCAGACCTCGTGGAGTTTCACCGGGCTCCATTCCAGATTCCTTGGAGCGACTTCCCAATCGCAGCGCGGAATTCGTTGATCCGTTGCGGCATCACCATGTGAAGGGCGAGAATGTAAACCGCCGCGGTAGCGAGGAAAATCCATCGCGTCGTCTGAGACAAACTTCCTGTGCCGATCGCGAAAACGATCGTTCTGCCGCCAAGGAACACGGTCGCCGCCAAGGCGTACGGTGGCAACGCCTGGCGGAGGTAGTCCCTCCATGTTCCCCCCAGGAGCAGGAAAAGGCTCCCCAAAATGAACATCGCATTCACCAAGTTGGACAGAAGATACAGCCGAACCAACCCCTGGAGGCCCCAGTGGATTCCGACCAAGAAGGAAGCTACCTGTGTTGCAGCTGAAAGGACTCCGACACGCAAAAGAAGATCCGTCCTCCCCTTCGCCGTGAACGCCGTGCCCGTCAGGCTGACCTGTGCCTGGAGGCATCCTGTGGGACCCAACCATAGCAGAAGCGGGGCAACCGCCGACCACCGTGGTCCAAAAATCGTGCGCACGAATTCCTCCCGGAAGGCGACGATTCCCAGGAGGATCGGAGCGGAGACCATGGCCACCATCCCCGAGACCTTCAGAAAACTGTCCCAGAACCGGTATGGATTGTCTTGGTCTTTGCAGAGGCTGGGGTAGAGGGCCCTTCCTGCGACGAGAGTGAGGTTTTGGACCGGGAAGAGCATGACCTTGTAGGCCTGAGAATAGAGCCCGAGGCTGGATTGACCCAGTTGCTTCCCCACCACGATGTTGTCGGCGTTACGCGAAAAAAAATTGACCAAGTTGAATAGCGTGAGTTCGCCGCCAAAACCCAGCATTCCCTTCAGTCTGTCCAGATTGAACTTTCCTGCAGAAAGTCGGGTTCCACCAAACCAGAATCCGGCGGTTGACAATCCTACCGCGGCCAGGTTCTGGAACGCTAGGCTGGTCACACCTTGATTGGCGGTGGCCATCACCACGGCGACCACGAGTCCCGTCAATGTCGCCAGAATTTCGACCACCGCGATCTTCCTGAAGCGACCTTCCCGTTCCAGCATGGCCTGTTGGACGTTACCCAAGCCAGACAACGGAAAAGAAATGGCCAACAAGCGCATCACCGGGACCGCGTCATGGCTCCCCAGGAATGCGGCGATGGCCGGAGCGGCGAAGAACAAGACCGCTCCGATGGCGAAGGCACCAGAAACCTGGGCCACGAAGGCTGTCCACAGGTCGTCCGAATCGACGACGCGACGCTGGATCAGTGCCGCGGGAATTCCCAATTCCCGAAACAACGTCGCGAAGGCGATGGCGGTCATCGCCATCGCCATGGTCCCGAAATCCTGAGGAAGAAGCAACCGCGAGAGAACGACGATACCCACAAACTGACCGACCACTCGTGTCCCTTGGGAGAGCATCAGCCACATCGCATTGCCACCGGTGTTCACCGCCGCAGACCTTGCCCGAGCGAAGTAGCAACAAGTTCGTCGAACCGATCTTCGAGGGAACGAGTACACAACCGGATATCGAACTTCTCCACCATCCGACGGCGCGCTGCACCAGACATACGATCCCAGAGCAGGTCGTCCTGCAGTAGCTCCAAAATTCCGCGAGAGATGGCGTCAACATCCTTTTCGACGTGGGCAATTCCAGTAACTCCGTCCTCAATGCCCTCGTCCGAGCCGCCGCGAGCCGAGGTGATGACGGGAACCCCGCAGGCTTGAGCTTCCAGAACCACCATTCCGAATCCTTCCGCGTCGCCGTCGGAGGCGGTGATGCTCGGAAGGCAAAGAATCCTCGCGCGGAGCATCCACTCCAGCACAGTTGGTGGCGACTGGGCACCCAAAAATTCGGCGTGAACTCGAAGGCGCTCGGCAAGAACCTTGCAGGCGCCAAGGTCGGGGCCATCCCCGATCAAAACCAGTCGGGCATCAGGTCGTCGTTCGTGGACTCGAGCCATGGCATGGATCAGATATGGAACACCCTTCTTTTCGACCATCCTGCCGACGAAAAGCACCAGCGGTCGTGCGCAACGCGCATGAGGTGGAGGGGAAAATCGCTGGATGTCGATCCCGATGTGTTGAACCACAAGCTTGTCGGCAGGAATTCCGAACTCGATCGCAGCTTCGCGTATGGATCGGCTTACGGCGACAAAGGTTACACGAGGGTCTGAAGCCAAAGACCGCAAGCGCCTTGGATATTCTGTCATTTTCCGACCGCAACTGCCAGATTCCCAAACTTCGGAACGGACCGTGATGTCGCGACCGTGCAGTGTGGCGACTACCGGTACACCAAGACCCTCGAACACGCCCCAGTTCTGCTGGAGTTCGGTTCCGAAATGGACATGGACAAGATCTGGACCGAAGGTACGGATGGCCTTGGCCATGCGGCGATGAAGGGATCGCCTGCCGGCGAGGCGACCAAGGATTCGAGACCAGACAGAACGTCGACCTGACCAAAGGGTCAGATGGTCCACACCATGCAGATCCAAGCCGCCATCGAGCTTTGAAAAGCCAAACAGTCGGGGCTTCCAGCGTCGGAAGGCTGCGGTCTGCTCGAGGATGAAGGTCTCTGAGATGGGAAGTAGATTGGACTTGAAGATGGCGACACGTCGAGAAACTGAAAGTTGATCGATGTCCGTATCCGAGTCTATCTTCATAAGTTGTAGCTCAGTATAGCAGTGTACCTATTAGTTCATCAGCATATTTTGTAATATAAGAATGGAAAAATGTGCAGAAACTGTAGACACAATTTGTCAATCATAAAATGGAGCCGTTAAATCGTCCGTCTCATACAATCAAACACAGACGCCAAGAAATCTGGTGTGGAACTGTTGATGGACCCTTGGCTTCTGTTGTTCAGTGGCTTCGGAATTGATGATCTTGTCCAAGCCCATGTCGGTCTTGGCGCTAGAGGCTGGATCCAACGAACTTTGAAACTCTTTGATAAGTCACTCGAAAATATTGAAGCATCGACACAACCCGCATGGTGTATGAGGCTAGTCGAAGAAGTCCAAGAATTCATCACTCATCTTTACCATAGGATTGAGGTAGGCCATCGCACTGGCCAACTGGAGCTTGGCCGCAAGGAGCTCCAGACACTTTGTTTGCCTTTGACGAGAAGGTGACCCAGTGAGCATCGAACAAGAGCATGGAGGAAGGACCCTAGCCGAAATCCTTGGTGTGCGCCGAGGGGTAGATCGGGATTTCGGCTGTATTGGTGGCCTAGAACCAACGCCAGAGGTGCCACATGCGATGAATGCCAACGTTATTTGCCACCGGAGCAGATTCTTTGCTGAGATCACCTCCACATCGAACCGATGTGCACAGAAAGTCCAGATAAAAAAAACGAGCGGGGCCAATGGACTGGTAAAGCCATTGGACGGTGGACGGCTAGAGCTATTTTGGCATTCTGGTTATGCCCTATGCCGAGAGTCTTGCATTGGCACATTCCAGGATCGTGAACACACAGGCAGGAGTCAAGAGATCAAACTGCAACATGAGTTAACAATGGACAGTGGTATGGTTCATGGACTCTCAAAAAAGCAAAAGCTGCGACGGCAGGGATCCTCTGTTACAATGAAGTGGGTTCTCCAAGAAAATGCCGTCATTAAAACCGGCCAAGACTTTGGTGTCATTACGAATGCACCCCAACCATTGCAAGCAAGAGGGGTAGATTGTGCGATCAAAATGGTTAGTAGCCTCGGTTTTGATGGCACGCCCAAACTTGGGCGAAGCACGGAGCCAATCAAATCCCTTGGGTATTCTGTTACAGCTAACTTAAAGAGGCCAACAATAATTCTCAGTCGCAAGATTGCGGCTTGCAAAATCGACAAGTTAGTATACATTCTGCTAGGGAAGATGTATTTATCTGCACGTGAGCCCTCAGTAATTATCAGACTCAACGCTAATGTTTATTTTTGCAATTCCCAATTGTATCAAGCCAATTCGCTTCGTTGGTCCGGTTTAGGTCTAAAGAGACTCTGCTTAAAGCGCGGAAAATCGCAAAGCAATGAGCCATAAAATATGTTATCTAAAAAAACCATTAAGATATTTGGTATAATCAAACTATTGCTTTACAGGCATCTAAGGGGATTTGATATCAAATTCGATCATTCTGTTACGTTTCATCCGCTTTCTTCCATTAGGATGATTGGGAAGTCGAGATTAATTTTAAATCAAAATACAAAAATCGAACGAGGAATCGTATTTGCGATTGATCAGGGCTCATTATCCATTGAGGCTGGCGTAGAATTGAGGCAAAACTCATATTTCGAAATCGGAAACAACGCGCAATTGCAAATTGGTGAACGGGCTTTCATTAATCGCAATGCCCAAATTGTGTGCATGAAAAAGATAACAATCGGGAAACATGTAGCAATTGGCACAGGTGTTTCAATGTTTGACCATGATCATTGCTATTATGCCGATTGTACACAAAATTGGGGGGAGTCAAAAAAAGGAATTATAGACGTAGGTAATGAGGTGTGGATTGGAGCAAATGTTGTGCTGTTAAGAAATACCAAAATAGGTAACAATGCTGTAGTTGGCGCGGGTGTAATCGCAAAAGGAGAGATAGAAAAAAACACTATTATATTCATTCGCAATGGAGTATACACAACTAAAGAAATTCAAAAGAGAGATTCTAATGTTCGTTCCTGTGGTGGAGCCGTCGACTAATGAATGAAAAGCAGTGGGGAAATTCCAAAATTGCACTAAATTTATCTGCAAGTTTTATCAATCTTTCGGTCAGCTTGATAATTGGATTCTTTTTGACTCCATATTTGGTTCGAAAGATTAGCGGAGAAGCCTACGGATTTTTAGGGCTTTCAAACGATTTCGTGGGATACGCTGCAATTGCGACAATAGCACTAAATTCCGTAGCTGGCAGATTTGTTTCCATCTCCGTGCATCGAGGAAAAATTAAGGACGCCAATGAATACCTAAGTGCAGTATTCGTATCAAACTTCGCTTTAGTTGCGTTAATGCTTCCGCTAGCAATAGCGTTTATATATAGGATTGACTTAGTCTTTCGGATACCGCAGCAATTGGTGATGGATGTCAAAATGCTATTCTTGCTATCCTTTTTAAACTTTGGGATTTCAATGGTTGGTGTCGTATATTCTGTTGCAGCATATGTGGCGAACAAATATTATATATCAAATTTAGTGAGCGCTTGTTCAAGTATTATCAAAATAGGGGCAATATTCAGTCTCCTATTGCTGTTCCCCGCAAAAATTGCTTTTGTAGCCGCCTCAGCGGTCGCCGCATCCATGTTCGCTTTAATTGCCAATATATACTTCACACATAAAATGTTCCCAACATTTGCAATCAAATTCAAATACTTCTCATTACCAAAAATAAAGAAATTGATAAGCTCTGGAGGATGGAATGTCGTTACTAGATTATCTTTGATAATGTCGGATGGCTTGGATCTGGTAATGGTAAATGAGTGGATTGGTTCATATGCTATGGGGCAATATGCAATAGCGAAAACGATTGTCAATGTGATGTCTATGTATATATCATCGATAACCAATATATTTGGGCCACAATTGACCATACTTTATGCGGTGAACGACAAAGATGGCATAGTTAGCGAAATCAAAAAAAATATGAAAATATCAGCATTTTTATCAAACCTTCCATTTTGCTTTTTGGTGGTTTTCGGAGATATATTCTATTCGCTATGGGTTCCAAATCAGAATACAAGAACAATTCAAATATTAACTCTGCTGTGCTCACAGGCGATAGTCGTTTCTGGTGCAACGACTGTACTATACAACGTATTTTTAATAACGAATAATTTAAAAATTCCTTCGATGGTTTGGCTAGGGATAAGTTTATTTGATGTGCTCATGGTATTTTTGCTTGTTAAATACGGACACCTTGGAGTGTATGCCATTGCTGGAGTAAGCACAAGCGTTGGTGTCATTGTACTATTAACGTTTGTTCCAATGTATGCATGCCGATGTCTTGGCGTAAAGATATTGACATTTCATCCCTTTTTAGTTCGTTTTGTCGTGGTGAATCTTATAATAGCCGGATGCATGTTAGGCATTAGAAGTGTTAGTAATTATTCAAAAACGTGGGTGTGGCTATTTGCATTTGGAATATGCACTGGTCTGTTGGGAATAATAGTTAACTACTTGATGCTTTTCGATTCCAAAGATAGAAATTATTTTAATCAATGGCTGATGGCAAAAATCTCACAGCGGAGACATCAATATGAGTGAAATCACAATCATCACAGCGTTTTTCGATATTGGGCGAGGAGATTTCAGTCACTTGAAGCGATCAAACATAAGTTATGTTGAATACTTTAAATTTTGGGCAAGAATGCGGAATCGTCTAATAGTTTACACAACCGTTGAATTTGCGAAAATAGTCAAATTAATACGGACTGAATTTGGGTTAAGTGATCGGACAACAATTGTAATAATAGATGACATCTTTGCCAAAGAAAAGATGCTATTTCAAAAAATGGAGGAAGTTTCGCAAAATCAAAATTTCCGGAAATTTCGATTCCATCCCAATGCGTTAGAAAATGAGGCGAAATACAATTATGTCATGCTGATGAAATATTGGTGTATGGCGGATGCTGTAGAAAACAATCTTGCAAATGGAACGCTTGCATGGATGGATTTTGGAATGAATCATGGGGGTAGTCTATATGCAAACGCACTAGAGTTTGATTTCTTATGGGAGAGCCCATTTGTTAATGACAAAATTCATTTATTTGGGTTAACAACTATGGAAAATATTTGTGTTGCAAATTTATTAGCCAGTCTAGCTGTGTGTATCACGGGTTATCAATTTATTGTTCCCGATTATCACTGTAAAACCTTGTGGCTACTTGTAAAACAGGCGATGAATTCCCTCATATCTCTTGACTGCATTGACGACGATCAAATGCTTCTAACAATGGCATATAGAACAAAGCCAGAACTGTTTGAAATTCACGTATGTGATTGGTTTATGGCACTAAAAATTTCAGGTGGGGTGCACCTGTCTATAAGAGATCACGCGCAGTCGAGAAATTATATAATTGGAGCTTTAAAGTTAAAAAGGTTTGAAATTATAAAATGGATTGAATTGCTAAAATATGGAATAAATACTACTATGCGCATGCGAGAGTTGCGAAAATTGCAATGAGCCTTAACTTAAAAGAAAGCACACTTCAATGAACAAGTCGCGCATCGACTTGGCGTTCGTAGATGGTTTAATCTCTTTGAATACAATTTCCAGCAACTTGCTCCGAAAATTGTTGGCCGGGGTTTGGGGCCCCAGACAATTCAGCTACTCGGTACTCCGAAGCTTGCTAGAGGGTAGTTCATTATTATTGTTAAAATGGTTTTCTATTGGAGATGCAAAGGTGCGCAATCTGGTCTGCGATTTTGAAAACAGCAGAGGGAAAGCATGATAAAATCTATCGGCTTTTATCTTCATGCTGATGGTTTGGGTGAGGTTGATTGTTCAAATGTTTTGGATGGCAACCCTGGGATTGGTGGGAGTGAATATGCTATCATATCACTTGTTTACTATTTGGTAAAGTATAAAGGAAATTTCAATATAACAGTTTATTCGAGTGAAAAAATGATTCTTCCTGTTGGACTTAGAGTTGTGAAGGTAACAAATTTGAAGGACGCTATCCTTGCAGCGGAAATTGACGGATGTGAAATTTTAATTTTCAAACATCACCCAATGTGGCTAGTTCCTCAAAACATATTTACACTATCCGATAGGAAAATCAAATTTATAGTGTGGTGTCATAATTTTGTCAGCAATGGTCATCTAAATTTTTATTGCGATAATGATCAATTTATCAAATTGGTTTGTGTTGGGCAAGAGCAAATGGATTTATATCGTGATCATAGGGCTTTCCTCAAATCCATATGCATCTACAACGGTGTTACGTTACCCCCAATGGGGGACTGTAATTCACTGATCCCATTTGAATTACGTGAAAATGTTGTAACATATGTTGGGAGTCTTATACCAGAAAAAGGATTTTTTTACTTGGCCAAAGCGTGGCCTAATATTTTTTCGTCTTTGCCTGATGCAAAGTTGAATATTATTGGATCTGGACAGCTTTATGACCGAAATGCAAAAATGGGAAAATGGGGAATTGCGGAAGAGGCATATGAGAACGCCTTTATGCAATTCTTAACTATGAATGGAAAAATCCATCCCTCAGTCCGTTTTTTGGGGGTTTTGGGCAAAGAAAAAAACGACATTCTTAAAGTTACGAAAGTTGGCGTGCCAAATCCATCTGGGTTAACGGAAACCTTTGGATATACGGCGATTGAAATGCAATTAATGGGGGCAAAGGTTGCGACAATGAAATGTCCAGGATATTTAGATACTGTGACAAATGGAATACTTTATTCGGCCACGAACGAACTTGAAAATTCCGTCGTCGAGTTATGCAAGCAGCCCATAAATGAGTATAGCAAGGTGTATTCAGTTTTAAAGGAACGCTTTTCGTATGAGATAATCATGGAGAAGTGGGCAAATCTACTAATGGAAGGCAAGCAATACCAGAACAATTCATTAACCTGTCTTGCGAATCCAAATTATAAAATGAAACGACAAAAAGAGTTCCTTAGGAGACTGAAAAGCAAATATCCGATTTTGTATATATTGCCAAGTATTGATTCCGTTTGGGAACTATTTTTAGTTGTGGCGCGAAAACTTCAACGCGTTCGTATAAGTTTGTTTTGTCTTCAGAAAAATTGAAATGTACCTTGACCCCACAGAAAGTGCAACCATAATGCCCACTAAGATTGTTGACTTTTTTGTTTTCGACAATTAGTAACATGCCACTGGGGTCGCTGAATTCCGTCAAGTGTGTGGATGTAGAAGTTGAGGTAAGTCGTGGCACCAAGCTCCCTTCGAAGGAGGTTGATGTATGAATGATCGGCGCGTCTCAGGCAATCTGTCGCGTGACGGATCAAGAGTAGGAAACGGCCTCGTGGAAGGTGAGCTTGACCGATTTGGGGACGCGAAGGCAGAGACTGCGAGTGCCGAAGAGGTTTGGTTTCAACCCGCGCGCCCGGGTCAAGACTGCATTGCGTTTGGCCTAGATTTGGGGCCCCTTCCCCTGGTCCATCTGGTCGGGCGTCAGGTAGTCCAGTCGGCTGTGCATGTGGTGCCCGTTGTACCAGGCCATCAGGGCGTCCACGTAGGTTTTTGTCTCGTCCAGGGTGTGGGAGTAATCGGGGAACGATGCCCGCCCCTTGAGGGTTGCAAACAGGCTTTCGATGAAGGCGTTGTTGTCGCTGACATGGGGGCGACTGCGGGTGTAACGGACTTCGAGCTTTTCGAAGAATCCAGTGAGTCGGGTCGCTCGCATCGGGCTTCCGTTGTTGGAATGGACTCGCAAGGCTGTCGGGTGCGACACCCGGTCGACGATGATCTTGGCGAACAGATCATGGGCCAATTGTCCGTTCTCGGAAAGCTCCACGGTCCAGTCGACGGCCTTGCGGCTGAACATGTCCTGGATGGTGTAGAGGTAGAAGTAGGAACCCCGCACCGGCGTGGGCAGGTAAGTGATGTCCCGGGTCCAGACCTGGTCCACTGCCGTGGCTTCCAGGACCGGAGGACGCCGCTGTGGTGAAGCCCGTCGTACCGTCAAGCGTTCCTTCTGGCCTCGCTGAGTCAGCACTCAGAATACCGTTGCCGGCGAGCACAGACAGATATCGTCATCGAGCATCTTCACCCAGGCCGATCACACCGGCAGATCCCAATACTTGGGGGCCTGGAAGGTCTCGACCACGAGGTCCTTCTCGTGCTCCGTCAGAGCCTGGGATGCGCTTTGGATCCCGCCCCGGCGTCGATCCTGCGGGGTTTCCTGCCAGCGTTGGAGGCG
>Ga0181516_10002249_pt1 | contig 13970 bp, 14 predicted proteins | sample PEATcosm2014_Bin_25_FD_121104 | JGI IMG/M metagenome (GOLD analysis project Ga0181516, IMG submission 121104) | Peatland microbial communities from MTU Mesocosm Facility, Houghton, MI, USA - PEATcosm2014_Bin01_10_metaG | ecosystem: Environmental > Terrestrial > Soil > Wetlands > Peat | place... | reverse complement strand
GGGCGTCAGGATCCGGGTTTTTTCCTCAAAGGTGGCGCCGTCCAGCACCGAAACATAATTTTCACCCCGCACGGTGACCCAGACTTCCTTCCCGTCCTGGGTGAAAAACGCCTCGTGCGGCGAGCGGCCCACGTAGGTCACGTGCTTGACCGCGTTGCTTGCGGTATCGATAAAGATCACCGCGTTGGAGCCGATGGCGACCACCGCCAGAGTGTGATGGTCCGGGGAGAAACCCATGCCGTGCACCAGTACCTGGCCCCGATAGAGAGGACTGAAATTGGCCGGCTGAGGCTCCCCGAGGCGGATGACCCCCAGCAACTTATTGTCCACGGGGTCGACCACAGACACGGTATTGGAGAATTGTTCCGCGGCATAGACACGATCGCGATGGCTGATGGGCACGTCCGGCGCGGTCGCCGCTCCCGGTACCTGGCCGGCAGGGGCTGGCGTAATAGCCAGAACGTACACACCCAGCGACATGCACAGGCGCAGAATCTGTTTCACAGTGATTCCCCGATAGCGTGCCGCATGGCGGTGATCTCCTGCTGCTGCTCGACAATGATGCCCTGCGCGATTCGGCGTAGCTGTTCGTTGTGACCGTAGTGCAGTTGAATACGCGCCATTTCAATCGCGCCCTGGTGATGCGCAACCATCATCGCCACGAAATCGGCATCGATGTCTCCCACGGGCGGTGCGTCCATGGCCTGATGCATTCGCATCATGCCTTCGCGCATCTCCGCCAGATATTGGCTCTCCTGCAGGTCCGCCGGAAATGCAAGTGATCCTGCAAATGCGATGGCGATCAGCAGCGCCATTCTTCGGACGGCATGGGGAATGAAGGCGCTGCGCTTGAGTGCGCTGGGGAGGCAGCGCGTGGTCTGATCCTGCATTACCGACTCCTTGCCAATGGAAGTTATTTACTGGCCACTGTTTCTAACGCAGCACTTTGGTTGCACACATTCGACCATAGCGAAGGCCCGTGACGCCTTGCAATCACACATTCCCATGACAGCGAGAATCCGTCGGCCAGAGCGATCGGACCGATGGTTGCGCTGGCCGGCCAACGGCAGCGACACGTCTAATCCTGCGACGGTGCGACGAGTTGGACAACAGGAACGTAGCGGCAGCAGGAAGGGCGATATTCCACGTCAGAATCGGGTAGCCGATCGCCCACTGGCGAACAATTGCGCTACTTTGATACCAAGGTACCATCGGGTGGAGACAAGGAAAGGAATTCTGACTGGACGCCGAGATCCTGTGCGTGAATAAAAGAACCACGCACGCGCTGTCGGCTCGACGAGGGTCGGGCGCGCCCGAACTCGCGAACCTCCCGAGCCCGACGCCAAGCAGCGGGGCTCTCATGCGCGAATCTCTGGAATATTCTGGAAAGATGTGACTGATCGGCCAGGCCACACTCCTGTGCGATCTCTCCCAGCGACAAATCTGTCGTCAACATCAGGCCTTGCGCGCGCTCGAATCGGCGGCGGATGAGAAACGTGTGGGGCGGGTGTCCGAAGGTGGCTTTGAAAGCACGCATAAAGTGCGAGAGGCTGAGGCGCACAAGCCCAGCCAGATCCTCGCATCGTATCGGCTCCGACAGGTTGGATTCAATGTGCGTGGTCAGCCGGCGTATCTGCCAAGGCGCCAGGCAGCAACGAACCTTGGGTGGAACGTCAGGTCCGGAGTGCTGCAGCTGCGCGGGAGAACTAATCGACGCCGCACCGGCGAGCAGCACCGCGCAAGCTTGCCTCATGTATTCCTCGGCCGTTTCGTGTCCGCTCCCCATCCTGCATCCAACGGCCTCTATCAACTCCGAGATCGCTGCCAATACCCTACCGGCGGACAGCGGATCTGCGGCTCCCGCCAAGTCCTTATGCAACTGAGCAGCAGCAGCCGGGACGTTCTCCGGATGCGCCAGGGAATGTCTGAGGTCCGGCTCTGTCACCAATCCCTCCAGAGCATGCATATCAACCTCCCGATTCCAAATATCAATCGAGGGATTGATGCTATTGGCCGTGTCGCCATCTGTCTGTCATAGGATCACATGGTGAAAGTCGCCTCCGTTATGAGGCAGGCAGCGAACGGAAAACTTCGGGCGATACGTGACTCGCGCGACCGAGGCAAAGACCCCCCCGAGCAAAGAAGTGTCGCCCCGCGAACGATCTCTTTATCGCCATTCTCTTAGTTACGCCCGGGTGGCGCGGCGGAAGTTGGCGGCCCGCTCGATTGTCTACTTGGTTCGTGTGGCTTCCGAATTCCGCCTTCGGCTGCCCGAACCATAGAAAGCCATAATGTTCGACCACGTCCTCGCTGCCTAGGATAAGCGCGAGACTGACGAATGAGACGACAATGATTCTGACCAGCTCCGCCGTCGCTACGAAAAGCGTGCTTCTAGTTGGACGGGTTTGACAGCAAGCCCGCACGGCGCAACGCGACAGATCTCAGGCGCGCCGGTAATGGACATCTATTGCGATGACTGTCAGCACCAAATCAATTGCAGGAGCAGTTTGCCATGATCCACATTAACGCCTCGCGCCGAAGCATGCTTATAAGGAGCGTCGGCGTATTGGGGGCGGCCAGCTTGCCGACGTTAACGACGGCTGCGCTCGCACCGCAGCCTGACCCGCCGACGCGTTCAAATTCAGACAAAGGAAAACGAGCTATGGACACGATCACGACTAAAGACGGTACGCAGATTTATTACAAAGATTGGGGCACCGGTCAGCCGGTGGTGTTCAGTCACGGATGGCCGCTGAGTGCGGACGCCTTCGAGGATCAGATGTACTTCCTCGCCTCCCGGGGGTACCGGTGTATTGCTCACGATCGCCGCGGCCACGGCCGTTCCAGTCAGCCGTGGAACGGCAATGATCTGGACACCTATGCCGATGATCTTGCCGAGCTGGTGCAGACCCTGGATCTCAAGAATGTGATTCACGTCGGGCATTCAACCGGCGGTGGCGAAGTGACCCGCTATCTCGGTCGCCATGGAACAAAGAGGGCGGTAAAGGCGGTCCTGATCGGCGCCATTCCGCCGCTCATGCTCAAGACAGCGGCAAATCCTGGCGGCACGCCCATCGAGGTCTTCGACCAGCTGCGCGCCAGCGTTCAGGCTGACCGGTCGCAGTTCTGGAAGGATTTGAGCTTGCCGTTTTACGGCTACAACCGGCCCGGCGCCAAGGTCTCCGAGGGAGTGCGTGAGTCGTTCTGGCTGCAATCGATGATGGCGGGATTCCCAGCGTCCTATTTTTGCATCAAGGCATTTTCCGAGACCGATCTGACCGAAGATCTCAAGAAAATAGATCTGCCTACGCTAGTGCTGCACGGCGACGATGATCAGATCGTGCCATACGCGGATGCGGCGCTCCTGTCCTCGAAGATCCTGAAGAACGCCAAACTGGTGATCTGGAAGGGAGCACCGCACGGTATGTGCACGACGCTTAAGGATAAGGTCAACGAGGAACTCTTGTCATTCTTCAAGACCTGAGTGCGCCAGGGCACGCGCCACGGAAGTATTACGCGGGGACCACTTACCGGGCGCGTGTCGGCATCGGACCAGGGTAGAAGGAATCGCCGGTCGTTGGGCGATGAGTTTCTGATGGCGTTCATGTCGTTGGACGATGGCCGTCTTAGCGGAGACTGCCATGGACGCGGCGACTGCAAAACTGACCCGAAAGGGAAGGAATTTGCGCGAGAGCGCTGCGCATCAATTACCTTCCGAGCTGTAGCGTTCATTGGAACCTCCGTATCGACCATGCTCGCCTCCTTGGCGGTCGCATTGCGCTCATTGCCAGGCGATCGAATTCAATGAAGGGCTAGTGCTTCATTGCCGGGGAGAGTTTCCATGTTTAGCGCTGCAGTCCTACTTGGTGCCAGCACGCAGGTCTATCGCCGGGTCCGTGGACCGTCGGCCAATAAAGAGAGCGAGCTGGAAAGACTATCCCGCGACGCGATCGATACGAGCCGCTGCTTCTTCTGTCTATGGAAACACATGGCTGGCAACGGATCCGTTCTCTGTTACCGGCGAGGACAAAGCAACTCCATCGCGCGTCTTGCGTACGCCGGCTCCTGGGGTGCGTTCACACAAAGGCATGATATGCACCCCGCCAATCATTCGTTACGGTTTGGGGCATTGTGATGGATCGATGAGCTTTTTTTCGGGATATCGGATTGGTCCGGAGAAGGCGGGCACAGGCCCGCAGCCTGACGATGTAAGCGACTTCGGTGTCCATCTCAGAGGGGTTGCCCGCTCCCGGGGACGTAGATGAGTTACGTCGTCGGTTACCACCGAGAGGGGACTGGGTTGTCAGAGGTTCGTTCACATGAGGATGCTCGAGATGTTCAATGCCATTGGCCGAACACTCAATCGGCTCAACGCCGGACAAAATATTCTGCGCCCGATACTGATGTTCTCGGCCGCGTTTGTTATAGCTGTGATCATGGGTTACGCGGTGCCGGCGGGCGCCGACGAGAATCAATCGACCGCGGGCGTGACGGTGCCGCAGGTCAGTTACCGGCGGGTAAAGATCGAAGGAGTGGAGGTGTTCTACCGGGAGGCAGGTCCAAAAGACGCGCCGGTGCTACTACTGCTGCACGGCTTTCCGACCTCTTCGCATATGTTCCGCGACCTGATCCCGCGTCTGGCGGACAAGTATCGTGTGATTGCACCGGACTACCCGGGCTATGGCTATAGTGAGGCGCCGGATCGTTCGCAGTTTGCCTACACCTTCGAGCACTATGCCAGCCTCATGGCTGCCTTCACCGATGCGATCGGGGTACAGCGCTACGCGCTATACGTCATGGATTACGGTGCACCGGTCGGATTTCGTCTTGCGCTCCTGCACCCCGAGCGCGTGAGCGCATTCATCGTCCAGAATGGTAATGCCTACGAGGAGGGATTCGGCGCGTTCTGGGATCCGATCAGAGCGTATTGGAAAACGGGAGCCGCCAAGGAACGCGAAGGCATTCGCTTTCTGACCCAGGCGAAAGCCACATACTGGCAGTACTCGAATGGCGTCAATGACATGACATTGGTCAGCCCGGATACCTGGACATTAGACCAGTCGAGAATGGATCGGCCTGGGAACGCCGATATTCAGATGGATCTGCTGTACGACTATCGGACCAACCTGCCGCTGTATCCGTCCTGGCACGCGTATTTTCGAGAGCACAAGCCGCCAATGCTCATAGTCTGGGGTAAGAATGATGCAATCTTCATTGCAGCGGGCGCACCCCCGTACAAGCGGGATCTTCCTAATGTGGAAGTGCACATGTTCGACACGGGGCACTTCGCGCTGGAAGCGTACGGCCCGCAGATAGCCGGTCTCATGCGCGAATTCCTGGCTCGGGCATTGCCACCGGGCAGTGGCCATTGACTGCCAGCGTAGATCCGTCCGGCGTGGTGGAAGACCTAGTTGATGCCGGGCGCCTGCGGGAGGTTTCTGAGCGATCCCCGTTGTGGGCCAGCGCCGGTCGCTGCAAGTGGGCGCAAGGTTGTCAAGAGCCTCCCCGCTCGCTCTTCCCTCCGAGCTGTAATTGCTTGAACTGTAATTTCAGCTCGGCGATACGCAACTGAAGTGGGCCGATCGCCGCCTGCATCTATGAGCGATAAACCGATACTCGGCCCCAGATCCGGGCTATACCGCCGTCCACAAGATTAACTACCACTCGTCTAGAGAAAGCGCCGGGTCGGCATAGGGTTTCGCAAACAGCGCGATCTGCAGCTGCATCGAGTTGCGCCATGCCTTGTGCATTTTCTCGACATCGTCGGCAGCGTGACCCTTTGCGGCCAAGTGCGGCTTGATGGTGTCGTTCATTACCATGATGAATCCGATTATGTCCCGCAGCGGGATGTAAGGACTGGACGTCACCTGATCCGTCTTATTCTTCTTGATGCTGGTATGTCGCAGCGCGATCTCCTGCTGGTAGTTCAGCCAGTCCTGGTCGTAGGGTCGCAGGCAAGTATCGAGGATCCATTGTTCGAAGCGGCGGTTGCTTTTCGCCAAGTAGTCGGGGAGCGCATGGCCGTCCAGATCCCGGGAGTGCCTGGCCAGGTGGGGGATACTCGCGATGATCCCGCTGCGCCAATGCTCCACGATCGCTTTAGTCTGGTCGGCTAGAACCTCACCCGCCAGTTTGAGGTAGCGCGAGTCATCCGCAGTAAACCCAACGCTCACTTTCAATTGCTCGAGGTCCTCTAGGGATACTGGCGATCTCGGTACGTCGCCGTCGCCAAATGTATATCCCGCAATCCCCTGCGCGAAGTCCTTCATTAACCACGCTCCGCTGACGACAACCCCGATTCAGCTTGATGTTCTCAGAACTGGCTGGTTGCGCCACTACAGGTTTCTATGGTCGAGGTGGCGATTGCGCCGGAGATGAAGATCGCACGTCGGCCACAGATCTGTGCAAGCGCTGGTCATGACGTCCAAGAACCAGAAGCCCTCGGGCCCGGATACTCAGACCGCGGCAATGGTCACGCGGCCCGGCAGCGCTAAGCCACTACCGCCGCAGCCGACGGTCGAGCGATTGGACACTTCACAGCGAGCAAAATGGAGATATCAGAATGCGCAGCAATACAAGCAATGAGCAGGCCTCCTCGGCGGTCGTGCGCTCGGCGAGTCTGCTAATGGCGGGCGTTCTATGGTCGGCCGTTAGTTACGCGTTGAGTCCGGTGATCGCCATCAATGACGAGGCGAAGACCGTTAACGTAAAGCCACAGTCAGTGCGCGGCGGACTCTTCGTGCTCGAAGGATCGGGTGGCAACGTCACCGTATTGAGCGCCCCCGGTGAGAAGCTCATGGTCGATGCAGGAATCGCGTACTCGAAAGAAAGTATGATGCGTGCCTTGACCGGCATCTCCAGTGCTCCGCCGCGGTATCTCATTAACACCCACTACCACTGGGACCATACCGACGGGAATCAATGGGTCCATCAACTGGGGGCGACCATCATCGCGCAGGAAAACACTCTCAAACGCCTTTCCGTGGATACTCGGGTAGATGACTGGGAGTGGACATTTCCGACATCGCCGGTCGACGCGCGGCCCACCATACTCATGAAGACGAGCAAAACCATGAAGTTTCATGGGACCACCCTCAAGCTCAAGTACTATGGTCCTTGCCACACAGACTCGGACATTTCGGTCTATTTCGTCGAGCCGGATGTGCTGGCAACCGGGGATACATTCTGGAATGGATACTATCCTTTTATCGATAATGAGAACGGCGGCAGCATTGACGGAATGATCCGCGCCGCCAATGCGAACGTCGCCAACGTTACCGAGCATACCCTCGTTATTCCTGGGCACGGGCCCGTTGGCGGGCGAGCGGATTTGGTGGCCTTTCGAGACATGCTCGTGGCGATACGCGAAAATGTCGCACGCCTTAAGAGTGAGGGGAAATCACGTGACGAAATCGTTGCATTGAGGCCCACGGCAGACTTTGACGCCAAGTGGGGAGGATTTGTTCTCGATGGCGCGTTCTTTACGCGGATTGTTTACGATGGTCTGAAGTGAGCGGCTCTTGTCCTGGCGCGCGGAGTCATTGAGGGCTGGTCGAGGCAGAGGCACACCCGGAGTCTATCCGGTCGCCCTACGTTCCAGGGACGCCGGCGAAAGCAAGGAAGCCGGGCGGCAGGGATCTGCCCGGCGCTCGCGAGGGGGATTTGTCATGACTGTGCACCTGTTGCATAGAGAGCAACCTGCCGCTGTACGCTGTCGAGTTTCGTGGCAACGGCTACAGTTCCTGCATCCACCGGCCGACGCCCGATCAGCCAATTCACCGGAGTGTAAGACACCCACGTCTTCCCGCTCTCGTCCTGCCAAATCAAGGCTCTCAACGGCAGCTCGATACCGAAGGTTTGATCGATCTGCATGAGGGGGGTCCCGCCCTTGGCGTTGCCGTAGATCAGCACTTCCGTCGGACGCAGCGGCAAGCCCGCCTCGGCAGCTCCCGCCGCGTGATCGATGCGGGCAAAGAGCGACATTCCATGGGTCGAGATATATCGGGCCAACCGCGCGCTCGTCTCGTGCGAATCGTACAAGCTTGGAAGCGTTTCCAATCCCTCGATAGTCATAATCATATCCTCACTTGTTCGGTGCGGCGACCATTAACCCGACGCTTTCACGACCGTGAAAAGCTCCCTGCACGGGTCGCTCGACCGCGACACAAATCTCAAGGTCGTCGAGTCTTTGCGATCGGTAGAGGATATAGGATCCGCCCCACGCCGCGACGAATACGGCAATCACGACAAAACCGCAGTTATTGAGATTGTGACTGAAGAGTCCGATGATGTTCCAACCGAAACCCGTCATCCCGAAACGCTCCTGGACCATTCCGAGGAGTTCGATTCCACCAATCAACACCGCCACCACTACCGACATCAGTGTGATAGCCATGTTGTAATACAACTTACGCATAGGCTTGACGAAGGCCCATTCGTAGGCGCCCAGCATCATCACTCCGTCCGTTGTGTCGAGAAGTGACATCCCTGCGGCAAACAGTACCGGGAACACCACAATGCCGATTAGTGGCGTGCCACGACTCGCTTGCGACGCGGAGAAACTGAACATGGCGATCTCCGTGGCCGTGTCAAATCCCAGACCAAACAGGACACCGAGCAGGATCATGTGCCAGCTCCGATTCACCAGACGAAATAGTGGTCTGAAAATGCGCGCCATAATCCCTCGCCGGGCTAATAGCAGGTCGAGATCGTGCTCCACGTAAACGCGCTCCCTTCGAACGCGTCCATACGTCTTGTAGATTGAAGCGAATATGATGAGATTGACCAGCGCAATGGCGAGCAGAAATACAGCGGAAATGATGGTGCTGAATGTGCCGCCAAACTCCTGAAACCGTTGAATACGGCCGAGCATTGTCGTCATCAGCACAACGGCCACGGCTACCAGGAATACCACGGCCGAATGCCCGAGCGCGAAGTAAAAGCCAACCGTCACCGACCGACGATTCTCCTGGAGCAACTTCCGCGTGACATTGTCGATTGCGGCAATGTGATCAGCATCGACCGCGTGACGCAAACCTAGACCATAAATCAGCAATGCGACGCCCATCAAGGCGGGAGCATGGCGAAACACGATCAATGCCCAGCCCCAGGCGCCGAGGTTTAGCACGGCTAGAAAGATATACATGGCGACAATGCGCCCTTTCAAGGAAGAGGTGCCTGCGTAAAGACGCTTCAGTGGAGTCAGCATGGGTGAACCAAGCTCGCATAGCAGTCGCCAGTTACCGGGTCGCTGGCGTGCCTACCTGGCGTTACGAGGCGGGGCCGCAGCTCGAAGTGCCGCCCTCGCCAAGAGCCGAGCGATACCCCGTTCCTACCGTACTCAGGTGTCCAGCAAGTCGAGACTGAGAAGTCCAATTGCACTGCCCATTTCCGAGAGGGTTCTCGGAGCTACCTCATGCACCCAATGCATACTCACGTGCCACTCGATCGACCGCTATCCGCGCATAATGGAATTGACGTGCGCATCAAAACCGTCTAATCGGGAAAAGGTTCGACTTGAATTTCCGGGGGACATAGGTGCGTTGCCCTGAATCGGTCGAACCAGTAATCGCAGTGCCATCGCCGATGTTGTCCGCGACTCGAGTTGAGGATTCGCAACGCCGCCGATAAGTTGGCGATCGCAAATAACATCATTACGGCACCGCTTTCTTCCAGCGTGCGCGTCGGTTCGATAATTGCGCCGCGAACCTTTGGTGCGACGATCGGGTATCGGGTCTAGGCCGATATCAAGGCGTCGCCAACTGGGCGCGTCGCCGCGACCTTGCAACTGCTTTCGCGAACCGACGCAGCACGACTGTTCCGTCCTTGACTCTTGCAGAGCACTCGCGCCATGACTACGTCCCAGTGGTCCATCGCGCCTCGACGGCGGCCATCTTCAGTGCGATTTCGGTGGGCGTAAGGATTTGCTTGCGCAGCAGAATGTTGCTGAAAGCGACAATCCAGCGTTCGTAATAGCTCAAGTGACCGATGATTTCCGAGCCGAGCGCCTCGACGCCGCAACGCTTCTCTTCCGTATTGAGAATCTTTCGAAAATCAAGGACGTCTGCCAACGCGTGGCAGCGCTTCTCCCAGGGCTCAAGGGGATGGTCCGTCCGTGCAATTGGCGGACCGGGTAATCCACCAATGTCGTTCGGCAGGCGCTTGATCAACCGTTCGCTCTCGTTCATTGCGGAACACTCGCCTGGTCGATGGATACGGGAATCACGCCTATCATCGCATCTCTTGTCACCAGAGCGGCGAGTTGATCCTCTGTGTAATGCTCTGTGCCATCGGGACGCCTCGGTAGGACCAGGAATCGGACGGCCGCGGTGGAATCGCTGACACGGATCTCTACATTATCCGGAATGATCGTCCCGAACTCCGCCAATACCTTGCGCGGCTCTGACACGGCCCTGGCCCTATAGGGACTTGCCTTATACCAATCGGGCGGTAACCCCAGAACCGGCCGGGGGTAGCAGGAGCACAACGTGCATACGATCAGATTGTGAACGGTTTCGGTGTTCTCGAGCACAATTAACAGTGTGTCGTCGTAAAAGCTGATCCCGAAGTCCTCGCACGCGGCCCGACCATTGGCCAATAGGCGCGCACGGAAGTCCGCATCCACCCACGCACGCGCAACCACCTTCGCGCCAAGTGCCGGGGTTCGCGAATCTAACACCTCAATCTGTCTGCGGATCTCCTGAGCCTCTATGAGGCCCTTTTCGATCAGAAGCTCCGTGATGGCCGTCTCCAGCATGTCGTAATAACCAGGGATCCCACTCTCGTTATGACCCTCCAGCTCATGGGGATGATCGTGATCGTGGCCCTGGGCTTGATTTGCCATGGCGCTACGTCCTCTCGAGCCAAGTTTCGTAGATTTCGCATCTCAGGCCGTCATTCGGTGAGCCTTGATACAAAGGCCAGACCTCCGTCATTGGAAACGCGACACGGTAGTAGTGCAGACGTGAGCCTGCATTACGGCCGAAACCTTCCTGCTCGTTATCGACGGCCCGCGGCTCGATTACCGATTCGATCAACCCCGTTTTGCCGCGAAGGTAGATTGGTACGCGGTAGTGCCCGATCGGAGAGCGCACAAGAACCCGGACGCCCATACCTGCCGCAAACCGAGGCAGCTCCCCGAGTGCTGGCACCACTACCAAAGCTCTAATGCTGCTCGCGATCACAATGCTCCTCGACCTGGCTCGTCCGCGTCCGATCTTGGTTCGATGTTCTACCTGTCGTGAGTGAACGCCAACTGTGTCAATACATGATTGACTATGAGCGATCGTGTCGAGCTGCCTGCCGAGATCCTGCAGTCCGTCGGTACCCGCGAGGCCGCGATCGCGCGGCGAGGCCGGATCAAGACCGGTGCGGCGGATGGCAGGAAGACATCCGCGGAGCTATTCAAGTTGTATATGCGACATGTCAGCCGTCAAGAAAGCCACGTTTCAGAGCAATCATCACCGCGTGTGTGCGGTCGTTTGCATTGAGTTTTGAAAGAACGCTCTTCATGTTCGCCTTCACGGCCGCCTCGGACACGCTAAGCTGAGAAGCAATAGCCTTGTTGGAGTGACCGGTTGCGACTCTCTTCAGAACTTCGATCTCTCGTTCGCTTAGGGCATCGTCAGTCACATGGTCCGCGAGTTCGGCTGCAATCTCCGGTGGGATGCGCCGCTTGCCGGCATGCACACTTCGGATCGTATCCAGCAGTTCCTTGCGCAACATACTTTTCAAGAGATATCCAGAGGCGCCTGCCTTTAGAGCGCGCAGGGCCTGAACATCCCCTTGGTACGTCGTCAAGACAATGAAACGGGCGCTGGGAAATTCGCTGCGTATGGTCACCATCGCATCAATTCCGCTCAAGCCCGGCATTTGAATGTCGATAAGCGTTATGTCAGGACGATGCGTGCGAAATAACGCAATAGCTTCTTCTCCACTGGCGGCTTGGGCTACCAATTCCATGTCCTGCTCCCCGTTCATGACCGCAGCCAGGCCCTCACGCAGCAGCGCGTGATCGTCTACGGCCAGAATCCTGAGCTTCTTCGTCACCTAGAGTTCAGCCGAAGTTTTGTTACCGAGTGTTAGTTGACGCCATAGGGCTCGCATGCGATTAATGGGAGACAAGGCCTTAATGGGGATCACCACTTCAATTTCTGTGCCAGCTCCGCGGCGGCTCGAGATCTTGAGTTTGGCGCCTATCTTTTGGGCACGCTCTCGCATTCCAGATAGACCCCAATGCCCGGGTCGTCCGGAGTTCAGGATCTCCGGATCCATACCAGCCCCGTTGTCACGAACCCTGAGGGACGCCCTCCGAATACTGTAGATCACCTCCAACTCGATCTTTGAGGCTCGCGAATGCTGAAAGGCATTAAACAGAGCTTCCCGGACGATCCTGTATACTTCCTCGAACACGATCGGACTGAGCGTACGGGGCGTCCCCGACACCACCACGCTGAAAGCAGACGTGCTGGTCTCTGCCAGTTCCCTGCCGCACCGCGCCAATGCCTCCGATAGCTCACCGCGGAACTCCGCGTCCGACCGAAGACCGCGGACGCTTTGCCGCCCCTCCAGCAGAACCTGGTCGGCTTGGTCCAGTACCTTATCCATCATTTGACGACCAGGTTCATTGTGGGGCAGCAATTTCATCACTGCCTGGAACCGAAGAATCAAGCCCTGGAACCCCTGCAGCAAGGTGTCGTGCAGCTCCCGCGAGATGCGCTCGCGTTCCTCCAGACGAGCCCCCAGTCGCTGCTCGATTTGGATCCGCGCCTGCTTCAATCGCAGCAGGTAGAGCAGCCAAAGCATCACCGCAATCGTCAGTACACAAATCGAAGCAAACCATTTCGTCTGGTAATACGCCGGCGCGATGCTGAAGCTGAACGTGGCGCCCGATTCGTTCCAGGAACCGTCGTTGTTACAGGCAATAACGTGGAAGCGATAGCTGCCAGGGGCAAGATTGGTGTAAAAGGCTTCCCGGCGTGTGCCTGCGTCCTGCCAGCTCCTATCCTGCCCATCGAGCATGTATCGGAACGCGACCTTCTGCGGAGCGACAAAGCTCAGGGCCGTGTAATGTATGGCGAGATCGCGCGTATAGGCAGGCAGTCGCAGATCGGCTGCATCAGGGATAATCGTCCGGTGGTCTACGACGACTTCCTCCACGTGGACCGGCGGCGGAAGGAGGTTAACGGATAGGCCGTTTGGATCGATCATCTGGAGAACGGCGCCATTCGCAAACCATAACTTTCCGTCCGCAGCCCGCGCAGCGCCCTGAAAGGATGCAAGACCTGGCAATACACCGTCCGCCGAATCAAAGATTCGCATTTGCAGGGTCGTACCCGGATGACCCCACCAGTTCTCGTACTCCTGCGCGGAGATCTGAATCAGTCCACATTGGGTATACAACCAGAGCGCGCCAAAATTATCGCTGATAAAGGAGTTGATGCCATCGCAGGGAAGACCGTTGTGCGTGGTCAGGACCTGCTGCGCTCCTTTACGCCATCCGAGCAATCCAGATGCCGTTGCTGCCAGAACGGTACCGTCTGAAGCCACTCGGATCTCATTCACGAGGGTGTCTGACTTATGGGGGTAGTGAAAGAGATCAACCTGGCCTTGTCGGTATCGCGCCAGGTCTCCATTCATCAGTCCGATCCAGATGCCGCCTTGCGGATCAGCGGCCACCTTCCGCCCCGCCGGCACTTGCGAAGCTGGAAGGATTTCCCTGACCTCGAGATTCCTGATACGCACGAGTTCTCGAGGGCTACCGCTAATCTCCAGCCAGATATCGTTGTCAACGTCCTGGGCTATGCCAACGACAAAGCCGATCGGTCGTCCGTCGGGCCGTTTGATTTCCTTGAACCTGCCGTCTTTCAAGATGGACATTGTCGCATCGATGCCCACCCACAACTGGCCGTCTCTATCCTCCATTGAAGAGGTGATCTGCTGCCCAGGTAATCCCTTCCCCTTCCGAAGAG